>Ga0316604_10003762_pt1 | contig 10481 bp, 5 predicted proteins | sample OWC_soil_day20_C_FD_207650 | JGI IMG/M metagenome (GOLD analysis project Ga0316604, IMG submission 207650) | Wetland soil microbial communities from Old Woman Creek delta, Ohio, United States - OWC_soil_day20_CT | ecosystem: Environmental > Terrestrial > Soil > Wetlands | place: USA: Ohio... | reverse complement strand
TGAAGGATAAACCGGATGGTAAATATATAGAGGTAACCGCCATTACTCCTACCCCGCTTGGTGAAGGTAAATCAACGACATCAATTGGTATTATGGAAGGTCTTGGAAAACGCGGCATGAATGTTGGTGGCGCATTACGGCAGCCTTCTGGTGGCCCGACCATGAACGTTAAAGGTACTGCTGCTGGCGGCGGTAATGCTCTACTTATTCCAATGACTGAGTTCTCCCTAGGGTTAACTGGTGATATCAATGATATTATGAATGCACATAACCTGGGTATGGTTGCATTGAATGCTAGAATGCAACATGAGGCAAATTACACTGATGCTGAATTGGCTAAAAGAGGTCTAAAAAGACTTGACATTGATCCGAAAAATATTGAAATGGGCTGGATCATTGACTTTGCTGCTCAAGGTCTCCGTAATATTATTATGGGCCTTGGTGGTAAAAAAGATGGTTTCATGATGCATTCCAAGTTCGGTATTGCTGTTGGTTCTGAGTTAATGGCTATCTTGGCTGTAGCCAAAGATTTGGCTGATATGCGGGAACGTTTCAAACATATAGTAGTTGGTTACAATAAACAAGGTAACCCGGTTACCACCGGCGACCTTGAAGTTGACGGCGCTATGACTGCTTGGATGCGTAATACCATCAATCCGACACTCTGTGCTACAGTTGAAGGTCAACCTTGTTTCGTTCATGCTGGTCCGTTTGCTAATATTGCTATTGGTCAGTCGTCGATTATTGCTGACCGTATTGGTCTGAAATGCTTTGATTACCATGTTACTGAGTCTGGCTTTGCTGCAGATATCGGATTCGAAAAATTCTGGAACGTTAAATGCCGCCTGAGCGGACTTACTCCGAACGTTTCTATCTTGGTAGCTACTGTTCGCGCCCTCAAAATGCATGGTGGTGGACCTACCGTTATTCCAGGTCGTCCGTTGCCTGATGAGTACACGAAAGAAAACCTTGGTCTGCTCGAAAAAGGTTGCGAAAACATGGTACATTTGATCAACATGATCAAAAAATCTGGTATCAAACCGGTTGTTTGTATCAATGCGTTCTACACTGATACTTCTGCTGAACATGCTTTGGTTAAGAGAATTGCCGAACAGGCCGGCGCTCGCGCTGCTGTTTCTCAACATTGGATGAGCGGTGGGGACGGTGCTCTTGACTTGGCCGACGCAGTTATTGATGCTTGTAAAGAAAAAGTTGATTTCAAATTCTTGTATCCGCTGGAAATGCCATTACGGCAGCGTGTTGAGAAGATTGCCAAAGAAGTATATGGCGCTGATGGTGTTGATTGGGCTCCTCTGGCTCAAGAAAAAGCTGAGAGATTTGAGTCTGATCCTAAGTATGCCGATTTCTGCACCATGATGGTTAAAAGTCATCTGTCCTTGTCGCATGAACCTACTTGGAAAGGTGTACCAAAAGGCTGGAGATTGCCGATCCGTGACATCCTTGTTTATGGTGGCGCCAAATTCCTCTGCCCAATGGCTGGTGCAATCAGCTTGATGCCAGGAACTAGCTCCGACCCTGCTTATCGTCGCATTGATGTTGACGTTAAAACAGGCAAAGTTAGCGGCTTGTTCTAATCAAATATATACTAAACAAAAAAATCTGATTACTGTGTAAAATATTTTCTAAGCTTGCAGGTATTCGCCCACCTAAGGGCGAATACCTGTAAATAGAGTTTGTGAAAAAATCCTCAAAACATTACATGCTCTGGTAGCTAAGCTCCTTGTAAGTGAACTTAAAAGAAAAACATCTATGATGAACATAGGGAGGAAAAGAAGAATGTCCGAACACAAAACAATCGACGTGGCAGCTACTCAAATGCTCGACAAAGCCAAAGAAATCGGCTTTTTAACAACATTTGACCGTGCCAAAGCTCAAGAGCCTCGCTGTACCTTCGGCAATACCGGTATTTGCTGCCGCATTTGCTTGCAAGGTCCTTGTCGCATACTGCCTAAGAAACCGGGTGGGAACAAAGGTATCTGTGGTGCACGCGACTACACAATCGTTGCCCGTAACACCGTTCGCTATATTGCCGGCGGCGCTGCTGCTCACTCTGACCATGGCCGCGAAATTGCGGAGACTTTTCTACATGTTGCTGAAGGAAAAGTAAAAGATTATAAGATCACAGATACTAATAAACTTATGCAGGTTGCTAAGAATATTGGTGTTGAAACCGAAGGTCGCGATGCTATGGCAATTGCTAAAGATGTTGCCCTGCTTGCGTTGCAAGAGTTTGCCGAAGTTGATGAATCTAAGGAACTTACTTGGATTACTAAGTATTCTAATGAAACCAGAAATCAAAAGTTCCGTGATACTACTATTATGCCTGCTGGTATCAATCTTAGCTTGGCCAAATTGTTGCATCAAACTCATATTGGCGTTGATGCAGACCCGGTTAATATTATTTTCGGTGGTCTGAAGGCTGCACTTAGTGACGTGGCTGGTGAACATCTTGCCACTGACTTGTCGGATATTATGTTCGGTACTGGTGTTCCTGTTGTTACTGAAGCTAACCTTGGTGCTATTAAAGCAGATAAAGTTAATATTGCTCTTCATGGTCATAACCCACTTCTTAGCCAAGTTGTTGTTAATGCCGCTAAGGAGATGCAGGATGAGGCTAAAGCAGCTGGTGCAACAGGTGTTAACCTTGTTGGTATCTGTTGTACAGGTAACGAAGTGCTTATGCGTGAAGGCGTTCCAATTGCCACTAACTTTGCTACTCAAGAATTAGCTATCATGACAGGTGCTATGGACGCAATGGTTGTTGACGTTCAGTGCATTATGCCGAGTATACGTTCTGCTGCTGAATGCTACCATACTAAGATTATTACTACCATGCCAATTATGAAGATTCCTGGTTCTTACCATTTTGCTTTTAATGAGCAAACTGCTCTTGAGGATGCGAAAAAAATTATTCGTTTAGCTATTGAAGCTTATAAAAATCGTGATGCGGCAAAAGTTTGTATTCCGAACATTAAAAATACTGTCGTTGCTGGCTTCAGCCTTGAAGCAATGTATAACATATTTAGAAAAATCAATCCTGATCATCCAATGCAGGTTGTCACAGATGCTATTGCAGCTGGTGAGATTAAAGGTGTTGCCGCTCTTATCGGTTGTAACAACCTAAAAGGTACTCATGACTACAACCATACTACTATCGCTAAGGAATTGGCTAAAAATGATGTGTTGCTGCTTGCTACCGGTTGTTCTGCTCAAGCACATGCTTTGGCTGGATTGATGAATGGCGAAGCTGTGAAAGAATACGCTGGTGAAGGGTTGAAAAAATTCTACGCACGCTTAAATGCAGCGGCTGATTTAACTACTGAATTGCCATTGATGTTCCATATGGGTTCGTGTGTTGATAATAGCCGTGTCCAGGATTTTGTTACCGCTATGGCTGATGAAATGGGCTTAGATAACGCTGATGTTCCTTATGTTGTTAGTGCTCCGGAAGCTATGTCTGAAAAAGCTGTTGCTATCGGTGCTTGGAATGTCGCTTATGGTAATCCGACACATGTTGGCGTTATCGCTCCGACTGTTGGTAGCCAACTTGTTAATGATGTTGTTACCAAAGTTGCAGAAGATGTATTTGGTGGTTTCTTCTTCTGGGAAACTGATGCTCAAAAAGCTGCTGATAGAATGGTTGAAATTCTTGAAGAACGTAATTGGAAGAACGCTATGCGTAAAAAAGCCCGTGATGCAAAAGCAGAGGCTAACTAATCAGCGTTTAAAAATATGTTATTAGCAACTTAATAGATAATAAGAATTGACTCTATGAGGGAGGACGAAAAACAATATGTCTATGGAGCTTTTTAAAGGCGCCTATGAAGGTGCTGTCACAGCTACCAGCTATGCAGAAATTCTTTTGGCAAAAGCGATTAAGGAACACGGTGCTGATTGCCAAGTTAAATATCCTGATACTGCCTACAGACTACCTGTAATCACTGCTTTGAGCGGTGAAGAAGTAAATACCATTGGTGATCTTGCACCAATTCTTAACAGAATTCGTACTACCAATATTCGGGAAGAACTGACCTTGGAAAATGCTAAGTTAAATGGTGAAGCTACTCTTTATGCTGCGGAAATTATTGAAGCTTTGCGTTATATTAAAGGCGCAAAACCTGATGTATTTCCGTACTGTGGCTTCGTTACTGACCCGATTCTTCGTAAATTCGGCGTACCTTTGGTTGACCAGACAATTCCTGGCGTTGCCGTTATTGTTGGTAAAGGTAAAGACAGCAAATCAACTGCCAAACTGGTAAAAGAATTACAGTCTAAAGGCATTATGATTTTCTTGGTTAACGAAGTAATTGAACAATGTATTGAAGAAAACGTTAAAATCGGTTCTGAATTCATTACATTCCCAGTTGGTAACTTTACCCAGGTTATCCATGCTGTTAACTTCGCTTTCCGGGCTGGCCTCGCTTTCGGTGGTATTCCTGCCGGTCAGCGTCAACGGGCTATAGAATATCAATTGAAACGCGTTTTCGCGTTTGTTATTCAGCTTGGACCCAATGATGTTGTTAAAACTGCTGCTGAATTTGGAGCTATGTTCATGGGCTTCCCGACAGTTACCGACCAGCCGGTAGCCGAAGAAATTCCTGAGTGGTATCAATCTGAGCCTGATTATGAAAAAATCGGCAAACTGGGTCTTGAGATCCGCGGCGTAAAAATCAAAATTGTTGATATCCCTGTACCTATTACTATTGGACCTGCATTCGAAGGCGAAACCATCCGTAAGAAAGATGCTTGGGTTGAGTTCGGTGGCGGTCGTTCTACCAGCTTTGAGCTTGTTCGGATGTGCGGTGTTGATGAAGTTGAAGATGGTAAAATTGAAGTTATCGGACCAGAAATTGACGAGATGCCAGAAGGCAGTGTCTTCCCACTTGGCTTTATGGTTGACATCTATGGCCGTAAAATGCAGGAAGACTTTGAAGGCGTACTCGAACGCCGCATCCACTACAACCTAAACTATGGTGAAGGCTTGTGGCACGTAGCACAACGTAATATGATGTGGGTGCGTATTGGTAAGAATGCCCATGATCTTGGTTTCAAAATCAAAGACTTTGGTGAAATCCTGATTGCGAAATTCAAATCTGATTTCCCCGCTATCGTTGACCGGGTACAAGTTACCATTATTACCGATAAAGACGTTATTGAAGAAAAAATCAAACTTGCTATTGAAAAATATGCTACCCGTGATGCTCGTCTCAAAGGCCTTAATGATGATGTTGAAACATATTATTCTTGTCTGCTCTGTCAGTCCTTTGCACCAAACCATGTGTGCGTAGTATCGCCAGAACGCTTAGGTTTATGCGGTGCTGTTAGCTGGCTTGACGCAAAAGCTTCTAACGAAATCAATCCTCTTGGCCCAAATCAGCCGATTGAAAAAGGGGAATGTCTTGATGCTGAAAAAGGTCAGTGGAAAAACCTTAATGACTTCATTTATGCTAATTCCCACAACACGGTCGAAGCCGTAAACTTCTATACTCTTATGGAATACCCGATGACTTCTTGCGGTTGCTTCGAAGCCATTATGGCGATTTTGCCGATGTGTAATGGTGTTATGATTACAACTCGTGAACATGGTGGCGATACTCCTTGCGGCATGACCTTCTCCGCTTTGGCTGGTACTTGTGGTGGCGGTATGCAGACTCCTGGTTTTATGGGTCTTGGTCGTCGGTACATTACCAGTAAAAAGTTTATCAAAGCAGACGGCGGCCTTGCACGTCTTGTCTGGATGCCGAAAGAACTCAGAGAATTCTTAGGTCAAGACCTTATTGATGCTGCAGTAGATGAAGGTCTGGGTGCAGATTTCGTGGATAAGATTGCTGATGAAACTGTTGGCACTACTGAGGATGAAATCCTGTCATTCCTGGAAGAAAAACAACATCCGGCTCTTAAATTAGATCCAATGATGTAATAAGTCCTACGTATTTATTTAAGGCAGAATTCGGAACACATTATGATAGAAAAATCAATAACGATCAGATGTGTTCCGATTCTCATATTTTATTCTAAGTTCGTATATTCGAAAGGAGAAGAGAAAATGGCATTAACAGGTTTGGATATTTTCAAACAACTGCCCAAAACAAACTGTAAAGACTGTGGTTCACCTACCTGCTTAGCTTTTGCAATGGCAATGGCTAATGGTAAAGCATCCCTTGATATGTGCCCGCATGCAACTGAGGCCGCTAAAGAAACTTTAGGAGCGGCTACTGCGCCACCAGTAAAAACTGTAAAGGTTGGCGTTGGTGAGCAAGAAGTAGTTTTGGGTGACGAAACCGTCCTCTTCCGGCATGATAAAACTTTTTATCATCCTACTGCTTTAGCAATTCAGATTTCCGACAAATTATCCGGTGCTGAGCTGGATGCTAAAATTGCAAAAGTTAACGATTTGGTAATGGATCGTGTTGGACAGACAATAGCTATTGATATGATTGCTATTACTAATTGTTCCGGCGACGCTGCTACCTTTAAGGCTGCTGTTGAAGCTGTAGCTGCTAAAGCTAAATTCGCGTTATTGCTGGTTGCTGATGTAGCTGGTCTTGAAGCTGCTGTTCCTGCAGTAGCTGCCAAGAAACCTCTCATTCACGCTGCTACTGCTGAAAATTGGGAGAAGGTTGTAGCTCTTGCTAAAGCCAATAATTGCCCAGTAGTAGTAAAAGGCAATGGTCTTGATGATACTGCTGCTTTAGTAGAAAAAGTAGCTAAAGAATATAAAGAAATTGTCATTGATTTTGGCAACACTGCACCAGCTAAAACTCTTGGTGATATGGTTAACGCTCGTCGTTTGGCAATCAAAAAGAAATTCCGTCCGTTCGGATATCCGATGCTTGCTTGCGCTTTAGCTGCTGATCCGAAAGAAGAAGTAGTAGAAGCAGTTACTTATGTTGCTAAATATGCTAGCATCGTTTGCCTAAAAGCTGACGAAAAACAGCTTTTACTGCCCTTAATGGCATGGCGCATGAACATCTATACCGATCCGCAAAAACCAATGGCTGTTGAAGCTAAAGTTTATGAAATCGGTGATGTTGGTCCTGATTGCCCTGTATATGTCTGCACTAACTTTGCTCTTACCTACTTTGCTGTTGAAGGTGAAGTTGTTGGCAGTAAAATCCCTGGCTACATTGTGGCTGTTGATACTGATGGCGCTTCTGTTCTTACTGCTTGGGCCGCAGGTAAATTCGTTGCTGAGCCTATTAATGAGACTATTAAAGCATGTGGCATTATGGATAAAGTTAACCATAACAACATCGTTATTCCAGGCTATGTTGCCATTATCACCGGTAAGCTCAAAGAAATATCTGGCTTGGACGTAATTGTTGGACCACAAGAAGCTGTTGGTATTCCGGCTTTCGCAAAAGCTCGTTATCCTCAACTTCTGAAATAATAACTATTCACAACCTTGCTGTCTGAAAAGCGATAAACAGTTTTGGGGTACTAGTCAGGAGGGTAAATTAAGGATGAATAACCGGTTGGTAACCTTTCTTCCCGCAGGAGTAAAAGTAGAAGTAGAGCCAGGAACGGATCTCCTTACTGCCGCAGGTAAAGCTAATATCGAGATAAAAGCTCCTTGTGGTGGTGATGGTACATGTGGCAAGTGTGCGGTTCGCATTAAGAGTGGTGCTGTTAAAGCCAGAAGAGATAGCCATTTAGCAACAAGAATTGCTGAGAAGGGATTAAATCTAGCGTGCCAGACTTTAGTTCAAGATGAGGATTTAGTAGTAGAGATACCCAAAACCTCATCCATGAGCAAGCATCAGGTGCTAGGTGAAAATGCTTCAGTAGGCGCTGGTGTCTCAGATGCCTTAAGTAATTATTTGTTACACGTATGGCAGCTTAAAGAATTACTTCTGGAACAGCAAAAAAGCCCGCTTAATGGTTATCCGCTTAATCCGCTTTGTCGACGTGTCCGGCTGACTCTGCCTGTAGCTAACCTGCAGGATAACCGTGATGACCTTAACCGCCTGACAATGGCACTTAAGAAAGAAATTAAGTGTACGGACATTCATGTTCCACTTTCGATTATTCAGAAGTTGGGAGAAATCCTCAGGGTTGATCAGTTTAAAGTAACTGTACTGCTATCTGAGGTCAGTGGTAAGGTGGAAATAATTGCTGTTGAGCCAGGTCATGACCATCAGCCATTATATGGTATCGCTGTTGATATTGGTACTACTACTGTAGTAGCCTACCTCCTTGACCTCGAAAAAGGTAGAGTTGTCGATACGGCAGGAACTCATAACCGCCAAGCACGTTTTGGTGATGATGTCATTAGCCGCATTGTATATGCTGTCGAAGAACCTGATGGACTTAATACAGTTCATCAAAGCATCATTGGCACCATAAACACACTCATTATGGACTTGTTAGTGAAACAAAGACATATCAAAGAAACTGATATTCGCGTTATGATGACAGCTGGCAACACAACCATGGCGCACTTGTTCTTAGGGATTAATCCCAAGTTCATCCGCCTGGAACCGTATATTCCGACAGCCAACTTCTATCCGGTTGTAAAGGCTCAGGAATTAGGGCTTAGAGTTAATCCTGACGCTTTAGTATTTAGCTATGCGTCGGTAGCCAGTTATGTCGGCGGTGATATCGTTTCCGGTACTTTGTTTACAGGCATGGGCAATGAGGATGCATCGATATCACTCCTGATTGATATCGGTACAAATGGTGAAATGGTATTAGGAGCCGGTGATTGGTTGGTAACTTGTTCCTGTTCGGCTGGCCCGGCATTTGAAGGGTCAGGAATATTGTTTGGTATGAGGGCTATGCATGGCGCTATTGAACGGATGCAAATAGATCCTCAAACCTATGAAGTAGCTTATACCACAATTAACAATGGTAAGGCAATTGGCATCTGCGGTTCAGGTCTTATCGACTGTTTGGCAAAGCTGAAAAGTACTGGTATCATTGACCGTGCAGGCAAGTTTCAAACCAGCCTGCCAACTGAACGGATGCGTATTGGAGAGACAGGACCTGAGTTTGTGCTTGTGTGGCGGGAAGATACTGATATCAACCGTGATATCGTTATTTGTGAAGCCGATGTCAAAAATCTGCTCAGAGCTAAAGGCGCGGTATTTGCCGGAATTCGTACACTCTTAAATGTGGTCGGTTTTGAGCTTGAAAGTATCGAAAACATTTATGTAGCTGGTGGATTTGGCAACTATCTCAATATCCCTGATGCTATCGCCATTGGACTATTGCCTGATATACCTGTTGAGAAATATAAATATGTTGGCAATACATCGGCTAAAGGCGCCTGCATGGCGCTCTTATCCCAAGAGGCATGGCAGGAAGCCAATAACCTGGCAGGTAAATTGACATACATTGAATTGTCGGTTGGGAATCTGTTTATGGACGAATTTATCTCATCCTTGTTTATCCCTCATACTGATTTGACTTTATTCCCTAATATCAGTCTTTAATTAGCATTAAAGCTGGAATTTGGGTGTTTCGAAAGGAGTTTCAAGACATGGCAAAACAAATAGCAGTGGCAGGCAAAGGTGGCACTGGTAAAACTACATTTACTGCACTACTTATCCGATATCTGGTTAAAAACAATAAAGGCTCCATTCTGGCGGTTGATGCGGATGCAAATGCCAATCTGAATGAAGCACTAGGCATGGAAGTAGAGCAGACAATATCTGAGTTGATAACCAGTACCAAAAATCCTAAAAATATTCCTGCCGGTATGACACAGGAAACATATATTGAATATAAACTCCAAGCCTCATTGGTTGAATCAGATTATGTTGATATGCTAGTGATGGGTGGCCCGGAGGGTCCTGGATGCTATTGTTTTCCTAACAATCTTCTAAAAGGTTATATGGACAAACTCGGCAAAAACTATGGCTATGTACTCATGGATAATGAGGCCGGCATGGAGCATATTAGCCGCCGGGTAACTCAGGATATTGATTATATGTTTGTAGTCAGTGATGCTTCGGCCCGCAGTATTCGTTCTGCAGGCCGCGTACGTCAACTTGTGGACACACTCAAATCAGATGTGAAAAACATTTATTTGATTGTCACTAAGACGCAAAATGACGAAGATCTTGCTACCTTGCAAGGTGAGATTGATAAAACCGGTCTTAAACTAATCGGGGTAATTCCTTATGATCCTCAAGTAGCTAAATTTGATTTATTGAGTCAGCCACTGTTTGATTTACCAGATAATTCGGTGGCTGTACAGGCGGTCAACGCCATTTGTAAAGAAGCACAAATCTAAATGTTTGGAAGGAGCGTAACTATGGCAACTAATATGTTGAAAGAAAGATATTCCGGTAAAATTAATACCGTTACCATTGGTGCAACCAAAGAACAGGGTGGCACTCGTACTAGCACAGTAACCGTTGGTGGCGATTCCACAATGCCATTCCTCCAATTTGAAGGTGAAATGCCTTTAAAACCAGTTGTAGCAATGGAGATTCAGGATATCAATCCTAATTGGC
>Ga0316604_10003761_pt1 | contig 10481 bp, 6 predicted proteins | sample OWC_soil_day20_C_FD_207650 | JGI IMG/M metagenome (GOLD analysis project Ga0316604, IMG submission 207650) | Wetland soil microbial communities from Old Woman Creek delta, Ohio, United States - OWC_soil_day20_CT | ecosystem: Environmental > Terrestrial > Soil > Wetlands | place: USA: Ohio... | reverse complement strand
AAATAACCGGTGTAATTAATGGAACTGTAATTTTAAAGAACTGGGTCCATTTTCCTGCTCCGTCAATGGATGCAGCCTCGTATAAATCTTCCGATACACCTTTTAATGCTGCAAGGAAAATTACCATGGCCGAACCAAACTGCCATACTCGTAACATGATGATAACAAACAAAGCACCGTTGGCAGATGCCATCCAGTTGATCTTTTCTCCGCCAAACGCAACGACTACCGCATTGATCAGACCATCTGTATTAAATACAGCTCTCCACAAGATAGCAATGGCGATGGAACCACCAAGAATGGAGGGAATATAATAAGCCGTTCTGAAAAAATTAACTCCCTTTAATTTAAAGTTCAGAATATAAGCGATAAATAATGCGAAGGTCAGCTTTAAAGGAACGTCAAAAATCGCATATTTAAAAGTTACCATAAATGCTCTTGTAATATCAGAATCCGTAAAAATCTTATTGTAGTTCATCATACCTGTTTTCGTTACGCCATTAAACAGATCATAATTTGTAAAGCTATAGTACAATGAAGAGGCGAATGGATAAACTTTAAAAAGTATAAATCCAATCAGCCACGGCAGGACAAAGAAGAATCCTGCATTATCAGCCAGGAACTTACGTATACCCTTTGACTTCATACTGCTTATACCTCCTGTTTATTAAAAATTATATGCTGCGCACAGATCATATCCTTTAAACCTGTACATGTATTATTATCAATCCCCGCAATATTTCTCCATACAAGTTCCCCGAAATTACCGTATTTTTCTTTTTGAAGCACACCTATATTGCATGCTTTCAGAATGGAATAACCAATTTCCATAATTTCAGAAGAATTGGGGAGGTCTTTCATCTTCTCCTTGACTATAACCTGAAACAAATCCCTTAATTCCCTATAATATTCATAGATCTCTTCTGACATCTGAGCAATCGTATCAATCAGTGACACCAGATCATATCCTGTAAACCGCTGTTTATCCCGAAACATGGCCACAATCTCATTATAATGCTCTTTTCTTTTATATTTTGTATCATATGCTGTTATAAACGGCATATGCTCCAAAGTCCACTCCGGGGTTTTCATGACATCTTCTATCTTTTGTCTGTAAATCTCCTTACCGGTTTGTTCCAAAGCGAAAAAATAAGCGGAATAATCCTGTGCCGGCAGACTTTCTGCCGTCCCTTCCCGGGCTTCCATACAGCTTAACTGATCCATAACAAACTCTCTGAACGCATCTTCTTTCGTTGCTTCATACATTTGTATTGCTCCCATCAGCTGGTATGGTTTTAATGTCTCATTTCTGCATTCCATGACGTTTTGTCTGCCCTTTTCTTTATGGGAGCCGCCATAATCCTATGGCGGCTCGTATGAAATATGAATATCTTATCTTTTTAAAAACAATTAGTTCTCAAGTGTATCAGTAACACCCTTGATCAGTTCTTTTGCAGCTGCAGCAGAATCCAGTTCTTTGGAGCTTAATTTGCCGAATACTTTGTAGTAAACGCCGTCCGGGTTAGCCTTTAAGTCATTGTGCTCAAACTTGGCATCCAGAGTGAACTTGCTGTAATTCATAACTTTTGTATTTGCTTCAATGGTAAGAGGATCGCCAAGATCGTTATCCTGAAGAATCTTTAAGCCTGCTGCAGAACAAGGAATACCTCTTTCTGTAGAACAGATCTTAACGCCTTCTTCCTCATTTAACAGGAAGTTGATCAGCATAGCTGCTTCCTTTGGATGCTTGGAGTTTGCACCAATAGCAAATGCCATGGAAATCTTTGTAAATCCACCGTTGTTGTCGCCCATCTTAATGAACTCGCCAACTACGAATTCCTGACCAGGTTTGTTTACACTGCCTTCAAGAGCTTTCTTGAACTTGGAAGCTGAGGAATCCCACTCAAAGATACCAGCATACTTTCCATCAATCCATTTTGCATTCTTGTCAAGAGAGTCAGCCATATCGCCGCTGATGGTAGCAAGAGTCGGAATTACATGTTTCTCTTCCAGCCCTGTGATAAAATCCATACCGTCTTTTACTTCTTCTTCTGTGTAGTTAATTGCACCGTCTTCTACCCAGTTTTTGCCATACTTGGATTCCAGATAGTAAACCATAAGGATCATACGGTCATATTCACCAACTGCCAGTGGATACATATCAGGATCTTTTGCCTTGAATGCTTCGCCAGCTTTGTATAAGGAATCAAGGTCTGTAGGAAGCGCAACACCAACCTCATCAAATGCTGTCTTGTTCCAGTAGAACAGACGGCCTGTTAAGGAAATCGGAACTGCCATTAATTTATTGTCTACCTTGCAAAGCTCCAGGCTTTCTGGTGTGAACTGTTTTAAGTCAAGAACATCGGAGTAATCCTCCAGGTTTGCGAAAGATTTTCCGCCCTGGCTGTAGGATTCAATCCAGTTCCAGTTAATCTGCATAACATCAGCTGCATTGCCGCCTAAGATGTTTAAGGACTGTTTCTCTTCCCAACCGTTCCATGCACCGTATTCAGGAGTTACAGTGATGTTAGGATATTTTGTCTGGAAAGCTTTGATTGCTTCCTCGGTTGCTGCATGTCTTGTGTCGCCGCCCCACCATGAAAATTTCAGTTCTACCGGTTCTGTAGAAGTTGTAGCTCCGGCAGTGGTTGTTTCAGCAGCTGCTGCTGCTGTAGTTTCTGCAGGTGCAGCAGTGGTTGTTTCAGCAGTTTTGCCTGACCCGCATGCAGATAGAGACATTGCCATAACAGTCGCTAACCCCATTGCTGTCCACTGTTTGATTTTTCTCATCTTTTTCTCTCTCCTTTTTCTCTCCCTCATAAATGAGTTCTTTAAAAGTTTCATGTAAATGTTTTCGCATTTTAATATAGAATTATGTACTTTTGCGTAAGCGCTTACACTGCACTTTTTTATTATTATAACACCTATGTCCTTATAATTCATTTCAAATTAAGCACAAAACATTGCATATTTTGACATCCTATGCTATAATTTTAGTAGTATTGGCCAAGGAGAATGCAAATAATGAAAGTACTTACTTCATATTCGGAAGGAATTGACCGGTGTTTTGAAAGCCATTACTTTTCCATTGCACATCTGCACAAGGAAAGCAGTGTTTTAAGTATGCACAGCCACCGGTGCTGTGAGTTCTATTTTTCTATCAGCGGCGGACGTACCTTTTTGATCGAAGATAACAATTACCGCATAGAGCCTGGCGATTTATTCATGATTAATCCCCGGGAAAAGCATCAGATTCTTCAGATGGATTCTTCCATTCCTCATGAACGGTATGCAGTATTTATTGATCCGGAGTACTTAAATACGATTTCTACTGATCTTACGGATTTAACCTACTGCTTCACCCACCGTCCGGATAATTTTTCCCACCGGATCCACCTAAGCCAGGGACAGCAGCGGAGGTTTACCTATTATTTTAATAAGCTTGCTGTAGAGGAGGGATTCGGACACGATGTGGAAGAACGTTCTGCATTTGCTGAGTTTATGGTGTTTTTAACAAAATGTGCAGCAGAGGCAGATCTGGGAGAACAGTCAGAAGAGCAGAGACAGTATTTTAACAGCAAGGTGGCAGATATTATTACCTATATCCACCATAACATTGATTCTTCCTTAAGCATTGGGGAAATTGCCGCCCATTTTTATTTAAGCACCTCGTACCTTTGCAGGCTTTTTAAGAAAGGGACAGGTACTACCATCAACTCCTATATTACCACCAGAAGAATTGAACTGGCGCAGACGCTGTTGGCAGGCGGATATAGCGTCAACGAAGTATACAGCATGTGCGGCTTTAATGATTACAGCAATTTCTTTAAAGCCTTTACAAAGAAAACAGGAATATCACCGAAGAAATTCGCACAAAACAGCTTAAGTTAAAAGGGAATGAGGCGGCTTGCCTCATTCCCTTTCTTTTCTATGACTGATATTCCCATCCGCACCGCTTCATCTCTGTATATGCAAGAAGGAACGGTCCTACACCCTTTGCATCATCTTTTACCACCGGCTCAGACATATAGTACTGGAAGGTTCCGTCTCTTCTGTCTTTCCCGCCCAGACCTGCTACCAGACAGATTCCGCCTAAGCTCATATTTCCTTCTTCCATATGAAGATAAGTTTTACAGATACCTTCAAATGCTTTTTTTCCGTATTCTGCATATGACTCAGGCAGATAACCAAGGCGCACGCCTTTTAAGATAGCATAGGAAAAGATTGCGCTTCCGCTGGTTTCCAGGTAATTTTTATCCATTCCTCCCAGATTGACCACCTGATACCACATGCCGCTTGGATCCTGATATTTTAACATGGCATCAATCAGTGACTGGAATGCTTCCTTCATCTGATGCAGTTCGTCCTGCTCCTTGTGATTGTCTTTATCCATGGTATCAAGAAGCGCCATGGAGTACCAGCCCAGTGCTCTCAGCCAGAAATTCTGGGAAAGTCCCGTCACTTTATCACACCAGAACATCTCTCTGGAGGAATCATAGGCATGATAATAAAGTCCTGTTTCACTATCCCGCATATGCTTTGTTATATTGGCAAACTGGCTGTAAATATCTTCGCATTTCTTTCTGTCATTGAAGCGGGCCTCGTATTCCATATAAAATGGCTGACACATATAAAGACCGTCGAGCCACACCTGATTGGGATATATATTTTTATGCCAGAAATTTCCCTCTTTTGTTCTGGGCATCTTCTCAATCTGGCTGTAAACCAGATCAATTGCCTTTCTGTACTTTTCCTTGCCAGTCAGATCGTAAAGTTCAAACAGGGTTTTTCCTGCATTTACATTATCAATATTCAGCTCTTCTACATCATATCCCTCAATGGATCCGTCTTCCTTAACACGGTAATCAATAAACGTATCTGCAAATTCCAGATATTTCGAATCCTTCGTAATGGAATACATCTCCAGGATTGCCTTAATCATGCAGCCGTCAATATAATTCCAGCCGGCTTTCTCTCCCTGAAGAATCTTCTCAATGTTCCAGACCGGACGGTCCGGGGTACTTTTTTCCATTAGTTCATTGATATATCGCTCAATTACATCCATGGTTTGTTTCCTCTCTTTGTTCATAATCAATTTCGTCTTTGTTTATAAAACCCCTGTTTTTTATCATAGCATGGTTTTTCTGACTTGTCACGGGTGAGATTGACAGGTAATCAATGACTGTACAAAATCCATAATTTAACCTGTCATTTTTTATGAACTTTTTATCTTACTTCTATTAAAACTTATGATAAGATTATCTGGATTACATCAGCTTCTGACAACGAGAAGCAGTTTAGAAAAGGGAGCATGCAAACCATGAAGTACTTTACAGAACCGATTATCATCACCAAAAAGCAGGCCGGTAAAGAGAAATTAACCACCGGTGCATCTCTAAACGCCTACCTCTTAGACCCTGTCTCTGTTGCTCCAAAACGTCTGCATCCGGCAGTAATCATCTGTCCGGGAGGCGGTTATGAGCACTTATCGGACCGGGAAGGAGAGCCAGTTGCCATGCAGTTTTTATCCATGGGCTGCCACGCATTTATCCTTAATTACAGCATAGCTCCGGAGGAATTTCCTTATCCACAGATGGAACTGGCAGCATCCGTCTCACTGGTCCGTTCCCACGCAAAGGAATGGCTGATCGATCCGGAAAAGATTATCGTCTGCGGTTTCTCAGCTGGAGGCCATCTTGCCTGCAGCCTGGGGGCATTCTGGAATCAGGAGTTCTTATACGGTCCGTTAGAACTTACACCGGAAGAAATTAAACCAAATGGCATGATACTGGCATATCCGGTGATTTCTTCCGGGCCTTACTGCCACCAGGGTTCTTTCCTTAATTTATTAGGAGCCGATGGAGCAGATGAAGCAGCACGCCGCCTGGTTTCTCTTGAATATCAGGTAGGCTCCCACACTCCGCCTGTATTTTTATGGCATACCTCTACTGACGATGCCGTACCTGTAAAAAACAGTTACTTATTGGCTGATGCACTCACGGAGCACGGTGTCAGTGTGGAAATGCATATCTACCCTGCTGGCTGCCACGGACTGTCTTTAGCAAACAGAGAAGTTTCCGGAGAGGACGGTCGTTTCATCGTTCCCCAGTGCCAGAACTGGATTTCTCTTGCTAAAACCTGGCTGGAACATCTGTAGGCAACAAAAAGGCGGGGCACTGGGAGTATTTCTACTTCCGGCTGTCCCGCCTGTTCTATCAATTTCCTGTTCTTATTAACGAACCAGCATCTTACTGATCTGGTACTGATCTTCCGGAATATCCTTTGTCATAGCCAGTGCTTCCTGAATATCGAAATCAACGAATTCTCCGTGCTTATAGCCTACAACACGGTTACTCTTTCCTTCGCAAAGCAGTTCTACCGCTCTTGCTCCCATGATGGAAGCATACACACGATCTTTACAGGTAGGTGCTCCGCCTCTTTGCATGTGCCCCAGAATGGTCGCTCTTGTCTCAATACCGGTAGCAGCCTCAATTCTCTTTGCCATGGAGGAGGAATGGCCGATTCCTTCTGCATTGATGATAATATGATGCTTCTTTCCCCGCTTTCTGTTCTCGATAATGCGGTTAATCAATGCCTGCTCGTCTCCGTCATACCGCTCTGGCAAAAGGATGTCCTCTGCTCCGTTTGCAAAGCCGCACCAAAGTGCAATATATCCGGCATTTCTTCCCATTACTTCAATAATACTGCAGCGCTCGTGGGAAGTGGATGTATCACGAACCTTATCAATGGCTTCCATGGCAGTGTTCACTGCAGTATCAAAGCCAATGGTATAATCGGTACATGCGATATCTAAATCAATGGTTCCAGGAAGTCCGATGGTGTTAATTCCAAGTGCAGAAAGCTTACCGGCACCGCGGAACGAACCGTCTCCACCGATGACTACCATTCCGTCAATGTTGTGTTTTTTACAGATCTCAGCACCCTTTTGCTGACCTGCAGCTGTGGTAAATTCCTGACATCTGGCTGTATAAAGAATCGTTCCGCCCCTATGAATGATGTCTGATACACTGGTGCTGGTCATATCAACAATCTCTTCCTGCAGAAGGCCCGCGTATCCCCTCATAATTCCCTTTACTACCAATCCTTTATGGATTGCAGTTCTGACAACGGCACGGATCGCAGCATTCATACCTGGTGCGTCGCCGCCGCTGGTTAATACGCCAATGGTTTTCACTTGTTTTGCCATAGTAACTTCCTCCTGATTCACGGATATCTGTTTTTGTAAGTTTTACATTTCATACACGTTGTATTCTAATTCATTTTGCCAATCTTTTCAAGTTTTTTTTCTACAAGTCTGACATTTATTTCACCAAGTTTTTTGGTTAAAATATCAAGAAGTTCATCGGAAGCATCTACATTCCAGTTGGCCGGGAGCACTTTCTTTGCCCGTTCACGCTCCAGATAGATGATTACGGAATCACTGCCCTCGGATTCCCGCAACAGCTCAAGAATCTCCCGCTCCGATTCCACATAGGTATCCTTGTCAGGGAATTTCAGCCACAGTTCTTTGGGAACCGCTGAAAATGGAATGACTCTCTCACAGATCAGCTTTCCAACCGGATCATCTCCAACGGAAGCTCTGCCCTGGATAAACACCTTGGAATCCTCCACAAACAGCTCTCTCTTGCTTTCATAATCCTTGGGAAATACAATGACCTCCACAGATCCCACCAGATCTTCCAGGGTCAGGAATGCCATCATCTTGTTGTTTCTGGTAGTTTTTACGTTTTTGCCTGTAATCATACCACCAATGGTTACGTAAGCACCGTCCTGAACGTTGGTTTTCTGGGTTTCCTCGTCTACGATAAAATCCACAGTTACTGCTGTAATGTGATTTCTCCAGGTCTCCTCATACGCTTCCAGCGGATGACCGCTTACATAGATGCCAAGGGTCTCCTTTTCAAATGCCAGAAGATCTTCCTTTCCAAACTCACCCACATCAGGAAATGTGATCTGATAGTTGCTTTTCTCTTCCTCACCGGCAAGATCAAACAGGGTAATCTGCCCTTCCATGGTATTCTTTCGTTCCTTGCTCCTCTGATCAAGAAGTTCGGGCGCGATTAAAAGCTTCTGCTTTCTGGTACCAGGAAGAGTGTCAAGAGCTCCTGACTTGATGAAATTCTCAAGGGTTCTCTTATTGACTTCTTTGTTGCTCATTCGGTCGATAAAGTCTTCCATATCGTGATAAAATCCGTTTGTTATCCTCTCAGCCACAATCTGCTCCACCACGGATTTGCCTACGCTTTTAATGGCAGAAAGGCCATAGCGAATGGACTTGCCTGAAACGGAAAATCCACTTTCTCCCTCATTGATATCCGGCGGAAGTATGGAAATCCCCATCTGCCTGCAGCTTAGGATATACTCTGAAACCTTAGATACGTTGTCCATAACAGAGGTTAAAAGAGCTGCCATAAACTCCTGGGGATAATAGTATTTTAAAAACGCAGTCTGATAGGATACTACTGCATAAGCTGCTGCATGGGATTTATTAAATGCATATTTGGCGAAATCAATCATCTCATCATAGATCTGATTGGCAGTCTTTTCATCCACTCCATTGGAAATACAGCCGGTTACTCCTTCTTCCGGATTGCCATATACGAAATTCTGGCGTTCCTTCTCCATAACATATGTTTTCTTCTTAGACATGGCACGGCGCACCAGATCGCTTCGGCCCATGGTATATCCGGCAAGGTCGCGGACGATCTGCATAACCTGTTCCTGATATACAATACATCCATGGGTGGGACCCAATATGTGCTCCAGCTGAGGACAGTCATAGGTGATGGAATTCCGGTCATTCTTGCCCTTTAAATACTTGGGAATAAAATCCATGGGGCCGGGACGGTAAAGAGAAATTCCCGCAATAATATCTTCCAGACTCTCCGGCTTTAGCTCCTTCATGAAACTCTTCATGCCGGAACTTTCCAGCTGGAATACCCCGTCGTCCTTTCCGGAACCGATGGAATCAAGCACAGCCTTGTCATTATAATCAATCTGGTCCATATCAAGGACAAGATCCCGGTTCTTCTTTATTGCTTCCACTGCATTCTGAATCACCGTAAGGGTTCTAAGCCCCAAAAAGTCCATTTTTAAAAGTCCCAGCTCTTCCAGTGTGGTCATGGTAAACTGGGTGGTTATGGTTCCGTCCGCTGCTTTTGACAACGGAACATATTCATCCACCGAAGTACGGCTGATTACCACTCCCGCCGCATGCATGGAGGTGTGTCTTGGCAGTCCTTCCAGACGCATGGACATATCAATTAAGTATTTTACTTCGGGGTCATCATTGTAGGCACTGCGCAGGTCAGGGCTTTGTTTCAGCGCCTTTTCCAGTGTCATGCCAAGGTCACCCGGTATCATCTTGGCTATGGCGTCACAGCGGGCATAAGGCATATCCAGCACCCTTCCTACGTCTCTCACCACACCCTTTGCTGCCAGGGTACCGAAGGTAACGATCTGAACCACCTGATCCTTGCCGTACTTCTCCACTACATAGTCAATGACTTCCTGCCGCCGTTCAAAGCAGAAATCCACGTCAATATCAGGCATGGAGACTCGTTCCGGATTTAAGAAACGTTCAAAGAGAAGGTTGTACCGAATGGGATCAATGTCCGTGATCCCAAGACAGTAGGAGACGATACTTCCTGCAGCAGATCCTCTTCCCGGACCAACCATGATATCTTTGGATCTGGCATAATGAATAAAATCCCATACAATCAGGAAGTAGTCCACATATCCCATAGTATGAATGACATCCAGCTCATATGTGAGGCGATCCTTTAAAGTCCCGTCATCATCAGGATAGTGGCGTAAAAAGCCCTCAGTACAAAGTTTATTTAAATAAGTCCAGGAGTCGTAGCCTTCCGGTACATCGTACTTTGGCAGCTTGGTAACTCCGAACTCAATCTCAATATTACACCGCTGGGCAATCTTATGGGTATTCTCCACTGCCTGGGTTGCATAAGAGAATAGCTTCTTCATCTCTTCTTCCGATTTGCAGTAATACTGGCCGCCCTCGTAGCGCATCCGGTTTTCGTCTGTAACTTTCTTACCGGTCTGAATGCACAGCAAAATATCGTGGGGTGTGGCATCCTCTGCATAGGTATAATGAATATCATTGGTAGCCACCAGTTCGATTCCGGTCTCCGCGCTCATACGAACCAGCTCATGATTCACAGTCTTCTGCATGGGAATACCGTGATCCTGAAGTTCAAGAAAGAAATTGCCCTCTCCGAAGATCTCCTGATAATGAAGAGCCGCTTCCTTTCCCTTCTCATACTGGCCCCTGCCAATATAGCGCTGCACCTCTCCTGCCAGACAGGCGCTGAGAGCGATCACGCCCTCATGATATTCTCTTAATATCTCATAATCCACTCTTGGTTTATAATAAAATCCATCTACAAATCCTTTGGAAACAATCTTCATTAAATTCTGATAGCCCTGATTGTTCTCAGCAA
>Ga0316604_10003760_pt1 | contig 10483 bp, 7 predicted proteins | sample OWC_soil_day20_C_FD_207650 | JGI IMG/M metagenome (GOLD analysis project Ga0316604, IMG submission 207650) | Wetland soil microbial communities from Old Woman Creek delta, Ohio, United States - OWC_soil_day20_CT | ecosystem: Environmental > Terrestrial > Soil > Wetlands | place: USA: Ohio... | reverse complement strand
CAAAGCCTTCACCGCGGCGGTGCTCGGCGGCATCGGAAACATCCCCGGCGCCATGCTGGGGGGGATTTTCCTCGGCATCATCGAATCGATCGGGCCGAGCCTGTTCCTCGACGGTCTAGGCATTGTTGCCCCCTACCAGTTGAAGGACGCCATAGCTTTCATCATGCTCGTGTTAATCCTTATTTTCCGGCCCACGGGCATTATGGGAGAGCGTCTGGCGGTGAAGAAGGCCTAATGGAAAGGATGACAAGATGACACGACTTCTCACCCTTTGGAAACACGGAGTCATGACCGGGTTGCTGGGCGGTCTGATCACAGTTCTTCTTTCCCTCATGGGAATGGTGGAGGCCTTCAGCCAGCGTCAGATTGTGAGCGGCGTCCTCTCTATGGATCAGGCTCTTCTTGGCGTGGCAGTGGTCTTTGTGGGTTATCTTGCCGCAAAACGGACCACCTCTAGCCAGCCTCTGTGGGTGGTGATCAACACACTCACTTGCGGTTTTGTCACAGCGGCGATGCTGATGCTCCTGCTCGTGATCGGCCACGTGATCAACCTGCGGGCTGTTTTCGTCAACGCCTCGCCTGTTCTTTATGAACTGCTCAGCTTCGGATATGGCTTTGAGAGCGCACCCCTCCTCTTTGTGGCGGCTCCCCTGTGCGCTCTCTTTGCAGGCATCCTGTACCTGCTTCCAGGCGCTTTCCGGAAGATGTCCCTTGTGTCCCTGACCTGCATCATCGGTGCAGGGGTGCTCCAGGACATGCTGCGGCCCACCCTGGCGGCGTGGGAATCTCTGGCAGATGTTTCGGAGTGGATCTTTTCCGCAAACGGCCTGACAGAGCAGGGGGCGACCGTTCTTTTCATCGTGATTTCCCTGGTCACTCTCTTCTGGTCGTTCAAGGGGGAGGCTGTCAAGACAGGGTACCAAGGTCTGCCCGCAGCGGGGCAGAAAGGGTTGCGGTGGACGGGCATTGCCGTTCTTCTGGTCGTGCTTTTCATCCTTCCCCAGATCCTGGGTCTGTTCCTGAGCGAAGTGCTCACCATTGTCGGTCTTTATGTTCTGCTGGGCCTGGGCTTGAACATCGTGGTCGGCTATGCCGGGCTTCTGGACCTGGGTTATGTGGCGTTTTTTGCGATTGGTGCTTATGTGACGGCCATCCTGACATCGCCTGAGCTGGGCTTCTTCAACCTTTCTTTCTGGCAAGCCCTGCCTTTTGCCGTGCTTGTGGGAATTGTGTTCGGGGTCCTGCTCGGGATTCCCGTTCTCAAGATGCGCGGCGACTACCTGGCGATCGCCACGCTCGGATTCGGAGAAATCATTCGGATCATGGTTCTGTCGGACTTCCTGAGACCTTGGCTGGGCGGGGCCCAGGGGATCGGCAAGATCCCAAAGGCCTCCATTGCCGGTTTCGAATTCGGCATGCCGCAGGAGATCTATTATCTCATTGTTGCCGGTTGCTTTCTGGTTATTTTCATTTCTTTGCGACTTCGGGACTCCCGACTCGGCCGGGCGTGGAAAGCCATGCGGGAGGACGAGGACGTGGCCCAAGCCATGGGGATCAACCTGGTGGCCACCAAATTGCTCGCCTTCGGCACAGGAGCAGCCTTCTCCGCATTGAGCGGCGCCATCTTTGCAACCAAGCTGACTTCCGTCTACCCCCACAGCATGAACGTGATGATTTCGATCAACATCCTCTGTGTCATCATCGTTGGGGGCATGGGGAGCATTCCCGGCGTGATCGTGGGAGCCGCAGCCCTGGTTGGTCTTCCAGAGCTTCTCAGGGAATTTGCCGAGTATCGCCTTCTGGTCTATGGTTTCGCCTTGGTGGTGATGATGCTGGTGAGGCCTGAGGGGCTTTGGCCTGAGGCCGTGCGGCGCAGGGAGTTTCACGAAGACATAGAAGAGACTGAGCCAGCACCCTCAACCGCTTCGGCTTCCAGTTAGGAGGATCTATGGCTATCCTTACAGCACGTAAGACAACAAAGCGGTTCGGCGGGCTGGTTGCGGTTGATGAGCTGGACGTGGAGATCAAGGAAAAGAGCATCCACAGCATCATAGGGCCGAACGGGGCGGGGAAAACCACTTTTTTCAACTGTGTCACCGGATTCTATAGGCCGGAAGAAGGGCAGATCCTTCTCGATTCCAAATCCCTTGTTGGTCTTATGCCCGACCAGATCGTGCGACTCGGCATTGCGAGAACGTATCAGAACATCCGCCTCTTTCCCATTCTCACGGCCATGGAAAACGTGCTGGTGGGGCTCCACTGTCATTTGAGGGCGAACTACTTCGGCATTGTAGCCGGCCTTCCCTCCACCCGGAAGGAAGAGAAAGATGCCACCGAAGAGGCGAAACGGCTTCTCAGGTTTGTCAATCTCGCGGGCAAGGGAGATCTCATGGCCAAGAATCTGCCTTACGGTGAGCAGCGACGACTGGAGATTGCACGCGCTCTTGCCACAAAGCCGAAGCTGCTGCTCCTGGATGAGCCGACCGCCGGAATGAACCCGAGCGAAACGCAGACCATGATGGATTTTATCCGGCACCTACGGGATGAAGTGGGCATCACCATTCTGCTCATTGAACACCAGATGCGTGTGGTCATGGGGATTTCGGAAACCGTCACCGTGCTGGATTACGGCAAGAAGATTGCTGAAGGGACGCCCGAGGAGATCAAGAAAAACCCGAAAGTCATTGAAGCCTATCTCGGCAAGGGAGGCGCTGCCGAGGCTCAGAGGGTCGCCGCGTAGAAGGAGTTCCACTATGGCATTTCTGGAAGTGAAAAATGTGCACACCTATTACGGGCACATCCATGCCCTCAAGGATCTATCTCTCACCGTGGAGAAAGGCGAGGTGGTGACCCTCATCGGCGGCAACGGGGCCGGCAAGAGCACGACCCTCAACACGATGAGCGGGCTGCTGAAGCCTCGGCAGGGGTCCATTCAATTCGAAGGCGAGGAGCTCACCCGCTTTCGGCCTCATGAAATTGTCTGCAAAGGCGTGGTTCAAGTGCCCGAGGGCAGGCGGGTGTTCGGCCGCCTGACCGTGACGGAGAACCTGGAGATGGGCGGCTTCACGTGCACAGACCCGAAGCTCATCAGAGCCAACATCGAGCGTGTTTTTGCCCTGTTCCCCAGACTGGAGGAGCGCCGCAAACAGGTGGCCGGGACTCTGAGCGGCGGGGAACAGCAAATGCTCGCCACGGGCAGGGCCTTGATGGCCAACCCGAGGCTGATGCTTCTTGATGAACCTTCCATGGGCTTGGCGCCGGTCCTGGTGGACAGCATCTTTGACACGATCAAGCAGCTTCATGCCGGAGGAACCACGATTCTTCTGGTTGAGCAGAATGCCCGCATGGCGTTGCTGGTGGCGCAAAGAGGGTATGTGCTTCAGACAGGAGTGGTGCTCCTCAGCGACACGGCCCAGAATCTGCGTCAAAACGAGATGGTTCGCAAAGCGTACATGGGGGAAGCGTAGAAGAAGTGAGTAAAGTTGAAAAACAGGGAAAAGGAGTGTTGGAGGAATGGAGTGATGGAGTGTTGGGTCTAAACCATTACTCCAATACTCCATGACTCCAAGGTCTCAAACGCGTGAAGCTGAAAGACAAATGACAGGACAACGAAAGCTGAAAGCGAGAACTGTATGAAGAGCATAGTTTTGCTCATCACCGGAGTTGTGCTGACTCTCCTCGTGGCCGGACCGTCCTTCGTGAACGGTGCGGCCGGTGACAAAATCCCCTTTCCGGAAGTTCCCAGAATTACGAAAGAGCAGCTCAAAGAGATGCTGGGAAAGCCGGATGTGGTGATCATCGATGCGCGGCCCGTAGAACAATGGAAATACAGCGATCAGCTCATTCCCGGATCGGCCCATGAAGATCCCCTCATGGTGGAGTCCTGGGCACGGAAGTACGACAAGACCAAGAGGATAGTGATCTACTGCGCCTGACCCACGGAATCGACGAGCGCCAGGATGGCGCAAAAATTCAAAGAGCTCGGGTACAAGAATGTCTATGTTCTGAAGGGCGGATACAGGGAGTGGGTCGGCGCCCATTATCCAATAGAGAAAAAGTGGACGGTCAAGACCGAGTGCGTGGCGTGCCACAGCAGTGTGACTCCGGGGATCGTCGCAGACTGGAAGGCGAGCAAGCACGCCGAGTCCGAGGTTTCGTGCTCGGTGTGTCACGGTGAACAGCACATGACGGACGAGGATGTGCACAAGGCCGGCCGGATGAAGCCGGAGCGATGCGGCATGTGCCACCAGGTTCAATGGGATCAGTTCAGGGGGGGAAAGCACTCGCAGGGGTGGAATTCCATGAAGGCCATGCCCACCGCCCATCGCCAGCCCATGGCCCTGATGGACGGCATGAAGGGTTGCGGCGGATGCCACAAGATCGGGTTGAAAACAGAAAAAGAAAGCCAGGCCCTGAGAGAAGCGGGAGCAGGCTTCGGCTTGGCCTCTTGCGATGCTTGCCACACCCGTCACACCTTTTCGCTCAAAGAAGCGCAACAGCCGCAAGCCTGCCAGACCTGCCACATGGGCTTTGACCACGCTCATTGGGAGATGTATTCCGCTTCCAAGCACGGGGTGCGACATTCTTTGAAGCAGATGGGAATCCTCCCGGAATCCGCTGTCGCGCCCACCTGCCAGACGTGCCACATGAGAGAAGGGGATCATGCTGTGATGACGGGGTGGGGTTTTTTGGCGGTCCGGCTGCCCATGCCTGAAGATAAGAAATGGGCCGAAGCCCGGACGACCTTACTGAAAGCTTTTGGCGCGCTGGATCCGGAAGGCAAACCGACGCCCCGGCTGGAGACGATCAAGAGCATTGACATGCTTCGGCTGACCGAGGAGGCTTGGCAAAAAGAGCGAGACAAGATGGTGAAGGCCTGCTCCGGCTGCCATTCCCTCTCTTTTGCCAAGGGAGAACTTGAGAAAGCGGACACGATGATCCGGGAGGCGGATCTGATCATGGCCGAAGCGATTTCCATTGTGGCAAGCCTTTACAAGGAAGGCATCCTGCAGAAGCCCAAGAGCTACGCTTACCCTTTCCCTGACATCCTGAGCTTCCATGACAGCCCCACTCTGATCGAACAAAGGCTGTACATCATGTGTATGGAACAGAGGATGAGGACCTTCCAGGGTGCCTTTCACGCCAACCCGGACTACACGCTTTGGTACGGTTGGAGCGCCATGCAGACGAGTCTTGTAACGATCAAAACCATGGCGGAGGATATGAGGAAGAGAAAAAATTAGATTAGGGTTTCGGATTTCTTCTTAAAGCCTCTCACCGGTACCGCTAGACTGAGATATCTCTCCCCTTCTCTGAACATGAGCTTCTTGTCCACCATCATGTTCAGGAAGGGGAGAATTTTTTCCTGCCCAAAGCCTGGAAAGCGCTCCACGATTTCTGAAAGAGAACGGTTTTTTTCGCAAAAAAGGTAAATCCCTCTGGAAGACCCTCGCAACCGATGAGTCACGTCATCTCCATACGGGCGACGCTCTCGAATGATCAGGAACGTTCCACCCTCCTGGTAAGAGAGAATGGGGTCTCTGTTTGAAGCGCCGTGAAGATCGTCGTAAGTGGTTCTCCAAGACTTCAAGACCTTGGTCACCCCAGCCCACAGGCGGTGCTGTTTTTTCATGCCGCCCTCATAGGCCTGAAGCATGAGGTGGAGCTGCGAGAAAATCTCGCGGGGAAACAGGCAATAGTAAAAGGGGTGGTTGCGAACTCTTCGAATGCCGAAATCCTCGGGGTGGTGCCACACCGGGCTCCCATAGCCGAGCCAGAAGGGGGTCGCCTTCAGAGGCCTGAAAGGGGCGGCGAACTGCAAGGCGCGTAACGTCTCTTCCGCATCCCTCTCGTCGCTTCCCGGGAAATGAGTGATCAGGTTGGACGTGAGGTTCGGGACATCCCGAGCTTCACAGTTCTTCATGATCTCCAGGTTCTGGATCGCGGTTGTCCCCTTGTTCAGTTTTCTGAGGAGCGGCGTGTTCAGAGCCTCAATTCCAACCTGGACTTCGGCCACGCCGGCCGCTCCCATGGCGAGCAGCTCATCAAGAGAGGTGGTGGCTCGAATCTCGGCAAAGACACGGAAATCCTTTCCGACCTTTGCCAGGGTGTCAAAAAGCGATTGGAGATTCCTTGGCGGCAGGAGATTGTCCATAAACGAGACCGAGAGAAGCTCGAAGCGATCGGTGAGAGAGTCGATCTCTCGGACAACTTTAAGAGGAGATTTGGATCGGTATCCTTTCCACTGGAGATTCAAGTTGCAGAAAGCACACCCTCCGGCCTGCTGTGGAGGCGTCTTCTTGCCCCACCAGCAACCGCGGGACATCTCTACGGGAAGCGTGGGGAGAAAGCGCTTTGCCTCTGAAAGGGATTTCAGGGTTTCGAAGTAGTCGGTGTAATCCGGAGCCGGCAGGTCATCCAGACGGGGGACCTGGCTGAAACCCTTCGGAGAGCCGGTGCTCCGGGTGAGCAGGCCGGGAACTGAGGGGTCCGCTTTTTTTGTATGGGCCATGGACAAGCTTTTCACGAGATGGAGAAGGGGGATTTCTCCTTCTCCGCTCACCACAAAATCAATTTCAGGAAAAGCCATGAGAAGGCTCTCTCCCATCCGGCCGGCACAAGACGACCCTCCCAGGGCGATCTTTGAATGAGGCGAGAGTTTTTTTATTTGCTTGATGAAATACAAAGAGCTGGTCAGTTGGCCGTAGCAGATGGAGAAGCCTATGAGCGGGTATCTCGCCCAGTTCACAGACCGCACGGCCCGTTCGGATACGACTTTCAGAGATCGCCACAAGTTTTTGAAGTCGGGCTTCGGGCTTAGATCCTTGGCCTGGATCGTGCAGAAGCTCCGTACAGCCTCTTCTCGTTCAGGATAAAGAAGAGCGGCATAGCAGGCTTCGGAGAGCCACGATCTTTCGGAGATAGCCTTGTAAAGATCATAGCCGACGGCTTCGGCCACATTCAAATACACGTGATGGGCGTCCACCTTCAGTTCAGGGATCTCTCTCCGGAGAAAGGCCTTGAGGGTGCCGAGCTGAATAGAGGGACGGTTGAACAAAGGCCAAGGGGTTGAGAGGAGGGCGACTCTGCGGCTCACGGATTAAACTGCTCCTTTTGATTACTTCCTCCATGTCGTATAAATGGGAATGCTTAATGGTAGCTTGAGGGGTCAATAGGTTCAAGTTCTTTGTCGATCACGAGACGGTTAGGCTGAGGATTTTGTAGCCCCGGCGGGAGAGAAACCCTGCAATGTCATCAGGGAGTCTCAGATGACTGACAAATACCTTCTGGCCATGGTTGTCTCTGAAAACGATCCCGGGGATGGTGAGCTTAAAATTCTTCGAATCTTCCTTTCCGCCTGCGGTGAAAGGATGAGGTTTGGAGTCGAATTTGACTCCTATGAACTCCAAGGTCCTGGAGACTATCTTTGCCGGGTCCTCCTCTTTCGCCAAAGAGAGAACGGAGACTTTGTACTCCTTCAACAAGGGCACGATGTCCGCACCAATACCCGTGAAGTCAATGATGGAATCCTTACCGTCCACATAGAGAAAGAAATCCGCCTTGATCAGGAGGCTGACTCCGCTCTTCTGCCCCTGAATGACAGGCATTTCCACATCTCGCGTAAAGGTTTGCCCGGCCAGATTCAGAACACTCTCGATGACGGCGGCTTTGTCTTTGCCAGCAAAAAGAACATCGGACTTCACCGCAGGGGCGATGGGCTCAGGCGCGTTCTGCTGGGAAGGCGGGTATTCGATGGATTTCACGCCGAGGTTTGTGAGGAAGCTCCTGAGTTCGGGCGGGATCCTGGAGCCTGATTGGTTGCCAAGGTTGATGAGAAGGGTTCGGCTCCTGTCCTCTGAAGTCTGGATGATCCAGTCTGCGCGGACCTGGAGCGTGAAGTCCCCTTGCATTTCGAGCGGTTCTCCCTGCTTAGAGATTTTGTAGTACTCACAGGCGGCCAGGATTTCATTGAGCGCGCCCCTCAGATCTTCATCCCCTTTGAGGCGGACGACGCTGTAGTTGTCCCAGTTCGCCGCAATCACCTGGGCCATCTTTTCAGGCAGCTCTCTGTGAAGGTCAACGATCACCCGCTGGCCGTTGCCAAGGCTCAGGACGGGAAAGGCCTCTGCCTTCAGGTTGAGCTGCCCGCCGGCCTTCAGAGGAATGAAGTGCTCGCCCGTGCTGATCCATTCTTCTCCCAGGAGTGCGAAAAACTCCGCGAGCTGCTTACTCAAGGCAGGGGGCGCTTTTGGTTGCTCGGGCGGGGGAGGACGGGCTGCAGCAGGAGTCTGAGCCGTTTCCACAGCCCGAGAAGGCTTTTCACGCTTGATCGGCATCCTGACAATCTGAGGCGTGTAAATGGGGAGCCTGACGATCTGGCCCGGATAGATGCGGTCCAGATTCCCGATGTCCGGGTTGAGTCTGCTCAGAATTTTCAAATAGGCTTCATTGATATGCTCATCCCTGAGACTGTAGCGGCCCTTCACCACTTTGATCAAGCTGTCGCCCTGCTGCACCGTATAGTTCTCGAGCTTCAAGTCCTTGAGCTGGTCCAGGAATATGACGGTCTCTTCCCCTTTCCGAGCAACCACCGCAAGATCCTTGACCGGGGTGATGGTGAGAGGAATGACAATCTTGTCGCCGGGATAGATCAAATCGAGGTTCGAAAAGGAGCTGTTCAGTTTCTTGAGAGCGGCCAGGAGCTCGGGAAGGTTTTTCTTTTCCAAGAGGCCCCGTTCTCTTAGAAGCTGCCAGAGGCGATCTCCTTTTTTTACTGTGTATGTTTCAGTGACGACTTTCTTGCCCTCCAAACTGAAGGACTCCTTTTTCTCCACCACCCGGATCTCTCGTTCTGTTTCGGTTTCAGGCTCCGCTGTCTGGGTCAGGGAAATGGAATAGGTCTCTTCCTCCTTTTCCTGGGCCAAGGTTATGCCCAAAGGGCAAAGAGTGAAGAGAGAGATTGGGATTATCAGGGGAAAAAGGCGTTTTGGAAAATGTTTCATACTTATCTCTAATTTAGAATAAGTTGACATATTTTATATACATAATGTCAATTTGTCAATTTTGTTCTTATTTAGGCTGGCTCTCCTACAAGATATTGGCGTTTTTCCTTCGCCTGCATACACTCTGTAGTATTTATTCTTTACAAAAGCCTTATTATTTGATAGGTATCTATAAATTAATTGGCCGAAATTGAACACCGGCTGCGGAGGGTCCCATGAAGATCAAAAAAGTCTCCATGCTTGGTTTCAAATCCTTTGTGGACAAACTGGACATCGCTTTCCCACTCGGGCTGAGTGCCATCGTAGGGCCCAACGGGTGCGGCAAGAGCAACATCGTCGATGCGATTCGGTGGGCTATGGGTGAGCAGAGCGCCAGGCTGCTCAGGGGCCGACAAATGGAGGATGTGATCTTCAACGGCACCTTGGACCACAAACCTCTGGGCATGGCGGAGGTCTCCATCCTCTTTGAAAACGGGGATGGGTCTTTCCCTCCCCAATTCTCACACGCCGCCGAACTTGCCGTGACACGAAGACTTTTCCGTTCCGGTGAAAGCGAGTATCTGATCAACAATGTGCCCTGTCGGCTTAAGGACATCCAGGAGATCTTCATGGACACCGGTCTGGGAAACAGAGCTTACTCGATCATCGGGCAGGGCCAGATCACCACGATTATCGAGCAGAAGCCCGAAGAAACCAGGGCCCTGATCGAAGAGGCGGCAGGGATCACAAAGTACAAAAAGAAGGTTGATGAATCTCAGAGGAAAATCGAGGCCACCCAGGCGAACCTGCAGCGGGTGGAGGACATCCTCGGGGAAGTGGAAAAGCAGATGAGATCCCTCAAACGGCAATCTGTGAAGGCGAAGAGGTTCAAAGCCATCGGCCAGGAGATTCAGCGCCTCGAACTGATCTTGAACGCTCACGCCTACGAGGAGATGAAAAATGAATCCAGCGAGAGAATGAAGTCCGCAGAGGCGCTGGTGCAGGAGGAGATCGGCCGATCTGCTGAGCACTCCAGGGTCCAGGCAAAGATCGAATCCATGAACCTGGAGCTGGAAGAAAAGGACCGGGAGATCGCGTCGCTGCGGGAGGCTCACCTGAGGGCCAAGGAAAAGGTCGGCAAAAAGGAAACCATGGTAGAGGCTACGGCCGCGGAAAAAAGGATGCAGACGGAACTGGAGAGACGCCTGGAAAAGGACAAAGAGGATCTGTCCAGACGGATGGTAGAACTGGAGAAGGAAAGAGCTCTTCTTCTCGAAAGAATCGAGGAAGTGAAAGCAAAAGCCTCTTCCATAGAGGAGGAGATATCGCTCGTGGAGGGAAGAGCGAGAAACCGGCAGGAATTCCTGAAAGAGGTCCGCGAGGTTTTTGAGGAGGCGAGAGCCAGGGTTCAATCAGGAACGTCTAAGGAAGCCAGCCTGGTTCAGGAGTCCGGCTTTCTGGCACGGCGGATCGGAGAAATCACGGACAGCCGCATGCAACTT
>Ga0316604_10003759_pt1 | contig 10485 bp, 9 predicted proteins | sample OWC_soil_day20_C_FD_207650 | JGI IMG/M metagenome (GOLD analysis project Ga0316604, IMG submission 207650) | Wetland soil microbial communities from Old Woman Creek delta, Ohio, United States - OWC_soil_day20_CT | ecosystem: Environmental > Terrestrial > Soil > Wetlands | place: USA: Ohio... | reverse complement strand
ATTATGGGAGGAAACAATGCTTGAATTTTTCAATGAAATAGGAATCAGAATCACAAACGGCGGCTTCAAAACGCATGTGGTAATTTTCTTCATTAGTTTAGCGTTAGGCATCATCATACTCCGGTTGGTGTTTTCTAAACTGCTCAAAATAATCGCAGCAAAAGCAAAAATCTCTTATCCCCTGCTGCAGCAAACTTTTAAGGGAATACCTACGTTGTTGGGCATTCTCATTGGCATCTATGCTGCCATGGAAATCCTTACAATTCCGCCTCAGCCGCTACTATTTCTCCAAAGGTTGTTCCGCGCTAATGTCATTTTGTGCCTGACCCTCATGGTCGCGCATCTGGGATCAGGCTATCTTAAGCATAAGCTCGGGAAAACATCCAAAAACTTCGCTTCCACTTCGATCATAGCCACAGCAATCGATCTGACCGTTTACGCCATCGGCATATTGATTTTGCTTGAATCTTTTGGAGTTTCGATCTCTCCGTTGATCACCGCTTTGGGCGTTGGCGGTTTGGCTACAGCTTTGGCGCTGCAGGACACTTTGGCGAATTTATTTTCCGGCATCAACATTCTGGTGTCCAAACAAATCAAGATGGGTGACTTTGTTAAACTGTCGACCGGCGAAGAAGGCCATGTAGTGGACATGAACTGGCGTAATACCACAATAAAAACTCCCACTGAGAATATGGCGGTCGTACCCAACAAAACAATTGCTTCCTCTATAATCACTAATTATGCTCAGCCGTTTGCTGAATGTTCTATCTCCATCCCCATAGGAGTCAGTTATGAAAGTGATTTGGATCATGTGGAAAAAGTTACTTGCATGGTGGCAAAAGAAATTCTTCAAGAAACCGAGGGAGGCGTCAAAAATTTTGAACCGTTTATCCGGTACGGTGGTTTCACCGGGACTAGTATTAACTTCAATGTTATTTTGCGGATAAAGGTCGTAACGGATCAGCAGCTCATCTGCCACGAATTCATCAAGAGAATTTATGCGCGTTACAAGCAAGAAGGAATAATAATTCAGTTACCGAAATAAACGGTCAATTTGAAGCAGATAATGCTGCTGGAGGAATTACGCTAAGGGGAGTTGATTTGAACAATAAAAGTATCACCAATGTTATCTAATGATAGCTGGTGGTACTTTTTTATATATACGAGGGAGATAAATCATGCTAATGTTTCAGCAGTAGACATAACGCTTGCCGCCCCAGTATTCTTCATGGTAGTGACCAATATCAAATCGACTCTCTTCTATTGCAGATCTACTTGATGGAGCATGAATCATTACACCATTTCCCACGCACATTCCTACATGGTGAATGTTGCCTTTACCGCCTTCACTCGCAAAAAAAACGAGATCACCGGGCAGAAGATCCTTTTCCTCAATCGGGATACCTTCTTGTGATTGCTGTTTAGAGTTGCGGTAAAGAGATATGCCTTGGGACTGATATAGCCGAAAGGTATATCCAGAGCAATCAAACCCATAACAGGAAGTGCCGCCCCACAAATAGCGCAACCCTAAAAATTGCCTGGCTTGTGCCACAATACATTCTCTAGAAAAGAAAAGCTCAGAGACTTTTTTTGTTTCTAATCGAGAGACATGACCTGTGCCGCCGTCTGGTAGGCGAACTTTAAAAACAGATTCCCTTTCTAAAAGGATGGGCAATCGGACTTGAAAACTGAGTTCGTTAATGGGCTGGGTCCAACAGGTTGTATCCCAAAATAACGCTGTTTTTGGTACAGATACTACAGCCTGGGGTAAACAGGATTGCTCTACGAGATAAGCACTATTATAGCTGATCTGGTTTTCCGGCACCCAGCCGGCTTGACCCCATTTGTTATCTTTGGTGCGTTGGGCTACTGCGGCTACTTGCAGCCAGTTTTTTTGTCCATCTAGTATTGCGACTTTTTCGCCGTATATTGCCATGGTATTTACTTTATTAACTAGCCACAGTCTTTGTTGTACATCCAAGTTTTGTGACCATGACGTAGGATTGGCAGCAGCAGCTAAGCTGATCTTTCGATATTGAACATCTGGATTAGACCAAAAGATAGCCAACGGTACATTGATAGCACCAAAGACCATCTTCCTTGCATGTTGTTCCATCTTGTCACTTTCCTTTGATATAGAATTGAATTAGTCTATAAGACTGCATACGAGTCTTCCTATTTTCATTTATATAGACTATATTACATAATATGCATATTCTTCGTGAAAAGAGCAGGATTTAGCAATCACCGTATCTGGATCATTATGTTTCAAAAAGATTCATTGACAGGTTAATTCTTGCTAGTTATAATGTAAACAATTTAAATAGCTCTAGTTTACTCAGGATTATTCCTTACCCTTGGCACTAAGGCATGAAAAAAGGAGTGTTTATTATGACGAAAATTTATGAATTGACCCTCTGTTTCTCAGCGAGAATTGCGCCCCCTCAATCAGTAAGTAGCGATGAATCCCAATCTAGTCTTTTTTAGCGGGAAGGATTCTACTTACACGAAATCATAGGCATCCTCCCCGCTCGAAAAGAGCAAATAAGGAGGACGTCCATGCTTAGCAAGGATGACAAAATCTATATCGTTTTCTTACCGCAACCTGTAAGCAACGACAACTCCGAGAAGTATGTAACAATAAAGGAGATTGATCGGTATGCTTCGGGACAAAACACTCTTAGGATTGATTTTGGCGGTGGTGCTCATGATGGTTGGCGTAGGTATGGTTATGCCTCAACTGCCTCAACGTGTCGTAGATTTTGATGGAAATGGGAGTTCAGTTGGCTATATTGCGTCAGCCTTTGCCTTTTCTTATTTATTGCTTCAAGTTCCAAGTGGTAGTTTGGCTGATAGGATCGGTTTTAAGCCGATGCTTATGTTTGGCTACTTGTTGTGCGCTCTTACCGGGTTGGTGTTTTACTATGCAACGAGTTCAACCATGATATTTTTTGCCAGGGTGCTGCAAGGCGTCGGCGAAGCACCGGTCTGGGCCCTGGCACCGGCATTGTTGTCGCTTAGATTTCCTCTTGCCAAAGGAAAAGTTATGGGGATCTATAGCGCCGCCATGCATATTGGTCTTGCCTTGGGGCCTATTTTGGGCATAATGCTGGCGCGGATTTTCAGTCGTGATGCTGTATTTGTGGTTTACTCTGCTGGGTGCTTGGTGGGCGTTATTATTATTTACTTTTTAGTGGATAACGCCTCTAAGCGAGAATATCAGGAAAATCGTCAGTTCGATATTTCTGCCGTGGTCAGACTGATCAGAAACTGGAAAACGCTGCTTTCTTTATCAGGAACTACCTTATACGGAGCCAGCTATGGGATTTTCAATACCAATATACCGGTGTTTTTATTGGAAGAAAAGAACTTTACCCCCATTCATATCGGTATGTTCTTTTCCTTATTCTATATGGCTATCAGCCTTTCACAAGTGATTATCGGGTCAATGTCAGACCGTTTTGGCCGGAGTATATTCATGATTTTGGGACTGTTGATAGTAGCCGGTGGTTTGATCGTCATGCCAGCCTACACCTTTCCGTTGATTTTATTGGTACTTACGATCGTAAGTTTCGGCATGGGTGTTTTTTATCTTGCCTCAATGGCCTACTTGAATGAAATTGTCCCTGATTCTTTAAAAGGAACGATTTCAGGAGCTTATTATTTATTTTGGGGCAGCGGCTATTTTTTTGGTCCACTACTCATTACCCAAGCAGCCGATTCGATTGGTTTTCATGCCGCTATGGCGGGTTATTCTTCGCTGGCACTGGTAGTCGCTGTAGGGATGATCCTAGTATTGGCGCCGAAAAGTGCAGTCAAGAAATGAGGACTATCATCAAAAAAGATGACTTGTAGTCGATCCCTGCATAAACAAGGGAGCGTACGTTTTGCTTCGGAATATAATAGTCAAAGGCCCGTGATATTTCGCGGGCCTTTGACTATTTTTTTCTTATTCGAAGTTGTAAGCTTAATAGGTGACAGAAGGGGATTCAGAGAGTATAGTATCATACTAACTGGAGTATATCTCTGACTACCTTTGATCACTAATAATAGCGACGCTATTATTGTTAGATAAAGCAGTTAGAGGGTCGTAAGGAGGCCTGTTATTGTACCAACCAGCAATGCAATAGGATCGTATGCTCATTCGGGCTTGATGATAAATTGGAGGATGAAGATGTCTAGTCTAGTGAAAGTTTCTTAAAGGCATTCATTTTGTGGCAGATATACTTTTTCCGTTACTATATTTTGTATGGTCGTTCATTTTTTGATTTATAGGAAAGATATAAAGTCAATTCTGATAAAAGTGATACTGCCAATTAAATTTAATTGACAAGTTTTTCTAAAAAAATTATAATCATGTTAAGATTCAGAATTCGACACTGTATGAGTGTGAGTGACTATAATAGTCTTTTTTATGCATGTTTTTAGGTATACCAGTATTCCATGTTGCTGATATTTGTTTTGAAAGTAGAATATCGTGCCAGATGCGATTTAAAAATAAAACGAACAATATATAGGGGAAACGAGATGAAAAATTTTTTTGTAGAAACACCGTTAAAGAAATTTGCTGAAGATTCGTCTGACGCTCTTTATATGCAAATTGTAAGTCGCATTCAGCAGCTTATGCGCGAAGGTCATTTGAAAGAAGGCGACAAATTACCTTCAGAGAGAGAATTGGCTGAAATGTTTGATGTCAGTCGTGTGCCGGTAAGAGAAGCTTTAAAAGTATTGGAGTTTTTAGGCGCTATTCAGTACAAACGTGGGGAAGGCGTGTTTGTAAAAAAAATTGAAATGAAACGTATTTTGCATGCCCTTGATTTTTTTATGACTGATCCGGCTGATCAGTTAATAAATTTATTTGAAGCGCGTGAAGCTTTTGAAATTCAGGCTGTCCGATTAGCTGCAGAGCGAAGGAATGAGGCTGATATCGAAGCGATACAACAAGCCTTGCTGGAAATGGAATTTCTAATTTCCGTTGGGAAACCAGTTTGTGATGTGTCAACTAAATTTCATACGGCTGTCATTGCGGCTGCTCACAATGAAGTTATTAGTGAGGTCAATGAATTTTTATCCGATCTGCTGACTTATTCACGGCAAAAATCTTTAAGCGATGTTAGAAGGCATACAGTATCTCTACGATATCATCAACTAATTTTACAGCATATTGTTGAGAAAAATGCGCAAGCGGCAGTTTGTGTTATGCAAGAACATTTAGACAATGCTAAGATTGCGATTCAAAGAATGATTCATTCTGAGTAAAAATCTTTTTGCTTTACAGAATATGAACTTATGGTTTCATTTGCTGGTATACCGGCATACCAATGAAAACATTTGGTGAATTTTCAAACACCAATCAAAATAGATGAGTTAAGTGATTCTAATACTATTGAAAGGAGAAGGCTTCAATATCAACACATTGAATTTTAACAAATGGAGGGATGTACATGGATATTATCATTACAATTTTAGTAGTTGCTTGGGTTATTTATATGATTATAAAAAAACACTATCCACAAGCTGTTCTCTTGATTGCAGGTATTATTCTGCTTCTTGCCGCCTATTTTATCGGCAGTAATCCTATACTTTCCGCTAAAGAATCTTCTGGCTCAGCTTTGCTAGATATTTTCCATACGATTAAGGTATTGCTTAGTTCCCGCGTTGCCGGTCTTGGACTTACTATCATGTCAATAGCAGGCTTTGCAAAATATATGGAATATATCGGGGCAAGTAAATCTTTATTTGCTGTGGTTGCTTCTCCTCTCAAACATATTAAATCTCCTTATATTCTTCTTGTTCTTAGTTTTTATATGAGTCAGTTTTTGGTATTGTTTATTCCAAGTCATGCTGGATTGGCTTTGTTACTCATGGTAACGCTGTATCCGATTCTCATAAGAACAGGCGTTAGTAAATTATCCGCGCTTGGCGTAATTGGGTGTGCACAATACATGGATGTTGGTCCTGGTTCGGGCAATGCGATTCTTGCAGCTAATATCTGTAAGGTAGATCCGGCAGTTTATTTTGTTGAATATCAATTACCAATATTCGTTACAACAACTTTGATTCTTGGCGTTGTACATTACTATGCACAAAAATGGTGGGATAAAAAAGAGGGTTTTGTTGGTTACGATAATTCTGCTGATCTTGTTAAAGAAGACGAAAGCCGTCCTCCTTTGATCTATGCTGTTCTTCCAATTATACCGATGATATTTATTCTGGGCTTCAGCCCAATTTTTAAATGTAAAATTCAAATGGATGTTGTTACTGCAATGTTTTTAAGCACTTTCATCAGTATGATTTTCGAGTATGTAAGAACTAAAGATTTTCGAACTACTTTACAGAGCTTAAAATATTTATATGAAGGAATGGGAAATAGTTTTGCAACGGTAGTAAGTTTAATAGTCGCAGGTGAAGTATTTGCTTGTGGATTAATGAAGATTGGTGCTGTAGATGTTATGACAGCCAGTGCTCAAAATCTTGGTTTGGGCGTTCATGCCTTGATCATTCTTTTCTGTATAGTAATTGCTTGCTGTGCATTCTTAATGGGGTCAGGCAACGCGGCGTTCTTTTCCTTTGCTGCTCTTGCTCCTAAGATTGCTGCTTCATTAAAAATTGATGTTGTTACTCTTTTACTGCCAATGCAAATTATGACAAGTTTCGGGCGTGTTGTGTCACCAATTACTGCAGCAATTGTTGCTATAGCCGGTGTTGCAGGTGTATCACCTGTTCAAGTGGTAAAAAGAACTGCCATACCTATGGCAGCAGCTGTACTTGTAAATGTGGCATTTATAGTAATGAAATAATAAAGGAGTTGTTCTATTATGAAATGTGCAAAATGCACTCACAGAAAATGTTATTTAGAAGGTCAAAATTGTACTAAAATTGGCCTTGCGGATGTTAAAGAAGCCTATGTGGACGAGCATCTTGATATTATGAAGGCGGCTGCTTGTACAGAAGGACGTTTTTATAATAACCTTACTCGTTTGGAGGAAACTGTTGAATTTTGTAAACTCATGGGGTATAAAAAAATTGGCATGGCGTTTTGTATCGGTCTTAACCAAGAGGCAAAATTAATTGAAGAGTATTTTTCAAAATTTTTTGAAGTCTATTCGGTTTGCTGTAAGGTTTGCGGTATTGCCAAGGATAATCTTGATTTGGAACAAATTAAAGAGGGTGCGCGTGAAACCATGTGCAATCCTATTATGCAAGCTAAAGTACTTAAGGATAAAGGGATTGATTTTTGTGTTACCATCGGTTTGTGTGTAGGCCATGACGCATTGTTTACAGGTGCCAGTACTGTGCCTACATCTTGTCTGGTTGCCAAAGACAGAGTACTTGCCCATAATCCATTAGGTGCCGTGTATTCTCGCTATTGGCGCAGAAAGTTAGGTATTAATCCTAGTGATCAGGTTTAAGTATAAATTGTGAAGGTGGGATTGCAGTGTTAAAACATAATTTTGACGAACTTGTTAACCGTAAGAAAACGGAATGTAAAAAATGGGATACTTATGCAGAAGATGTTATACCGATGTGGATTGCTGATACCGATTTCAAATGTCCCCAGCCTGTTATTGATGCTATGGTTAAAAGAGCGGAACATGGTATCTATGGTTATCCAGTAAATTGTAAAACTTTTGAGCAATCAATTATTAATTGGCAGAAAAAAAGATTCGACTGGGACGTTGACATTGACTGGGTGGAGTATACACCGGCAGTAGTGCCTGCTATTGTATATGCAATGCGGGCCTTCACAAATCCTGGTGACAATATTGTAATTCAGATGCCAGCGTACCATCCTTTCCATGATATCATTCCAAATAACGGCAGACACATTCTTGGAAATAACCTGATTTTAAAAGAAGATGGCAGCTATGAAGTGGATTATGAAAATTTGGAGGCTTTACTTAGTAAAAAAAGAACAACTATGTTTTTGCTATGCAGTCCCCATAATCCTGTTGGCAAATGCTTTACGAGAGAAGAGTTAACAAGAATCTCCGAACTTTGTTTAAAACATAATGTATTTGTTGTTTCCGATGAAATTCACTCTGATATTATTTATAGAGGGAGCAAACATATTCCTTTTGGAAGTCTTTCTCAAGAAGCAGCAGACAACTGTGTAGTTTGCGTTAATCCTAGCAAAACCTTTAATATCGCAGGTGTAAGGACTGGGGCTGTAATTATTCCGAATCGGCATAATCACGATCTTTTTTATGCTCCACTTGAAAATAACAAAGCATATGGCAGAACTGTATTTGGTACATTGCCGATTGAAGTTTCCTACAACGAATGTGATTACTATGCAGATCAATTATTAGAGTATTTGCAGGGCAACCTTGAATACCTTGAAAATTTCGTTTCAACAAGAATTCCTAAAATCAAAGTTAGCAAAATGCAAGCGACTTATCTTATTTGGCTAAACTGCAAGGAACTGAATATGGGACCAAAGGAGTTACACAGCTTCTTCTTAGAAGAAGTAAAAGTTGCTATGAATGAAGGGTCTACCTTTGGACCTGGCGGTGCAGGTTTTATGAGAATGAATATTGCTTGTCCCCGTTCCCGGCTGGTAGAGGCGCTGGAAAGAATGGAAGCAGCAATAAATAAACGATAAAGGAGTTACATATGAAACAGATTATAAATACGGATAAAGCTCCAAAGGCAATTGGCCCCTATTCTCAGGCAATTAAAACCAATGGATTTATATTTGTATCTGGACAGTTACCTGTAGTTCCTACTACAGGAGAATTTGCCGAAGGCGGGGCTGCAGCACAAACAAAACAATCTTTAGAAAATGTAAAAGCTATTTTATTTCAAGCGGGATCGACGCTGGATGATGTAGTTAAAACCACCGTTTTTATCAAAGATATGAATGACTTTGCTGTCGTAAATAATGTGTATGCTGAGTATTTTAATAAAGACTTTCCTGCTCGTGCTTGTTTTGAAGTTGCACGGTTGCCGAAAGACGCTTTAGTTGAGATTGAAGTAATTGCAGTCTACAGGTAGTTAATTAAAGCTTTATCATTACTCATGTTTTTTAGACTGTAATCACTGGTGATGCTTTCCGGCGGTACCAGTGATTACATATTTCCCTGCATAGTTCTTCAACAATCAAATTTTGCACAGCATAACCTTATTTTCGGATGATCGAATCATGTCAAATATTGAGGAATATTTTAGTTCTTGCAATTAGAGTCAGTCATGAATGAAATAAATAAAGGGGAGCTTAACGTGGAAAAGAATACATTGCAGATGCGGCTAATTATATTGTTGGTGTTATTTTCTTTTTTGTCGGCAGCAATAATTGGTGGTGTCAGTTCTTACATGAATGTTAATGTCACCAGGGAAGAAATAGCGAGAAATAACCTAACGATAGCGAATCAAACTGCCCATGAGATTGAACAATTTATGGATGATGATACAAAATTAATGGAGGTACTGGCTTTATCGCCTACTGCATATTCCATGGACGCAGCCAAGTTTCGGGAAATGATTATTACTGCTCAAAAAAAGCATCCGGAATTTGAAACAATCTATGTTATGAATGCAACTGGTATGCAGATTGCAAAAACCACCAACTCAGCACTAAACAATAAAGCTGATAAAGACTACTTCAGAAAGGCCTTACAGGGAAATACTTTTCTTACGGAGTCCTATATCTCACAGTTGACCAATGCGCCAACCATTACGATTTCAACACCGATAAAAGATTCAAGTGGCACTATTGTTGGAGTACTGGCTGGAGATGTAAGTTTAAAAACAATTGGAGAAATTGCTTCTCGAACTTCGGTTGGTAATTCAGGTTATTTGGACGTAGTAGATAATAAAGGTACATTGTTGGCCAGTATAAATTCAGAAAAGGTGACAAAGCAAGAAAATATCGGACAAGCAAAATATGTTCAAGATGTTATCGCTGGTCAGGTTGGTAATATGGAAGCTGTATCGTCAGTTGGAGTGGAGTCCTTGATTGTATTTGCACCTGTTAAAAGCTACAACTGGGGCGTAATTACATACTTACCAAAAAAAGAAATTACCGATCAAATTAAGCATAGTCTGCTGGTGATGTCGGTATTGATTTTACTGGCAGTGCTTATTGCGGCAGGGACCGCGATTTATGTAGCCAAAGGAATGGCTAAGCCTCTTAATGAACTGGTACAGGTAGCAGATAAAATTGCCAGTGGTAATTTGAGTAATAAGGTGCAAGTGCAGGGCGTGGCGGAAGTTAATAAATTGGCGGTATCGCTGGATAAAATGCGGGAAGATTTACAGAACATTATTCTTGATATTATGTCTTCTGCTGAACAAGTTTCAGCTGCCTCTGAACAGCTTACAGCGAGTGCTGATCAGTCAGCACAGGCCACCCAATTAGTGGCGAATACCATATGCCAATTAGCGCAAGGGGCTGATCAGCAAGTTGATACCATTGATACCACCTCGTCAGTGGTACAAAAAATGTCAGCGGGTATTCAGGAAGTATCAGCAAATGCTAGTTCT
>Ga0316604_10003758_pt1 | contig 10486 bp, 9 predicted proteins | sample OWC_soil_day20_C_FD_207650 | JGI IMG/M metagenome (GOLD analysis project Ga0316604, IMG submission 207650) | Wetland soil microbial communities from Old Woman Creek delta, Ohio, United States - OWC_soil_day20_CT | ecosystem: Environmental > Terrestrial > Soil > Wetlands | place: USA: Ohio... | reverse complement strand
TATTGACTCGATTCGCTCTAATAATACCATGTACTGTTGCTGCCTCTATGGCAAATTCAGTACCATTCATTTCAAAAACAACCATTTGCACACGTGCCATACCATCATCTCCTAGCTTTAAATCAGTAACTACTTTTACATATCATTTGCTAAGGTATATAACTCCTCCGCCATGCCAGTTACTTCTTCAATGCTAGCGGTTACTTCCTCAATGGCAGCCGCCTGCTGTTCTACTGTTAAGCTGGTAGCACTTCCCATAGCGACGGTCTTATCAACGGATTGCTGAATAATGGTAGTAAATTCTTTTATTTTACCCACTGTCTGTTTCGAATCCCCTGAGAGCTTTCTGATTTCTTGTGCCACCACACCAAAACCAAGACCTGCTTCGCCTGCTCTGGCAGCCTCAATTGCTGCATTTAATCCTAACAAGCGGGTTTCATCAGCAATTTCTTTGATAAAATCCATCACTTCATTAATTTTCCCAGATACTACATTTACGTTATTTATTTCTGTATTTAAGGAACTTTGATTCGCGCTAACATCGCTTGCTGAAGCTGCCAGCTCTTCCATTGTAGCTGATATCTGAATCACACTATCATTAATAATACCAGCCATATTCCTTAATTTGCTTTGTTGATACCACATTTTCGATAGGGTATTGGCAACTAGATATAAGACATGCGCAGCAGCTTCCACGCTTTTTCTAGGCACTTGCTTGATTTCACTTAACGATTTCATATATTCGTCAGGATCTACGCCGATTTCTTGGGCGATCTGACGAAATTTACTTTCATCCGGATCAGAAGTCAAAACCTGCCCGCCTAATATCGTCCCGATCTGCTTTCCCTCAAGCATAATAGGAGCTGCAAAATCAACTAAACCAGCATGACAATCATAAATCGCTGGCTTGCCTGTTCTGGCAGACTCTTCACCGCCTTCGCTGTCACATACCATACAGCGCTTACTTCCCACCTCTGACCCTCGAGTATGTTGCATACAAAATGTTGTGAAGTTGCTGGGAGTAGTGACGGGCTTTCCCTCAATATCAACTGCAATACTGGCTACCCCTACAGCTTCGGCAAAGTTATCCTGAAAGGTCTGCAAAAAGTTTACATCAATAATATCTGCTAACTTGACTTTACTAAAATCTTCTAAAGGCTGTTTTACTGCTGTCACCTTTGTCATGGATTTTGCCTCCGTTTTTTAATTTTTCAGTTTTCTATTTAATGATAATTTTCGACAAAGGCGAAATGATTTCCTTGAGAATTTTTTAGCTTCATTATTGCACATTTTTGCCATTTTTTGATCTTTTTGTAATATTTTGTCGTTTTAGCCAAACATAGCAATTCCTAATGGCGTAACTAACAAAGGATGAGGGGGAACGTGTACCTTCCGTCCAAAAGCTTTGCTGAATTCTTCACCAAAACCAGTCAGGTAAGCCGTACCACCTACTACATATACGGGGTAATCTTGATATTCATCATATTCTGCCAGCATGTTCTTTACAATCGTTGCCATCTTTTCAATAACAGGTAAAACAACTGGCATGATACGCCGATGCTCGGATACATCTTTTTTAAGAACTTCCGCTTCCTCATAGGTAATTTTATATGCCCCAGATAATACCAGAGATATATGAGTACCTCCTGTTGCTTCATCAGCGGTAAAAACTAAATCTCCGTTCTTTAATACAGCAATCCCTGTAGTTCCGCCACCAATATCCACCACGATACCATGACCGATATTTAGAGCTTTAGCCGCTGCTACTGGTTCATCCACCTGACAGATGGGTTCGATCCCCGCTCCTGCAATCACATGTCCGCAAGCCTGGGCATTACGCCCTACTGTACCTGGCGGAATGGCTGTTGCTCCTTTATCTAGCATAATACCCATAATTTTTTCTACCTCAGCCTTTAGTTCTTCAACAATCGTCGTCGCTCCCCTAAAATCAACAACTAAACCATCTTTCACCACCGATGCCCAGCGCAGGCTTCCAGCTACAGGATTTCCTTGGCTGTCAGTCACGACCAGTACCACATCAGCCGTTCCTAAATCTACTCCCACTTTATAAGGTCCTGGCAAATCGGCTGCTGTTCCTGTTTCGATCAGATGATGCAATTGATGAATTTTTTCATATGCTTCCATACTTGTCCTCCCTATCGCTATTGCCAAAGGCAATTGTATGCTCTTCTTAACTTAACTCGCTGACCAAGTCTCTCTTTATGATTATCTAAATCTTAATTTATATCCTGCTCCAAAACGCCTAATAGAATGCCCACTTCTTTTACTATCTTGCGCAAATTAGTCAAAATAAGAAAAATGTTAATGTGTCCTTTTAAAAAAAATTTTAAAACACGAAGATGCGAAGAGTAGGAAGAAAACAAAGGGAGTCATACGATTCCTATTCCGACCTGTCCCTTTACATTCTTCGCGTCTTCGTGTTTCAGTTGTTTTTTGCTCTGGGTTCTCTGTGGATCTCTGTGCCTCTGCGTTTAACGTTCCCTTAAAACTTATAATTTCTGTTATAAGAAAGAACCAAAATCTCATAAAGGAATTTTGGTTCTTTACATCATGCATTATTTGAATTCCATATTCTTATCAATGGACCAAGCATCAATTAAGGCACCACTTTGCTTATATGCTTTCACATGTAGAATCTGATTTTTCATCTCCACTACAAGATAATTGGGTTCATCCAGCGGATTATAAAAGAATGCATCCCATTCACTTGCTGCCGTATCATTGTAGGTTTTGGTACCGCTTCGCCCAGTCGTTACATAGATCGTGCCCTTGCCTGGGCTGTCTACCACTTGATCATTATATATAGGATAGGTACGGGCATAATCATGTTCGTGACCAGAAAAGACCACATCCACATGATATTTATCTAAGATAGGTACAAAAGCTCCTTTAATCCTGGAATTAGCTCCTCCTACCTTGTTATGGTATGGCGGTCTATGTAAAAAAACGATTTTCCACTTTTTATCCGTTGCTGCCAGATCCTGCTCTAACCAATTTTTCTGCATTTCTAGTATTTGGGGAATAAGCTGAACTTGTTCGCCGATTTGACTATCTAACATAACGAAATGTACATCCCCATAATCAAAAGAATAAACTTGCCTTCTAAGACTTTCAGGACCATTCACAGGAACTTTGAGTTGAGCCGTAAATAATACAGGCTGTGAGAAGCGCCTTTCTGGTGTATAGTTCTCATGATTACCCGTCAAAGGCATTGCTGGAATCCGATCAATGACCCCTTGACTTGCGTTAAACCATGCATCCCATTGCGCATAATCCTGCCCTACATCGACTAAATCTCCCACATTAATAAAAAATTTCGCATCTTGGTTAGTCTGATATGCCTGTTGCAGAGTCGTACGCCAAACCTCATAGTTAATACTCTGGGAATCACCAAATACCAAAAATTTAAAACCATCATTCTTTTCTGGAGGTGTAGAAAAAATACGAGTTTCTCCCCACCCACTGCCTTCATTGATTTGATATACATAACATGTACCAGGCTTCAACCCCATTAATGTAACCGAATGAATATTCATGCTTCCCCGATTCGTGACTAATGTCTCCACCTTTGCATCTATGATTCGGGCATTATGAGGAAAAGACTTAATAAATTCCCGCTGGGCATAACGCACCTGCCCCGCAAGTTCCGTTTCCTCTGTTCTCCAGGTAATCGTCTGGGTTGTTTTAGGATCGGACTCCCAGGTAAGGGTAACATGATCTACCCCAGCAGCTGCTGCAAAAGGCTCCCCTAAAAACGGCATCATAGAAGAAGCTATGAGAAGAACAATTGCTATAAAAGAGATACCAATGCTTTGAAACAACTTCCTTTTGTGCAACATGCTGTCTCTCCCTTGTCCGAATATATGATAAATTTCATTCATTAGTTAAATATAATTTAAAAATAAAACCGTTTGAACCGCGAAGACGCGAAGAGTACAAGATATGTATTCAAACGCCATTTGTCCTGAAAGCTTCATTAACGATTTCTTTTGCTTCTTCTTGAATTTGCTTGAGATGGTCTACCCCTTTAAAGCTTTCGGCATATATTTTGTACACCTCTTCTGTTCCGGATGGTCTTGCAGCAAACCAGCCATTCTCGGTGCAAACCTTTAATCCCCCTATATCAGCTTGATTACTAGGTGCCTTAGTCAACTTCGCCGTAATGATCTCCCCTGCTAATGTTTGCGCTTTGACCTGCTCTGGTGAGAGCTTCGACAATATAGTCTTCTGCTGCGTATTCGCAGGGGCATCGATGCGTGCATATACAGGCGCTCCAAACTTCTCACTTAAATCCTGATAATGCAGCCCTGGATCTCGGCCAGTTTTCGCAGTAATCTCTGCAGCTAATAGGCAAAGAATAATACCATCCTTATCTGTTGTCCAGACAGTACCATCCTTTCTGAGAAAAGATGCTCCAGCACTTTCTTCACCGCCAAAACCAAAGGAACCATCAACGAGACCGTCAACAAACCACTTGAAACCCACAGGGACTTCCGCAAGTCTTTTACCTAGGCTGGCAGCAATGCGATCAATCATCGAAGAACTAACCAATGTCTTACCAATAGCAGCATCCTCACGCCATCCCTTACGGTTTTGAAACAAATAGGAAATGGCTACGGAAAGATAGTGATTGGGATTCATCAAACCAACGCTGGGAGCAACAATACCATGGCGATCAAAATCTGGATCATTGCCAAAAGCAAGATCATATTTTCCTTTTAAATCAATAAGCCCTGCCATGGCATAAGGAGAGGAGCAATCCATGCGAATTTTTCCGTCTGCATCTACATTCATAAAGCCAAAAGCAGGATCGGGATACCCATTGATTACATCAATGTCAAGACCATAGGTTTCTGCGATGGGTGCCCAATAACCAAGACCCGCACCACCTAGAGCGTCAGCCCCCAACTTCAGACCGGAAGCCTTTATCACTTCCATATCAATTACCTGCTCTAAATCATTCACATAAGGCGTAATAAAATCATATTCATGGACATAAGTTGTTTTTAAGGCTTTTTCATAAGGTAAGCGTTTGATCTTTTGATTGTCCTCTAGTAAGATTTGATTGGCTTTATCAGCAATCCATTTAGTAATATGAGTATCCGCTGGTCCACCATTAGGAGGATTGTACTTAATGCCGCCATTATCCGGCGGATTATGAGAAGGCGTAATGACAATGCCATCGGCCAGCCCTACTTTTCTGCCTTTGTTATATTTGAGAATTGCATGAGAAATGCCCGGTGTCGGGGTATAATTCATATCCTTAGCAATGAAGGTTTCTACGTTATTAGCCGCTAAGACTTCTACTGCCGAAATAAAAGCAGGTTCCGACAAGGCATGAGTATCAAAGCCAATAAACAGCGGACCCGTAATATTTTGGGCTTTGCGGTAGCAGCAGATCGCCTGGGTAATCCCATGAATATGCTGTTCATTAAAGCTGGATTGCAGTGAATTTCCTCGATGCCCAGAAGTTCCAAAAACAACTTGCTGCCCTGGAATATTGACATCCGGATTATTAATATAGTAGGCACTAACTAAACGCGGGATATTGACTAACATGCTTTTAGGAGCTTTTTTCCCTGCCATGGAGTGAATCGACATAGATAGATGCACCTCACAATTCATTTTATATTGTTTCTACATCCTAAGTGACTGTCTATTTATTAGTACATTCCCCAACCACTCCAAAATACCCTGCCAAAGCCCTCACTAGTAAGGGATTTTTTTACATCCTTTATTCCTCACCCCCTTCTTTATGCATTTTCAAAACATTAAGCAGTTATGTTTCTCCTGAAAAAACATTTTCTGCATTTAGGTGATGACAACGTCTATTTTTAATGTTATACTGTAACTACAAATTTCATAAACATAATTGGCAATGACGCCGTGCACTTGTAGGGATACCTATGGGGGCACGGCTTTGATTTGTTTCAAGAAAGGGGGTATTTGATGATTAAAGTACAAGGAGTCAATAAGTTTTTCGGTCCACTACATGTTTTAAAGGATATTAATCTCAACGTAGACAGCGGTGAAAAAGTCGTTGTCATTGGACCAAGCGGTTCTGGGAAAAGTACCTTAATCCGCTGCATGAACTTATTAGAAACGCCAAGCACGGGTCAGATCGTGGTTGACGGTGTCGACATCACGGCCCCTAAGGCGCCGATTACTAAAGTTAGAGAGTCTGTAGCAATGGTTTTTCAACAGTTCAATCTATATCCTCACAAGACAGTGCTGGAGAACTTAACATTAGCACCAACGCTCATAAAAAAAATCTCCCGTGACGAAGCAAGTGAATCAGGTCTCGCTTTTTTGGAACGAGTTGGTTTACGCGAAAAAGCAGATGCCTATCCGGCTCAGCTTTCTGGAGGACAGCAACAACGGGTTGCCATTGCTCGCGCCCTTAACATGCGTCCTACGGTTATGCTTTTTGATGAACCAACTTCCGCTCTTGATCCTGAAATGATACAAGAAGTATTGGATGTAATGGTCGACCTGGCGAAAGAAGGAATCACCATGGTAGTTGTTACTCATGAAATGGGCTTTGCCAAACAAGTAGCAGATCAAGTTATTTTTATGGATGGAGGCACAATACTTGAAAAGGGTTCTCCAGAGCATTTCTTTACAAACCCAGAACATGATCGTACGAAATTATTTTTAAGCCGCATTCTTCGCTAAACATAACGGATTCATAAAAAATATATGGAGGTTATATAAAAATGAAAAAATTATATGTTCTTATCCTTAGTTTAATGATGTTCATCGCCCTAGCAGTTGCTGGTTGTGGCAGCACAACAGATTCCAAGCCTGCAGCAGGTGGCACGGGTACAGCTCCTGAAGTCAAAGCGATACAGGATCGCGGCACATTAAAAGTAGGCGTTAAGGTTGATGTACCGAAATTTGGTTTTAAAGATCCTAAAACGGGCCAAATTGACGGTTTTGAAATCGACTTAACAAGAGCATTGGCTAAGAAGATTCTCGGTGACGAGAAAAAATTCGAAGCACAAGGCGTTACTGCCAAAACTCGCGGTCCTTTACTTGACAATGGTGAAGTAGACTTAGTCATTGCTACCTTTACGATTACAGAAGAACGTAAACAAAGTTACAATTTCTCTGATCCTTATTTCACAGATGGTGTTGCTTTAATGGTCAAGAAAGATTCCGGTATTACCGATCTTAAAGGCTTAGCAGATAAAACAATTGGTGTTGCTCAAAGTGCCACCAGTAAAAAAGCCATTCAAGAGGCAGCGGATAAACAAGGCATTAAGGTTAAATTCTTAGAGTTTGGTACGTATCCAGAAATTAAAACCGCTCTTGACTCTGGTCGTATTAATTGTTTTAGTGTCGATGGCGCTATTTTATATGGTTACTTAGATGATACCACTGTAATTTTAAATGATCGCTTCACACCACAAGAGTATGGAGTAGCAAGCAAAAAAGCCAACGCAGGATTAGCTAAAGTAGTAAACGATACCATAAACGATATGAAGAAATCAGGTGAATTAGATAAGCTGATGCAAAAATGGGGACTTAAATAGTGCCAGGACCTTTTGCTGGATTTAAGTGGTTAGCGCTGATCAATGATTGGTCTGTCTTTGCCGAAGGTTTTGTTCAGACCATTCTTTTATCAGCCCTAGGACTAACGTTGGCTTTAGGCCTAGGAATCTTCTTTGGTCTTTTGGGTACATCACATGTAAAACTATTTAAACTACTCAATCGCGTTTATGTAGAATTTATTCAAAATACACCTTTAGTCATTCAAATTTTCTTCTTATACCATGGCTTACCTCATCTAGGGATTATGTTGCCCGTCTTTGTTGTAGGGGTGCTGGGCGTAGGTGTTTACCATGGTGCCTATATTGCAGAAGTCATTCGGGCGGGTGTAGAATCTGTACCAAAAGGACAATTGGAAGCAGCCTATTCCCAAGGATTTTCCTATTGGGGAGCGATGATTCATATCGTTTTGCCCCAAGCCAAACGAATTTCTTATCCTCCACTGACCAACCAAGCTGTGAATTTAATCAAAAATACTTCCGTATTAGCCATGGTTGCAGGTGGTGAACTTATGTATCATGCAGATTCTTGGTCAAGTACTAATCTTTACTACGGTCCTTCTTATGTGGTAACTGGTTTACTGTATCTCTCATTATGTTTTCCATTGGCTTCTTTTGCCAAACGCATGGAACGCAAATTGGAGGTATCATCATGATTGAAGAATTGTTGCAATGGGAACTGCTTAGTTTTCTCGGAGCTGGTCTCTTAACGACATTGCAAATTGCAATCAGTTCCATTGTTTTGAGCATGATTTTAGGAACCATCTTAGGCATAGCCCGGCATTCTAATCATACTCCCCTTAGTCAGGCAGCTTCCTTTTATGTCGAAGTCGTACGAAATACCCCCTTATTATTATTTATTTTGGCGGTTCGCTTCATGACAAAACTTCCTCCTATTTATGCCGGTATTGTTGCCATGACTATCTTTACAACAGCCATGATTGCTGAAATTGTCCGTGGCGGCTTGAATTCCGTAGGCAAAGGACAATGGGAAGCAGCCAAATCCCAAGGATTTACCTACACACAAACACTGATTTATATTGTGTTACCTCAGGCACTGCGCAATACGATACCTCCTTTAGTATCCCAATTTACAACAGTCATTAAGGATACCTCTCTTGTCTGGGCAGTGGGCATTGAGGACCTAACGGGAAAAGGCATGATCATCATGGGACAATATGGTACTACTGCTCAAGTTTTTACCATTTTCGCTGCCATAGCGGTAACCTACTTTGTCTTTAATTATGCTCTTTCCATACTGGCCCGTCATCAGCAGCGGCGCTTATCTCTAAGAAGCTATTAATCTAATCGCTTCAAATAAAAACTGCTAGCGAATACCTTAAAAAATAACCCCCTTTGAACCGCGAAAACGCGAAAAATACGAAGAACACGAAGGTTAATACTCCACCCCGTCCTTAAAAACTTACACTTTCTCTACTTATAAAATAAAAGATAATGAGAACTCCCGAAAGATCTTTCCGGGAGTTTTCATTATCTTTTTTAGGTTACATCACCGATTTGAATACATAGAACCGTCACATCATCCCAGCGAACACCCTCTTCGCCTATCTGCTTTATCGCTGCAACCAGCTGCTCATAATCAGTATCCAGTGAAATAGCAGTTCCAGCCATCAGACGATCAGCAATACCATCACTATAAAAACAAAAGAGATCTCCCTTTTCTATGGGCAGATAACGAACCTCATACTCAGGTGACGCGCTCACACCTAAAAACAGGCCAGGTGTTTTAATTCGTCCCCGTGACCCAGCAGAGTCAGCAATAAATTCGGTAATACCTGCCGCAACATAACGAAGCTCATGTTTTTTAAAATCCAATTCAAAGAAAAATGCTGCCACCATCACATCATTACCAAAATAATTATTCACCCGCCGATTCAGTTCTAACATCCGCGCGGAAAGGGAAAGGGGTAGATGCATAATTTCCTGCAGCATAAGACTCAACGCCGCTGCTTGAAGGGCACTTGCCACTCCATGTCCCGTAACATCAATTATGTAGCCAAATAAAGAATCCTCATTCAGCCAGCGATAACCACATGAATCCCCGCTGACTAACATATAAGGTTCATATATAATTTCCAAACTCAAACGTGATTCCTTAAGATCCTCCGGCAGCATAGCTCGCTGCTGACGACCGGCCTTAGCTAGCTCCTTATAAAATTTTTCACGCATATGTTGTTCTTCTTGCGTCTTCTCTGCTAAATTCTGGGTTCGCTCAATCACTCGCGCTTCTAAATTGCCAACCAGATCGAGAAGGTTTTCAGCCATCCTGTTAAAGGAGCGGCTAAGTTGCCCCAACTCATCTTGTCGTTCCGTATCAGGCACCGGATACAAACGTCCCTGAGCCAGTTCCTGGGCAGATTGATTAAGTCTTAAAATCGGACGTGTCACCCATCCTGCAGTCCAAACCGCTAAACCAAAAACAGCAATCATAATAAAAAGAACAACTACTGCTATTTGGTGAAAATTCTTCCAAATGCTCTCCATGAAATCTTCATTCGCTAAAACCACATAAATGTTCCATGAGATTCCATTTTCTTGGTAAGAATCTACACTTACAGAATAGAAGTGGTCATCCAAGTTGATACGAAAGGAGGAACGTCTATCATCCAAAAATGATTTTACAGCTGCCTTTAACACCGGATCTTTACAATCAACGGCCTTAATTCTCTCACTTTTCCCGTTTACTATTTCAAATGGTTCCGTAAGTACTGAGGCAGCAACGATCATGCCATCCGTGTCCACAACAAATACTTGTCCCGATGGCCCCAAGGATAGGTCCCGCAGCATGTTCCCCAACCAGGATAAAAGATAATCAACGCCAAAGACACCTACTAGCTGACCATCTTCATTAAATACAGGATATGTAGCCGTAATTGTCGGTTCATGGAATACAA
>Ga0316604_10003757_pt1 | contig 10488 bp, 11 predicted proteins | sample OWC_soil_day20_C_FD_207650 | JGI IMG/M metagenome (GOLD analysis project Ga0316604, IMG submission 207650) | Wetland soil microbial communities from Old Woman Creek delta, Ohio, United States - OWC_soil_day20_CT | ecosystem: Environmental > Terrestrial > Soil > Wetlands | place: USA: Ohio... | reverse complement strand
AACATTTATTTATTTTTTAACCACAAAGTATAGAATATAGTCAAAGGCAGGTGCAATGGTGGCAACTTTTCAGGATAGAATAACCCAGCTTTTCGATAAAGCCAAAGACAACGACTATAAGTTAACAAAAGACCAATTTGCCGCGCGATATGGTGGAAGCAGAAGTCAGTTAAACGGTTGGCTTGCTGGAAAAGGCGAACCTGGTAGCGAAATGCTTAAAAGAATCGCCACCACGTTTGATGTGACGGTCGATTGGCTTGTTGGAATACAGGCCAATAAGAATGACGGCAGTGATACTGTGACCGGTCGGCCTAACCCCGCCACCCTCGCTCTACACCGTACCGATAACCCGGAAGATGACCTCCCCGAAGAAGCTCTGAAACAACTTGAAGATTATATTGGCTTACTGCGTCTTAAGTACAAAAAAAAGCCGGACTGACATAGTAACGTCAGCCGGCTTTCGTTCTGCCATTGAGTAAGTCTCAAATATTATTCATAAACCGTTGGGGAGGCATAACATGCAACAACCACCTGATGAAATCAAGGAACTGTATGATCGTGTAACCGACTTGAGAAATAAACAACATTATGATGAAGCTCTTTCGCTATTAAATAATGCCTTAAAATCCGCTCAATCTGATACAGCAAGGATCTGGATTTTCAATAGCCTCGCCCATATTTACAACGATCAAAAATTATACGACAAGGCCATTGATCAATGTAAAATCGCTCTTAAAACAAGCCCTTCATCCGCAATCGTCTGGTCAAATCTTGGCACTGCTTACGGATTAAATGAAAACCATGACGAAGCCATCATGGCTTTCCGAAAATCCCTTAAGTTGGATCCTTCGTCCGCGAAAACCTGGTCAAATCTTGGCGTTGCTTACGGATTAAATGAAAACCATGACGAAGCCATCATGGCTTTCCGAAAATCCCTTGAGCTGGATCCTTCTAACGCGAAAACCTGGTCAAAGCTTGGCGTTGCTTACAAAGATAACAAAAACCATGACGAAGCCATCAAGGCTTTCCGAAAATCCCTTGAGTTGGATCCTTCTAACGCGAAAACCTGGTCAAATCTTGGCGTTGCTTACGGATTAAATGAAAACCATGACGAAGCCATCATGGCTTTCCGAAAATCCCTTGAGCTGGATCCTTCCGACGCAACCGTCTGGTCAAATCTTGGCATTGCTTACGAAAAAAATAAAAACCATGACGAAGCCATCAAGGCTTTCCGAAAATCCCTTGAGTTGGATCCTTCGTCCGCGAAAACCTGGTCAAATCTTGGCATTGCTTACGGAAAAAATAAAAACCATGACGAAGCCATCAAGGCTTTCCGAAAATCCCTTGAGCTGGATCCTTCCGACGCAACCGTCTGGCCAAATCTTGGCATTGCTTACGGAGAAAATAAAAACCATGACGAAGCCATCAAGGCTTTCCAAAAATCCCTTGAGCTGGATCCTTCCGACGCAACCGTCTGGTCAAATCTTGGCATTGCTTACGGAAAAAATAAAAACCATGACGAAGCCATCATGGTTTTCCAAAAATCCCTTGAGTTGGATCCTTCCGACGCAACCGTCTGGTCAAATCTTGGCATTGCTTACAGAGAAAATAAAAACCATGACGAAGCCATCAAGGCTTTCCGAAAATCCCTTGAGCTGGATTCTTCTAACGCGAAAACCTGGTCAAAGCTTGGCGTTGCTTACAAAGATAACAAAAACCATGCTGAAGCCATCAAGGCTTTCCGAAAATCCCTTGAGTTGGATCCTTCATCCGCGAAAAACTGGTCAAATCTTGGCATTGCTTACAGAGAAAATAAAAACCATAACGAAGCTATCAAGGCTTTCCGAAAATCCCTTGAGTTGGATCCTTCGTCCGCGAAAAACTGGTCAAATCTTGGCATTGCTTACAGAGAAAATAAAAACCATAACGAAGCTATCAAGGCTTTCCGAAAATCCCTTGAGCTGGATCCTTCGTCAGCGAAAGCCTGGTCAAACCTTGGCGTTGTTTACGAAGAAAATAAAAACCATGACGAAGCCATCAAGGCTTTGCAAAAATCCCTTGAGCTGGATCCTTCTGACGCAACATCTTGGTCAAATCTTGGCGTTGTTTATGACAACACCAAGGCCTTTGACGAAGCTGTTAATTCATACCGCAAATCTATTGACCTTGACAATTTGGCGTCCATCCCCTGGAATGGTTTAGGCGTTATCTATTCCAAGCAAAAGCTTTACGGAAAAGCCATCGAAGCTTATAAAAAAGCTATTAATCTCAATAGTTCGTACGCCTACCCCTGGGGCAATCTGGGCCATGTATATGAAGAGCAACGTAACTATGCAGAAGCTCTCAAATGCTACCAAACTGCAATCAGCACTGATCCAAACGATCACTATTTTATATCACAGCTAAAACAATTTATCGCTAAAACTCAAAAAATCATCGCGTCAGAAATGCAGCTGACGAAAAATGATTCTCCTGAGGCAGGAATACTACAAGAAACCAAGCAAATAGTAGAAGATGCGGAAAAGAATAAGCTATCATTTCTTCAGTTTATTGAAGAAAATCGTCGACAACCAGAAAGCAGCCCGTGTTCATTAGAAGTATTACGTAAATGGAACTCCTTTACTCCCATTGTCACACCACATAACAACGATAGCCTTGGGGGAGGTTATCTGCTCAGAGTTGGAGGAAAAGGAATTGTAATTGATCCCGGTTTTGATTTTATCAAAAATTATAAAGAGCAAGGGCACTTCTTTGCAGAAATGGATCTGATTCTGTTGTCACATGCTCATAATGACCATATTGCCGATTTGGAGTCAATACTAAGCCTATTGTATAAATACAATGATAATATTAAGCATTCTGAAGACAAACTAAATGAGTCAACTATAAAAATGCAAATCGCAAAAAGAAAAAATGTTGCACTATCTAAAGTTTTAAAAGCAGAAATTGAAGAAGAGTTCGAACGTTCTGGTCGAAAAAAGGTCCTTAAACTATATCTCTCACAAAGTGTCTATGATCACTGCAACAGCATTATCAGAAGCAATGCTAATGCCTGCGATTATGAAATCGCCCCCGAAGGACACCTTTATAAATTAGGCGTCGCGACCCTCAAAGCACTAGCCGCCAAACATGCAAACCTATGTGATATGACAACTTCTCGAGGTTTCTGTTTAGATTTCTCACATCATCAATTTATCTATACAGGGGACACGGGTTGGGACAAGAGTATTGAAACGCAATACCGCAAACTGGCAAAAGCTAACAAAATAAAGCCTATAGTTTTATTAGCTCATATCGGCGGCGTAAAAGAAAACGAAATTGATTATCTCAGCAGAAGCTCCAAAGATGATTATTCCGCATTCTATCCAAATCATTTAGGTCGCCTCGGCTTATGCAAATTGGTTTCAGTGCTAAACCCACGCATATGCATAATTTCAGAATTCGGCGAAGAACTATTAGGACATCGAGTGGAGTTGGCAAAACTATATCACGCCAAGTATCCTGACACCATTTTTTTGGCTGCCGATATCGGCTTGAAATATGATATTGAAAACAACCAAGTCCGAGGCATTCAAAGCATCGACAAAGAAAAGCGAGAACTTGTATATGGCTATTCACCGCCCGAAAAAATTGAAGCTTACGAAAACGAAGCAACTTGTACTATCTACTATTATGACAATAAAATAAATCGAGAACATGTCGTTGAAGCGGTATGCTACAACTACAAAATTCGTCAGCAGCCTATTGGCTCTATCAGCACCTCAAAATAATGGTTATCTCCCAACACCGGGTTAGACCATTGCGCAATTTAGCATACTTCTAATAAAAAGCACTACAAATTGGGCTCCTCTTTCATCAGTCAGCTTTGAATCTTACAAACAAAACCCCGGCGCTCAAGCAACCGGGGTCCTCAAACTTCAACTATCCAAGTCCTCAAATATTTCAGCAGCTGAACCATATCGGTTTAACGTTTCGCCTGAACGCGCCTCTTTTATCGCTGCTTTAGTTTCCTCATTGGGTATTCGAGCCTCAAAAGCATGTTCTTCGTCCTGCTTTTGTACCGGATCAATTCGTGCTTGAGCCATAGTTTCTTTCGTCATAATATCGCCCCTTTATTGTAGTCCAATTGTAACACAAGGATAAGAAAGGTTTATAATGCAAAGACTTACTAATCTTGCCAGCGAAGAAAATATCGCTGTCGAATATATGAAACTGACGGTGCCTACACTCGGATTCTACTACCAGGATGAAACCTGTCACCCAATCATCGGTTTGGATTATTCCCTGCATTCTCACTATCGTCTTCATCGCTGCGTAATGGCCGAAGAACTTGGGCATCATTTTACTTCAGCCGGCACGAAAATTTCTAAACGCCACCATAGCACTCAGGACCGTCTGACGATCGACAAAATAGAGTACAAGGCTCTTCGTTGGGCAGCCAACTATTTGGTGCCGGAAGATGATCTGCTGGACGTAATCGCTTCAGGCTTGTGTGAGGGTTGGGAACTAGCTGAGCACTTCGATGTAACCGATGAGTTTATGGGGTTTAGGATGAGGTTGTTTGGAGTAAGATAACCCCACAATCATTTTTCAACTGCAACAAGTTTTTAGGAGGAAATACAATTGTCAGAGGTATCAATAGTATCTGTTGAGTTTGACAAATTCAAATCATTTGTAAAGTACTCTTTAAAACTTGACCAAATGAATATTCTGGTTGGGCCAAACAATTGCGGAAAATCAACCATAATCAATGCTTTTAGAGCCCTTGCCATTGGCTTACGCAAGGCATCAAGCAAGAGTCCCGTTCGAGTACTAGGACCAAAAGGATTTTCATTAGGACATTATCTTTCTGATGATGCCCTGCCAATGTCAATTGAAAATGTTCATACGGATTATGCCGAAACAGATTCCTCAGTCATCTTTAAACTTTCAAACAAAAATAGTTTAATCTTGTTCTTTCCACTGTCTGGCGGAACCATATTAATTCCCGATGCAAATGGACAAATAATTTATTCACCATCGGATTTCAAAAAGGCATTTCCGATTCGGTTAGATATTGTTCCTGTATTAGGCCCTCTTGAACATAACGAAGATCTCGTTGTCGAAGATACTATTAAGAAAAACCTGTCGACGCATCGCGCATCCAGACATTTCCGAAATTATTGGCACTACTATCCAGAAGGATTTGAGAACTTCTCTAAATTGATTAGCAAAACTTGGCCAGGAATGGAAATCCAGTTACCAAATATCGAGTATGGAAAAAAATCATTTTTAACTATGTTCTGTTCGGAAAATCGTATTCTTCGCGAATTATATTGGGCAGGATTTGGATTTCAAATCTGGTGTCAATTGCTTACCCATATTTCTCGCTGCCAAAACTCGACGATGCTCATTATTGATGAACCAGAAATATACCTTCATCCCAATATACAGCGACAACTTATCGGCATCTTACGTGATTTAAATGCAGACATACTAGTCGCAACACATTCCTCAGAAATTTTGAGCGAAGCCGATCCGTCCGAAGTTGTCTTAGTCGAAAAATCAGATACAGAATCTGTAAGGTTGCGTGATTCTGATGGAATTCAGTACGCCTTAAACCAGCTCGGCTCAATCCATAATCTTTGCCTCTCCCATTTGGCGCGAACAAAAAAAATGTTGTTTTTGGAAGGTCCTGATGATTATAAAATTTTGTGTCGCTTCGCAAAGCAGCTCGACATGCAAGAGCTTGCTTCCGGTATTGGACTAACTCCATTATCTTCAGGCGGATTCGCTGCTTGGGAAAAAATCGAGTCTTTTACCTGGGCTTTCAAACACATGATTAAAGCTCCAATTGCGGTAGGTGCAATCTTTGACAGAGATTATTGGCCCGACGCTCAAGTTGTTGAGATCAAAGCAAAGCTTGACGCGAGCCTTTCGTTTGCACATATTCACAAACGAAAAGAGATCGAAAACTATTTATTAGAGCCATCGGTAATAGAGAGAGTTGTATCAAAGTTAATATGTGAAAGAGAAAAGCGCACTGGTATAAGAACCAATAATGCTATTGAGCCAATTATGACAGTAGTTGATCAAGTGACTCAAAAAATGAAAATTGAAATACAATCACAATATATCGCTAAATATACGGCTTTTGCTAATGATAGATATCCCAATATAGACCCTGCAACTCACACAGGAAAAGCCCTTAGCTTCTTTGAATCCCGCTGGAACATCATTGGGCTGCGTTTGGAAATTGTTAGTGGAAAACAAACATTAAAAAATCTTCGCGAATACTATCAGGCGCGCTTTGGGATAACGCTTACAACAATAAGAATAATTCAAGAATTCTTCGTTTCGGAAATACCTGATGAGTTACAAATGTTAATTCATCAAATTAATCAATTTCGAAGTCAATTTTAGTGGGAGCTCGCTGAACACTTCGATGTGACGGATGAGTTCATGCAGTTCAGGATGAGGTTGTTTGGGGTAAGGACCCAATAAAATAAAGCGAGGCGGTTATTAAATGGAATTTTTACTACCATTAGCGTTCTTATTAATATCAGCTGGATGGGTCTACAGTAATGCAAAAGAAAGAGGGAGTTCAAGTCCTGGAGGATGGGCACTAGGTGTGGTTTTACTTTGGATTGTATTTTTTCCTCTTTACTTTTTTATGCGTCCATCAAAAAAGCCAATCATGCTAACTCCCCCACTAGAAGTCCCACGACTGTGTCCGCATTGCGGAAAATACTTTGTTGGTCCAGCGGTATTTTGCCCCAACTGTGGTAAATCGCTCTGAGGAGATGGAAAAGATGTTTTGCAAATCGTGTGGGTCAGAATTGCAAGTTGATTGGAAGGTTTGTCCAAAATGCGGAACCCTTATCGACTCTCAACCAATTCAAACTCCTGACGTAAAAACCACGTCTTCAAACAACAGCTTGGGAATAGGGAAAATCGTTACTGTAATTGGCTTTATTATTTTTGGTATCTACATCTTGTCGCCAAGCCAAAGCTCTTCAGTACCTGCCAATACAAGCACCTCCTTCCTCGCACCAACCAAGCCTTCTGATTATATTCAGGTAGTGCCGGGATGGACGTGGACCGTGGATAGATATGGTTATTCAAAAATTAACGGAAGCATTAAAAATATCGGGACAAAGACAATTTCTTATTTTGCGGTAACGGCTGAATACTTAAGTGATGACGGGAAAGTTCTTGATACTTCCTACACAAATTCATTGGAAAAAATCCAACCCGGAAATGAAAAACGCTTTGAAATCATGCATAAGCATAGTCCCGATTTTAAAAAATCAAGAATTTTTCCTAGCCAAGTGAGGACAGAGTAAGAGTTTAAAAAAACCACCAGAAGGCGGCTTATGTTATTTGAAGGAGGGATCTATTCTTGACAAAAAAAGATGTAATTTCTGTTCCCCTAGGAGCAGGATCGTCGTTTGAATCCATTCGCCACGTCAATGAATACGACATGGAATACTGGACGGCGAGGGAACTACTTAAAGAACTTAAATACAATGAGTATCAATTCTTTAGGCCGGTTATCGATCGCGCAATTGAATCGTGTTGAACGGCTAATCAACAGGGGGCACCTCGCTGTTGGTTGGAAGGTTCGGCCAATCATCAAAAATCTTGGGGAACCATGCCGGAGAATTTACCCATTCCAGCGGCACCGCTGGAAACAGAAAAAAGCCGGACTGACATTCTGTTGTCAACCAGCTTTAGTATATTTATATGGTTATCATCCATCTAAATCCCCCGACATTTCGGCGACTGAACCATAGTTTTGCAGAACGAGCCTCTTTATGTTCTATGGAAATACAACGTGGCTGGCGAAGATGCACAGATTTCAGAAAAAATGAAACATGAAAAATCCGCCTACCAGCGGGAAAGCAGGGAAATACATATATGAACAAAGACCCCAAAAACCCAATTAAATCTCCTGGTGGAGGCAACGACGGCACCACGCCTCCTGGACGTATTTCTAGATCTTGATAGGCGGTTTTCCAGGAGATTCCGTCAGCCATTCAAAAGGATACTCAAGTTCGCGAATTACCATGCCACTCGTGACATCACAATAAACCCCCATCGTTCTATTTAATGGATGATCTTTTCCATCTTCTGTCTGTGCATACGCCATCCACTCCTTATATATAGGGCGCTCCACTACATGAAATTCAACCCGTTCTGCATCAGGAGCACTCCAATTCCACAAAAAGCCTACCGCAATTGTCCGTCCATCTTTTTCAACAATGAGAAAGTGCTTTTTCAGGTCATCAACAAATAGTCGATCAAATAATGATCCATTCAAAAATACAATATTGCCGTTTCTCAACTTTGAATTAATGCAGTTAAACAATTTTACAATATTTTTCTCAAGAAACAATTGCCATACTGCTCCAACAACAGCACTGCAGAAAATCGATAATGTAAAAAATAAAAATGAATACCAAATCGAATGGAACTTGATTTCAATAGTATTCCATGAATCACAAACGCCAACAAGCTTAAAGCAAAATGCTCCGAACAGTGTAGCAAGTAGGGCAAATAAACTATAAGAAAAATACACCATGACGGATTCTATTTCTCCACGCTTTGACTGCGAAGCGCCAAGTAAAAACGCTATAGATTTTGCAATATATCCAGGAGCAAGCAAAATCACAATTGCAATATATTTTTCCACACTAAGCCCTCCCTTTTAACTTTGGTACATCACATTTTTTCCCATTCATTTATCAACTGCTAGTGAACTCCACCGACTCAATCCCCGATTACCTATATGACGGCAGTAGTATGCACAAGAAACGATGCCCCCGCGCTCAAGCAACCGGGGGCATCAAGCCGGATCGCTCCTAACTCAGACAATTTTATGCCTATTGTAAAACTATATCTTTGGTGTACCGGATAAATTGGCACAGCCCATCAGGATTCACTCCATAGGCTTTAAATCCACAGGATTCATAAAACTCATTTAGTTTCGGATGATCGATACATTCCAAGAACACTACTTTTCCTGCAATATCTTGATGGATTTCCAATACTTTCCGCAAGGCCACCCACAGAAGTTCTCTGCCAGTAATCAATTTATTATATCCATGTGAAAAGTTTTTACCCAACTGTCCGATTAATATAGCTGCAATAGAGGTTACTTCAAGAGATTTTGTGCCGGTCAAACGCTTGCGCAACGTGAGAGAAACGCCCTTGCGAATTGGCAAGGTCTTTAACGCCAATGCAAAATACCCAACCAGAGCTTTTTCTCCTCTATGCTCAGAAAACACCAAATATGTGCGCGAAACGTCCATGTTTTGATATAAAATTGCTTTTTCTTTTAGAAAAAACTCAACATCGTCATTTACGGGACAAGAAAAATCGGAAAAGAGGTTTTTCACAAACTCTTCTCCGATCGCATTAACTAAATCATTCAACCTAATTACCGAAAATGCCATTACGACTTATTCGCCCTTGCCGAAAAAGGCTTTAACCTGATCCTTTTTCACATCCGTTACCCGTTTATCCATTTGCATAGAAAGTGGCTTTGACTTTTGCAATGCTTTTACCATCTTACTGGCATTGTTTTTGTTAATTGAAAAATCGGTTATAAAGCTTTTAGTTGCCATACTGCACCACCCTCTATGTAAGAAAATCAGAGCGGCGAACATCTACCTACGAGTTCCCTCGTTTACCCCAGAATGATCTGTGGCTTTCAGCATGATAGTCGCCTAAACTCTATCAAAATAACTCTGTACAATTACTTATCGTAATTCTACCTAACTAAATTTATTACTTGTATTATTATTATAGCTATAAAAATATCTGTTGCCTATAGATAACAGTAAAAAGATTATCTATTCATCTGTAACAAAAAATCAAAAGGGATTCAACATGTACAATTTACTTGATCTTGCCAGCGAAGAAAATATCGCTGTCGAATACAAAGTCCTTTGCTGGGCAGCCAACTATTTGGTGCCGAACGATGATCTACTGGATGTAATCGCTTCAGGCTTGTGTGAGGGTTGGGAGCTCGCTGAACACTTCGATGTGACGGATGAGTTCATGCAGTTCAGGATGCGGTTGTTTGGAGTAAGAGAATAAAAGGGGCGACGATAGCATGATATACTGTCCATGCTGTAGAGAAAACGACGCCCGTGGGCGAATCAGAGGTGAATCACCATTCCATCATTTTTCAATCCGGTTCAGATAATTTGTACTATAGGTCTGCTGCTGCTTGTCATTTCCATTGTGTTATATAAATTTTTTAAGAAATAACAATCATTGCGCTGCCGGCACTTGTTGCCGGTGAGCTACTGGCTGATCTGATGGTTTTGTTTTGGGTTTTACTCCTGGCAATAAAAAAACGCCAAAAGCGACGGCTTATATTATTTGAAGGAGGGATCTATTCTTGACAAAAAAAGATGTAATTTCTGTTCCCCTAGGAGCAGGATCGTCGTTTGAATCCATTCGCCACGTCAATGAATACGACATGGAGTACTGGCCTGC
>Ga0316604_10003755_pt1 | contig 10495 bp, 7 predicted proteins | sample OWC_soil_day20_C_FD_207650 | JGI IMG/M metagenome (GOLD analysis project Ga0316604, IMG submission 207650) | Wetland soil microbial communities from Old Woman Creek delta, Ohio, United States - OWC_soil_day20_CT | ecosystem: Environmental > Terrestrial > Soil > Wetlands | place: USA: Ohio... | reverse complement strand
TTCATCCGGTACCCGGTCCTTGCCTTGTCCAGAAGGTAGGGACAAAGATTCATGTTCTCCTGGCCACCAGCAACAACCACATCCGCATCCCCGCACTGAATGGCCTGGGCTGCGAGCATGACGGCCTTGAGCCCTGAACCGCAGACTTTGTTCACTGTGATAGCCCCCACTTCCCAGGGAAGGCCTGCCCGGACCATGGACTGCCGCGCCGGGTTCTGTCCCAGCCCATGAGGCAGAACGCACCCCATGATCACCTCGTTCACCTCTTCTTTCTTGATTCCCGCCCGCCGGATCGCCTCTTTGATGACATGGCTGCCGAGGTCAGTAGCGGATATGGCGGCGAGGGACCCTCCAAAGTCGCCTATGGCGGTTCTGCATGCACTTACGATGACAACGTCCCGCATAAAATTCTCCTTTTCCAGAAGGGATATAGGCTTCGCGCTCAAACACAACGACTATACAAAGACGGGGGATTTCAAGTCAAGCGCTAAAAACGCTAGCGAAAGTGTGCTAACTGTGCTTTGCACAAGGATTTCTCGATCAGGGTACACCGTTGCGCTCTGTGCTTTTCTCTTGACAGAGCGAGAGCCGACTGGCTAATTTAGACCACTTTTCTCCGGCCTCACACGGCCTATTTTTGATCGGAAAGGATAAGGGCATGAATCCGCTTGCAGTGGAATTGAATGAGGTGATCCAGAAAGCCAACATCCACGTTTATGAAATGCTTTCGGAAGTAGGAAAGAATCTTTTTTTCCCAAAAGGCATTCTCTCTCAGAGCGCCGAAGCCAAGGAAAAAGCGCACAAGTTCAATGCCACCATCGGAATGGCCACGGAAAAGGGCCGCACCATGCATCTCCCTTCGGTCATGACCATGCTGAGCGGCCTCGAGCCTGAAGAAACGCTCACCTATGCGCCCTCTTTCGGCATCCCCGCTCTCCGAAAGGCATGGAAGGAAGCCCTCTATGAAAAGAACCCTTCCCTCGCCTCGGCAAAGATCAGCCTGCCCGTGGTCAGCCATGCGATCACCCACGGTCTCAGCGTCGTGGGGGACATGTGGGTTGACCCAGGGGATGTCCTCATCCTTCCGGACAAAATGTGGGGCAACTACAACCTGATTTTTTCAGTTCGAAGGGGCGCCCGCATCGTCCACCATTCTCTTGTCAATGACCGGGGCCGATTCAACCTGAAGAGCTTTGAAGAGTGTGTCCGCGGCGAAGCCAGGAAGAACAAGAAAATCATCGTTCTCTTCAATTTCCCCAACAACCCGACGGGCTACACCCCTCGTCCCGATGAAGCCAAGACCATGACGGAAATTCTCATGGATTTGGCGCACCAAGGAACCAACGTTCTTGCGCTCACGGACGACGCTTACTTCGGCCTCTTCTTCGAAGACGATGTGCTCAAGGAATCCATTTTCGCGGCACTCTTGAACAAGCATCCCAGGCTCATGGCCATCAAACTTGACGCAGCCACCAAGGAGAATTATGTTTGGGGCCTTAGGGTCGGTTTTATCACTTACGGGGCATGCCTCGCCGGCGACCACGAAGGTGTTTACAGTGCCCTGGAGAGAAAGACGGCCGGCGCCGTGAGAGGTTCCATTTCCAGCGCCTCGCACCTGAGCCAGACCATCACGCTCCGCTCCCTGAAATCGTCCTCCTACAAAGCGGAAAAGGCGGACAAGTTCCGGATCATGAAAGAGCGTGCCGTGGAGGTAAAACGTGTCCTGGCTGATTCCAAATACCACGAGGCATGGGACCCTTACCCCTTTAACTCCGGGTACTTCATGTGTCTGAAGCTCAAAACCGTTGAAGCCGAACCGCTGAGGGTCCACCTCCTGAACCAATACGGAGTGGGACTTATTTCTCTCGGCAAGGAGGATCTCCGGGTGGCCTTTTCATGCGTGGAGAAGAAGGATGTGCAGGAGCTTTTCGATCTCATCCTTCAGGGAGTAAAGGACCTCGCACCCTGACCTATGTGGAAGAACGCTAAACAGCTTCTGGAGTCCGCCCAAAACGAGTCCTGGGCTAAATCCTGCGAGGGCGAGGCTTTTTGGGATCATCTCCTTTCGTGGGTCAAGAACACGGTCCTTCCTGATTTTCTCACCGAGGTCACCACCCAAGTCGACGAAATCATAGAAATCAACCCGGACCTCTCTGAGCCTGAAATCTTTTCCATGGTCACCCGCTACATGGTCGGGTTTCTGGACGCCCATTCCGCTTCAGTAAGGATTTATGATCCGGAAGCCGAGAAGATGCTTTCTTATGGCTCCTATCCCCTTGAAGAAGAGACGAGAGCAACCTTTATTCCTCTTGAAGGGACCATCGCCGGCAAGGTGGTGAAGACCAAGCAGCCCTACCTTGTGCCGAACATTCTCAAGGAAGATCTCTACCAAGACAAAGAGAGGGTTCAGAAAAAGGGAATTTACTCGATCCTGGCGGTTCCCCTGTCCATCCCCCGCTTTTTTCCTCAAGAAAGAGACACCTTCGGTGTGATCCAGATCTACTTCGAGGAAAAAGACCGCAATTTTACCCCTCTGGAGGTAAGGATGGCGGAAGTCATGGCCCGCAGGCTCAGCTTTGTCGTGGCCAGGAAAAAGATCCTCTCCATGTTCAGGATCAACGAAAAGAAGGAGACCATCGTCCAGAAGATTTTTCTCAAGCTCGGGGCCCGTGCAGGGGTCAAGATGAAGGAGGTCTTCAACCGGGTGGTCCCGGAGCTTGCTGACATCATCAGCCTTCAGAGTTGCACCCTGTTTGCCGTGACGGAAGATGACGAAAACGTGGTGCTTGAAGCCGGATATCCGGACCAAATCGGTTACCACGGGATCGGCAAGGCTTTTTCCATACGGAGCGAGCCGGCTTTCGAACTGATCCTGAGACGCAGAACCTATGAGGTGGAAACCCCCTTCGAGGTGGTAACGCCCTCCTATGTGCTGATCATGGACCCCCAAAGAAGCCAGTACATTTCGTTGAACCTGAAGAATTTTGCCGCGGCACACAACATCAACTCCATTCTCTACGTGCCCCTCAATGAGGGAGAAGACGTCACCCATTTCATGGCCATCGATGCGCTGGACCAGCGGCAGAGGTATTCGGAAGGGGAAATCGAGATCTTCGTGTTCCTGGGCCGGGAACTGATGAAGGCTCAGCGCATGGAGCGTCTTGACGACACCCTCCATGATTTCAAGAATCCAGCCATTGCCACTGCAGGATTCGCGCGACGCCTGAAAAAGCTCATCGAGGAGGAGGAGTCCCTGAAGAACGGCGCGACCATGAAGAAATATGCGGACATCCTTCTTGAAGAGACGAGCCGTCTCCAGGAGATGGCGCTTAGCTTGTACCAGTCCGGAAAAGAGCAGGTGATCAACCTGACTGCTGTTCTCCTCGATCGTTTTGAAATCAACAAAGAGGTGATCAAGGAGATCCTCAAGCAGAACGTTAAGCTCCAAGAAGGGCCTTTTGATGACCCGCTCTTCGTGCAGTGCTACCCCGTGCACCTTGAGCGCATCCTCGACAATGTCCTCAACAACGCCACGAATGCCGTTCCCCTGCAAGGGGGAGTCCTGGCCATTCGAACCTATGCGCGCGATGACATGGCCTGTGTTGAAGTCAGCAATTCCGGAATGATCTCTGAAGAGGAAAGGCTTCGCCTTCTTGAAGGAGAAGGTCGGGGAAGAGGTCTTTACATCATCCACCGCATCGTGCGGCTGCTCCGGGGACGCATCGATGTAAGAACAGGAATCAACTCAACCACGGTCACTGTCCAGCTCCCCCTCTACAAGCCATAGAGCTTCTTTCAAGATTTTTTCAACGATACACCCGGCGGTCAAGACTTCTGTACTGTATCGCCTCGGCCACATGGCCGGACGTGATCTCCTCGCTTGCCCCCAGGTCTGCGATGGTTCTTGCGATTTTGAGGATTCTGGAATGAGCCCTGGCGCTCAAGCCGAACTTCTCCATGGCCCGCTCCATGAGGTCTCCGGACTGGGAGTCCAGAGAACAGAACTTTCGGATCTGGCGGCTGTTCATGTGCGCATTGGTGTAAATTTTCATTTTCTGAAAACGCTCCGCCTGGATTTTCCTTGCCTCCTTGACCCTCGCGAGAATCTCTGCGGATGATTCGCCGCCCTCTGCAGATGCCAAATCCTTGAATTGGACCGGAGGCACTTCCATGTGAATGTCGATCCGGTCCATCAAAGGACCCGAGATTTTGGTCCGGTAGCGCTGAACCTGGAGAAAGGTGCAGCTGCACTCTCTCTTCGGGTCCCCGAGGAATCCGCAGGGACACGGGTTCATCGCAGCCACCAGCATGAAGTTTGCCGGATAGGTGACGGACGAGCTGGCCCTTGAGATGGTCACCTTGCCGTCTTCCATGGGTTGTCTCAACACTTCCAGCACGTTCTTCTTGAACTCAGGCAGTTCATCCAGGAAGAGCACCCCGTTGTGCGCCAGGCTGACCTCACCCGGCTTGGGCGTCTGGCCTCCGCCGATGAGACCTGCGTCGGAAATGGTGTGATGGGGTGAACGAAAGGGCCGCACCTGGATGAGGCCCCGGCCTTTGGGCATGAGGCCCATCACGCTGTAGACCTTGGAGGTTTCAAGGGCCTCTTGAAAGCTCAGCTCAGGGAGTATGGTGTAGAGGCGCCTTGCGAGCATGGTCTTGCCTGCCCCGGGAGGCCCGATCATGATCAGGTTGTGGCCTCCGGCCGCAGCGATCTCCATGGCTCGCTTTACGTTCTCCTGCCCACGCACATCCTTGAAATCGGCCTCGAACTCCTCAGGCTGCAAAAGCGAGCGGCTGTCCGCCCGGCATGGGGAGATAGGCACAAGCCCGCAGAGCGCTTCCACGAGTTGATTGAGCGACTGAACCGGGTAAACGTCAACCCCTTCAACGACGGCTGCCTCGGCAGCATTGTCCGCGGGCAGGAAAACCCCTCTGAGCTTGTTCTCCTTTGCCGCCATGGCCATGGGAAGAGCTCCTTTGATAGGCCGGATGAGCCCATCCAGGGAAAGCTCCCCCAGGATCAGGTGGTCTCCGCAGGAATCCTTGGGCACAATCCCTGTGGCGGCCAGAATTCCGACAGCCATAGGAAGGTCAAACCCCGACCCCTCCTTCTTTACATCCGCCGGCGCCAGGTTCACCGTGATGCGATCAGAGGGGAAATGGTAGCCCGCGTTCTTGACAGCGGCTTTAACTCTCTCCTTGCTCTCCCGGACAGCCCCTTCAGGGAGGCCCACTGTTGAAAAGGAGGGCAAGCCCTGAGAAATGTCCACTTCCACCTCAACCACATAGGCGTCAATTCCCATGACAGCGCTGCTGAGCACCTTTGCAAGCATAGGATCTTCCCCTTCGAGTTCATCGTCATCCGAGGGTCGATGTTTTTTCAAAGAGTCACGAGGGCTTGAATTTCCTCCACAATACCTTACAATAATCTTAGTGTTTTTATGAAATGATTTTGCCCAAGCGTTGCGGAACCAGGATACTCTTATTTGGGCGGGAGCGGAAAGTGCAAAAAGCAAGAATTGTAAGGATCATAAAATTTGTTTACTTCTGAGATCAAGGATGGTAAAAAGTAAAATTCTCTTAAAGAAGCTGTTCCTTATCCAGGGCTAGTCTGGTGCGGGAACTTGTCTTTCTGATTATTCCAACGGAACGATTCCCTTTTTGGCTTTCTGGGGAGCGAGACAGGAGATTCACATGGCTCGAATTACCATTGAAGATTGTCTGCAACAGGTCAACAACCGCTTTGCTCTGATTCATGCGGCAGCCAAGAGAGTGCGCCAATTAAGAAAAGGAGCCGAACCGACCCTTGCCTCCAAGAACAAGGACATTGTGGTCGCCCTGAGGGAGATTGCAGCTGCTAACATCGTGATCTCGAAGACCCCAGGGAAGCCTTCTGAGGAAATCGACACGCTTCTTCCGGAGGGCAAAGGGCTGGATGCCATTTCCGGCTCTGAAGAGCAAAAGGAGACCTCCGAGGGTTAGTCAGGATGGAGAAACGAGATTATTATGATGTGCTCGGCGTCTCCCGCGACGCCAATGAAGAGGACATCAAGAAAGCCTACAGAAAGCTGGCCATGAAGCACCACCCCGACCGAAACCCCGACGACCGGGAAGCGGAGGAGCGTTTCAAGGAAGCAGCTGAGGCTTACGAGGTCTTGAGGGACCGGGAAAAGAGGGACATCTACGACCGTTACGGCCACGATGGGCTTGCCGGGACCGGTTTCAGAGGGTTCAGCGGTTTTGAAGACATCTTCAGCAGTTTCGGAGACCTTTTTGAGGAGTTTTTCGGCTTCGGCTCGAGAACAGGACGAAGGACAAGAGCCAAAAAAGGCAACAGCCTCCGCTATGATCTGGAGATGACGCTTGAAGACGCTTTTTCCGGCAAGGAGGAAGAGGTCTCTTTTAAGAAATGGGCCTCCTGCGAGAGTTGCCACGGCTCGGGAATGAAACCCGGCACGGAGCGTAAGGCTTGCGCCACCTGCGGAGGAAGGGGACAGATTTTCAGATCCCAGGGCTTCTTTCAGATCAGCACCACCTGCCCTGCCTGTGGGGGAGAAGGCCGCATTGTGGTGGACCCGTGTAAAGAGTGCAGCGGCAGGGGCAAGATTCGATTGGACAGGAAGATCAACCTCAAGATTCCGCCGGGCGTCGATACAGGGTCTCAGCTCAGGCTCCAGGGCGAAGGGGAAGCAGGGGAAAACGGCGGACCCCCAGGGGATCTTTTTGTCGTGATTCATGTGAAAGATCACGACCTCTTCAAGAGAGAAGGCGAGCACCTCCTTTGTGAAATTCCTGTTTCCTTTGTGCAGGCGGCACTGGGCAACACCCTCACGATCCCTGTGCTCGGGAACAAAGTCGGTGAGGAACTCCACATTCCTGCCGGCACTCAGCCCGGAGATATCCTTAACCTCCCCGGTCTCGGCATGCCGAGCCTGCAGAAGCACAAGAGAGGGGATCTTTTTGTACGGGTGTCAGTGAAAATTCCCAAGAAGCTCACTTCACGACAAAAGGAGCTTCTCGAAGAATATGCCAGAAGCGAGGGGATCAAGGAATCAAAGGAGACCAAAAAATTCTGGCAGAAAATCTCGAAGTCGCAATGAGGTTGATAGGGCCGTCATGATGACGAAGCAAAAACTGGACTACTTCAAGAATCTGCTCGACAAGACCATGGTGGATCTTCTCGACGAAGCCAACAAAACCGTGAATGACATGACCACACACAACGGGAACCTGCCTGACCCCACGGACAGGGCGACTCTGGAATCGGACCGGAATTTCACTCTCCGCATCCGGGACAGGGAGAGAAAACTGATCGGAAAAATCAAAGAAGCTTTGGAAAGAATCGATACGGGCACTTACGGCGTTTGTGAGTCCTGTGGAGAAGAAATCTCGGAAGCGCGGCTCAAGGCAAGACCCGTGACCACCCTGTGCATCGAGTGCAAGACAAAGCAGGAACAGGATGAAAAGGTGAGGGGCCAGTAATCCAATTCACGTGGCCTACCCCTCAGTCTGCACTTTTTCTGTTCCTGTTCGCCTCCCTTAGAAGCAACCCCCAAAAGAAGCATAGAGCGCAGAGCATAGAGTAAGAAAAACCTTTATCCTTAGTTCTCCCAACTCCTGGCTCCACGCTCTAAGCTCTTAGCTCTACGCTGTTTCTGCTTACGTGATCCTAAAGCTTTGTGCTATGATACCGGTATGGCGACCAGGGGATCTGAAAAACATTTGGAGCATCCGGCGAGTGAGAAAGGGCATGAAGAGATCATCACCACTCACCTGAATGCTGATTTCGATGCACTGGCCGCCATGATTGCAGCCCAGAAGCTCTACCCTGAGGCCACGCTCGTGTTTCCCGGGTCCCAGGAAAAAAACCTGAGGAATTTTTTCCTCCATTCCACTTCCTACCTCTTCAATTTCACCAAGCTCAAGCAGCTGGACTTTGATCGGATCAAACGCTTGATCCTCGTGGACACCCGACAAAAAAGCCGCATCGGCAAGTTCGCCGAACTGGCTTCACGCGACGGTGTTGAGATTCACATTTACGACCACCATCATGGCTCTGAAGAAGACCTACACGGGCACCTGGAAGTGATCAAGGAGGTGGGCGCCACGACCACGATCCTCACCGAATTACTCCGAGAGAAAAATATTCCTCTCACTCCGGATGAGGCGACCATCCTCTGTCTGGGCATCCACGAGGACACGGGCTCTTTCACCTTCACCTCGACGCGGCCGGAAGACTACCGTGCCGCAGCATGGCTCACTGAACAGGGCGCCAACGCCAACTTGATCTCGGACATGCTGACGCGCGAGTTGACCGCCGAACAAATCTGGGTCCTCAGCGATCTCACCAAGTCGGCTACCACGCACATCATCAACGGGGTTGAGGTGGTCCTGTGCAAGGTCAGCCGCGAGGAATATGTGGGTGACTTCGCGGTGCTGGTGCACAAGTTTATGGAGATGGAAAATCTCGGCGTGATCCTCGCACTTGCCCAGATGGAGGACAAGGTCTATCTCGTGGCCAGGAGCCGGGTGGAGGAGGTGAATACCGCCGAAATCGCCCTCGCCTTCGGAGGCGGAGGCCATCCTCAAGCGGCCTCCGCGACCATAAAGAACAAGACGCTCATCCAGGTCGAAAAAACCATCCTGGCCCTGCTCAGAAGCAGGATCATCCCTCAAAAGCAGGCACGGGATGTGATGTCCTCTCCGGTGATCCATGTCCTGCCTCAAACGACCATTAAAGAAGCGGCCAGGATCATGACCCAGTTCAACATCAACGTGCTTCTCGTCATGGACGAGAGCGAAGCTCTCACCGGGTACATCACGAGGCAGGTCGTGGAGAAGGCCGTCTACTTCGGCCTGGGCGCCATCCCCATCAAGGACTACACCAATATCGAGTTCGTCACGGTAGGCCCCGGCGCCTCGCTCAAAGAAATCCAGGAAAGGATCATAGAAGAGAAGTTGCGAATTCTTCCTGTGGTGGAGGCCGGAAAGGTGCTCGGAGTGATCACCCGGACGGATCTCCTGAACATCCTCGTGGGAGGGCCGGTCATCCCCAGTTTTCTCTATGAGTCCCGGGACTCCTCCCGCTACCTCAGGGAAAAAAACATGGCCGCCGTGCTCAAGGAACGCCTGCCCAGACGGGTCATCGAGCTTCTGAAAGAATTAGGCCGCGTGGCGGATCTGATGGGGTTCAACGCCTATCTGGTCGGCGGCCTGGTCAGGGACATTCTCCTCAAGCGGGAGAATTTGGATGTGGACATCGTGATTGAGGGAGACGGCATCAAGTTTGCTCAGGAATTCGCTGGCCAGCACGAAGTCAAGGTGAGAAGCCACAAGAAATTCGGCACCGTGGTTTTGGTCTTCCCTGATGGATTCAAGGTCGACGTGGCCACCGCCCGCATCGAGTATTACGATTTCCCCGCCGCTCCTCCCACCGTGGAGATGAGCTCTCTCAAGATGGACCTCTACAGACGGGATTTCACCATCAACACTCTGGCGATCAAGCTTAACCGAAGGGACTACGGAACGCTCATTGACTATTTTGGCGCTTTGAAGGATATTCGCGAAAAAACGATTCGGGTCCTACACAATCTCAGCTTCGTAGAAGACCCGACGCGTGTGTTGAGGGCGATTCGGTTCGAACAGCGATTCGGTTTCAAAATCGGGAAACTGACCCTCGGTCTCATGAAGAACGCCGTGGCCATCAACTGCTTCAAGGGGCTCTCCGGCAGGCGCCTCTTCCTGGAACTGAAGCTGCTTCTCATGGAACCGGCACCGATCCAGGCGATCGAGAGGATAGGCGAGTTCGATCTGCTTCAGATCATTTCATCGGAAATCCGGCTGACCCCTGACCTCAAAATGCTCTTTGAAGAAATCCGGGGTGTTCTCTCCTGGTTCAACCATCTTTATCTCGAAGAACCTTATGAACCCTGGAAGGTCTACTGGCACGGGCTGACCTCCGCCCTGGACCCAAAAGCGCTTCAAGCCTTGGGGGAGAGGCTTCAAATGGGGGATGCAGTGGGCCGCAGAATGGTCACCCAGAGAGCGGAAATGAACTCCGTTCTTGACAAACTCTTTCGGTCTAAGGGAGAAAGCACCCATTATGAGCTCTACAAGCTCCTTTCCTCTTACGACACGGAGACGCTGCTCTTCATGATGGCGAAAGCGAACAACCGGACCGTCAAGAGACAGATTTCGAACTTCTTTACCCGGCTGAGAGGAGCGAAGGTCTCCCTGACCGGCCGTGACTTGAAGCACCTGGGTTTCCAGCCCGGCCCCTTGTACCGGCAAATTCTGGATGCGCTTCTGGAGGCAAAACTCAACAACCAGGTGAACACCAAGGAGGAGGAGCTCCTTTTTGTCAAAGAGAAATACGGCAATCCCCTGCCCGCTTAGCGTTCAGCGGCAGTCATGAGTAAAGGAACGTCATACCCGCGTAGGCGGGAATCCAGGTTTTTGCGTTTTTGAAGGAATGCGTCCCAATGGAATATGA
>Ga0316604_10003754_pt1 | contig 10496 bp, 9 predicted proteins | sample OWC_soil_day20_C_FD_207650 | JGI IMG/M metagenome (GOLD analysis project Ga0316604, IMG submission 207650) | Wetland soil microbial communities from Old Woman Creek delta, Ohio, United States - OWC_soil_day20_CT | ecosystem: Environmental > Terrestrial > Soil > Wetlands | place: USA: Ohio... | reverse complement strand
ACTGGTGAATGAACTGGGGACCGAAATGAATCTCATTCATCATGTGCCCTTGACCGAAATTCAACGTGTTGCCGGACGGAAAGCGGCTGCGGCCTTCTCAGCTGTCCGGGGCGGGACCGCTACCGTGCAGAGCGGCGGCGGCGGAGTCTATGGACGGATAGTTCTGGACTGACGGGAGTTGGCTATGGATGACCTGATACAGGAGTTTTTGAATTACATGTCAGTGGAAAGGGGGCTGTCGCGCAACACGATCCAGGCTTATGAGCGGGATTTGCGCCAATTCGCCGTCTACCTCACTGAACAGCGGATCGACAGCCCCATGCAAGTTCAGGCCAATACTGTAGTAGGTTACCTGAGAAGCCTGCAGCTAAAAAGCTTGCGGGCTACTTCTATTTCCCGTAAATTGGCTGCGATACGCAGCTTTTTTCAATATGCGGTCAGGGAAAGGCATCTGAAAAAAGATCCTTCGGGAACAATCGATTCGTTGAAAATACCGCAGCGTTTGCCCAAAGTGCTGGGCGAAACCGAAATCGCACTCTTGCTTGAGCAACCGGGAACTTTATCGCCTGCCCTGCTCAGAGACCGGGCCATGCTGGAACTGATGTACGCGACTGGCGTCCGAGTGTCGGAACTGGTGAGGCTAAAAGTATCCGAACTCAATCTGGAGATGGGATACATCCGCTGTTTCGGCAAAGGTTCAAAAGAACGGATTGTGCCGATGGGAGAAACCGCCCAAAAAGCGGTGGAAGATTATCTGAAACGGGGAAGACCCAAATTGTTGAGCCGCACGATTGAGGACACCCTGTTTCTCAATCAGCGGGGCCATGCAATGTCCCGGCAGGCTTTTTGGCTGATCATTCGGGAAGCCGCAATTCGCGTCGGTATTACAGCAAGAGTGACGCCGCACATGCTGCGGCATTCTTTCGCCACGCATCTTCTCGATCATGGCGCGGACCTCCGTTCGGTGCAGGAGATGCTGGGGCATGCCGATATCGCGACTACCCAGATTTACACCCATGTAACGCGTACCCGACTAAAAGAGGTTTACAACCGGACTCATCCCCGGGCATAGAGAGGGGGTAATCAAAATGCGAATGGCAGATCTGATCGAAAATAAGAAACAGGGCGGATTCCATGAGGCTAGCGAAATTCGCTTTATCATTCAAGGCTGCACCACAGGCGAAATTCCGGATTATCAACTGGCAGCCTGGCTAATGGCGGTGTGGTTTCGCGGACTTTCTTCAGCTGAAACGGTCACCCTGACCCTGGCAATGGCAGATTCCGGGACGCAGCTGGATCTGTCGATGATAGACGGAGTGAAAGTCGATAAACATAGCACAGGCGGTGTGGCTGACACTACGACGTTGATCGTGGCTCCGCTTGTCGCGGCTGCCGGCGTGAAGGTCGCCAAGATGTCGGGTCGGGGCTTGGGCTTCACCGGCGGCACGATCGACAAGCTGGAGTCCATACCGGGTTTTCGCACCTCCCTTACAGCAGCCCAATTCACCGCGCAGGTGCAGCGGGTTGGAATGGCCGTAATGGGCCAGACTGCAGACCTCGCTCCCGCTGACGGCAAACTGTATGCGCTGCGTGATGTCACTGCCACGGTGGACAGTATCCCGCTGATCGCGGCCTCGGTAATGAGCAAGAAAATCGCTGCCGGTGCTGATAAAATTTTATTGGATGTAAAATACGGCAGTGGAGCGTTCATGAAAACCGTGTCTGATGCGCAGGCACTCGCCAGGGTGATGGTCGATATCGGCACAGGCGCTGGCCGTGAAACGGCGGCAGTCATCAGCAGCATGGAGGAGCCGCTGGGTACTGCCATCGGCAACGCTTTGGAAGTGGCGGAAGCGATTGATGTTCTTTCCGGCTCCGGCGATGCGCGGCTAACTGATTTTTGCGTCCTGTTGGCAGCGAAACTGCTGCGGATGGCAGAGCCAAAGTTGCAACTGCCTGAAGCAATGGCGCGGAGTCGAAACTTGCTCGATAGCGGCGCCGGGTTGGCGAAATTCCAGGAGTTTGTTGCGGCGCAGGGCGGCGATGCCCGTGTCGTGCAAGAGCGGGAGTTGCTGGGAAGCGCATCCCGATCGCTTGAACTGCGGGCCGAACAAAAAGGATATATTGTCCGTATGGATTCATCCGACCTGGGGCGTGCGGCGATTCTGCTGGGGGCAGGCAGGGCAAAAAAAGGCGACGCAATTGACCTGACGGCAGGAATCAAACTGCATCGACGGTGCGGCGATTACGTTGAGACTGGGGAACTGCTGGCTACGCTGTTTTTCGGTGAACCCGTTGATCCGGCCCAAGCGCAGCGGCTCATTAGAGAGGCCATCCATTTGGCAGCGACGCCGTTGCCTGTTGCCGACCTGATAGCAGGAACGGTGGACGGGGCGGGGTGGCACGAAACTGAATAACCGAAAATTTTTGTCATAAGCTGAGGAGTATTAATTCCTCAGCTTATGTATTTTTGAAACAAGTTTTCGATACGGCTTAAGCCAATCAATTCTTGGTTCCATCCCGTCAATAACTTCGAGTCTCTCGTTAAAATTATAAGTGTGGGTGCATAAATTACCTGGATGCCAATCTGGAGTAAAATGCGAAAGCTCAGTTTCCTGATAATCGCTTTTTGTCAGAGAGACTACCTTGTTAAATTTTATAGAGTGGCCATATCGTTTGATTGAGTTTTGTCCTGGTCGGATTAGTACCCCTTCGTGAATAAATAGATTTCCTGCCGGGCGTGCCTTACTTTTGTCTGAAATCACGGGGTTTTGAGGATGCGGAGTCCAATTTCCGAACAGGTTATCTGCATAAAATATCGATAAATTGCTATAAGGCTCATTTGACGCGTCAATTATGGCAAACATCCAGAACTGACCATCAGAAATCCATATTGTTGTATCATGTGCCTTCAGGCCCTCCATAAGTACTTTTTCTAATTTCCATTCATAGGGGAAGTTGTCCGTTGAGTACAATTCAATCGTGCTATTTGCTACTGTCTCCGGTATCATATACATTTTTTCGTTCCACCGGAAGATAAAAGGGTAGGAGAGATGATAATCACACTCAAGAACTATTTGGGGTTTTGAAGAGTTTCCAGCTGCATCGATTTCAACAAAGCTAATTACCCCTTTTGCTTTTTCAAATAAGTATTCTTCAAATATCAGATAGGTCCTATTGTTATAGGTTACCGCAAAGGGATCAGCAAAAAACTTGCCAGGGTCGGGTTTCATAATCGTAAACCCAGTTGAGTTGTAGGGCAGAGAAAAAGGCCTCCGGGTGCGATAGGCGATGAACCATTGCGGATGGACAAACAGCCGGGTAAAGAGTTCGGACAAAGTAACCACTCCCTTATATAAAAGCATTGATGCGATATGGGAAAATGATTAATTGAACTGTCATTGAAATGAAGAATCCACCCTGAATTTGCCGGAGTCGGATGCTGTATTCGATCTTGTGTAATAGGAATTCTAAAATATGTTCAAAAGTCTTTTGTGCGAGTTGTATAACTCTCGCATTTTTTTTTTGGTATTTGTTAAACAAAAGCGATAATGACAGTTAGAAACGAATTGGGATACAATCAAACCGTAGATGGTCGATAAGGCCGAAAAATAAGGAATGTGATACTATCGCATCTTGGTTATTTCATTTGAATCAAGTTGGGAGAAGTCGGAACAACAACTTAAGTGCAATCAGGTTAGGGTTCCATTAAACTTCATAATGCTCGTTGGGCAAAACTGCTAAAAGGCAGTGACGCAAAGCACTGGGTCTGTCGACGTTTATCCGTTCAGGATTGCCAGGCTGCAGGCGCTAAGCGTCGATAGTCAGGCAATCTTTTGTTTTTGGCCGATATGCAATAGCTGAGCCAGGGGGATGAAACCGAATTTTCTCAATGGAGGAGATAGCCGTGTCGAAAAAAGGAAATCGTTACCCCGAAGAATTCAAAAAGAAGGCGATAGCGTACAGCCAACAACCCGGAAATACAATCGCATCAGCCGCAAAGAAATTTGAAATAAGCGATCAAACCTTGAGAAATTGGATGAAAAGCATGGGTGAAAAAAAACCGGCCGCTCGCTTAAAGGTTGTACAGTTGGAAAAAGAATTGAAAGAAACGAAACGTCGTTTGGAAGGCCTCGAGTTGACTAATGAAATTCTTATTAAAGCCACAGCCATATTTGCAGCTAGCAAGCAGTAATTTATTGGATTTATTGCGTTTCAGTCAGGAAATGGACCGCATAATCAATTAATAAGGAGGATTCCAGATGAAAAAGTGCATGTTGATTCTTCTTTTTCTTCTTCTTGGTTTTATACCACAGGTAAACGCTGCAGTCGCAAATACGAACCAAGTTCCGAGTGTACCCCAGACGGGAAATGATTATGTTCTGCATTCGGGAGATGTATTATCCATCAATGTCTATGGTTATCCTGAACTCAGTTTTCCTTCCATGGGGCAACCTGAAGGGATCACAATTCGGCCAGATGGGAAGATAACTTATCCGTTTCTGGGAGAAATTGTGGCTCAAGGGATGACAACGAAAGAGTTTTCTCAATTATTGACAGGAAAACTTGAATCCTTATACGTTAATCCCACCGTCAGCGTGAATATAGTGCGACTTGGCACAGAAAGAGTCTATGTGTTGGGAGAGGTAAATCAACCGGGGTCTTACGAGCTGGACAAGAGCAGAAATCTTTTGGACGCAATTGGCGCAGCAAAAGGATGGACAAAAAATGCGGCAAAAACGAAAGTCTATGTCATACGAAAAAACCAAAAAGGTGAAGCGCCTCTTAAAGTCAATTTGATGGCATTGCTCAAAGAGGGGGATACAAGTAAGAATTATCCGCTTCAGCAAGGGGATATCGTGTATCTGACTGAAAACCACAGAATCGACTTTGCACAGGACATCGTCCCGCTGATCAATGCTGCCTATATGATTACCTGGATGGCCAATCCGAACGCATGGTGAAAAAACAGGCGCATAAAAAAATAAGCCATGGGAGGCACAATCATGCACGATGAAAAAATGGAGATGCGCAATATAGTGGCCATTATCGGTCGCAGGCGAAAAATTGTATATGGAATAGTTGGGAGCGCCATTCTTATCGCGCTGATTTTCAGCTATTTTCAACCTACACAGTATGAGGGAAATGTCAGCATACGCATTCAATATCCAAGGGGCGTGACCGACACCGTTTCAGCGCCGGTCTCAGAACAAATGGTACAACAGCAAATATTGACTTACGCGGAAATCGTCAAAAGCAGAGCTGTTGTCCAACCGGTCATTGACTATATGTATGCTGATGCAGCAGAAAAACCACCTTATTCCGAAATGGTCAAAGCGATAGACGCAAAGCCGGTACGCGGTACGGAAATGCTCATTTTGAGCATCCTGGCAGAATCTCCGGTTAAGGCCCAAAAAGCGGCGGATTTCCTGCTAACTACATTCAATGCAAAATTGACCGATATTGTTAGACTTCAGGGGAAAGAATCACGAATTTTCATTGGCGGACGTATGGAAGAAGCGAAGCGCGACTTGGATGCAGCCGAAAAAGCCGTGGTCGAATATAAACAAAAAAATCAGGCCGTATCCATCAGCGAACAGACTAGAAGCTTTATTGAACGCCAGGCAAATATAAAAAAATTGGAAGTTGATAATCAGCTGGCACTCGAAAGAGCCTGGGCTCAGATGCGAAGTCCCACAATTATGCCGGACACTGCCGTTGTTGCCAACTACAAAAATCGTCTGGCAGACCAGGAAGCAGAAATGGCTGGGTTACTAAAAAATTATACGGAAAGTCACCCGAAAGTGCTGACTTTACGGGCGGCTATGGCGGAGAATCGAGCCAAGCTGAATGAAGAACTTGCCCGCATTGCCCGAGGTGAAATGGCGCTTGGACAGGCGCAGAGAGCAACTTTAGAGCGGCTAAGCAACAAGGACGAACAAGAAATGGCGATGCTGCCTGCGAAAGAACAGGGACTGGCCCGGCTGACGCTCAATTATACCGTGGCGCAAGAATTATATGTCATGCTTTCAAAACGATATGAGGATGCCCGTATCAATGAAGTTATGCAACCGACCAATGTTCAGGTGGTTGATGTTGCAGCGTTGCCCAATAAAGCCGCCCGACCGCGTTGGCTGTTAAACATAGCTATTGCGTGCCTGGTGGGTCTATTTGCAGGAATCACATCAAGTTTCTTCGCTGATTATTTCTACAAGACGATTGACACCGCTGAAGATGTAAAACGGCTCCTGGGGTTACGTGTTATTGGCAGCATACCCAGTTATAGCTATCAAAAAGATAAACAGCCTGCATGGAGGGACATTAAACAAAAGGTGCCGCAAGTTATCAATTCTGCAGAAGCTAAGAGCAGGGAGGGCTGATTGTGACTAAGCAAAATAGATATATTCTCAAAGATCGCGAACAATCTTCAGTTGCTGAATCGTTTCGAGCGTTAAGTGCGGCCATTCAGGATGCGCAAGAGACATCAGGTGTGAAGACTATCCTGTTTACGACGGCTAGTTCCGGCGATGGAGATTCGATGACTGCAATCAACGCGGCGGTTACACTGGCATATGCTGGGAATAAGGTCATTCTGGTAGACTGTGACATGCGTCGCCCGATAGTGCAGGAATTTTTTCAGTTAAATTTCTTTGGCATTACCAATATCATTATGGAAGATAAATCGATCGAAGAAGCGCTGCAAAAAACGGATATCGAGGGATTGACAGTGCTGGCTAGTGGGTCCATTCCCCAAAGTCCGGTTGAATTGCTATCGAATCCGAAGTTGAGGGAGTTACTGGAAACCCTGAAGACTATGGCTGATTATGTATTGCTAGTCAGTTCGCCGTTGATAATCAAGGCATCCACCATCATATCGGACGCCTGCATTGTGGCTGCAAAAGTTGATGGCGTTATTTTAGTGATCGACAGCCGAAGCGTGAAAACAAAAACTGCGAAAAAAGCGGTCGAACTGCTCCACGGCGCCAGGGCGAACTTGATCGGTGCGGTGCTCAATGACGTCAAATTGGACGAAGAGTTTATATATCATGCTTCGTAGGTTTCGATAGTCAAGTTTTCTGGAAAAAAGGCGGTGAATTGGATTGCGATCAGAAATCAATCGTTTTGGATTAATTGCTGCAGATACGCTGGCGTTGATTATTAGTCCGTTTGCTGCATTGTTTCTCCGACTGGATGAAGTGGCAGGAAGCGCCTACTTGGAACGCATCATTGTAAACATTCCGATATTGTTGGCTGTTCAATTAAGCGTTTTTGTTATTTTCAAATTGTATCACCGCGTTTGGAAGTATGCTGGGACCCATGAACTTTTTGCCATCGTTGGGGCGGTCACAGTGGGACAGGCTGTTTTGTTTTTGCTTGCCCAGGCGAACGGGGTTGTTTTGCCGAGAAGTTTATATTTGTTGTGCGGTATTCTCAATATTGCCATGGTTGGCGGGATACGTTTGGCCGTAAGGATTGCCTCCAATAAGTGCCAAAAGTTTCTCGGTAAGCCTGATAAAGTATTGGTCTTTGGGGCAGGAGATGTAGGATCGTGGATTGTTAAAGAGATTCGTGCCCACTATGGCGGCAACAAAAAAATCGTGGGATTCATTGACGACGACCCGTCGAAACAAGGATGCATAATAAACGGTGTGGGGGTATTGGGTGGACGTAATGACATCGCTAAGATTGTTACACAATTAGGGGTGAACGAGATCGTTGTTGCGATTCCATCGGCACGTAGCCTCTTGGTTCGAGATGTAGTAACGATGTGCAGGGAAACCCAGTGCAAAGTTCAAATTGTTCCGGCCCTTCATGAAATGATAGATGGGATGGTAACCCTCCGACAGTTGCGTGATGTAAACCTTGAGGATTTGCTCCGCCGTGAACCGGTCAAGTTGGATGTCGCTCTTATGCGCAGGCAACTGAGGGAAAAACGCGTTTTGATAACTGGCGCCGGCGGTTCGATCGGATCGGAGATCTGTCGGCAAGTGGCCAAGCTGTCTCCAGGGAAACTATATTTATTAGGGAAGAGTGAAAATAATATCTTCGAAATTGAACGTGAACTGCTAGGAAATTATCCCCATTTGGAAATTGAGCCGATCATTGCCGATGTACGTGATGAGAAAAGAATTCGCGCTATATTTGCTGAACGACGTCCCGAGATCGTTTTTCATGCGGCAGCTCACAAACATGTCCCTCTGATGGAGAGCCAGCCGGTTGAAGCGGTACAGAATAATATTTTTGGAACGATGGTAGTGGCCAAAGCAGCAATATCTGTAGAAACGGAATGCTTTGTCATGGTTTCCACAGATAAGGCGATCAACCCGTCCAGCGTGATGGGGGTCACCAAGAGAGTAGCAGAAATGGTAATTTGTTCACTGAATGGGAAAAGCTCTACCAAGTTCACCGCCGTTCGATTCGGCAATGTATTGGGCAGTCGCGGCAGCGTAGTCCAACTGTTCAGAAAACAAATCGCCAGGGGAGAGTCTCTTACCATAACCCATCCCGAAATGTGCCGTTACTTCATGACGATTCCTGAAGCTTCTCAGCTGGTACTGCAGGCAAGTGCAATGGCTCTAGGCGGAGAAGTGTTCGTACTCGACATGGGTGAGCCGATAAAAATTACAGATTTAGCTTGTAACTTGATTGAACTTACTGGACTCACCCCCTATAAAGACATAAATATCGAGTATACCGGCCTGCGACCCGGAGAAAAATTGTTTGAAGAGATATTATCGGCTGAAGAAGGCAGTACAGCAACGAAACATGAAAAAATCTATATGGCTAATTTGAAAAATGTTGACGAAGATAAACTGAATGAAGGATTAATCGCACTGAAAAACTTGGATGATTCCGACAAAATAATCAATGCTTTGGCAAAATTAGTGCCGACTTATCAGGGGACCCGGGTAAGACGCTTGCGGCTGATTGACGGAAAGGACAGCACTGTTATCGGCGAAGGCAGAATGATTCCCGAGGAAGCGCATTGACCAGTCAAATAGGAGTCGAAAAGCTGAAAGAGCGTCTTGTTTCCGGTATCAAGTGGACAGTTGTACTGTCAATTGTGATTTCTGCAAGCAATTTTGCATCAACTGTTGTAGCGGCACGATTGTTGGGCATGGATCAGTTTGGCGCCTTTTCGATTATCAGAAGCACAGTGGTCATGATGGCAGGTGTGGCCGGTATGGGTATCGGAATTGCGGCTACAAAATATGTTGCTGAGCTTCGGGATTCGGACATAACAAGACTGGGGAAAATACTGGGACTTTGTTCAGTAATAACAATTGGAACCGGCGGTTTTTTCGCAGTGTCACTCTTGGTCTTTGCCAGGCAGATCGCTGAATACGGCTTTAACGCACCTCATATTTCCGATCACTTGCGCATTGCCGCCATCTACATTTTTTTCATTACATTGAATGAGTATCAAGTTGGCCTGTTGACTGGTTTTGAATCGTTTGCCAAATTGGCCAGGGTTAATTTTATTCAGGCGGTTGGAGCGTTCCTGCTTACTTATTTGATGACATCATTGTGGGGGCTGACAGGGGCGACCCTATCACTGGGCGTGGCAGCTTTATTGAATTGGTACCTTAATCATTTGGCCATTAAAGAACAACTCCATAAGCACCAAATTGTTATTTCGTATCAAGACATGTTTCAGGAAAAGGCGGTACTGATCAATTTTGCCTTCCCCACAGCTCTTTCGGGATTTATCGGTTCGATTGCCGTATGGGGGTGCAATGCTTACATGGTTCGTCAACCGGATGGATTGGTTCAAATGGCAATATTCACAGCCGCAGCCTCTTTTCGCTCCCTGATTATGTTCGTGCCTGGTTTGGTTACCCGCGTGGTTACACCGGTTTTGTGCAATCTTGTCGGTGAAAATAAAACATCCAGTTATTCAAAGGTATTTGCATTCAATGTGTTGATATCGGCAATTGCATCAACAGGCATTGCCGGGTTGCTTGCACTGACAGCGCCAAAGCTGCTTGCGGTTTTTGGCAAAGGCTTTTCCGGAGGATCGGAAGTGGCGGTGTTGATTGCAGTGGTATCCATAGTTGAGGTGATGGCCAACACTTTTTATCAGCCCTTGCTGGCATACGGCAGGATCTGGTGGCAGTTCCAAGTCATTGTTTGTTGGAGCCTTATATTGGTATCGATAACATTATTTACCGTTAGGGATTACGGAGCCCTGGGATTGGCGTGGGCCTATATGGCAGCACACTTGGTATCTCTGGCAATGTATCTGTTTGCAGGATATCGAATCAAAAAAAACGCGGAGCCAAGTATGGTGAATGGGTAAACATGGAGGGAATATCAATATGGAACATTCGGCTGAGCATAAACCGTTTTTCAGTATTGTAATTCCGGCATTTAACCGCGAAAAAGAAATTTTGCGGGCGATTAATAGTTGTTTGACTCAATCCTTTACAGATTTTGAAGTGGTTGTAGTGGATGATGCATCCACTGATCAAACGGTTGCAGTTGTTGAAGGGGTA
>Ga0316604_10003753_pt1 | contig 10498 bp, 12 predicted proteins | sample OWC_soil_day20_C_FD_207650 | JGI IMG/M metagenome (GOLD analysis project Ga0316604, IMG submission 207650) | Wetland soil microbial communities from Old Woman Creek delta, Ohio, United States - OWC_soil_day20_CT | ecosystem: Environmental > Terrestrial > Soil > Wetlands | place: USA: Ohio... | reverse complement strand
TGATCCCTGTATTCGCTTTGTTGGCTGTGTTTGTCATAGTTTACTCCTCCATAAAATCTATTTTTGCACTTGATGCGTTGATTGCCTGGCGCTTATCCGAAAGCGGCACCAGCGATGGTTTTCCAGGAGGCTTTTCAATCAGACCCCCGAGAATTTCATTGAACTTTTGTTTGCCCATAAGCCGTTCCATCTCAGTGATAGTAATCAGGCTCTGGCGGTAAATATCGTGATAACCTGCAGCCTTCACTGTTTCCGCGACCTTTTCTTCACTTGCATACTTGCGGTTGGAACGTCCTGCCACCAGTTTGAAACCATTCCATTGCTTACCGTGATAGATCGCGGCTTCCAGTGCGTAGGCCCGGATATCACTTGCCCATGCAGTAAGCTCATCCAGCTTGGCCAGAACATCTTCGATTTCTGCGTCTGTAAGAAGTGGTGGTAACGCAAACTCGAGCTGGGTTAGCTTAAGTTTTTCCTCTGCACGAGCGCGGCACTTCCTCGCCGCCCGACAGAACCGGCACCAATCACCGCTGCAGTATTCTCCACTCCCGGCAAAGGCAAGCTGCGCTAAAGGCCGCAGCACTTCATCCGCCCACTGATACAAGCTTTCCTTAAAAACTGTATGCGTGCTGACGTTTTCACGACGTGGCTGGTAGATGGTCATAGCTACCGAGACAATATCGTAGATGCCATCAAACAGCTCCAGTGCGCCGAGTGCGTACAACTTCATCTGCGGGTTCTCCTCAGCTTCCACTAATAGACCCTGGCCGTATTTGAAGTCGATGATGTGGAGTGTCCCGTCCGCGATCACCAGGCAGTCGCTGGTGCCAAAGCCATCCGGCACATATTGGGAAAAGTTCAGCCGCTGTTCAATCAACACTTTGGGGTCAATGCAGGTTTGTTTTGCCTGTTCGATAATCTCCAGCACAAACTCCACATAACCATCCGTATGGTTGTCCATCTCATCGGAGTCGTATTTGGATACAGGCTTTTTGGAACGCAACTTCATAGCTCGCCGCAGCTTATGTTCCGAAAACGCATGGGCGGCTGTACCTTCGGCTGCGGCTTCTCCGCTATTATCATCAAACTCCCGTTCCAACCGCGCGGATGGAGTGCAGTTCAGCCAGCGATGCGCGCCGGAAGCAGAAAGCAGTGCATGTCCTTTTTCTTCGTTCATTTCAGACTCTCCGCATCAGCCATGAGCGCGGCATAGCTTGCTGGATCGATCTGACTGAGTTTTGGCGCACCATACTTTTCTAGCAGCGTCCGCACGTCAGCAGTAAATCCTTGCTGACTTTTGTCGGCCAGCACAGCACGAACCTGTTCCAGCGTGACCGCCTTAGTTGGCGGGTCCGATTCCTGTGCAGATACTGGCGTTTCCGGCTGCGCCGTTTCAGCAGTTTCTTTGTCTGCCATTACATCAGCAACCGCTTGAACGCTGTCCGCAAGAGAACGCAAATCATGCGCCAAATTAAGTAGCAACTTGATTTGGCTCACGAACTTCACCTCCCACCTCAACAATTGACAACGCCGTCACGCTGTCGCCAGGAACTATGACTGCCAGCCGCCGTTTGTCGCCGAGCAGGAGCCGCAACAGCCGTTCCCGCACAGTGACATGTCGGCAGCCAACAATCGCGCCATCCTTCGGTTCCTTGGAAACACTAATTCTGAGCATGTGTTTCATTTGGATTACCTTACCTTTCTGAAGGTCAATTTTGTTTGCGCCCTCTGATGTATGCCAGGAGAACAGGTAAATTCGGACGGCCTATTTCAGAACTTCCCTAAGTTTTTTCTTGGCACGATCCACAGCATGACGGATGGCGGATTCATCTTTACCCTCAAGATTGGCGAGGTCGGTATACGACCAGCCTTCCATAAAACACTTGCGTATCAAGTATTGCTGGCGTTCGCTCAAGCAGGCTATGGCATTTCTAACAGATTCCGATTCGATTAAATCTGCAAGCAGGTCCGTACCGTCGCTGAAATAACGAGCATCTTCATATTCAAATGTACTTAATTGAGTGTGACGATCAGGGCGACTATTACGCCGATCATTACTTTTTTCTTGTGTAATAGATTCTAAATAGAATATTCCTAACTCGTCAGACACTTCCAGTTCAATGATTTTGCCATTAGCATCTTTGTAATTGATTTTCACTATTTTGCGTCCTTTCCGTCCGAGGCATTGACGGTGGGACACAAAAAGAGCCTATGGTGAAGATGACCACAGACTTCGCTTGTCCTTAAAATGGGCACACGAAATCACGGTGGGTGCATCTTCATTCCTAACATGGCCGTGTTGCCATGCTCAGAACTCTTATGCATCCCGCCGTCCTTATGCGCACTTGGACATTGAGATTTATTTTCTATCGAGATATCTCGGTAGTGCCTTCATTATATGAAAAATATTAGAGTAATAAAATTCCATATAAATACCCATTCTTTCATAACATTAAGTAATGCTATTTTATTGTAAAACACATTACTTTCGTGTATAATTAGTCGTGAACAAATGGCGTTTTATGGTATTATTATTGAATAGTAATTGGTTCTGTAAATTTTTGAACAATTTTACATGAATAAATCGAAGGGAAAGTTAACTTATGGCTGAAAAAATATCGGAAATTTTTTTGAACAATATGTTTGAGTGTGATGGCTATGCCTGCCATTGCGAAAAGGATATAGAAAACGTGGCCCCAGGAATGCCTCCTAAGACCACGCTGAAATTATATTGTGAGTTAGATAAGCCTCTACGTTTCTCTTATGCTCCAAGAGCAGGATTGAATCTTACCGGTATTGCCGGCGGTGCTATAGCGAAGAACATTCTCGGCAAGTTACTGGCTATCCCAGATGGAGATATAGATAAGCACATAGAGTTTTTTCAGACCTATGGTTTTCTGCTACCTATAAAAAGTGATGAGTATGAATCTATAGAGGCTGATGTATTAATAGAAATAGTAAACAGAATCAAGGCCATGTTATATCTTATGAATGCAATCGCAGGTCAGAAAGACTATAAACGCATCTTAATACACACAGCATATCTTCTTTATGCTCCGCAGATTTCATTAAATTTGTCTGAAGTGGAATATAAAACTTGCAAACACAAATTTACGGATTTGATAGAAAACTATAATCTATTCGTGGACTTAAGCAGAAACCAAGAAGTCTTTAATTACGGAAAATACTCCATTCCAGATACTATGACAGGCTACAATAACCCCGTTGATATAGATTTTTTTAATGCTGTCCGCAGCGGTGCTGATACTGACCTTGTCGGAAGTAAAAGCGTGTGGTTTAAACATCTACTTGCCATGTATACAGGTTTACCATACGAAGATGAGAATCTTCGGTCAATCATAGATTTCTTTTATCATCATCAAACAGAGGTAGGTATTTTTAAAGAAATTCAGTTTAAAAAAATTACATATTTTGTAGCTCCAGAAAGGGACAATTTCACAGATGAAATGAAAACCGCTCTTCTTAAAATTGCGCGTATTGTTATTTTGGAAGAAATTAACCATAACATTTCAAGCATCCATCCAAAGTATGAAACTGATAAACTTGCTCCAACATGGCAAGTGAACAATCTACTTCAGGCTCTCTATTTTTCAATTTTCTATATGAAACCAGGAATAGAAATTTATAAAGAATGCAAAAATCCGAACTGCAACCGCGACAAGTTCTTTCTGGTTGAAGCAACACGTACAAATAAGGATTACTGCAGTGTTCAATGTTCTCGTGCCGCAGCAGCACAACGATTCCGCAATCGACAACTTGATAAATAAATAGGCAAAAAAAATAAGGCCCTACCAATTAAGGTAGGGCCTATTTCATCTTTATAGTGTCGATGCAGGGACAGGTCCTCTGGTCAGAACCTTTTCAATGCATCCCGCCATTTCGTTTCTCTGCGGCTCTGAAGTACCTATGTAGTTATACATGAGATAACGAGTATCAACTACGATACCCTGAATACGTTCATAGTTCTTTGCATTTGGTTTCCAATCACTAACAGCCTCTCCAATGTTGCCTATATTGCCAGTCAACATGAACAGATTGTTTTCCTTATTGTAAGGCATTATGAAAGCATTATATAACCTCTCATTCGGCAGGCTTTTCGTTCGTTCAAGGTACTCTCCATATGTAATTTGCTTGTTAATATCCGCACTATTGGGTAGGTGTTCTGCGTTTGCGCTCCAGCCATAGCGATACAATTTTGCGTCAAGCACATAGTACTTGTCCCCATAAATCATGATTGTATCCGGTTGAAGAGGTCTTTTCTCTTTATCCCTGCCGTAATCCAAGAGCCAGCGAGTACGTGGGAAATATTGCTCTTTATCCTCAACACCAAATGCTTTATCTATCATACGTTCCCATACATTTTCAAAGAAATCTGTACCAAAGAAGTATTGCTTATCAGAGCTTCTTTCATCAATGTAAACGAGCATATCACGCATAGCATTAAATAACTCTTGTTCAACATCGTTATGTGTTGTTACCAGCTTTTTATTGAGAATATAAATTGACTCTTTTATGCTCGGATGCGGACCTGACTTATCAGGCATAAAAGGAACATATAGCCACCCCATCTTCTCAAAAGCCTCATATACACAGTAACGGTGTATCTGTGTAATCTGCTTATTAGCATTTGGGGTTACGGAATGAACCGTCATATTTGTAAAAATCAAGGAACCATTTTTCTGAACTAAAGCTTTCTGTTCTCTTACGGTACGTGGCCAAGATGCATTACCTTTAGTATCAGTACGAAATTGAGGATCTGTTTCGATATAATAGCGCCCCATTCTTAAAAAGTTCCTTATTACCTTAAGGTATGCATGCATCGGAAAGTCTACCGTTCTCGGTGCTTCAAACTTTGAAATTTCAATAACACGGTCTTCTTTCATAAACGCAGCCAAAACCCCAAGTAGATTATTAATGTCGACGCGAAGGTCATCATCGTTATCTGGCAGCTGATATCCTATAGGGAAATAAATGATGGCATCATCTGTGTCCGCTTTAACCCCAACAAAACTATCACCATCATCATTTGTATTGACATGGCAACGGTCTCTAATATTCTTTTGTAAGTCCATGTATAATCACCACCTCTCTTTACTGTTTCTGACATTACTGTTGCTGTGCAGTATAGAGAGTATCACGTACACTCTGTTTGAAAATTTTAAAACGATCCTGTCCTGTTGAATAAACAAAAGTGCGAATAACCTTTTCAAGGTTGTCCATATCCAAATCAAAAAGAGCCTCTGGATTAAATTTGAAAGCATCATCCCACAAATACTTGATTACCTTTTCCGGAAATAAACGATTATTCATAACTGCCTCACGGATTTCCATCAAACGAGATTTCTGCTCTACTGTGATTGAACCTACGCGTTCAGTACCAAGTAATGAATTGTACTCAACTAAAACAGTACTATTACCCTCAGAAGGAAGTGCTCTCTGGTCAAATGTAAAATCACTTTCATGCACGAAATATACACCTAGTCGCTTATCCTCAGCAGATGCCATTTTGGCTTTGTTTCCAATGATAATTGTATTTATAGTTTCACAGAAGCGTTTCCAAGAAACACCTGTATCTAAAATTCCTGCATCAGCCAGCGAAGGACGTACATTGTCGAAGTTATTCTCAATAAGTCTCATCCGCCATCTACGTTGGAACGCAGTATCAAGGGTGAATACATTCTGGTCAGATGTATTCATTGTGCCAATGATGGAAAGGTTAGAAGGAATTCTCACCATTTGATTTCCTTTGTTATAGACCTTTCGGGCAATATTTTCATTTGTAATACAATACTCACTTGTTCCTTTTGGATACGTCACACCATCAACAGTCTTTTGATCAAACGCTCTATCTAATAATTGAAATATATCACCAAATATCGCAGGAGCATTTCCTCGATTTAATTCTTCAATGATTAAAACATATGATGTTTCTGGATTCTGATATGCATCTCTCAAGATGTTTGTAAAAGGGCCTGAAGTAAATTCATATGTAACCTGCTTATCCACAGGGTCTACAACCGGAAGGATTTGCCCAACAAAATCAGCATTTGTATAATCAGGATGAAACACTAGCCTTTCAACCTTCGTTCCCGGTCTGCAATACTCATGCTCAATAGTCCAGCTTTTTCCTGATCCGGGAACACCATATAATAATACATTCTTTCCATCTGCGATTCTCACTGATTCGTCAGCGACAATTTCTTGGTCTTCGCCATCTTCGTCATCGTCTGCTGCTAATCCAAATTCTTCTTTCAAAGAATTTGCATCTTCAACACTATCAAAGAACGGCGTTGCCCATTCATTAAAACTCGACTGTTTGAAGACAATCAATTTTTCAAAAGTATATTTCTTCTCGCCATCAGAACTGATAGCACCTATTATTGCAACATTCTCAAGCTGTTTATACCCCCTCTCCAGTATATACTTGATGAGTGTATCTCTTTTCACCTCAGGAACACAGACGAAGACCACAACAGGGGCAAAATATCTAAATTGCTCAGATACGCGGTTCGTGATTTGCCGTTGTTCTTTTATATATGAAATCCTTGCATCACAATCAAAATTTTCTTTGTTCCAGTCCTTGAATTCATCACCTTTATTTCGAGCATGAGGATTAGCGTCGATCAGTACATCCAATGTCTCTTTAAAAGAATCAAGTGTAATTTCAGTCATTTTCTTCTCCTTTTCCTTCTACATATTTGTGTATCGCATCTCTAAAAAATTGTGGGCATCGAACCTTCCCCGTGCTTAATCTATTCTCAAACCCTTTTGCCGCCTTAATAGACAACGGTTTACAAGGATAATGCAGAAATTCTAACAAAGAGATTTCATCTCTGGATACAGGATACAGAGACGAAAATGAGGCATATCTACTACCATTACCTCCCCACGCAGCACTAGGCCATTTTTGTGACGCTTTTATTTCCTTGTCTTTAGTTGAATCATATTGTTCCGGGTGCAAAATCTTATTAGCAATCCAGGCAACAGTATCAACCGTTACGGCATTCCCCACCAATTTCCATCGAACAGATGGTTTGGCTATTTCTTCGGCAGGTTTTGTCCAATCAGTAGGGAAACCTTGAAATCTCTCAGCATCCCTAATATCGGGAGACCCAACTTCTCCATTAGGAAATGCAATTGCTGGTGGGGACGGAATTCCAATTGAAGATCCGACTTTTATCGTAGGTATTCCATTCTGATATAGCCCCAATGCATACTTTCCTTCCGTCCAATAGAAGCCGAACGGCTCTGTAAATTCATCAGCTGTTATAACCCCTTGTTGTTTTAGAGATTTTCCACTCAGTAACACATTTCGCGGGTCAGAATGAAGAGATGCCACAACATAAACACGGCGTCTACGTTGTGGTAAAAAAGCTAATGAATCAATTGTTCTGTATGCCCAATTGTAACCAAGGTTTTCTAGTTCTTCTACAATGGTTCTGATAGCTTCTCCATTTTTAAGATGAAGCATATTAGGTACATTTTCAAAAATGACCCATTCAACTTTTCGTTTATTCAATAAACGAAACACTTCTCTAACCAATGAGGAACGTTCTCCTGCTAGTCCAGTTTTAGCACCAATCGTGCTTATGTCTTGACAAGGAAATCCAGCACACAGAATATCTGTCCCTTTGGGTATTTCATTTAGCTCACAAACATCACTAACAACCTTTATATCTGGCATATTTGTTTTTAAGACGTGTTGCGCAATGGAATCAATCTCACAAACAAGTGTCGTCTCAATACCTACGCTTTGAAAGGCGAGATCAAATCCTCCAATACCAGCAAATAGGCTTACCATATTTTTAGGCGTTTCCTTTACTTTTGTATCAATGGCACTCATTCGTTTTCGCCCCCCTCTATAGCTAGAATATTCTTGCAAATAAGTTCTATCAAGTGAGGAGGTACACTTTCTCCTATTACTTTGCAGCAGCTATTTGCCGTAATCTTTTTACCATCTATACTGAATGAATAATCATAATCAGATATAGTCTGCAACTTTAGTGCCTCAAAAACTGAAAGCGTTCTGTTTTGGCTCGGATGTATTTTTTTATCTGAGGCTTCAGCTTGAATATTCTGAGTTAATGTTGGTGCTGGCAAATCCCATGACATTCTGCGATAAGCACTATCAAAACCTTTTATTCTTCTTCTCTCACCAGTAGTTTTATCTATCATTGTTGGTCGTGGAAGAAGGGCACCACACTTTTCACAATAAATCGGTGTGTCATTTTTATACGTATGACGCCCATCTAGAAAGCGCATTCCATGTCTAGGATTTTCTGAAAAACCGCATTTAACACACTGATTATTGTATGCCGTATCATTAGCCGAAGTGTTTTTTACCCACCAAAACTTTTCGTCTTTCATAATTGGCACCGTGTGCCAAGGTATATGTTTATCTTTATTTTTCCCTTTTTCTGCAGACAAAGGCGGCAGTGAACCTATCGCTTGCCTCAAAGTCACCCATTTTTTCATTCCTGGAGTTTCAACCTCAGAGTGTGTTCGTGGTGGCAAAAAAGTTTCATTCTTCTGATAGTATTCTTTTCCTCGTTCGCTTCGAGTAAGAATTGTTATTAACCTTACTCTTGTTTGAGGAATACCATAATCAGCGCAATTGACAACTTCTGGTCCTCCGACATAGTCGGGAAATAACTCTTCCTTAATGTAGTCAATAATATTTTTGTACACTCCATCCTCTACTTCAATTAGAGTGTTCTGCATTCCTTGAACATTCTCTAGCAAAATCCATTGTGGCTTTAGTTTTTTTACTAATTCTATCGTAGGAATGATTAATCGATTCCTCGGATCATCTTTAGGTCTTATTCCTTTTCTAATTTCATGCAGTCGCTTGCCTACAGAATTGAAAGACATTCCTTGGCATGGAGGAGTTGCATAAATTAAAAATGGATTACCCACTTCAAACGCTTGCCAATTTTGGTATATCTCATCTTGCAATTCCCATATGTCACCGCAAATAGACTTTGTTTCGGGATAATTTGCTTCATATAGTGAGCATCTACTTTTCAACAGTTCATTACTAAGCAATATTTTTAACCCAGATGTTTTTAGTCCAAGCTCGCCTATACCAGCTGAAGAAAATAAGCTTAATACATATCTATTCATAATCTTAGCTCCCGTAATCAGTTTACCGATGCACTTTAACGCTCTGCACTTAAGCGTCCAACTCAGATCGTTTAAATTTCCAAAGTTTCCCGATTTTATAAGCTGGAACGGATTCGTCCTTTTTAGTCCAATTACGAAGAGTAAGGACCACCAATAATAACATCAATATCCGATAAATCCCCCAGTCTTTCTCTGATAAACTGGTTATCCATAGATAAAATATCAGCAAATATTGCTTTTGCACTCTTAAAATTCAATTGATAGGTTTTAATAGCGGATTCTTTAAAATCAATACCTGCCACAGGAGTAAACCCGGTCATTTTAAAGTCCAAACTCAATCCACCGCACCCGCAAAATAAATCTATAAAATTAAACATTGTTCTATAAAACCTTCTATTTTCAATTATTTTCTTGCCAAAACTCAAATAGCGCTTTTCCCACTCTTAATCCACTCATCAAGTTCTAACCGCTTGAATTTCCATAGTTTACCAATTTTATGAGCAGGAATATCCGTTTTTTTAATCCAGTTTCGAACAGTGTCTTTCGTAACATCCATATATCGTGCGGCTTCTTCTATGCCAATCCAATTATCATAATAGTCTTCGACCACTTTTTCCACCTCACTGAAATACCACGATACGACATTGTAAAATATAACATATAACCCTATGAATCTCAATCGTTTTCATAGTATTTGATTGTATTTCATAGTATTTCATTGTATTTTTCAACGATAGCGCAAGATAGCACATTTAAGTCACTCTGCCATACAAGAAGTCAGTTTCTGCACCCTCAAATAATTCTTACACTATCAAACATCCCTAATTTACCATTTGATATCAAATCCGACAGTATCTTATCATATCTATATCCACCCCTGACGTAACTTTAATGTAAATCATCATAAATACAACCACTATCCAAACCAAACTTATGCTTGAATAGTGGTTAAAATATTTAATCAAATTATACCAAACACTTGTTCCGTTAGCAAGAAGTGTTTTATACAACTTCTTCTAACAATAGACTTTAATGATTATTATTTATTCAACTTTTTGTTTTATTATCCTACTTGTTTCGACTCATTCTGAACTGTATTAAATCTTTCCAAGAAGCATTATTTCCTTCTAGTACTCCTACCTTTTCGCAAAATCCCTTCACTTTCGCGTAAAAGTTAAAAAGCGCCACCCCCATATATAATAATCCGCCTAAACTACAAGTCTAGGCGAACATAAAGTGCGACACGTTCCTGAGTGAAAAGCTTAGGCATTGGCATTAATGCCAAGAGAACTAATATCTCGATGAATCAAATGACGGGGTAACGCCCTGAAGGGTTCACTTTAATACTCCGACT
>Ga0316604_10003752_pt1 | contig 10502 bp, 9 predicted proteins | sample OWC_soil_day20_C_FD_207650 | JGI IMG/M metagenome (GOLD analysis project Ga0316604, IMG submission 207650) | Wetland soil microbial communities from Old Woman Creek delta, Ohio, United States - OWC_soil_day20_CT | ecosystem: Environmental > Terrestrial > Soil > Wetlands | place: USA: Ohio... | reverse complement strand
CGTAATCCATGACAAACATGTGATCAGAAAAAATATGCCCAAAGCCTAATTTGTCCTCATCAGGGAGAACGCCCGGTTTGCCGACTCTTGTTACGGCGATCTTACTCATACAAAAAACCTCCTTAAAGTGGCGCGCTTGTTCGCACAAAAAGGATAAAGGCAATTTCCGAGTAGTACATAAGAAATGCTACCCGAAAAATGCCCATCCTAAAAAGCATTACAATAATTATAGGTCGTTTTTTGTATACATGTCAAGTGCTATTTGTTGATTGGACAACATTGTTTTTCCTTTTGCAATCGCTTGTCCATTCTGTGTGTACGATGTTCCGCCGTACGAGTTCCGGGCAGCAATGCAGGTTTCAATCTTGATGGCTTCAAGAATATCCTCTGCAAATAAATCCGAAAAACTCTGGAATTCGGTCAAGGATAGGTCTAACAGCCGTTTATTATGGTCAATGCAATATTTTACACAATTGCCAACCACTTCGTGCGCCTGCCGAAACGGCAGTCCGCGTTTTACCAGATAGTCCGCCATATCCGTTGCGTTCGAAAAATCCTCCCGCACCGCTTTCCCCATCCGTTCATCATTCACCTTCATTGCTTTAATCATGGCGGCATAAACGGATAAGCTGAATTTGATCGTGTCAATCGTATCAAATAAACCTTCTTTATCTTCCTGCAAATCCTTATTGTAGGCCAACGGCAACCCTTTTGCCGTCATCAGCATGGACATCAGGTGTCCGATCACCCGGCCGGTTTTGCCACGAACCAGTTCCGCTACATCCGGGTTTTTCTTCTGCGGCATAATACTTGAACCGGTGCAATGCGCATCATCCAATTCAATAAACGAAAACTCCGTAGACGACCAGAGAATGATTTCTTCGCTCAAACGGCTCAAATGCATCATCAAAATCGAGGCAAAACTTAAGAATTCCAGGATATAGTCCCGATCGCTGACGGCATCGATGCTGTTCGCGTATACATCATTAAAATGCAACTGTTCGGCGACAAAATGGCGGTCAATCGGGAAAGTCGTTCCCGCTAGAGCGCCTGCCCCCAAAGGCATCAAATCCGTGTGTTTCCATACACCTTCCAGCCGTTCAAAATCTCTCGCCAACATGAAAAAATAGGCCATCAAGTGATGTGAGAACAAGATCGGCTGCGCGCGCTGCAAGTGCGTATAGCCAGGCATAATTACCTGCGAATGGTTTGCCGCCACTTCAATGATTGCCTGCTCCATTCCATGCAGCAAATGGGCAATAGCGCCAATTTCTTTTTTCAGATACATATGGGTATCCAAAGCAACCTGATCATTCCTGCTGCGTGCCGTATGCAATTTCCCGCCGATTGGTCCGATCCGGTCGGTCAATCGTTTTTCGATATTCATATGAATATCTTCCAACGAGACGGAAAACTCAAAATTACCGGCTTCGATATCAGCCAAAATGTCCTGCAGCCCGGCAATAATCTGTTGTATTTCTTGTTCCGGAACAATGCCGCAGCGTCCCAACATTCTGGCGTGGGCAATACTGCCGGCAATGTCTTCCCGAAACATCCGCTGGTCAAAAGAAATGGAGGAGGTAAATTCCTCCACCATCACATCCGTACTTTTGGCGAATCGGCCTCCCCACATCTTGGTCATACGTTTTTCGCCTCTTTCTGCATCAGAGCCCGAACTTTCAGGGGCAAGCCAAACAAATTGATAAACCCTTCTGCATCCTTCTGGTTGTAGACTTCATCCCGGCCAAACGTAACGAATTCTTCACTGTAGAGCGAATAAGGAGATTTCGCTCCGGCACTGATGATGTTGCCTTTATACAATTTTAAGCGTACAACGCCGGTCACGGTCTGTTGCGTAACATCGACGAACGCATCGAGCGCCTCGCGCAATGGCGAAAACCACATTCCATCATACACCAGTTCTGCATAACGGACAGCCGTTTGTTCCTTATAATGCATCGTAGCCCGATCCAACGTCAAATATTCCAATTCCCGGTGTGCATAATACAAAATGGCTCCGCCCGGATTTTCATATACGCCACGGGATTTCATCCCTACCAACCGGTTTTCAACAATATCAGCAATGCCGATACCATTCATAGCTCCCAACTCATTTAATTTTTCCAGCAAGGCAACGGCTGGTAACTCCACACCGTCAACAGCAACCGGAAGTCCTTTTTCAAATGAAATCTCCACATACGTGGGAACATCCGGAGCTTGTTCCGGCGTCTTAGTGACCATGTACACATCATCCTGCGGCGCGTTCCATGGGTTTTCCAAGTCCGCTCCCTCGTGGCTGAGATGCCAGATATTGCGGTCCATGCTATAGGGGCGCTTCTTCGTTACCGGAATCGGAATATTGTGCTTTTCCGCATAATCAATCGCATCTTCACGGGAGCGGATATCCCAGATACGCCACGGAGCGATGATTTGCAAATGCGGCGCCAGCGCCTTAACGGTCAACTCAAACCGCACCTGGTCATTTCCTTTACCGGTCGCGCCGTGGGCAATGGCATCAGCGCCTTCTTTTTCGGCAATCGCAACCAATGCTTTCGCAATAACCGGCCGGGCAAACGAGGTCCCCAGTAAATATTTCCCCTCATACACCGCCCCAGCTTTCAAGGTTGGCCAAACATAACCTTCCACGAAGTCCTGCGTGAGGTCCTCGATATACACTTTACTTGCGCCGGACTTCAACGCCTTCTCCCGTACCGGTACCAACTCGTCCCCTTGGCCGACGTCAGCGCAAACGGCAATGACTTCACAATTATGATAATTTTCTTTGAGCCAGGGGATGATAACCGAAGTATCAAGACCCCCGGAATATGCCAAAACTACTTTTTTGATATCACTCATGATCAAATTCCCTCCAAATTAATCTGGTTTCGTTAACCCTGTCGCATTATTTCGCCAGCAACAAGGCCATAATCGCTTTTTGTACATGCAAACGGTTTTCCGCTTGGTCAAACACTGCCGACTGCGGCCCTTCAAACACATCCTCGGTAATCTCTTCACCCCGGTGCGCAGGCAGGCAGTGGAGCACGATCGCATCCGGCCGGGCAACAGCCATCAGCTCACTATTGATTTGGAAACCGGCGAACGCCTTTTGGCGAACAGCCTGTTCCGCCTCTTGCCCCATACTGGACCACACATCTGTATATAACACATCGGCGTCTTTTGCCGCCGCAAAAGGATCCTGGCCAATCGTAATCGTACTGCCGTTTATTTTGGCATCCGCCTCGGCCTCGGCGACTATGGCCGGATCCGGTAAATAGCCTAACGGTGCAGCCAAGGCAAAGTCCATTCCAACTTTGGCGCAGCTATGCATCAATGAATGGACCATGTTGTTGCCATCGCCAATGAACGCCATTTTACGGCCTTTTAAATCGCCTTTATACTCCATGGCAGTAAAAATATCCGTCAAAGCCTGGCAAGGATGCTGTAAATCCGTAAGGCCGTTAATGACCGGGATCGTTGCATACTGAGCCAATTCTTCCACTTCGGCATGCGAGTAAGTACGGATCATGATCCCGTCCAGAAAACGGGATAAAACGCGCGCCGTATCCTTTACCGGTTCGCCGCGGCCAATCTGAAGGTCCCTGGAGCTCAAAAACAAGGCTTGGCCGCCTAGCTGCCACATACCTACTTCAAAGGATACCCTTGTCCGGGTGGACGATTTTTCAAAAATCATCCCCAGCGTTTTGCCCTTCAATAAATGGTGTTCTTTCCCTTGCTTTACATGCTGCTTCAATTCTTTCGCCAACGCCAGAATATCCGCTACTTCTTGGGTTGAAAGATCATATACGGAAAGTAAATCTCTTCCCTGCAAACTCAAAATAAAACCTCCATCAAAACATTCTAGGTTAGATAACCTGGTACGCCACACTCGCATTCTTCTGCGTAGGACCGTCCAAAAGACAATTACTGGTTTCCTTTTAGAACGCTATCCAAAATAGTAATAAACTCATCCACATGCTGTTTGGTAATAGTTAATGACGGTACGAACCGCAAAATATTACCTGCCGTACAGTTGATGATCAATCCTTTTTTCAAACAGCCCGCCACAATATCAGCCCCCGGCTGACTTAACTGGATACCCTGGATAAGCCCTTTACCCCGTACTTCTTCGATAAGCAGAGGATATTTATCCCGTAACTGCTGTAAAGAGGTCAGCATATACGCACCAACTGCCTGCACATTGGCCAAAATACCTTCTTCTTCCATGGCAGTCAAAACGGCATTGGCCGCTGCGCAAACCAATGGATTGCCGCCAAAGGTAGTACCATGGTCGCCCGGTGAAAAAGCATTGGCCACTTCCTCGGTCGCCATAAACGCGCCGATTGGTACACCGCCGCCCAGTCCCTTGGCTGCCGTCATGATATCCGGTTGCACACCGTACTGCTGACAAGCAAACATCGTCCCGGTCCGGCCCATACCGGACTGTATTTCATCAAAAATCAAGACAATTTTCTTTTCATCGCAAAGAGCGCGTACTTTGGCAAGATAGTCTGCCTCCGGCAGATTGACGCCGCCTTCGCCTTGAATGGGTTCCAGCATGATTGCGCAAGTAAAATCATTCACAGCCGCCTGTATAGCGGAAAAATCATTAAACGGAACGTACTTAAACCCTTCCGGCAAAGGCTCATACCCTTTATGATATTTGGGCTGCGCTGTCGCTGTCAAGGTTGCCAAGGTGCGGCCGTGGAAACAATGTTCCGCAGTGATAATATCGATTTTGCCCGGGCTCACTTTTTTCGCATATTTTCTGGCCAATTTCATGGCGCCTTCATTCGCTTCAGCCCCGCTGTTGCACATGAAAACCCTATCCATTCCGCTGACTTCTGCTAATTTTTTCGCCAACAAGGCCTGCGGCTCCGTGTAATATAAATTGGAACAATGGATCATCCTGCCGGCCTGTTCAGCGATTGCCGCCACCAGTTTCGGATGGCCGTGGCCAAGTAAATTGACCGCAATTCCAGCCAAAAAATCAAGGTATTGATTTCCTTCATTGTCGTATACGTACGGACCCTTACCGTGCGAAAGCACAATGGGGTTCCGGTTAAACACAGGCATATAATATTGTTTATCCATCGCTATGATCTGTTCTTTATTCACTTATTTCCCTCCCTAAGGCATCCTACCCAACAGCTGTTTTGTTTCATGGATCAGCGAATAACTTCCGTGCCTGTTCCGCGATCGGTGAAAATTTCCAATAATAATGAGTGCGGCTGTCGGCCGTCAATGATATGGGTCTTGGCGGTGCCGCCGGATAACGCCCGTACACAAGCCTCCACTTTGGGGATCATCCCACCGTCGATGGTGCCGGCAGTTATCATTTCCCGGGCATCCTCCAGCGCCAATGTAGAGATAAACGATCCCTTATCATAATAATCACGGTAAATTCCCTCTACATCCGTCAACAGCAACAGTTTTTCCGCCCCCACCGCAGCAGCAACTTCACCGGCCACATAATCAGCGTTGATGTTATAGCTTTGACCGTTTTCATCCGCTCCAATCGGAGAAATAACCGGGATATAATCATTTTCCAACAACGTGTTAATGATTCCCGTATTGACCTGCGCAATATCACCGACAAAGCCAATATCAACCTCGCGCACTTCGCCGGCCTCATGAACTTTGGCCAAATGCTTTCTAGCCATAAGCAGGTTCGCATCTTTTCCGCTTAACCCAACTGCCTGGGCTCCGGCGGAATTCAACAAGCTAACGATTTCGGCATTAATTTTGCCTATCAACACCATTTCAGCAATGGCGACCGTCTCTTCATCCGTCACGCGAAGTCCGGAAATAAAAGTAGATTGTTTTCCTAGTTTTTTCAGCATGGCAGTAATTTCCGGTCCGCCCCCATGAACCAAAACCGGGCGAATGCCAACATACTTCATCAGAATAATATCTTGAATGACACTACGCTTCAGATCCGTGTTGATCATGGCATTGCCGCCATATTTAATTACAATGGTCTTCCCGTAAAACTTCTGCAAATACGGCAGCGCTTCTAACAGGGTGGCCGCTTGTTGTACTGAATTTGTCATTTTCATTCCCCCTGAATATTATGTATGGTACTCTCCGTTAATTTTAACATATTCATAGGAAAAATCACATGTCCAAACGGTTGCCGCAGCAGATCCCATTCCTAAATCAATAGTAACGGTAATATCATGTTCGGCCATCGTTTTCTTTAAGGCTTCCTCATCAACCTGCGTTCCCATACCGGACCTCACAATTGTTAATTTGCCGATCGCCAGGGAAGTTTTTTCCGGATCCGCTCCAACCCCGGAATAGCCTACTGCGCACAAGATCCGGCCCCAATTCGGGTCTTCGCCGAAAAATGCTGTTTTCACCAGCGGTGACTTGGCAACAGCCATGGCGGCCTGTTTTGCCATTGCAAATGACTCTGCCCCTTGCACGGTGATTTCAATAAATTTGGTGGCCCCTTCACCATCCCTGACAATCTGTTGCGCCAAGTAAGTGCAAACGGTCCGTAATGCGGCGGTAAAATCATTGTATTGCGGGCTATCGGCTGTTGTTATTTCGGTATTTTCCGCTAATCCATTTGCCAACACACACACCATGTCATTCGTACTGGTATCGCCGTCGACAGTGATCATGTTAAAAGACAGTGCAACCGCTTCTTTCAATGCCTGGCGTAAAACAGCCGGACTGATTGCCGCATCGGTGGTAACAAACCCCAGCATAGTTGCCATGTTGGGATGAATCATCCCTGACCCTTTTGCCATCCCGGCGATTCGTACCGTCTTGCCGTCTAACTCTACCTCGTAAGCGCAAACCTTTGGCTGGGTATCTGTTGTCATGATGGCTTGCAGAGCATCGGCATGTCCGTCGCGGGAAAGCTTGCCAACTGCCTGTTTAATTCCATTGGCAATATTGCCCATAGGCAAGTTCACGCCAATAATTCCGGTTGAAGCAACCACAACATCCGCATCATCAATGTCTAACAACGACGCAGTGATATGGGCCATTGTTTGCGCATCAACCAAACCTTGTGTTCCGGTCGATGCGTTGGCACAGCCGGAATTGACAACCACCGCTTGCGCCTGGCCGTTTTCTACCGCCCGACGGGACACGATTACCGGCGCGGCAGCCATCGTATTGGTAGTGAATACCGCGGCCACAGAAGCCGGTACGGAACTGTACAAAACCGCAACATCCTCTTTACCGCTTTTTTTTATACCGGCTTTTACACCTGCGGCGGTAAACCCCTGCGGAGCTGTAATGCCGCCTGTTATTGAATGAAGCATACTGATTACCTCCATATTTATCAAGTTGCTGAATCGCAGGCTATTGGGCGATTGCCCCGACCCTGTTTTTCGTCGATAACCCATGACGTATTGCAAATATATCCTGTCTAACGGCTTTTGGGTTATTATTCATGCTTTAATTTACTAAAAATCAGTAAATATACCACGAATAAGCATAAGTATACACCACTAATGCATAATAATTCAATACTTTTTATAAAAAAACACCAAAATTATTCTTTTCCCATTTTAGTTATACCTGGTTACCGTAAACCGGTAAATTTCGAGTGGCTCATCAAAACCAATCCCGGCTTTTTGCCGGGTAATCGCAATTTGTTGCGCAACGGTATCAACTCCATCCAGCATCGGCAGCAATAGTCCTCTACAGGTTCCATTGGAAACAATGATCCCATAACGGGCAGGGTCTAGTTCTGCTTCACTATGAACCTGCTCCGGAGTGCCCAGTACATCAACCGAAATCGTCAATTCCGGTAATTCCTCAGCATCTACCGGACAAAATCGCGGATCTTCCATCGCAGCGCTAATCGCGTTTATAATGATCTCCATGGCCACATTCTCTTGAACCGGCAGGAAAGTGCCAATGCAGCCCCGCAATGCACCTTTCTTTTTTAACGATACAAATACGCCGGCGCGCACCATAAAGTTGGCCGGTACATCCCCCGGAACAGGCATGATGCAATTATGTTGATAGTAATATTGAAGACTTGTGCGTGCCAGTTTCACCGGATAACTTTCAGTCGGCATGATAACTTCACCCAGCCTTTCCACTCTACTATTCCGGGACGCGAAAAAGGAATACAGCATAACCTACACCAAACGGACTTTCATAAGAAAGCATCTCACTTTGCGCTTTCAGGCCGCCTAAAACACCCATTAAAAACAGGATCGGCCGTAACCCGCATTCACCTGCAGCTTCTATAAGCTTCTGGTCTATGTTCAACAGCGCCTTTACATCCTTGCTCTGTAGGGCTCGCAGCACTTGTTTATCGAAATCCGCACCGAGTGGGTTGTAGCCAGCCGGCGCATCTTCCGTGAGCCGATGCGATAAATCTCCGGAAGCAATCACTGCTGTTTTGCGTCCGCTGGCTTGTATGGCAATTTGTACGGCTTTTCCAAAGGTATATAATTCTTCGTACGGCAACAATCCAACCGTCAAGTGAACGATTTGGCCGCGAAAACCTGCTCTATGCAAATAATACAACGGAATAAGCGCTCCATGATCCAGTTGCAGTGAAAATCGATATGTTTTCGCAAGATTATCATTCAGTTCCATTAAATTGATGCCCAGACGGTCAGCTTCGCGCAAGATTTTTTGTACCAGCAAACCATCTGTTTCAAACCCCAGCGAAATATCCGGGATGCCGAAAGAAGCAAAACTGCCTTGCGGGCGCGGATGGGTATTGACGCCTACTGCATCCGAAAATGTCGGTCCATGCGGACTAATGATGATAATCGTTTGCGGATTCGCTGATTTTATAAAATTTGCAGCTTGCATGGCCGCAGTGACTGTTGATTGGATCTCATTAATCTGTTGTTTCCCTATTGCCGGAATCATAATGGGTGGATGTGGCATAAGAACGCATCCGATCAAATTACTCATTCTTATTCTCCCTTCGCATCTGCAACTGCCCTGCCATCACACTTCATTCAATTACATCAATAGAAACATTGTCCTTTTCCTGTCTTGCCGCCTAACTACTAATTATTATGTGCATTCAACACCAAAATATCCGAATCCTGCTTGTCTTCGTCTTTATTAAGGAATTGTCTCCTATAGCCAAATCATAACAAGTACGGTACAATTGTCATAAGTGAACGTTTTACAGAGACCTGGCATCACAAGGAGGAATACAAATGCGTCTTGGACGCTTTCTCTTCTTTCTGGCTCTCATATTTTTCGCAGCATATTGGTGGGCTGGCGGCAACATGCTTGTTAAACAGATGGTTCCGGCCATGCCGGAGGCCAAACCTTCTTTCTTCTCCGACGAATCCAGCTGGCTGGGAAAAACAGTTCGTTTGGTTTATCTAAAATCAGCAGTCGAGGCCAAAATAAATAAAAAAAATCAAGTTGCTTTACGGCAGGTTCCGATTTCACTCCAACAAGCAGTCATTGCTATTGAAGACAACCGGTTTTACAGCCATATTGGAATCGATATTGAAGGAATATTGCGCGCTATCCTTGTTAATATTCAAAAAGGTTCCATTGTCGAAGGCGGCAGCACAATCACCCAGCAACTAGTGAAGAATCTATTTCTAACACAAGAACAAACGGTTGAGCGAAAAGTGGAAGAGGCTCTCCTTGCCATCGATTTAGAATTACGGTATTCGAAAGAAGAAATTCTGGAAATGTATCTCAGCACAATCTTTTTTGGGGCAAATTCCTACGGCATAAAAGATGCAGCGCAAAATTATTTCGCGAAAACACCGTCCGAACTCAATTTAGCTGAAAGCGCGCTATTAGCCGGTTTACCAAACGGGCCGTCTATTTATTCCCCCTATGTAAACCTCAACGCCGCCAAACAACGTCAGGCGCTGGTTTTAAACGCCATGGTCCGCAACGGTTACATCGGCCCCATGCAAGCGCAGGAAGCCAAGTCGGCACCCTTAAAATTAGCACGCTGAGTCGAAAATTGCCATAACTTACAGTAAACATAGCAACGGCCAAGAGCTTCCACCACGAAGCTCTTGGCCGTTGCTTTTTACATGATGCACCCATTTTAGCATTTAAGAAAAAAAGCCTGAAGCAACATACATTGCTCCAAGCTTTTGAAAACAAGAACTAACGTTTGGAAAACTGCGATGCTTTACGAGCTTTCTTCAAGCCGTATTTACGACGCTCTTTTTCCCGTGGATCACGAGTCAACAATCCGGCTTTTTTCAATGGCGGTCTAAAATCACCATCAATTTTCAGCAAAGCTCTCGCAATTCCGTGACGAACTGCGCCGGCTTGTCCGGTAGTGCCGCCGCCACCAACTTGAGCTAATACATCGTATTTGCCAAGTGTGTCAGTAATATTAAGCGGTTGCTTAATAATTAACTCCAGAGTTTTCAAGCCAAAGTATTCTACCAACGGACGATCATTAACAATAATGTTGCCTTCCCCCGGAACCAGACGAACTCTGGCAACCGAAGTTTTTCTACGGCCTGTGCCGTAATAAGTTACTAATGCCATTTCATGTTCCTCCTTTCCGGTATTAGCGGATG
>Ga0316604_10003751_pt1 | contig 10503 bp, 10 predicted proteins | sample OWC_soil_day20_C_FD_207650 | JGI IMG/M metagenome (GOLD analysis project Ga0316604, IMG submission 207650) | Wetland soil microbial communities from Old Woman Creek delta, Ohio, United States - OWC_soil_day20_CT | ecosystem: Environmental > Terrestrial > Soil > Wetlands | place: USA: Ohio... | reverse complement strand
CGATAGCCGTCATCTCCATCTATCTCAAAATTCATTATCTCCGTTGCTGCTGCTTTCAGAAAGGTGGTATACCTGGCTGAATAATGGATGGTCTTCAGGTTAGGTGCAGGTGTCTGTCCTTCCGCCCAGTAATGGTCAATATCCTTTTCGATGAGGGTCTGCAGGGGTGTACCCTCCAGCCGCTCATTGTCAAAATACGCTGCCTGCACCCCAGAACTCCCTTTAAAGGATAGCATAGCGGTAATATCCCGGTAATTCAGCAGGGTATCGTTAGTATGATTGATCGCCTTTTCGTAGATAAGTGTTACGTCCGGACCCAGCTTTTCCCTGATCCCTTCCACAACGGTCAATACCCGGGAGGGGGTTCCGTTATAGTTGCCAAGAACTGCTATTTTATTATCAGCATTGGGCCCTATCACCGCTATCTTTTTTATCTTTTTACTAAGCGGTAGTATGCCTTCCGAGTTTTTCAGCAGAACAATGGATTCCCTGGCCATTTTCAGGGCATGGGCATCATGCTCCGGGCTTTCCAGTACTGAATCGGGCGTTTGTGCATACCTAACCTGTGATACAGGGTCGAACAAACCCAGCCGGTACCGTATGGTGAATAATCTACTGAGAGAAGTATCCAGCTGAGCTTCGCTGATCAACCCGGTTTTTACTGCATTGATCAGCGAATAGTAGACCGAGGTGCCGCACTCAATATCTGTTGAATGAATGAGGGCATCTGCTGCTGCTGCCGTAGCATCCTTATGGGTCTTATGGTATTTGAAAAAATCATCCAGTGCCCAGCAATCGCTGGTTACATAACCGGTGAACTTCCATTGCCTTCGCAGAATATTGGTCATCAGCAGATCATTTCCACAGCAAGGCTGACCATCTACGGCATTGTATGCGCACATTACGCCGGCAACACCCGCATTCACAACCAGTTCATGAAAAGCAGGCAGGTAAGTATCCCAGAGATCATGCAGCGAAGGATGAATATCATCGGAATGCCGGCTGGGTTCCGGACCGCTGTGTACTGCAAAATGTTTGGCGCAGGCAGCAGCCTTCAGGTATATGGGATCATCGCCCTGCAGTCCGCGTACAAATGCAGCTCCCAGTTTAGCGGTCAGGTAGGGGTCCTCTCCGTAGGTCTCCTGTCCCCTGCCCCAACGGGGATCACGAAATATATTGATATTGGGTGTCCAGTAGGTTAACCCCATATACCGTTCATTGTTCTTTCCCTCAGCCGTAGCCCTGTTATAAATGGCCCTGCCCTCGGTGGCCGAATAATCTGCCATCAGGAACAAAGCAGCAGTATCCCAGGTGGCAGCCATGGCAATGGCCTGCGGATAAGAAGTAACGTGATAAGGAGTACGGGCAACGCCATGAAGCGTTTCATTCCACCAGTCATAGGCTGGTATACCGAGATGGGTGATAGCAGGAGCCGCATTGACCATCTGCCCCACCTTTTCTTCCAGCGTCAACCGGTGAACCAGATCATTGACACGTTGCTCCACAGGCAGCGTGTAATCCCACATAGGAAAACTCTTATACTGCTGGCCCAGGGAAGATCCGGCAACAAATAATCCAATAAATACGATTAGTTTTTTCATAACATGAGGGTGGTCTTTAATGGAAAATAAGTAAAATTGTCAATCAGACAGTCATTAAACTTATTCCAAATAACCAAATTAACAAACTTATTTATGTTAACCCGGTTAAGCATTTCAGCTGCATGCACAGATCGGCAGGCAATTTTCTGCAAAGAAAAAGTATTCAGCGAATGAAAAAGTTCAAAAACGACCGCTGTTAATTTTTAGAAGTAGGTGACTATTCTCTTACAGACTACCCGAAAATAAAAAGCCACCCTAAAAAATTTAAGGCGGTAGTTGTATCAATTATTGGTTATTGGGTTACTTTGATGAAATTCTCCTATCCCCCCTGCCATTAATCGGATCCATCAACAGCGCCAATTGACCTGTACACAGGATATTGATCGTGTTGGTTACAATTACATTACCTATTGTGGCAGTTACTTTATTGCCGTTCAGAACCCAGGTTCCGGTAGTAGTAATAGTAGCACCAGATTTCCTGGCCCATGTACCATTGGTAGAATACTCTTCTGTTACAGCGGATGTCTTGAAACTTAACAACTGAATCATGCGGGAATGGGATTAAGACAATTTTTTCATTATCAATAATAATTGGTTCGAGAACTTACCGCTACTGGGCACCTAAGGCTCTGTAATCGATGATTAAGGAGCCTTTTTTAGTTTGTTCTTATCAATAAATCACAGGTTTTAACGCATTCTACCACTATTATTGACAAGTAGCATGACAAGCAGAAATTGTTGCAAATCCATTTGATAATTCTGCCTTTATCTCATTAAACGCTTCCGCTGTAAATTTTTCTATCTCAGGCTGTGTTCTTTAAGCTTCTCTTCCTTTCCGTTATGATGATCACATTAACCCGGTTTAAATCTTATCTTCAGACCGTGTTCAGAATCGGACGATTTCGAATTGAAAATGAACAAGCCGGCTTTTATGACACCATTATACTTAGTTGTAAATCAATCATATAATTATCTGGCATTGTCTTGGCCTATAGTTTCCCCAAATCCTGCTTGTTACATTTCAACGAATGAATTGATATATCATGGTTAGAAATTTTTTCAAACTCATTTACCGGAATCTTCTGCGTAATAAAGGCTTTTCTGCAATTAACATTATAGGCCTTGCAATTGGCATGGCTGCTGCAATACTCATTATGCTGTGGATACAAAACGAAGAAAGCTATGATGAGTTTCATGAGCATAAAGACAGGATATACGAGGTGTGGAATCGCGTACCAATTGAAGGTAAGATCACCTGCTGGAATTCCGTAGCCTCATTGACGGGCCCTGCCCTTGAAAAAGATGTACCTGAAGTAGCGCACGCAGTAAGAGTAAAGATGAATGGTAATTCCCTTTTTTCAGTTGATGATAAAAAAATAATGAAGTCGGGAGCTACCGTTGATACTGGTTTTCTCCAGGTGTTCAGCTTTCCGATGCTGAAAGGCAATCCTTCTACGGCATTGAATGATGTGCATTCCATAGTGCTCACTGAAAAAACAGCTAAAAGTTTATTCGGCCATGAAGAGGCTATGGGGAAAATTATTAAAATTGAGAATAAAGAGAATTTCACAGTTACGGGTATTCTAAAAGATTTGCCTGACAATACAAGGTTTAATTTTGAATACTTACTGCCCTGGTCATCTTTAAATTACGGAGAGGGACAGGAATTAGGCTGGAACGATAACAGCACCCGTACTTATGTATTGCTAAAGCCAAATTCTAACTTTAATGCTGTCGCTACTAAAATTAAAGAATTAAAACAGCATTACAGTAGCGAAGCCAAGATGATGAAATGGGAAATGTTTATTTATCCCCTTACCCGCTGGCGCTTACATTCAAGCTTCACTAATGGTGTGGAAGACAACGGAGGGCGTAGTACATTCGTCAGAATATTTGGCATCATCGCGGGGCTGATATTATTGATTGCATGCATCAATTTTATGAACCTGAGTACCGCACAAAGTGAAAAGCGGGCAAAGGAAGTAGGGATACGAAAAGTAGTGGGTGCGGGAAAAACCGCTCTCATAACCCAGTTTATCGGAGAATCTGTTTTTATCACTTTTCTGGCAGGCATTACAGCTATCATTATTGTTCAGATAAGCTTACCCAGCTACAACCAGCTTACGGAGAAAAAACTATTCATAAACTTTGGTAATATCTATACATGGATTGCATTTATCGGGTTTATCTTATTCACCGGTTTACTGGCCGGCAGTTATCCCGCATTTTTTTTATCATCTTTCCAACCCGTTAAGGTATTGAAAGGTACGTTTAAAAAAGTAAATGCATTCATCACACCAAGAAAAACGCTGGTTGTATTGCAGTTCACCTGTGCCATCATTCTTATTATTTGTACTATTATCGTAAAACAACAGATAGACTATGCTAGTCAGCGGGCAACTGGGTATAATAAAGACAATCTTGTTTATCATTTCATGACGGGAGATATACCTAAGAACTATACATTGATAAAAAATGAATTGATTCAATCAGGTATTGCGAAGTCAGTTACAAAAACAAATTCTCCCCTTACTGAAAGGTGGAGTAATGGATGGGGACAGGACTGGGAAGGAAAAGATCCAAATGACAAGACATCTTTCGATCGGTACTTATCTGATGAAGGATTGGGGGTTACAGCAGGCCTGCAATTTATACAAGGCCGTGATTTCGATTTGGAGAAATTCCCCTCCGATTCAACAGGGTTGATCATAAACGAATCATCGTTGAAAGTAATGAAGTTCAAAGACCCTCTTGGTAAAGTAGTAAGTGACCTTGGCATTGACTGGCATATTGTAGGGGTTATTAAAGATTTTATTCTTACCAGCCCTTATGAGCGAACAAGACCCATATTGATATGTGGTGCTAAGAGTCGCTTTATGACCTTCAATGTGATGCAGATAAAACTAAATGGGAATAACGCAACTACTGAAAATATAAAAAAGGCAGCTGCTATTTTCAATAAATATAACCCAGACTATCCATTTGAGTATAAGTTCGTGGATGAAGCCTATGCGCAGAAGTTCGATAATGAACGGCGCCAGGGGATTTTAGCCGCTTTATTTGCAGGACTTACCATTTTTATTTCCTGCCTTGGCTTATTTGGCCTTGCTACATATATGGCAGAAAACAGGATAAAAGAAGTTTGTGTGCGGAAAGTGCTAGGCGCATCTGTAACCAGCATTACGGCTTTACTATCCAAAGATTTTGTAAAGCTGGTCATTATTTCATTTTTAATAGCAGCGCCATTATCATATTGGAGTATGTATAAATGGTTACAGGATTATGAATATCGTGTTAGTATTCATTGGTGGGTATTCGCGCTTGCGTGTTTATTGTCAGTCACAATTGCAATATTAACGGTCAGCTACCAGGCAATTAAAGCGGCATTAGTGAACCCTGTGACAAGCCTGAGAAAAGAATAGCCTTAAGACAAAGGCCATTTCCGGGGAATGAAGTCTTTGGTTGTTTTGTCATAGACGGCGATGACTCTTTCTATATCGGGCATTGTTGATGATTTATGCCGCAAAGACAAGGATCATTTCAGGAAATAAATATCCATATATAAGGACATGCCGGGATCTACCTGACGTCAATATTTTATCCTGTGCATCTTAACCAGTCACAATAACAGGTCGCAGGGATGGATGATCGAAACCAGGGTGTCCCCAGTTTGCCGGCAGAAACAATGAGCTAAATACGCAGAATTTAAATACAAGTTTATAGGAAATGAGGAATATTCAGTACGAATAGCTGATGCAATTTATTAATTATCAAACACACCTGGTTCGAAAACTTTCCACTACTGGGCACACTAGTGGAAAGGTCGGAGAATTCTCCGACCTTTCCTTTTTTCTCTTCTTCTGAGCTTATCAACTCTAATATTACATTCGGTTCTGTGGTTCGAAGTTTGTTTTCTGAGAAAAATGACCAACCGAGACACTTAAAACAGCATGTTTGTATTACGGGTGTAAAGTTTTGGGCTGTTGGTTACGAATACGGCTAAGTGTTTCTTTAGTCATCCCTAAGTAAGAGGCAATGATATGTTGTGGAAATCGTTGCAGGAATTCTGGATATTTCTGAACTAGTTCATCATATCGATATTCTGCGGTATTATTGATTGCAGAATTTAATCTGCACTGCATTGCCATGTGATGGGCATCGTCCAGTTTTTTCCGCATTTCACAAAATGCAGGAATAGCATTTACTTTATCATACCACCCATCTAGTTTAGGTAGCATTAGCACTTGGGTTTCTTCCCAGGCATCTATGTTGTATATAGAAGGCGATTGTTTGTGGTAGCTTTCTCTGTCGGACATCCACCAATTTTCTATACCCAAATTCAGTACACGTTCATTTCCTTTATCGTCGACAGTGTATTGGCGGACCGCCCCTTTTACGATAAACGAAATGTATTTGCATATTTCGCCTTCCTGTAATAAGAACTGCCTTTTCTTAAACTGCTTAGGTACAAATGCCTTTCGGATTAACTGTTTATCCACATCTGAAAGAGGTGTAGACGATTGTTTGATTAAATAGTTAAGAAGTGCTGTAACCATTTTACAAATCTAAAAAATATTGCCAAATTAACGAGGCCCTCCATATAGGTATCCGTTGATATACGTCAACCTCATCCACATGCAGATTTTTAGGCAGTTTTACTACTAATTGATGGTGAAATTAAGGAAATGCCTGAATCCATGAAAAAGGGTGATTTTCAAATTATGCCCGTGGATAGCGATACAGTCCATACAGAAGCATTTATTGGGCCTACCAAAGAGCGTTTTTTTCTTCAAATGTGGTTTAATATACGTAAAGAAAGTCGGTGGGCTATTGGTGAACAAACTACTTAATAAAAAATCATGTATTCACGAAGCGGGTGCTTCAATTAAATGAAACACCCGCTTCGGATTTATAGATTCGTCACTTAATAATCGATAATCCAGACCTAATGGTCCGCAGGCGTCAAAAAAGCATATAAATGTTTCACTTTTTCATCCTCGATAAGAAAAAAGTCCATACTATTTAACATTCCTTTACTGGTTTGAATGTGGCCGAAAAGCCTTGCACTGTTTTGAAGTGATTCAATAGGTTTGGCTGCGGAAAAATTATAAGCAGGATCTTCAGCTATAAGCTTTCCAATAAAATCCGATACTGCTTTTAAACTGTCGAGAATTAATTCATTATCATACATTTTAATATCATCTGAATAGATCCTTTTAAGCAGCTCATCCCGTCTTGCCCTATCTTTTTCATTCCAGGCAGCCACATGTATTTCTTCCAGTTCGCTAAATACTTTACTTGCCATTTTAGTTTGTTTTTTTGGATAATCGGCTCCATTACTGGAGATAACATCAATAATCAAATTTACTTCCTTTCCTTATTAAGAAAGTTGATATACATCAACAAACACTCCAAAAAAACTGATCAGTTTCTCTTACCTGGAACTTGCTAAAACAAAAGCCCTGCATAAATGCAAGTTTTTTTTTCTAAGTCAGGATCACAGGAGTCGAATAACTGTTTCTTTCTAGCTTTTCCTTAATTTTAGCTACCACAGAGAGAATGATTAGGGATATCCGCATTAAGCGAATAGCACAACTCCGGCCGATTTTATTACTACTTTATTCTCATGCAATCAAAGGTTCCAAATGAGTATATTTGAAAAACAACAGACATTCAATGGGAGACGTTAGGCTCTCCTGTGTTCCCGTACTACCCCTGTCTGCCTTTGATATGTTCTTAGCCCCCGGTCGAATCGCCCCTAATCGTCAATAACGCAGGTTTGATGTTGCTTAAGCATTTCGAACAACTAAAGCTTCAACATTCAGGACAGTTTCGAGTCTCAATAGCATACCGTCAGCAGTCGCTGTCTACACTTCGCGCCATCATCTATAATGACTACGCAAGACTCGCTTCCAGTAGTTGACTAGACCTTGTCGGGCAGAATTGATTACCTGCCGGATAATTTCAAGGTGTTTCATTTATAAATCCCCACCTCAAGGATTTTGCACAGCGCAATCGATAACTTACCGCTGATGAGCACTTTACAACCTTTCAAATCATTGATTTACAGTAATTTTCGTTTCTCAAAAAAACCGCTTCCCTCCTTATTTACTAATCATTCTGACACAAAAGACACACCATTTGACCGGAATACGACCTGCGACAACTTCTGCTACAATTGCATCATCCCCTATCAACCCACCATTAATTATAGTATCCACAGAAATCATAATCACCAACGGTATTCTTTCCATACACATCTTCTTTTGGCTTTCCCAAATAATAAGTATCTGTACTGAAAGCAAGTTCATTCAACACTCCACAAAGTCCTTTTATTCAGTAAAAATTCTTCAAAATTATAGTAATACCGGCATTAGCTTATTTATTACAAACTGATCAAACGAGGTAGCTGTATATGCCTCGGGAGTACGTGGAGTAGCATAAGCGCCATTGGGATCACCCAAGGCCTTAAATAGATCTATTAGTTCGTTTTGTATTGTTTCTCCAATTCCCCAATTGTTTAAACGGAATTTGATTTCCTCAAAGGACTCCTGTCTGTAACGCACAGGTTTATCTGTTAAAGAAGATAATCGAAGTGCAACATCGCTAAGCGTTATATTTTCAGGTCCCATCAGGTTGAGTTTCCCCCCTTTCCCCTTTGAATTGAATTATCAAAAATTGATCATTATTCATCAAAGAGGATATAATTGAGCATGAGTACTTGAGGTAGCCCAACGTAAATTTCATTTCCTGCTTTGGGCAGATTGAGAAAAATAATGCCGTATTATGTCAAGTATTGTCTACTATACACCACATAGGTGGAAACCTCTAATTGGCACTTATGAAATAACTTCATCCTGTATCTACTCAGAAAAAATATTAGTTGTTCTAACTTGTTTTATTAAAAATAAAAAATTAACTTAGGTATATTCTTTAAGGATTTACCAAGTTGCCCGGATATATTCAACCTATAGCTACATTTACAACCCATAGCGAACTAACTTAATAATTACCTATATGTACCCTAATTCATGTAACCATTGAATTACGTGCTGTAAAGTAGATCCCATCTCCTTTCGGTTATTACTCCTTTTTGTTTACACTTTAAATCAACTTGTATGTCGACATCTTCAAATGAAGTAATGTTCCCTTCCGCAAACACTTTTCTTATCAACTCCAATCCAATTTTCCTGATTACACGTAAAGGGGAACGTGAAATTCTCGTTTTTGATGCTAAAATGGAAGTAAAAACATCTGACCCTAAAAAAAATGATGGCGGCAACCGCCATGTGGGCGTGGATGTTAAGTACTGGGAAGCAAAAGCTACCAGCAAATTATTAGGTTGTGATATCGGATTCAGAATCACAGACCTGGGCGACAATAGTAAAGTTACTGCCCTTCAGTTAAACAAAGACTTCCCTTCTAAGCTCGAATTCAACATGGAATACGAGGTAATGGTAAATGGTGAAGTAATCAAATCCGGCCTCAGTGGCTCTGCTGAAGGTCAGATCAACAGCTTCCCGCCAAAGCCTAATGATATGTTCCGTGTAGCCGGAAAAAGCATGACACTGGGAGAAGACACTACTGTTGATGTAGTTGCCTGCGCCTGTTAATGTAGTCCAAATTCATTCTTACAGGTAAATCAGAATTTTTGAAGACCATTTTAGTCTGCATTACCGGGGCTGTCGCTGCGGTTGTAATGCCTTCTTATGTCCTGCAGATAAGGAAAGAATTGAATGCACGCGTCTTCATCATGGTATCAGATAATGCTACAAAGTTTGTCACTCCATATGCATTAAAAATACATTCAGGTAATGAAGTATTTACCAACACTTACGATGTAAGTGATGATACCCTCGTGCCTCATATCAAACTTACACAGGAAGCTGATCTCATCATGATAATGCCTGCTACTGCTAACATCATAGCAAAAGCTGCCAATGGTATTTGTGATGACCTCATATCTACTACCATCGTAGCTGCCAAGGCCCCGGTAATTTTTGTTCCCTCGATGAACGAAAACATGTGGTATGCCAGCACTGTTCAGCGCAACCTCAAAGTGCTGCAGAACGATGGACACTACATCATGGAACCCCGTCGGGGAATAGAGATTGAAGGAATGAAAGAAACGTTTGGCGTCATGCCATTATTAAAAGACGTGATCTCCGTTATCAATCATGTATTGAGTATGTCTAATCCTTAAAATCTTAAACAAATGAAAAGAAGAGATTTTGGTAAAAACATGGCCATCTTCCTTGCTGGTGCCCCATTAGTACCTGGCGCATTCTCCTTCCCCAAAAAGGAAAAAATGAAAGTAACCATAGGCGAATCCCAGGAGACATTCCCTACGACTGCCGCCTATTACACCAATACAAATCCAACTTTTGCCATCACTAAGAATGGACACACAGAAGTACTGGTGTTAGATGGCACGCTCCACTTCACAACTAAAAACCCCGGAAAAAAACGTGATGGCCTCCGCTATATTGACATCGCACTCGATAGCTGGAACGGTAGCGCATACAGCAATTTACTAGGTAAAGAAGTTCGTTTTGAAGTAACCAATAACCTCAAAAGTGGCGTAAAATCCCACTACCTCAACCAGGACTTCCCTTCTACAATGGAAATGAATTTCGAGTATAATATTTATTTCGATGGTGAGTTAGCCATCAAAGATGCATCTGCCAGGGCCTGCTCACAACTGGAAACATTCTCTGCCACAAGCGCTAACCTGTACCAGATAGAAAGTAATAACCTGGTTACAAAAAATAATAACATCGAAATCATCTTTTGCGCAGCATAAAATAAATTTAATGGAATTAACTGAAATCTTCGACCAGATGAGAGTTCAGGTAGAAGATATGGATCCCATTCAAGCTAAAATGAAGCTTGTAATGGGAGA
>Ga0316604_10003750_pt1 | contig 10504 bp, 8 predicted proteins | sample OWC_soil_day20_C_FD_207650 | JGI IMG/M metagenome (GOLD analysis project Ga0316604, IMG submission 207650) | Wetland soil microbial communities from Old Woman Creek delta, Ohio, United States - OWC_soil_day20_CT | ecosystem: Environmental > Terrestrial > Soil > Wetlands | place: USA: Ohio... | reverse complement strand
AAGAAGCGCATGCCGGATGGCACGCTGAAAGAATACGCGGTCGAGGACTACGCCTGGCGCCTCTACAAGCATCAAGGCGGCGATGTCAGCAAGCTGCCCGACTACTTCGTCACGGCGCTCGAAATCTCCGCCCAGGCGCATGCCGACATGGTCGCTGCCGTTGCGCCGCATATCGATACCTCGATCTCGAAGACGGTTAACGTCCCGGCCGACTACCCCTACGAAGACTTCCAGGATCTCTACATGAGCGCCTGGAAATCCGGTCTCAAGGGCCTCGCCACCTATCGCCCGAACAGTGTTCTCGGCTCCGTGCTTTCCGTCGCCACCGAACCGGCCAAGGCCGACACCACGGCAGCCGACGCCAAGTCGCCGCAGGACTTCGTCTCCGACGCCAACCGTCGCCTGTCGATCAAGAACCTGCCGGCTCCTGTCCTCTCCAGCCTGCGCTGGCCAGGCCGCCCGAACCTGCCGGAAGGCAATCTGTGCTGGACCTACATGATTGACTCGCCGATCGGCAAGTTTGCGCTGTTCGTCGGCCACGTCGAACCGGAAGGCCGCGCCTGGCCGTTTGAAGTCTGGGCCAACGGTCCGGCCGAACCGCGCGGTCTGGGCGCCGTCGCCAAGACCTTGTCGATGGACATGCGCGCCAACGACCACGGCTGGCTGGAAATGAAGCTCGACGCGCTGGCCAAGACGCCGGGCGACTCCTTCGAAATGCCGATGCCGCCGCATGGCGAGCGCAAGCGCGTGCCTTCCGTGGTTTCTGCCATGGCCCAGGTCATCGCCTGGCGTTGCGAACAACTCGGCGCCTTCAAGCACGAAGGTCCGACGCCGGTGAAGGATGCCCTGTTCAGCGCCAAGGAGCCGAAGACCGGTACCGACGGCACGCTATCTTGGACGGTCGACATCAACAACCCGTCGACCGGCGAAGACTTCGTCCTCGGCCTCAAGGAAATCACGCTGCCAGACGGTGTCACCCGCCCCTATTCGATGTGGCTCTCGGGCAACTACCCGCGTGCCCTCGACGGCCTTTCCAAGCTGCTCTCGCTGGACATGCGCGTCCTCGACCCGGCCTGGATCGGCATGAAGCTGCGCAAGCTGATCGATTACTCCGAGCCGCTCGGCGATTTCATGGCCTTCGTGCCGGGCTCCCGCAAGCAGCAGACCTATCCGTCGACGGTGGCCTACATCGCTCACCTGATCATCCACCGCTACTGCATGCTCGGCATCCTCGACGACAAGGGCTTCCCGCTGCAGCAGATGGGCATCCTTGAAGCGCCGGAAGATACCTCCAGCAACAAGGTGCTGCCGACCCAGGGCAAGCTCTGCCCGGAATGCGGTAACCACACGATGATCCGCAAGGACGGCTGCGACTTCTGCACCGCCTGCGGCGCGGTCGGAACCTGCGGCTGATCACGCCCGACGCACCAACAAAAAGCCCCGGAGAAATTCTCCGGGGCTTTTTTTTCGACTGCTGCGGTAGACGTCCGCAAACGGCAATAATTCAAACTTGAGCTACAAGCGATCCAGCCAGTAAAGCGCGGTAATCGTTTTTGCATCGGTGATGCCGCCGTCCAATACGGCAGCGCGAGCCGCTCCTGGGGACAACTCGATGACATCAAGAAACTCGTTGTGATCCAGCTGTCTCTCACCGCTCAGATGCAGACCACGCGCGACAAAAATCTCGATCCGTTCGTCGGAGTAACCGATACACGGATGCATTACCCCCAGATGCTGCCACTCCCGGGCCACATAGCCTGTTTCTTCCAGTAATTCACGTTGCGCGGTCAGCAGAATCTCCTCACCGGCATCGATCTTGCCTGCAGGAAGCTCAAGAAAGACTCGTCGTAACGGATAGCGAAACTGCCTTTCGAATATCAGGTTGCCGTTATCGAGCAGCGCCAGCACAACGACTGCGCCCGGATGCCGAATGTACTCACGGATCGACTGCTTGCCGTTCGGCAAACGGACGACATCCTTCCGCACATGTAACAAGGCACCTTCGAAAACCGTCTCCGAACTGACTTCCAACTCGATCAAATGACTGTCATCAAGCATCTTCAACTCCAAAAAAAACGCCCCGTTCGGGGCGTTTAATAAAACCGTCTTTGTTGTATCAGAGCGATCGCAACAGTGCGTAGGCACAGAGCGACATGATCACCTGCGGGAAGACCCCCAGCAGGCCAATCGCCAGGCCATTTGCAGAAAGCAGGATACGCATGTCCATACCGGCCTGAATCGGCGTCTCATCAAGCGGCGCATCGAAGTACATCAGCTTGACGACGCGCAAGTAATAGAAGGCACCGATCAATGAGAAAAGCACGGCGACGATGGCCAGCCACATATAGCCCGCCGCGACGACTGCCTGGAGCACGGAGAACTTGGCAAAAAAGCCGATAAAGAACGGAACGCCTGCCATCGAGAACATGATCATCAGCATGACGCCGGCAAACCACGGGCTACGCTTGTTCAGTCCCTTGAAGTCATCCAGATTGTCAGCCTCGAAACCGGCCCGCGACATCAGCAGAATCATGCCGAAGGAGGCGGTGGACGTCAGCACATAGGCAATCACATAGAACATTGCCGAGCTGTATGCGTTCAGTGCGTAACGTGCGTCGCCGCTCACTACGCCGGTGGTGATCCCGAGCAGCATGAAACCCATATGGGAAATTGCCGAGTAGGCCAGCATGCGCTTGAGGTTGGTCTGGGCAATTGCCGCCAGGTTACCGATCGCCATCGACAGAACGGCCAGGATGATCAACATCGTCTGCCAGTCCTGAGCCATGGTAATCAGGCCATTCACCAGCAGACGCATGACGATCGCGAAAGCCGCCAGCTTCGGTGCCGAACCGATGAACAAGGTCACCGAAGTCGGCGCGCCGTGATAGACGTCGGGAATCCACATGTGGAAAGGAACGACACCAAGCTTGAAGGCGAGTCCGGAAACCAGGAAAACCAGGCCGAAAACCAGTACCGACTTGTTGACACCACCGCCGTAGAGGCGCTCGGCAACACCGGTAATCTCCAGGGTTCCGGTCGCACCGTAGATCATCGACATCCCGTAGAGCAGCAATCCGGAAGCCAAGGCACCGAGCACGAAGTATTTCATCGCAGCTTCGGTGGAGACGACCGATTCACGATTCATCGCGACCATTGCGTAAAGTGACAACGACAGCAATTCCAGACCCATATAGATAGTCAGGAAGTGGTTGGCCGAGATCATGACCATCATGCCGAGCGTTGCGAACAGGGCCAGGACGTAATACTCACCCTTGTTCATGGCCTCCCGCTCGATGATGTAGCCACGGGAATAGAACAACACAATGAGTACAGTCATGTACAGGAAGAGCTTCAGCAAGTCTGACATCAGATCGTCGACGAACATGTTGCTGAAGGTATAGGTGATTTCACCCGTACTGGTCGAGAACTGGATCAAGGCACAACCAATCAGCGTCAGCTGGGCCAGGACAAACGTCACGGTACGCCGGCTATCCTTGACGAGAAGATCAATCATCAGGATGACCAGAGCCATCGCTGCCAGGAATAGCTCCGGCGCTGCGGGCAGGAGGTCGGGAACAACGAAATTGTCGAACATGTCGGCTACCGTTTATTGAATCTTGCTGATGGCGACGTGACGCAGCAGGTCAGTGACCGACGCGTGCATGACTTCCGTGAAAGGCTGCGGGTAGAGCCCCATCCACAGGGTGGCGATGGCCAGCACGCCAAGAATGGCGAACTCGCGCTTGTTGATGTCGGACAACTCTTCAACGTGGTGATTGGCGACGTCGCCGAAGATCACCCGCTTGTACATCCACAGCGAATAGGCGGCACCGATGATCATTGCGCTGGCGGCGGCAAAGGCGACCCAGAAGTTGAACTTGACGGCACCAAGGATGACCATGAATTCACCGACGAAGCCGGAAGTGGCCGGCAACCCGGCATTGGCCATGGTGAACAACATGAACAGAGCGGCGAACTTCGGCATCTTGTTGACCACACCGCCGTAATCAGCGATCTGGCGGCTATGCACGCGGTCGTACATGACACCGATACAGAAGAACATGGCGCCGGAGACAAAACCGTGCGACACCATCTGGACCAGCGCACCTTCGACACCCATCGGGCTGAACATGAAGAAGCCGAGGGTGACGAAACCCATGTGGGCGATTGACGAGTAGGCGACCAGCTTCTTCATATCCTCCTGAACCAGGGCGACGAAACCGATATAAACCACGGCGATCAGCGACAGGGCGACGACCAAGCCAGACAACTCGTGCGAGGCGTCCGGCAGGATTGGCAGCGAGAATCGCAGGAAACCGTAGGCACCGAGCTTCAGGGCGATGGCGGCCAGCACGATGGAACCACCAGTCGGCGCCTCGACGTGTGCGTCCGGCAACCAGGTATGCACCGGCCACATCGGCACCTTGACGGCGAAGGCGATCATGAATGCCAGGAACAACCAGATCTGGGCACCGAGCGCGATTGGCAGTTTGTGCCATTCAAGAATGGAGAAGCTGCCACCGGACTGGATGAACAGATACATCAGAGCCAGGAGGAAAAGCAGCGAACCGAACAGCGTGTAGAGGAAAAACTTGAAGGCAGCATAAACCCGGTTCGGGCCGCCCCAGACACCGATAATCAGGTACAGCGGAATCAGCGAGGCTTCGAAAAAGACATAGAACAGCACGCCGTCGAGCGAAGTAAAAATGCCGTTCATCAAGCCGGACATGATCAGGAAAGCAGCGTTGTACTGAGCGACCTTATTCTGGATCACTTCCCAGCCAGCCGCGACCACGATAATGGTGATAAAGGCGTTAAGGACGACAAAGAGCATCGAGATGCCATCAACACCGAGGTGGTAATTGATGTTGAAGCGGGGAATCCAGGTCTTCAGTTCCACGAACTGCATGCCACCGTTGGCGATATCAAAACCGGTCCACAGCGGGATCGTTACCAGGAAAGCGGCAATCGAGCCAAAGAGGGCAAGCATCCGGGCCAGCGGAGCATTCCGGTCCGAACCGGTGGCGAGCACCACCAGACCGGCGACGATCGGAATCCAGATGGCGAAAGATAGCAGCGGGTAAGTCGACATGTTATTCCTTGCTTTTCTGCGAACTATTCACGGCTAGGCGCGGTTGATCCACAGGGTCATCAGCACAAAGACGCCGATGATCATGGTGAAAGCGTAGTGATAGACGTAACCAGTCTGGAACAGACGGGTAATGGAAGAGATCCAGCCAACGACCTTGGCCGAGCCATTGACAATGATGCCGTCAATGATCGCCACGTCGCCGCCGCGCCAAAGGACCTTGCCCAGCATACGGGCACCGCCGGCGAAGACAACTTCATTGAACTTGTCGAAGTAGTACTTGTTCTCGAACAGGGTATGGATGGCTGAGAAACGGCGCTGGATGGCTGCCGGAATATCCGGACGCTTCATATAGAAGAACCAGGAGAGCACCACACCGGACAGTGCCAAAATAAACGGCAACGTGGTCAGCGCGTGGATACCCATGGCAGCGGCACCATGGAAGTGTTCGGCCAGGTGTTCCATTGCCGGATGGGCATGGCTATCGACAAAGATCACGCCCTTGAAGTAATCGCCGAAAACCATCGGGCCAATCGCAATGAAACCGATGGCAACCGAGGGGATGGCCAGCAACACCAGTGGCAGCCAGACGACCCATGGGGTTTCGTGCGGCTTCTGCCCCGGGGCCAGACCATGATGATGGTCGTGCGAAGTTTCTTCGTCGTCGTGGTCGCCTTCGTGTTCATGATGATGGGCATCATCGGCCTTGCCGAAACGTTCTTCGCCGTGGAAGACGAGGAAGTACATACGGAAGGAGTAGAAGGCAGTGACAAACACACCGGCCATCACGGCGAAGTAGGCAAACCCCGAACCCGGGATATGGGAAAGCGCTACCGCCTCGATGATCGAGTCCTTGGAATAGAAACCGGACAGGAAAGGCGTACCGATCAGAGCGAGCGAACCAACCAATGACGTTATCCAGGTGATCGGCATGTACTTGCGCAGGCCGCCCATGTTGCGGATGTCCTGATCATGGTGCATACCAATGATGACGGAACCTGCAGCAAGGAATAGCAGCGCCTTGAAGAAGGCGTGCGTCATCAGGTGGAATATCGCAACGGAGTAGGCCGAAGCACCCAGCGCGACAGTCATGTAGCCGAGTTGCGACAATGTCGAATAGGCGACGACGCGCTTGATATCGTTCTGAATGATGCCAAGGAAACCCATGAACAGCGCAGTGATCGCACCGATGACCAACACGAAGGACAGCGCAGTGGTGGACAGTTCGAACAGCGGCGACATGCGCGACACCATGAAGATACCTGCAGTCACCATGGTCGCTGCGTGAATCAGTGCAGAAATCGGGGTCGGGCCTTCCATGGAATCCGGCAGCCAGACATGCAATGGAACCTGGGCCGATTTACCCATCGCACCGATGAACAGGCAAATACAGGTAACGGTCATCAGCGACCAGTCAGCCGCGCCCCAAATATTGATCGTGGTGGCGGCAAGTTCCGGCGCCTTCTCAAAGACAGTTTTGTAATCCAGCGAACCGAAGTGAGCCAGAACCAGACCGATACCAAGAATGAAGCCGAAGTCGCCCACGCGATTGACCAAGAAGGCCTTCATGTTGGCAAAGATGGCGGTCGGACGGGTGTACCAGAAACCGATCAGCAGGTAGGAGACCAGACCGACAGCTTCCCAGCCGAAGAATAGCTGCATGAAGTTATTGCTCATCACCAGCATCAGCATGGAGAAGGTGAACAACGAGATGTAGCTGAAGAAGCGGTTGTAGCCCGGGTCTTCCTGCATGTAGCCGATCGTGTAGATATGCACCATCAGCGACACGAAGGTGACAACCAGCATCATCGTCGTGGTCAGCGTGTCGATTAGGAAGCCGACTTCGAAGCGATAGTCACCGCTGGTCAGCCAAGTGTACACCGTACCGTTATAGACATGGCCAGCCTGCACATCCTTGAAGATGATCACGGAGGCGATGAAGGCGGTAGCAACACCGGCGATGGTCACGGTATGGGCGAGCCAGCGCGGAATGACCCGGCAGAACAGGCCGGCGACCATTGCCCCAAACAATGGAGCAAGGGGAACGAGAAGGTAAAGTTTCTGCATTTCCATGGTTAACCCTTCAGGCTGTCCAGGTCATCCACATGGATGCTCTTGAGATTGCGGAACAGCACGATCAGTATGGCAAGGCCAATAGCCGATTCGGCAGCGGCGACGGTCAGAATGAAAAAGACAAAGATCTGACCGGACAAGTCCTGCAAATAGTGCGAAAAAGCCACGAAATTCATGTTGACCGCAAGCAGCATCAACTCGATGGCCATCAGCAGAACTAGCAAGTTCTTCCGATTCAGGAAGATGCCGACAATACTGATCGCAAACAGAATGGCGCCCAGAATCAGGAAATGCGAAAGTGACAGAGTTAGCATAGTCTTCCCGGGGTTCAGTCTTTTTCAACCGGCATCTGCAGAACGCGGACGCGATCCTTCGCCTTGACGAAGACCTGCTGATTCGGGTTGGTGTACTTGGTCTTCTTGGGACCACGGTAAGTAAGAACAATCGCTGCAATCATGCCAACCAGCAACACGATGGATGCGAGTTCAAACGGATAGACATATTCGCTGAACATCAGCGCACCAATACTCTTGGTATTGGAAATACCGGCTGGGACGATAGCATCGGCTGCCGGCACCTGGAAATACTTGCTACCGAGAACCAGGCCCATCTCCAAAACCATCAGCAGGCCAAGAATCGCCCCCAGTGGCAGGTAGTTCCAGAAACCCTGGCGAATGCGATCCATATTGATGTCGAGCATCATGACGACGAACAGGAAGAGCACCATGACCGCGCCGACGTACACCAGGATGATGGCGATGGCCAGGAATTCGGCCTGCAGCAATGCCCAGATGCCGCCGCAGGTGAAGAAGGCGAGGATCAGGTGCAGCGCGGCATGAACCGGGTTGCGCGCGGTAATGACGCGCAGGCTGGCAACGATCAGAATCGCCGACAGGAAGAAAAAGACCAGTGTCTGAAAATCCATCACTTGTACCCGTTATCGGTAAGAGGCATCGAGTTCGCGGTCCTTGGCGATCTGCTCTTCGTAGCGGTCGCCGTTGGCCAGCAACATTTGCTTCGTGTAGTACAGATCACCACGCTTCTCGCCGTGGTATTCGAAAACGCGGGTTTCAACCACCGCATCGACCGGACAGGCCTCTTCGCAGAAACCGCAGAAAATGCACTTGGTCAGATCGATGTCGTAGCGCGTCGTACGACGTGAACCGTCATCACGCGGTTCCGCTTCGATGGTGATTGCCATTGCTGGGCAGATGGCTTCGCACAGCTTGCAGGCGATGCAGCGCTCTTCCCCGTTTGGGTAGCGACGCAGTGCATGCAAACCACGAAACCGGAAGCTCTGCGGCGTCTTTTCCTCGGGATACTGGACGGTAATTTTGCGGGCAAAGAAATACTTGCCGGTCACCGCCATGCCTTTCAACAACTCCTTGAGGAGGAGGCTGTTGAAGATTTCCTTCATCGAACCCATTAGTCTCTCCTCAATTCCAGATATTCAGCGGGGACATCATCCAGACCCCGACGACGACAAGCCAGATCAAACAAACCGGCACAAACACCTTCCAACCAAGACGCATCAGCTGGTCATAGCGATAACGCGGGAAAGTGGCACGGAACCAGAGGAACAGGAAGAGGATGGCCGCAACCTTGGCGAACAGCCAGAGGATGCCGTCCGGCAGGAAGCCGACCGGGGACAACCAGCCACCGAGGAACATGATCGAGGTCAATGTCGAGACCAAAATCATATTGCCGTATTCGGCCAGGAAGAAAACCGCGAATGCCATACCGGAATATTCAACGTGGAAACCGGCAACGATTTCAGATTCGCCTTCGCAGACGTCAAAAGGCGCACGGTTGGTTTCAGCCACACCTGAGATCAGGTAGACCAAGAACATCGGAAGTAGCGGCAGCCAGTTCCAAGACAGGAAGCTCACCCCCCAACTGGCGAAGCGACCTTGTTCCTGGGCATGGACGATATCGACCAGGTTGAGGCTGTTCGACACCATCAACACGCAAATCAGCGCGAAGCCCATCGAGATTTCGTAAGACACCATTTGCGCAGCTGCCCGCATGGCACCGAGGAAGGCGTACTTGGAGTTCGAGGCCCAGCCAGACAGGATAATGCCGTACACGCCCATCGAAGTGATGGCCATTATGTAGAGCAGGCTAGCGTCGATATTGGCCAAAACCAGCGTGTCGTTGAACGGCACCACCGCCCAGGCGGCCAGTGCCGGTGCGATGGCCAGCATCGGGGCGATGATGAAGATCGCCTTGTTGGCGCCGCTCGGCACAACAATTTCCTTCATCAGCAGCTTCAGGCCGTCGGCGATCGGCTGGATCAGACCCCACGGGCCAACCCGGTTCGGACCGATCCGCACCTGCATATAACCGATCACCTTACGTTCGGCCCAGGTCAGATAGGCAATACTCAACATCAGCGGCGCGACGATGAGGACAATCTTGAGCAGCGTCCACACGGCCGGCCAGATACCGCCGAAAATTCCCTGACCGAAATTCATCAGTGCGTCCATTTATGCACGCTCCACAGAAATCTGACCGAACATGTCGCCCAGTGCGGCAGTGCTGACGTGTGCCGCGGCAACGCGAACACAACCAACCGGCACGTTATTGTCGGCCTGGGCAACCAAAACAGCTTCACCCTGCCCCTGTTTGACGCGAACCTGAGCACCGTCAGCCAGACCGAGTTGAGCCAGCGTCTGTTCGCTGATCCGCGCCATCGGTGCCTTGGCATCGACGGTCTGTTGCAGTGCCGGCGAACGACGAGCCATGGCATCGGCAAAGTTGATCGGCACATCGGCGATGCGTTGCAAGCCATCGACCGTACCCGGCAGAGCAATCGCCACACCGTTCAGGCCGTTGTCCAGACTACCGACAAACTCGGCCCCCTTGCCCAGCACTTCATCGCGCACCGCTTCGCTGGATTCGTAGCCGAAACCGTCGAGGTTCAGCACATTGCCCAGCACGCGCAGGATCTTCCAGGCCGGACGGGCTTCACCGCGCGCCTTGACGACCCCGTTGAAGCTCTGCACGCGACCTTCAGCATTGATGAAAGTACCGGCCGTTTCGGTAAAGGGAGCAATCGGCAACATCACGTCGGCGTATTCCAGCGCCGGCGCATGCTTGAAAGCCGACATATAGACCACGAGGCTTGCTTGCTTCAGTGCGCCAAGCACCAGTTGCGGATTGGCGCAGTCGAATTCGGGCTCAATCCCCATCAGGACATAAGCCTTACGGGGCTGTTCGAACATCTGGCGAGCATTGGCACCGGACGGCAGCGCCCAACCAGCGTGACCGCCGACGGTATTGGCACCTTCGCCGAGGAAACCGACAGAGGCATTGGTCAGTTTACCCAGTTCAAGAGCCAGC
>Ga0316604_10003749_pt1 | contig 10504 bp, 7 predicted proteins | sample OWC_soil_day20_C_FD_207650 | JGI IMG/M metagenome (GOLD analysis project Ga0316604, IMG submission 207650) | Wetland soil microbial communities from Old Woman Creek delta, Ohio, United States - OWC_soil_day20_CT | ecosystem: Environmental > Terrestrial > Soil > Wetlands | place: USA: Ohio... | reverse complement strand
CCGACCCGGGCGGAAAGGTTGCCAGCCAGTTCGAGCGGCGTTTCGATCGCCACGTCGTAAACCTGTGCGTTGAGAACTTTTTCGAGATAATCGGGGTGCATGGCGCGATTCTTAAAGGCAAAAGGGAGATTCTACGGGTGGAGTGGCTAAACGTCACGGCGGAAAGCGGGCTTTGGGGCCTGCTGGCGGCCAGTTTTCTCTCGGCCACGGTGCTGCCCGGCGGTTCCGAAGCCCTGCTCTGGGGTTTTCTCAAACTGCATCCCGGCCAATACGGGCCGGCCCTGCTCCTCGTCACCGCCGGCAATACGGCGGGCGGCATGACCTCCTGGTGGTGCGGCCGCTACCTGCCCCGCTGGCAACGGCTGGAGCGCTTGCCGCACAAGGAAAAGCTCGAGCGCTGGGGGAGCCCGGCCCTGTTGCTGGCCTGGGCGCCGCTGATTGGCGATGCGTTGTGCCTGGCCGCCGGCTGGCTGCGGCTGCACTGGTTGCCCTGCTGTCTGTTCATGGCGCTCGGCAAATTCGCCCGCTACTGGCTGGTCGCCCAGTCGGCGTTGCCGCACTGACGACAGCCAGTCCGGCGGTCGACCGGCCGGCAATGGCAAAAACCGGCGCCTGCCCTGAATTGGCCGGGGCTAGGGCTGAACCTTTGACGGCAAGGACAGTCTATCTGTGCCGACGTGTTGCGCTGCAATACGCTAAAATTTATCTTTTGACGGACCCCGGCTGCTTCCATGACTGCCCGCCTGCGCGAAATACCTTATAACTACACTTCGTTTTCCGATCGCGAGATCGTTATCCGCCTGCTCGGCACCGACAACTGGGCGGTGCTCGACGAGCTCCGCACCGAGCGCGTCACCGGCCGTTCGGCGCGCATGCTCTACGAGGTGCTGGGCGACATCTGGGTCGTGCAGCGCAACCCCTATCTGGAAGACGACCTGCTGGCCAATCGCGAGCGTCGCGAGGCGCTGGTCAATGCCCTGCACCACCGCCTTTCCGAAGTCGAAAAGCGCCGCGAGGCAACGGAAAGCGAAGGGCCGGAACGCGCCGCCAAGGTCAAGCGCCTGGTCGATGCGGCGCGCGACGCGGTCAACCGTTTTGCCGAACGTTTCGGCGAAACGCATGACCTGCGCCGCAAGGTCCAGAAAATTCTCGGCAAGCACACGCGCAAGGACAACATCGCTTTCGACGGCCTGGCCCGGGTCTCGCATGTCACCGACGCCACCGACTGGCGCGTCGAATACCCCTTCGTCGTCCTCTACCCGGATACCGAAGAGGAAATCGGCCATCTCGTCCGTGGTTGCATCGAAGCTGGCCTGACCATCATCCCGCGTGGCGGCGGTACCGGCTATACCGGCGGCGCCGTGCCGCTGACGCCGCGCTCGGCGGTGATCAATACCGAAAAGCTGATCGACATCGGCCCGGTCGAAGAAATCGTGCTGCCCGGCCATACCGCACCCTACGCGACCATCCGCACCGGCGCCGGCGTCGTCACCGAGCGCGTCGCCGAAGCCGCCTCGGCGGCCGGCCGCGTCTTCGCCGTCGACCCGACCTCGGCCAGCGCCTCTTGCATTGGCGGCAACATCGCGATGAATGCCGGCGGCAAGAAGGCCGTGTTGTGGGGCACCGCGCTCGACAACCTGGCCTGGTGGAAGATGGTCGATCCGGACGGCAACTGGCTGGAAGTCGAACGCCTCAACCACAACTACGGCAAGATCCACGAGCAGGAGAAGGTGGAGTTCCGCCTGAAGCGTTTCGACCCGAGCGGCAAGAAATTGCTCGGCGAGGAAATCCTCAGCATCGCCGGCGCCGCCTGCCGCAAGGTCGGCCTCGGCAAGGACGTCACCGACAAGTTCCTCGGCGGTGTGCCCGGCGTCCAGAAGGAAGGCACCGACGGCCTGATCGTCGCCGCCCGCTGGGTGCTGCACAAGATGCCGCCGGTGGTGCGCACGGTCTGCCTCGAATTCTTCGGCCAGGTGCGCGAAGCGGTCCCCGCCATCGTCGAAATCACCGACTACTTCAAGCCGGGTGGCGCCGGTCTGGCGGCCGGCGTGCAGTTGGCCGGCCTCGAGCATCTCGACGAGCGCTACGTCAAGGCGGTCGGCTACGCGACCAAGGCCAAGCGCCACGGTCGGCCGAAAATGGTGCTGCTCGGCGACCTCGTCGGCCACGACGAAAACGCCGTGATGGCAGCCGCCTCGGAAGTCGTCCGCATGTGCAACCTGCGGGCGGCGGAAGGCTTCATTGCAGTCAACGCCGATACGCGCAAGAAATTCTGGCTCGACCGTTCGCGGACGGCGGCCATTTCCCGTCATACCAACGCCTTTAAGGTCAATGAAGACGTGGTGATTCCGCTGCCGCGCATGGGCGACTATTGCGACGGTATCGAACGCATCAACATCGAGTTGTCGACGCAGAACAAGCTGGCCCTGTGCGATGCGGTCAGCGAATTCCTCAAGGGCGACCTGCCCCTGCACCGCGGCGATACGACGATCGACAGCGAGGTCTTGATCGGCGATCGCCGGCAGGCGGCGCTCGATTACGTCAATGCGGTCCGCCTGCGCTGGGAATGGCTGCTCGAAAACCTCGACCTGCCGCTGGCCGAGGCCGAGTCGCGCTTTGCGTCCTATGGCGTGGTGGCCGGCGAGCTGACCAACAAGGCGGCCAACCCGAAGCTGTTCCACCGTCTGCAGGATTATTCGGTGCGCACTTCCTGGAAGCAGGAACTGCATGCCCGCCTGATCAAGATTTTCGACGGCGGGGTCTATCGGCCGATCGTCGAGCGCATCGAAGCCATCCACAAGGAAGTGCTGCGCGGTCGCGTCTTCGTCGCGCTGCACATGCACGCCGGCGACGGCAACGTGCATACCAACATCCCGGTCAATTCCGACAACTACGAGATGCTGCAGACGGCCAACAAGGCGGTCGAGCGCATCATGCACCTCGCCCGCTCGCTGGATGGTGTCATTTCCGGCGAACACGGCATCGGCATCACCAAGCTGGAGTTCCTCAGCGAAGCCGAACTGGCCCCCTTCCGCGCCTACAAGCAGAAGGTCGATCCGGAAGGCCGCTTCAACAAGGGCAAGCTGATGCCGCATGGCGACCTCGGCAACGCCTATACGCCGTCGTTTTCCCTGCTGGGTACCGAATCGCTGATCATGGAACAGTCGGAAATCGGCAAGATTTCCGACATGGTCAAGGACTGCCTGCGCTGCGGCAAATGCAAGCCGGTCTGCTCGACCCATGTGCCACGCGCCAACCTGCTCTACTCGCCGCGCAACAAGATCCTCGCCACGTCGTTGCTGGTCGAGGCCTTCCTCTATGAAGAACAGACCCGGCGCGGCATTTCGCTGAAGCATTTCGACGAGTTCAACGACGTCGCCGACCATTGCACGGTCTGCCATCGTTGCGTCAAACCCTGTCCGGTCGACATCGATTTCGGCGATGTTTCCGTCGCCATGCGCAATTTCCTGCGCAAGCAGGAGAAAAAGCGCTTCAGTCCGGGCACCGCGGCAGCGATGACTTACCTGAACCTGAAGGATCCGGCGACCATCAAGCTGATGCGCGGCGTCATGATGGACTTCGGCTTCAAGGCGCAGCGCCTGGCCTACAAGGCCGTCAAGAGGCTCGGCCTGGTCCGCGAAACGCGGGCCCATCCGCCGGCCACGGTCGGTGCGCCGACGGTCAAGACGCAGATCATCCACTTCCTGAACCGGCCGATGCCGGGCAACCTGCCCAAGCGGACCTCGCGTGCCCTGCTCGATATCGAGGACGACAAGGTCATCCCGGTCATCCGCAATCCGCAGAAGACGACCGAGGAATCCGATGCCGTCTTCTACTTCCCGGGTTGCGGTTCGGAACGGCTGTTCTCGCAGGTCGGCCTGGCCACCCAGGCCATGCTCTACGAGATCGGGGCGACGACGGTGCTGCCGCCGGGCTACCTGTGCTGCGGTTACCCGCAGAATGCTTCCGGGGATGAGGACAAGGGCCAGAAGATCACCACCGACAACCGCGTGCTCTTCCATCGCGTTGCCAATACCCTGAACTACCTCGACATCAAGACGGTGATCGTCTCCTGCGGTACCTGCATGGATCAGCTGCAGAAGTACCAGTTCGAGAAGATCTTCCCGGGCTGCCGCCTGCTCGACATTCACGAGTACCTGATGGAAAAAGGCGTCAAGCTCAATGGCGTCGAGGGGACGCGCTACATGTATCACGACCCCTGCCACACGCCGATCAAGACTTACGCGCCGCTGGCGGTGACCAAGGCGCTGATGGGCCAGGAGGTGCCGCTGACCGACCGCTGCTGCGGCGATGCCGGCTCCTTTGCCTACTCCCGCCCGGATATCGCGACCCAGGTCAAATTCCGCAAGCAGGAAGATATCGAAACCCGGGCCGCCGCGCTGCGTGCCGACGGCTTCAAGGGCGACGTCAAGATCCTGACTTCCTGCCCGGCCTGTTTGCAGGGTCTGTCGCGCTATGAGGACGATGCCGATACCAAGGCCGACTACATCGTGGTCGAGATGGCCAAGTATCTGCTTGGTGAAAATTGGGCGGCGCAGTATGTTGACCGCGCCAATAACGGCGGGATCGAGCGCGTTTTGCTCTGATCGCTGCGGTTTTTAACTGCCGGCCGTGAATTACTTGCTGGATTCACGGCCGCGGTTGCGCTATTAAGGTTCCGGTGTAATGCTAGAAAAAAATGACCGGAGCTTTAAACGTGGGAAATGGCGCCAATTCAACATCATGTGAACTTTGCGTGGCAAGCGGCGGTACGGTGCTCTGGGAGTCACCGGTCTGCCGTGTGGTGCGGGTCGCGGACCCCAACTACCCGGGCTTTTGCCGGGTCATCTGGACGGCCCATGTTCGCGAGATGACCGACCTCGATGCCGGCGAGCGGCGCAGCCTGATGGACGTCGTCTTCGCCGTCGAGGGCGTCATCCGATCCCTGTTTGCACCGGACAAGATCAACCTGGCCAGTTTCGGCAATGTCGTGCCGCATGTGCACTGGCATGTCATTCCACGCTGGCAGGAAGACCGTCATTTTCCCGAGCCGATCTGGGGCGCCGTGCAGCGTGAAGGTCGGCCGGGAGCGCCGACGGTTGATGATGCCACCCTGGCCGATGCCCTTTCCCGGGCGCTCGGCGGCAGTGCGCTATAGGGAAAGGTCATGAACGATAACTTCAGGGCAAGCGAACTGTCGATTCGCGATCTGCAAACCGGGGCCAACCTGTTGGCGCAACTGCCGCTGGCCAATCCGCAGGCGGCCGAGCAGCAGTTGATCCGCCTGCTCGATAGTCTGCTGGCGGAGCCGCCGGACCCCGGCGTGTTGTTTGCGTTGCTGGAACAGGCCCGCGTGCCGATGTGTTTCGTCGAAGAAGAAATGGCGCGGCGCTATCACAACAAGCCACTCGCGCTGAGTGATGACGAAGAGGCGTCCTTCGCGCAGGTGGTCGCCGTCTGGCGCAAGACCAGCAAGGCCTATGCGCTGTGCGCGCGCCTGGAAGAGCCCGACGCGGCCAACACGCAATACGCGTCGTTGATGGCGACCATTCTGCACCGCTGCCTGTATTACACGGGGATGATCATCCTCGAGCATTACCGGGCCCGCCGCGAATTGCCAGCCGGGATCTGGATGGAGTTGCATGGCTATTACGAGACCGCCGAAGAGTGGGGCGTCGCCTGTTTGCCGGTCGAGGATGTGCTGGAAAACAACCTGCAGGCGACGCACTGTGCCGCGGCCTATGCCACGCTGTTGCTGATCGATCTGGCCAGTCCGTACAGCAACAGTGTCCGCAACCTGAACCTGATTCGGCGGTGGGCCGGCCTGTGGGCACCGCTGATTTCGCTGCACCGGCTCGACGACGAGCCGAATATTCCGCCCTACATCGTCGAATTGATGAAGGACGCCCCCTTGCATCCCAGCGCGGTGGCCGACGAGCCGGGCAGTGATGCCCGCCGCCTTGACACGACGCGGCTGGGCTTGCAGATCAATCACATGCTCAGCCAGTTGCTCCAGCGCGTCACGCCGTCGCAGTTGGGTCTGGGGGAAGAAACCTCCAGCCATGTGATCCAGTTGCTTGAGCACCTTTCCCGGCCGTGGAGCCAACTGGCGTCGCCCCGCCGCTTCCGACGCTTTCCGACGACCGGGATCGCCCGGGTGGTGGTCGGTCTCGAGGCGATCCATTTTTATATCACTGGACGTCAATTCACCCAGCCGGATTCGGCCAGTGCCTATTCGCGGGGCGATTTTGACCAGCTATTTACTTTCCGCGACCGGGCCGAGCCCGGCCTGGCCTTGAGTATCAAGCCCAGCGTCAGCTTTCCCATCGACGAATGGTCAGTCATCAATCACTCCGCCAATGGTTTTCGCCTGGCCCGCAGCGGCGCCGGCCAAAAGCTGGCGCACGGGCAGTTGATGGCAGTCTGTCCGCACGATGGCGAGCACTTCCTGCTCGTGCAGGCCAGTTGGCTGATGCAGGAAGAGACTGGCGGTCTGATCGTCGGCGTCGCCAGCCTGCCGGGTATGCCGCTCGGGGTCGGGGTACGCTATGCGGTGAGCAGCGCCGGCGGCGGCGAGCCTTTCGTGCGGGCTTTCCTGTTGCCCGCGGTGCCGGCAATTCACGAAGCCGGCTCGATCGTCATTCCGGTCGGGATGTACCAGGCCAGCCGGGTCCTCGATGTCTTTGACGGCGAGGCGCACTGGCAGGTGCGACTGAAGCATATCCTGCAGCGGGGACTCGATTTCGACCGGGTCAGCTACGATCCTCTTTGACCTATCTTGCCGCCAGAGCGGAACGAGTGCGCTAAACTAGCGCCCTTATTCTGGAGGAAGTTATGGCTGGTATTGATCGGGACACGCCGATTCCGAGCGAAATCAAATTGCATCAGAAATCGCGCGTGCTGGAGATTTCCTACGAGAGCGGTGAAAACTTCAAGCTGGATTTCGAATACTTGCGTGTGTACACCCCTTCGGCCGAAGCGCGCGGGCATGGCCCCGGCCAGGAAACCTTGCAGACCGGCAAGCGGAATGTCGAGATCGAGCGCATCGAGCCGGTCGGTACCTATGCGCTGCGCCTCGTTTATTCCGACGGTCACGACAGCGGCCTGTATTCGTGGGACTTGCTCTATAACTTGGGCGCTCATCACGACGAACTGTGGCAGGCCTATCTTGAGCAGCTTGAAAAGCAAGGCCTGTCGCGTGACATAGATACGACATCGCGCCCAGCGGCTGGCGGCAGCTGCGGCCATCATCATTGATACCATGAACAACGATAAAACCCATTTTGGCTTTGAAACGGTCGCCGAGCAGGAAAAGGCACGGCGTGTCGCCGATGTATTCGACTCGGTTGCCAGTCGCTATGACCTGATGAACGACTTGATGTCGGGGGGCATGCATCGCCTGTGGAAGGCCTTTACCATTCAGCGTAGCGGTGTCCGCGAAGGCTCCCGGGTGCTCGATGTGGCCGGTGGTACCGGCGACCTGTCGCTGGCCTTCGCCAAGCGCGTCGGCAAGAGCGGCGAGGTCTGGCTCACCGATATCAACAACGCGATGCTGGCCCGCGGCCGCGATCGCTTGCTCGACAAGGGCTACATGGTGCCGGCCGCGCAGTGCGACGCCGAGAAGCTGCCGTTCCCGGACGATTACTTTGATTGCGTCACGGTCGCCTTCGGCTTGCGCAACATGACGCACAAGGATGGCGCGCTGGCCGAAATGTATCGCGTGCTGCGTCCCGGCGGGCGCCTGCTGGTGCTGGAGTTTTCCAAGGTGTGGAAGCCGCTGGCACCGGTTTACGACTTCTATTCCTTCCAGGTCATTCCGCGGGTCGGCAAGCTGGTCACCAACGATTCCGATAGCTATCGCTATCTTTCCGAATCGATTCGCGTGCACCCGAGCCAGGAAGAACTGAAGGGCATGATGGAAGACGTCGGTTTTGAAAAAGTCGAATTTTTCAATATGGCGTTCGGTGTGGTGGCGCTGCATCGTGGGTATAAGTTCTGAACCCATGCCGTTCGTCGAATATCGCCGTGGGTGACTATCGATGACGTTGCCGTTTGAACGCCTCCTGCCCCGCCTGCTCAATCACCTGATTCAGAATGAGGCGTGGGCCGCGGAGCGTCTGCGCCCGTTTGATGGCAAGCAGGCCCTGATCCGCTTGGGGGCGCAGGATATCTACCTGGTCCTTGATAGTCGTGGCTTCTTCGCGGCCGGCTCAGCCAAGGACCCGGTCGCCGTCACCGTCAATTTGCCCGCAGATACGCCAGCCAAGCTGCTGCTTGATAAAGATGCTGTGTTTCAAGCAGCCAGATTATCGGGTTCCATTGATTTCGCGGAGACTCTGGCTTTCGTTTTCCGCAATTTGCGTTGGGATATCGAAGCAGATCTGGCAGCGTATGTCGGGGATATCCCGGCATACCGTCTTGAAAAACTCCGCCGGAATCTTCTTTCGGCAACCAGGGAAGCGTCCAGCAAAGCCACCCAAAATGTTGTCGAGTATCTGACTGAAGATTCCAACTCGCTGCCTGCGCCGCGTGAAGTCGTAGCCTTCATCCGCGAAGTCGATGTCTTGCGTGATGCGGTCGCGCGCTTGGAGAAAAGACTGGATCGTCTTTGATAGTAAGCGCAGGCAAATAAAAAGGGCAGCCTAGGCTGCCCTTTTTGCATCCGTGAAACGGACTCAGTGAACCGACTTGCGCAGGCGCTGGATAGCCTGAAGCTGGGCGATGGCCTGAGCCAGTTCAGCTTCTGCAGCAGCGTAGTCGACTTCCGCCTGCCGATTGGCAAGAGCTTCTTCGGCCCGCTTCTTGGCTTCGAGTGCCTTGGCTTCATCCAGATCATGTGCCCGGATGGCCGTATCGGCCAGCACGGTAATCATGTCAGGCTGAACTTCAAGCATGCCACCGGATACATAGACCAGCTCAAATTCGCTTTGATCCTGCACCTTCAGACGAATGGTGCCGGGCTTGATGCGGGTGAGCAAAGGCGTATGGTGCGGCAGAATGCCGAGTTCCCCGGCTTCACCGGGAAACACCGCCATTTCGACCAGGCCGGAGAAGATGGACTCCTCGGCGCTGACGACATCACAATGAACAGTCATAACCATCGCTGGCTCCTATGCTGAGGCTGCATTACTGCAGCGTCTTGGCCTTTTCGATGACTTCCTCGATACCGCCAACCATGTAGAACGCTTGTTCCGGCAGGTGATCGTATTCACCGGCACAAATGCCCTTGAAGCCCTTGATCGTATCCTTGAGGGATACGAACTTGCCCGGCGAGCCGGTGAAGACTTCAGCAACGTGGAACGGCTGCGACAGGAAACGCTGGATCTTGCGAGCGCGGGAAACGGCGAGCTTGTCTTCCGGAGACAGTTCGTCCATGCCCAGAATCGCGATGATGTCACGCAGTTCCTTGTAGCGCTGCAGGTTCATCTGCACGGCACGGGCCACCGAATAGTGCTCTTCACCAACGACTTGCGGATCGAGCTGGCGGGAGGTGGAGTCGAGCGGATCGACGGCCGGGTAGATACCCAGCGAGGCGATGTCACGCGACAGCACGACCGTGGAGTCCAAGTGCAGGAAGGTGGTAGCCGGGGACGGGTCGGTCAAGTCATCGGCAGGCACGTAAACGGCCTGGATGGAGGTGATCGAGCCGACCTTGGTCGAGGTGATACGCTCTTGCAGACGGCCCATTTCTTCGGCCAGCGTCGGCTGGTAGCCCACGGCGGAAGGCATACGGCCGAGCAGTGCGGAAACTTCCGTACCGGCCAGCGTGTAGCGGTAGATGTTGTCGACGAAGAACAGGATGTCGCGACCATCGTCACGGAAACGCTCGGCCATGGTCAGGCCGGTCAGTGCGACGCGCAGACGGTTGCCCGGCGGCTCGTTCATCTGACCGAACACCATCGCAACCTTGTCGAGAACGTTCGAGTCCTTCATTTCGTGGTAGAAGTCGTTACCTTCACGGGTACGCTCACCCACACCGGCAAACACCGACAGACCGGCGTGTTGCTTGGCGATGTTGTTGATCAACTCCATCATGTTAACGGTCTTGCCGACGCCGGCGCCACCGAACAGACCGACCTTGCCTCCCTTGGCGAACGGGCAGATCAGGTCGATAACCTTGATGCCGGTTTCCAGCAGATCGATGGAAGAGGACAGTTCGTCGAACTTCGGAGCCGGGGCGTGGATTTCGCGCAGCTCGTTGCTGTCGATCGGACCAGCTTCGTCGATCGGACGGCCGAGGACGTCCATGATGCGACCCAGCGTACCCATACCGACCGGCACCGAGATACCGGCACCGGTGTTATTTACTTTCATGCCGCGGCGCAGGCCGTCGGATGAACCCATGGCGATGGTGCGAACCACGCCGTCACCCAGTTGCTGCTGAACTTCAAAGGTCAGGCCTTCTTCGGCCATGCCATTGACTTCGGCAGCATCCAGCTTGAGCGCGTCGTACACCTTCGGCATGGCATCGCGCGGGAAGTGGATGTCCACAACGGCGCCGATG
>Ga0316604_10003748_pt1 | contig 10504 bp, 10 predicted proteins | sample OWC_soil_day20_C_FD_207650 | JGI IMG/M metagenome (GOLD analysis project Ga0316604, IMG submission 207650) | Wetland soil microbial communities from Old Woman Creek delta, Ohio, United States - OWC_soil_day20_CT | ecosystem: Environmental > Terrestrial > Soil > Wetlands | place: USA: Ohio... | reverse complement strand
TGCGAGCCGCGGCGCGCGGGTGACCGCCGCAGCGACGGATAGGCGCTCAATTCCAACGTGGCGCGGCCACCGCGCCGCACCCTGAGGTGCGCTCGCCCACCGATCGGTAGGGTCAGCTTGCGCGCCCCATGGCCATAGGGCAGACCCGTGTACACCGGCACGCCGGCGATCTCGCGCAGTCGCGCGACGACGGCGGTCAGATCGAAGCCGTTGTCATTGGGCATCGGCGTCACCGGATCAAAGTCGCCGAGCACGATGGCCTGCTGCTGCCGCAACACGCCGGCCAGCGCGAGCTGATAGAACAGCCGCTCGATCTTGTAGGCGGGCTCGTTGACATCCTCGACCACGAGGATGCCGTGGCGCACGCGCGGGAAGAACGGCGTGCCGAGCAGCGCCGCGACCATCACGAGATTGCCGCCCCAAAGCCGCCCCGCATGATCGCCGGCCGGGCCGTCCAGTTTGACGCCGACCGAGTAACGCGATGTCTCGACGACTCCGAAGAAATGCTCGATCGTGTACGGGTCGGGCGCCGCCGCACCGAAGTCGCCCGCCGAGGGCCCGGACAGGCTGATTCCGCCGGCGCGCGCCAGATAAGCCAGGTTGAATGCCGTGAAGTCGCTGTAACCCGCGATCACCGGCTTGCGTGCCTTGATCGCCGCGTAGTTGATGCGGTCGAGCAGGCGTATCAGGCCGTAACCGCCGCGTGCGGAGAGGACCACATCGATCGACGGATCCGTCGCGAAGCGCATCAGGTCAGCGAGGCGGAGCTCATCCGGACCAGCGAAACGCTGCTCGCGCGAGAACACGCTCTCGCCGGCCTCCACCTGCCAGCCGCGCCCGCTGAACAATGCCGCCGCACGATCGACGACGGCGGGGTCGGGCATATAGCCGGAGGGCGCGACGAGCCCGAGTGTCCTACGCGTCATCGCCCTCTTCCTCCGCCGGTAGTAGTCCGCTCCGGCGATGTTCGCGGCGCTCGGCAAAGAAGCGCGACAGCAGCGCACTGGCCTCCTCCGCCAGCACGCCGGCACGAACGCTGGTGTGGTGGTTCAGCCGCGGCTCGTCGAACAGGTTGACCACGCTGCCGCACGCGCCGGTCTTGGGATCGGCGGCGCCGTAGACGAGCCGCTTGATGCGCGCGTGTTGCATGGCGCCCGCACACATCGCACACGGCTCGAGCGTGACGTAGAGCTCACAGTGGCTCAACCGATAGTTACCGAGCAGGTCGGCCGCCGCGCGCATCGCCTGAATCTCGGCGTGCGCGGTCGGGTCGCTGTTGCCGATCGGCTGGTTGAAGCCGGTGGCAATGACCTGCCCGTCGCGAACGACGACGGCGCCCACGGGGACCTCCGCCAGCGCCCACGCGTTGTGCGCCTGGTCGAGTGCCAGCCGCATGTAGGTGGCATCGGCGTCCTCGGCAGGCCGCTCTTCTTCAGTCACCTCGATCTGGCTGGCCAGCCAGGCCTGCCGCCGCGCTTCGCGCTGCGCATCGTGAGTCTCGCGCGCGGTCAACACGGCCCGGCCGATCTGATGTGCATCCAGCGCTGCGGCCGCGTCGGCAAGCCACGCCGGCAACGTTCCCCGGTGGTAGTCGGTGCCGTAATCGGAGCGCCGAAGAAAGCCGGTATCGACCAGCCAACGCCGCAGTTCGACGTGGTCGGTGTCCAGCATGACGCCAGCGCCGGCGAGAAACGCTTTCAGCACCTCATTGGCCGCGCGCTCGTCTAGCAGCCGGTCCGCCGGAAACCACAGATAGGCACTCGCGAATACGAGTTCGAGGTCGCGGCCGTCCTTCTGCTGCAGCGAAGATAGGTGCACTCCATTGCGGACTGCAAGCTGGGCCATGCGGTCCAGCCAGCCGGACGCGGAGATCGCATCATGCATTTGCGTCATGGCGCGCAGTCTACCGAGGCAGGCCCACGGACCTGGTACCACGCATAGGAGCGGCGACGCCCGCCACGGCAGGCCAGGTGTGGTCCTCTGCCAACCGTCAACCCCGCTGCACCGCCGCATCAATTCATCACGGCCATGGACTCGCAGGGAAGTTTTGTTGACAATCCGCTTCGTAACGGCTGGCGTAACAGATTCATCGTTGCGGTACTACCAAGCGAGGAGGGCTCGGCATGGGAATAGCCATTGCACTGGTGCTGTTGGTCGTGGCATCAGTGCTGTTTCACTTCCTGAGCCCGTGGTATTTCACGCCGATCGCTTCCAACTGGGGCGCCATCGACGACACCATAAGCATCACGTTCTGGGTCACCGGTGCGGTCTTCGTCATCGTCAACCTGTTCCTGGCGTACGCGGTGTACCGCTACCGCAATCGGCACGGCGCCCGCGCGCATTACGAACCCGAAAACAAGAAACTCGAGTGGTGGCTGTTCGGAGTGACGGCGGTGGGTGTGGCGGCCATGCTTGCGCCTGGCCTGTTCGTCTGGGCGAAGTTCGTCGACGTGCCGAAAGACGCCACGGAAGTCGAGGCAGTGGGACAGCAATGGCACTGGATGTACCGCTTCCCCGGCAAGGACGGCAAGCTCGGCACGGTCAGTGCGCAGTACGTCAGCGACGACAACCCGTTCGGCATGAATCCACGTGACCCGGACGGACAAGACGACGTCCTGATCGCCAATCCGGAGGTGCGGCTGCCACTCAACAAGCCGGTCAAGGTACTGCTTCGTTCAAAGGACGTACTGCACAATTTTTCGATCGCACAGATTCGCGTGAAGATGGACCTGGTGCCTGGCCTGGTCACGCATGCCTGGTTCACGCCCACCCGCACCGGAAACTTCGACCTCCTGTGCGAGGAACTTTGCGGCGTCGGTCACTTCGTGATGCGCGGGCGGATGGTGATCGAAGAGGAAGCGGCGTTCCGGACCTGGTACGACAGGCAACCGACGTTTGCCCAGTGGCAGGCGCGGCCGAAGGCCGATCCCGCGGCCGGCGAGTCGCTGTTCGCCGCCTGTGGCGCGTGCCACGGCGCGCAGGGTGAAGGCAACGCACAACTCAATGCGCCGAAACTGGCCGGCCAGGGCGCGTGGTACCTGAGCCGGCAGCTGATGCAGTTCAAGCAGGGCGCCCGCGGTACCCACAACAACGATGAATTCGGCAAGGTCATGGCGCCGATGGCGGCCATGCTGGCGGACGATGCCGCGATCGCCAATGTCGCCGCCTACATCAGCACGCTGCCGGACAAGCCCGCGCCGGCGACCGTCAAGGGAGATCCCGACAACGGCAGGCAGCGCTACGTGACCTGCGGCACCTGTCACGGCCCGGACGGCCGGGGCATCCGCGCGACGAATGCTCCACGGCTCAAGGGCATGAGCGACTGGTACATGGTGACGCAACTGAAGAACTTCCGGGCGGGCGTCCGCGGTTCCCACCCGCAGGACCTGCACGGGTCGCAGATGGCGCTCATGGCGGCCATCCTAAACGACGACCGCGCCATCAACGATGTGGTCGCGTACATCAATTCCTTCTGACCATCGCGCCGGACATGTGACACGAACGAATCGGGCAGCAGCTTCAGCGAAGGGAACCGTTAATGTCCAGCTACATCGCGCACGACGAATCGGAATACGCGCCGCCCGCCGAAATGGCGGAAATGGAGCTGTATCACCCGAAAACGTTCATCGGCAAGTACATCTGGAGCCAGGACGCGAAGGTCATCGCGATCCAGTACGCGGTCACGGCGATCGGCATCGGCCTGGTGGCGCTGGTGCTGTCATGGCTGATGCGGCTGCAGTTGGCGTGGCCGAACCAGTTCGCGTTCATCGATCCATCGAACTACCTGCAGTTCGTCAGCATGCACGGGATGATCATGGTGGTGTACCTGCTGACCGCCCTCTTCCTCGGCGGCTTCGGCAACTACCTGATCCCGCTGATGGTCGGCGCGCGGGACATGGTGTTCCCGTACGTCAACATGCTGAGTTACTGGGTGTACCTGTTTGCCGTGCTGCTGCTGGTCGCGAGCTTCTTCGTGCCCGGCGGCCCGACAGGTGCCGGCTGGACCCTGTACCCGCCGCAGGCGGTTCTTGACGGTACCCCGGGGGCGACCTGGGGAATCATCCTGATGCTTGTGTCGCTGGCGTTCTTCATCATCGGTTTCACGATGGGCGGCCTGAACTACGTGGTCACCGTGCTGCAGGCGCGCACGCGCGGCATGACGATGATGCGTTTGCCCTTGACGATCTGGGGCATCTTCATGGCAACGGTCCTGGCGCTGCTCGCCTTCCCGGCGCTCTTCGTCAGCGCGATCATGATGATCCTCGACCTGACGCTCGGCACCAGCTTCTTCATGCCGGCCATCGTCTCCAAGGGCCAGCAACTCGGCCATTCCGGCGGCAGTCCGATACTGTTCCAGCATCTGTTCTGGTTCTTCGGACACCCCGAGGTCTACATCGTCGCGCTGCCGGCGTTCGGCATCGTCTCCGACCTCGTTGCGATCCACGCCCGCAAGAACATCTTCGGCTACCGCATGATGGTCTGGGCCATTGTTGCGATCGGCGGACTGAGCTTCATCGTGTGGGCGCACCACATGTATGTCAGCGGCATGAATCCGTATTTCGGCTTCTTCTTCGCGACGACCACGCTGATCATCGCGATACCGACGGCCATAAAGGTCTACAACTGGGTCCTGACACTGTGGCGTGGCGACATCCATCTCACCGTGCCGATGCTGTTCGCGATCGGCTTCATCTTCACCTTCATCAATGGCGGGCTGACCGGACTTTTCCTTGGGAACGTGGTCGTCGACCTGCCGCTGTCGGACACGATGTTTGTCGTCGCGCACTTCCACATGGTGATGGCGATTGCGCCGATCCTCGTCGTCTTCGGCGCCATCTACCACTGGTACCCGAAGATCACCGGTCGCATGCTGAACGACACACTGGGCCACATCCACTTCTGGATCACGTTCGTCGGCAGCTACGCGATCTACTACCCAATGCACTACCTCGGGTTCATGGGGGTGCCGCGCCGCTACTACGCGATCGGCGGCACGAACTTCATACCGGAGTCAGCCCACTCGCTCAATGTCGCCATCACGGTCGCCGCATTGGTCGTGGGCGCCGCGCAGATGATCTTCCTCTACAACCTCATCTCGAGCTACTTCAAGGGCAGACCCTCCGGCGGCAACCCGTGGAACGCCACGTCGCTCGAATGGCAGACGGCGGAAACACCGCCTGCGCACGGCAACTTCGGCAAGGACCTGCCGGTCGTCTATCGCTGGGCCTATGACTACAGCGTGCCGGGCGTCAAGGTCGACTTCATACCGCAGAACGTACCGCCAGCCGACGTGGCCGCGGGCCGGTGGACCAAGTCCTGACACAGCACGGACACGCGCATGACCTATACGCTGGTGTTCCTTGCGCTACTAATGGCCACCGTCATTTGGTGGCTGGTCCGGCAGAGCGTCAACGTGCAACCGTGGGTGGCCGAAGCGGGCGCCCAGGATGTGCACGGTGCAGTTCTGGCTCGCCCGGCCGCCAAGACCGCGCTATGGGTCTTTCTGGCCGTCGCGACGTCGCTCTTTGCACTCTTCATCAGCGCGTATGCGATGCGCATCAGTTTTGTCGACTGGCGCCCGCTGCCACAGCCACGGCTGCTGGCCCTCAACACGGCCGTGCTGGTCCTTGCCAGTGTCGCGATGCAGTGGGCCGTCTACGCCGCCCGCAGGCATGAGCTGGCTGCGTTACGGACCCGGTTGCTCGCCGGCGGCGTACTTACCGTCGCCTTCGTCATCGGACAGCTGGCGGTCTGGAAGCAGTTGGGCGACGCCGGCTACTTCGTCGCCACTAGTGCGGCAACCGGATTCTTCTACCTTCTGACCGCAGTGCATGGCCTGCACGTCCTAGGCGGGCTGGTCGGCTGGAGCCGCACGGCCGCAGGGGCGTGGCGCGGGGCCACGGCGCCACGACTGAAATTGAGTGTCGAGATGTGCGCGATCTACTGGCACTTCCTGCTGGTTGCATGGGTTGTGCTCTTTGCTGTGCTGGCGTCGAGTTACCTCGGCCTGTCGATCTGCTCTACGAGCGTTCCCTTGTGATCCGCCGCGCCCACAGGCATCGGTAAGGAGATCTGAAATGGCGCCACATCAGGCAACCGGTACTGCGGCTTCCCTGCCCCCGGCCCAGGGTCTGCAGGGTGTCGTTGCGGATTTCTCATCGGACCAACGGGCGTTCAAGAACGTGCCCTGGGGCAAGCCGATGATGTGGATCTTCCTCGTCAGCGACACCTTCATCTTCGGCAGCTTCCTGATCTCGTACATGACCGTACGGATCTCGACGACGGTGCCGTGGCCGAATCCCAGCGAGGTGTTCTCGTTGACAGTCTTCGGCAACAACGTCCCGCTCCTGCTGATCGCGATCATGACCTTCGTGCTGATCAGCAGCAGCGGGACTATGGCCCTCGCGGTGAATTACGGCTATCGCCGGGACCGTCGCAAGACCTTCTTCCTGCTGCTGGCGACGGCGGCGCTGGGCGCAACCTTCGTCGGGATGCAGGCTTTCGAGTGGACCAAGCTGATCATGGAAGGCGTGCGGCCGTGGGGAAACCCGTGGGGAGCCGCACAGTTCGGCTCGGCGTTCTTCATGATCACCGGCTTTCACGGCACGCACGTGACCATCGGCGTCATTTTTCTGATCATCGTCGCCGTGAAGGTGTGGCGCGGCGATCTCGATCGCGAGCGCGCGGGATTCCTCACCGGTCGCCGCGGCAACTATGAGATCGTCGAGATCATGGGCCTGTACTGGCACTTCGTTGATCTGGTCTGGGTGTTCATCTTCGCTTTCTTCTATCTCTGGTAGCAAACCGGGAGGGTTGGCACATGGCACATGCAGAGACTCATCATGCGCATGCCGAGGCTCAGCCTGGCGCGCACGTCCAGGGGCAGCAGCATCCGCTGGGCGTCTACTTCAAGATCTGGGGGCTGCTGTTCGTCCTCAGCATCGCGTCGTATCTCGTCGACTACTTTCACGTGCAGGGACTGCTCAGGTGGTTCCTGATCATCGTGTTCATGCTGCTGAAGGCGGGCCTGATCGTTGCTGTCTTCATGCACATGATGTGGGAACGAATGGCGCTCGTTTACGCGATCGTCATTCCGCCGGTGCTCCTGCTGACGCTCGTGGGTATTGGAGCGCTTGACGGCAAATACACGTTCACCACGCGCGGCACGTTCTTCGGTAACGAGGCACCTGCGCCGGGACCGGTCCCGCCAAAGCACTGAGCGGAGCGCCGCGGCAACGCTATCGGACGAGTTTCAGGCGTCGACGTGTCGCCCGCCGATGGCAAGCCACTGCTCGGCGAGGCGCCGGGCATCCTCCGCGGAGCGCGTCTTGACACCGGCGAGAATGCCGCCGTCGTGTATTTCAGCCTCGTATTGGCGTAAGCGTTCCTCCGGAATACCCCAGTCCGCGAGCGCGCCAATTAGCCCTGCCGCGAGGCCGGTGGCCCCGGCGCCGGCGATTGCTGCGGCGATCGGGCCTGCGACCACAAGACCGATGCCCGAGAGCGCTACGGTCGTACCGACAGCGGCCAAGATCGGAATCAGGATGCTGATCCGTCCGCCCTTCGGGCCACCCAGTTCACCGCCTTCCGCAGCCTTGCGCGCGAGGTCCGTATCGATCGGCCGGTCTTCGGAAAAGTACCGCTTGCGAGTCTCGTCCGACATGACGACATTGACGTCGCCCTTGTCGTAGCCGAATCCGGTGGCCGCCTGGTAGGCGCGCTCGACGCTCGCGCCGTCGCTGAATATTCCGGTGACCATTTTCCGGTCGCCGTTGGATGCCTTGTCGGTCATCGCGCTTCCTCGAGCCGGGAATTGCTCCCGTGTATCAAGGAAGGAGCAAGCGATGCACCCGCCGGCCTAACTGAACTGACACCGGCACGAGGCTGCCGGTAGTGGTACTCCCGCTACCGGGTGGCGACTGCAGAGTTCAGCGCATTACAAGGCGTGCCGAACGATTCCCAGCTTCTGCTGCAGGCTGACTATCCAGTGCTGTGTGGAGACGCCGGTACCGGCCAACTCAACCCCCGGATGGGCAGTGAGCAGCTTCTCCAGGATCGGTTCCTGGCTGGGCTCGAGGTCGACAAGGAAAATATGCTTGCCGTCCTTCAGTGCCTGCTCGAAGCGCGTGAAGTTGTGATTCGGGCGCTGAATCCCCGACAAGCCACCTTCCCAGGTGCAGAACCCCAGCAGCATCACGGCTAGGAAGATGAACGGCACCCAGCCGGCCGCGGTTTGGGTCCAGCCCGCAAAGTAGGCCACCGCAAGCACCAGCACGAAGGCAGCCAGGCCAACGAGCGCACCCCGGGTCGTCGAATGAACCAAATCGCTCTTCATGAACGACCGGACACTATTCAGATGCTCATGGCTCGACGCATCCGCATCGTTGGCGCTGAGCACATGAATCTGAGGTCTGGAGACGCCGGCGGCCTCCAGCTGCTCCTCGAAGAGTTCAAGATCGTCGAGGCTGTTACTGATGAAGTAGTGGCGCAGCATTTTCATCGTTTCCTCCGTCCATCGCTTGTCGTCGGGGCAATCGTCGTGCACAGGGAACAGGAACTCAGAGCAGTCTCGTGAAAAGCAGCATTGTCACGGCTTCCATCATGGCCGCGCCGTAGTGATCGATCAGTAGCAGGCCGAAGAGCGCGGCGAGGTAATTGATCGAAAAGCGAAACGTCTGTCGCGCCAACGCATCGCTGTACTTCAAGTGAAGGCGCCAGGCGTAGGCGATGAACCGGATGTTCAGTGCAGTGGCTCCAAGCGCGTACAGCGGTCCGCTCAATCCGGATGCATAAGGCAGCAGCGCAACGATCGCCAGGACGAGCGTGTAGGCAAGAATGCTCTTGCGCGTGTAGGCGCTGCCGTGCGTGACCGGCAGCATCGGAATTCCGGCCTTCGCGTATTCAGTCTCCCGGTAGAGCGCCAGAGACCAGAAGTGAGGCGGGGTCCAGATGAAGACGATCAGGAAGAGAGTCATGGCCTCGGGCGACAGGGCGCCAGTGACGGCGGTCCAGCCGAGCACGGGTGGCGCGGCTCCCGCTGCCCCACCGATGACGATGTTCTGGGGTGTGAGCGGCTTAAGGAAGATCGTGTAGACGACCGAGTAGCCGACAAGTGCGAACAGCGTAAGCACTGCGGTCAACGTATTGACGCCGAAGGCCAGGATCGCCGTCGAGAGCACAGCGAGCGCCCCGGCGAAGACAACAGCCTGTGTCGCGGACAGCTGATGCCTGGGCAACGGCCGCGCGCGGGTGCGCGCCATGATCGCGTCGGCGCGGCGATCCAGCACGTGGTTGAACGCTGCGGCGGAGCCGGCGGCCAGCGCAATTCCCAGCGTCGCCAGCATGATGATCTGTGGTGTGGCCGGTGCGGGCGTGGCCAGCAGCATGCCAACCACGGCCGTGAAAACAATCAGCAGGACGACGCGCGGCTTCGTCAGTTCAAAGTAGGCGGCCCACCGGAGGCCGAGTCGACTCGGACGCAGCGCAGGCGCAACAACCGCGTGCGGCACCTTCATCGCGCTGTCAGGGGCACGATCTGCAGTGGCCTCGCAATTGCTGCGAGGTGTTGCCCTTGGTGCACTCCTGCGCTTCCTGTTTCACGATGGATGTAACGGAGCACGTTACTTGAATGGCTTTTCATCGGCAATGGATATGCTGGGTATATCGCCCTGCTGCAATGCGGAAAAAAACTGGCACAGGCATGGTCTTGGCTTGTCGGGCGCTACGACGGCGCGTAGAAGTCCTGCGAAGTCCGCACCTTGGTCATGAATCGGTGCCCTCTTCTCCATCTCCGTACTCACACACCACCAGCCTGTTCGGGAGGCAGTCATGATGCAGCTTCAATCGCGAGAACGTCACGCAGGGGACTGGCCTGCTGCAGCCGTTGCGGGGTTCGGCGCAGGCGCCATCCTGATGGTGCTGGATCTGTTCTGGTCCATTGCCGTGACCGGGTCAGGTCCGTGGGCTGCCCCGCGAATGATCGCGGCCATCTTTATGGGACCGGAAGTGCTGCAGTCGGCCGAGTTCAGCTTGAGTGTGGTGACGATCGCACTTATCGCCCACTACGCCTTGGGCATCGTCGGCGGCATGGTGTTCGCGGCAATTAGTGCGCCGCTGCGCCTTGATGCAAACCTGGGTCGTGCCGTCCTGGCCGGCACCGCTTTTGGCCTCGCGCTTTACTTCATGAACTTTTACGCAGTGGCCAGCGTCTTTCCGTGGTTCGTCGAGGTCCGCGGCTGGTTAGCGCTCCTGATTAACCTGATCTTCGGCGTTTCCGCGGCGGTGCTGTACTGGAAGCTGCAACGGCGCGGCGACGCACACCAGGGGCTGCAGGAAGCGCTTTAGCCGCGCGCCACTCTCCGGATGGCAATAGTCGAGCGTCACTCTCGCTAGCGGTAGCGAGATTGACAGCGTGGTGGTCCTAGCGTCTCGATGCGAGGTGCGGCGGCGACCGCGAGCCGACGCGTGTCGGCCCCGTTTACATTCGTCTAGGCAAGACATCCTT
>Ga0316604_10003743_pt1 | contig 10507 bp, 8 predicted proteins | sample OWC_soil_day20_C_FD_207650 | JGI IMG/M metagenome (GOLD analysis project Ga0316604, IMG submission 207650) | Wetland soil microbial communities from Old Woman Creek delta, Ohio, United States - OWC_soil_day20_CT | ecosystem: Environmental > Terrestrial > Soil > Wetlands | place: USA: Ohio... | reverse complement strand
CCGTTTCATCAACAACGGCATTGATTTTTCCTACTAGCTGTAATGTTTCTGTGGCGGTTTGTTCTATCCCGGACAGGAAAAACAGCACCCATTCTTCCCAGGATTCTTGAGTTCTGACTGCCTGAAACAAACGATAATACGCCTGTTTGTTGTGAATAATATATTTGCTGAGATAGAGGATCGGACTGTCTAGCAACCCTTTCAACACCAGATATAAGACGTTCAGAATGCGGCCTGTGCGTCCATTCCCATCATAAAAAGGATGAATGGATTCAAACTGATAATGAATGACGGCCAGTTTGATCAGCGGATCTGGCGTATCCGCAGGGTCATTGATGTATTGTTCGAGATTGCCCAGCAAATCACGGATGAGAGGTTCGCCGACAGGCGGGGTGTATATGGTTTCACCGGTCGATTCATCTCGGAGCACGGTCCCCGGCAAAGTCCTGATCCCGGCACGATTTTTTTCTATGACCTGTTGTACGTCAATCAGGAGATTGGTGGTCAGGAGTTGGCTGTCAGTGACTCGCTCATAACCCAGCCATAGGGCGGCACGGTAGTCCACAACCTCTTTAGCGGCAGGGCTGATGCTGCGGGGCTGGGACATGGCCTGAAACAACTCATCATGGGTAGTTACAATATTCTCGATTTCCGAGCTATCTTTGGCTTCATTGATCATTACGGCGTTGATGAGAATGTTCTTGTTCGGCATAGTGTTGGCACGGCCTTTCAACTCGGCCAGCACACTGCGGCTTTTGACGAGTTGCCGTAGAATCGGTTTGGTCTCCAGGTCAACAGATAGCGGTAACCTCTTCAAGGCTTCGTCCATTCTGATCACACCCCTTTGGGTATCATTATATGAGTAAATGGTTCCTATATCAATGGAACGTGGGTAAAAAACGGGGAAAATTACGCAGGTTGTGGTGAGGAGTGCATGGGGATGCAAAGGGGGAAATGGCCGAGTGTGTCGGGAAAAGATTTAGAGAGGCGAGAAATCATGCTTTATTACGGACATACCAAAGAAGATTTGAAAACAAAACAAACATTACCCAAAGGGGAATGGCAATTATTAAAGTCTCATCTGGAAAACGTCGCTTATTTAGCGGAAGAACGAGCCGCAAAATTTGGCGCGGAGAAATTGGGTAAAATTGAAGGATTGACGCATGATATTGGGAAGTATTCTAGCGAATTCCAACGGCGATTGGAAGGCTCTGGAGGAAAAGTTGATCACTCCACCGCTGGCGCTCAGGAGCTTTATAATAAATATCCGAATCGCGTAGGGTTGGCGTTATCTTATGTGGTGTCCGGCCATCATGGAGGGTTGCCGGATGGTAATAAAGGGGCGCCGCGAAATCTTCCAGAACGGTTGGCGAAAAAAGATTTAGCTGATTATGCGGCGTATCATTCAGAAATCGAGATTCCAACATTGGAAAATCGAGATTTAATCAATATGCCCCAAGCGAAAGATAAAACTATGGCGGCGTTTAGTTTTTCCTTTTGTATTCGAATGCTGTTTTCCTGTTTGGTTGACGCTGATTATTTGGATACTGAGCGATTCATGAATCCTGAAAAATATCGGGCGCGACCGGATAAGATTTCGTTGGAAGTATTGGTAGAAAGGCTGGACGTAAAGCTGGCGCAATTAGCAGGGAAAAACCAGAGCAGCCCTTCAATCATTAACCGTGAACGGCAAAATATTTTACAACGCTGTATTAAGATGGCCGATGCGAAGCCGCAGTTATTTACGTTAACGGTTCCAACGGGCGGCGGTAAAACCTATTCATCTTTGGCTTTTGGCTTGAAGCATGCTGTCAAATACAAAAAAGACCGGATTATCTATGTGATTCCCTATACAAGCATCATAGAACAGAACGCACAAGTGTTTCGCGAGGCATTGGAAATTGAATCAGAACAAGGTGTAGTGCTCGAACATCATAGTAATTTCGATTACCCCGAAGGCTCTTTTGAAGATTGGGACAAGGCCGAAAAAACGCACAGACTGGCGTCTGAAAACTGGGATATGCCTGTTGTAGTTACAACTGCGGTGCAGTTTTTTGAATCACTCTATGCGAATAAAGGTTCGCGTTGCCGAAAACTGCATAATATGGTCAACAGTGTGATTATTTTGGATGAAGCTCAAATGATGCCAATTGAATATATGAAACCCTGCTTATGGGCGTTGGCAGAACTGACACTCAACTATGGAGCGACAGTAGTGCTGTGTACGGCAACACAGCCGGCAATTAAAAATCTGCTACCGGCTGGCTTACAGCCAATTGAAATCATGGAAAATCCGGAAGAGTTGCAGCGTGTTTTTAAACGAGTTGAAGCCAAATATGTCGGAGATATGGCGGATGATGAAGTTGCAGCGGCAATGGCAGAAAAGCTGCAAGTGCTTACGATTGTTAATACGCGGCGTCACGCCAGAAAACTTTTTGACAAGCTTCAAGAGCAGATCGGAGAAGGTATTTATCATTTGTCGGCAAGGATGTGTCCGGCACACCGAAAAATCATTCTAATGGAGATTCGGCAGAAATTGCGGGACGGGAAAGCGTGCAGAGTGATTTCAACGCAATTGATCGAAGCTGGCGTCGATGTAGACTTCCCTTCGGTGTATCGTTCGGCGGCGGGAATTGATTCTATTGCGCAGGCCGCAGGTCGCTGCAATCGTGAAGGAAGACTAAATAGCGGACAGGTCATCATTTTTGATCCAGAGAAACATGGAATGCCGAGCAAAGGGCGATTTGGCGCAGTAGCCGGTTTGACACGAAGCACAGCCAGGCGGTTGGAGCAGTTTGGCGGTGAGTTATTATCGTTGACAGCAATTGAAGATTATTTCCGTCAATTGTTTGAATTGGAGAAAGAACAACTGGATGCAAAACATATTCTTGCACAACTTCAGGAAGGACGCGATGGGGCTGCATTTCCCTTTGCTTCGATTGCCAACGATTTTCAGCTCATAGATAGCTTAACGGTTTCCTTGGTTGTACCGTGGGACGAACGGGCAAAAGAACTGATGCAACAAGCGGAAAGGCAGCTATCCCCGGGAAGTTTGGCAAGAGTTCTCCAACCTTATGTTGTTCAAGTGTATCAATATGAACTGGCTGCGCTGGAAAGAGCGGGAGTTGTCAAAACCATAGGTGATTATATGAAAATGTTGACCGACCGAAGTTTCTACGACGATCGGTTCGGCCTGAAGGATGCGAAGGAGGTGACGGCGCCAACCGAAGTGCTGATGTTCTAAATTGTGCAAGAAAGGAGAAGGCTATGGGATATGGGGTTAAACTTAGAGTCTGGGGCGACTATGCCTGTTTTACCCGTCCAGAAATGAAGGCGGAGAGAGTTAGTTATGATGTCATGACTCCATCGGCCGCCAGAGGAATTTTGGAAGCCGTCCATTGGAAACCGGCTCTGGTGTGGCGGATTGATCGCATTCACGTGATGAAGCCGATTCGCTTCGAGTCTATACGTCGGAATGAAGTGGCCAGCAAGATTCCGAAAGGGAATATAAAAACCGCCATGAATGGCGGAAATATTGATCTGCATCAATACGCGGCGGAGGATCGACAGCAACGGGCTGCATTGGTATTGCGCGATGTCGAGTATATCATTGAAGCACACTTCGAACTTACTGAGAAAGCCGGGGATGCTGATAATCCGGGGAAGCATTGTGATATTTTCACTCGCCGGGCGCGGGCTGGACAATGTCATATGCGACCTTATTTTGGTTGTCGCGAGTTTCCAGTGCATTTTGAATTAGTGGAAGGCGAAATCCCTGTGTCACCCTTGGGCGGAGAGTATAACCTGGGGTGGATGCTATGGGATATTGATTTTGCGAATGATATGCAACCAATCTTTTTTCGACCGACCATGCAGGATGGAGTCGTTGATGCGCGCCTCCTCAAGGGGGTCGAGGCATGATTCTGCAAGCATTGAATGAACATTATCAAAGATTGACGGAAGACCCGGATTCGGGTGTGGCGCCACCGGGGTATAGTCCGGCAAAGGTCTCGCATGTCGTAGTGATTGATAAATCAGGTGAAATTGTTGATATTTGGTCCATATCGGAGAACAAAGGGAAGAAAAGTGTACCGAAAGTTTTATTAGTCCCTGAGCAAGTTGATCATTCGGTGGGGATTTGTGCCAATTACCTGTGTGACAATGTAACCTATGCTTTAGGAATCGAAAATGGAAAAAATGGAGAGAGAGCTTTTAATAAGCAAAAATTTGATGACTTCCGTGCTAAAAATCTCGAACTATTGCATGAAGTATCCACAATAGGTGCAATTGCGCTTAGTGCATTTTTAAGTCGGTGGGATGAGAATTATGCTAATAAAGACCCAGTGTTGTTGAAAGTTATCGATGATTTGTTGAAACAAAGTTACAATATCATATTTAAACTCGATGAGGAAAATGGCTATATTCATGAACAAGCAGATATAAAACAAATGTGGGAAATCAAAGATTGCAATTTGGAAAATGACGAACCTGTTATTGCTCAATGTTTGATTACGGGGCAAGTAGGTAGGGTTGCTCGCTTACATCCCAAAATTAAAAATGTTGTTGGTGCCCAGATATCAGGTGCCCCATTTGTTTCTTTTAATTTTGATTCGTTAATATCGTATTCTCCAGGCAAACGATGTTCAGATGTTCAGAGTTATAATGCACCGGTCTCAATCGCAGCCTCGGCAGCTTACAGTAAATCGCTGAACTACCTTATTGCCAGCAATACAAATAGAGTTCGACTTGCTGACACTACCATGATATTTTGGGCAGATAAAAAGGGCGGTAAGGTTGAAGAAATGGTTTTGGCTTGGTGCTTAGATCCCGTGACTGTTGATGAGGGAGAAAGCGATGACGGAAATCGACGAATTGATCCGGTGGCAGCGCGACAGGCAAAAACAATACTGGAGAGGGTGAGAACTGGATTGCCAAGTGGTGATTCCAAGTTTGATCCGCAAACTCGATGTTATCTTTTGGGATTAGCTCCTAACAACGCCAGATTGTCGGTGCGTTTTTGGCAAACCAGCAATTTCGGCGATTTGCTGAAACACATTGCACAGCACTATGATGATATGCAGATTGACGGTCTTGAACGGATTGGTGGCATGATATCGCCGTGGAGAATTCTGCGTGCACTTGCGGTGCAGGAAGAACCAAAAAATATTCCACCGCTATTGGGGGGACAATTTTTGAAGGCCATATTGTCAGGTCATATGTATCCACACACGCTATATAATCTGGCCATAAATCGGTGTCGCATAGGTGGGGAGCATGGTGGTGTCAATACTGTTAGGGCAGCTACTATTAAAGCGTTTTTAAAAAGAAAATATCGACTTCAGGGACAAAAACAAGAAGAGGAGCTGGTTTCCATGAGCTTAAATGAAAATAATCCTAGCGGTGCTTATCAATTGGGGAGGTTGTTTTCGCTTCTGGAAAAGGTTCAGCGTGATGCTCTGGGAAATCAAATCAATGCAACGATTCGCGACCGATATTTTGGAGCGGCATCGGCAACGCCTGGGTCCGTATTTCCTTTGTTAATGAGACTATCACGCCATCATATTGCAAAAGCCGATTATGGAAACGCAATGGATAAAAAAATACAGGATGTTGTAAATCGCATGGATGCTTTTCCGTCACATTTGAACTTGGAGGAGCAGGGAAAATTTATTCTTGGTTATTATCACCAAAATCAGGCAAACTATCAAAAATCCGATAAAAATTTAGAAGAAAAGGACGGTTGATTGTGATGAGTAAAATATTAGATAAACGTTATGAGTTCGTTCTGTTTTTTGAGGTTGAAAATGGGAATCCTAACGGTGACCCAGATGCGGGTAACATGCCGCGTATTGACCCAGAAACCAGCAATGGGATCGTGACGGATGTTTGCTTGAAACGAAAGGTGCGAAATTATATTGATTTGGCCCAGAGTGATAAAGCACACTTTGATATCTATGTGCGTGAAAATACAGTGCTTAACTCGACAAATCAAAAAGCTTACGATGCAAATCCTAGTATTAAACAGGAGACAAAAAAACTTCCCAAAGATGATAAACAGGCTCAGGCTATTACGAACTATATGTGCAATCGCTTTTTTGACATCCGTGCCTTTGGCGCGGTTATGACTACAGAAGTAAATTGTGGTCAGGTACGTGGACCCATCCAATTTGGCTTTGCGCAAAGTATCGATCCGATCGTTCCTCGAGAGATAACCATTACCCGTATGGCGGTAACCAATGAAAAAGATGCAGATAAAGAGCGCACGATGGGACGAAAGCACATTGTTCCCTATGCGCTTTATCGAGCAGAGGGGTATGTTTCAGCGCCGTTGGCTGAAAAAACCGGTTTTTCTGAGGAGGATCTAACTGCTTTTTGGGACGCCCTCATGAATATGTTCGAACATGACCATTCTGCAGCAAGAGGGCGGATGGCCAGCCGAAAGCTGGTGATTTTTGAACATGAATCTAAATTGGGGAATGCCCCGGCTCACAAATTGTTTGAATTAATTACCGTGAAGCGCAATGATGAATTTAAGCCTGCACGAGCATTCAGTGACTATACAATTCGCATTAATGAATCCGCTAAACCTGTCGGCATAACTATCATAGAAAAATGATGAACAGGGATGACGACGACCTGCTGCTGCTTTCAGGAATCCAGCATATGGCTTTTTGCGAGCGGCAGTGGGCACTCATTCATGTGGAACAGGTATGGGCGGAGAATGTGCGGACGGTGGAGGGAAAGCATCTGCACGAACGTGCTGACGATCCGTTTTTTGACGAGAGCCGGAAAAATCTGCGGATTGTGCGGAGCATGCCGCTCATATCCCAGCGCCTTGGGCTGCGGGGTGTGGCTGATGTGGTGGAATTTTATCAAAGTGAAGATGCCATTGAGAAGGTAACGTGCGGGCTGAAAGATCGGCAGGGCTGGTGGCGACCGGTTCCGGTGGAATACAAGCGGGGCAAACCCAAACCGGATGACCGAGATGCGGTCCAACTGTGTGCGCAGGCGATGGCATTGGAAGAAATGATGGGTGTGTCGATTGCGGAAGGGTTCCTGTTTTACGCACAGATCAAGCGGCGCGAAGCGGTGGCGATCGATGAAAAGTTGCGATGTCATACTACGGCACTGGCGATGCGGATGCATGAACTCTTGCGGAGCGGGATTACGCCGAAAGCGCCTAAAGGAAAACACTGTTCCCAATGTTCGCTGGTTGAGGAGTGCCAGCCGCAATGGATGTTGAAGCATCGGTCTGTGAGCAACTATTTGGCCCGAATGTGTCGTTTGGAGGTGGGTGATTGAGGCGCCTTTTAAACACTCTTTATGTTACGTTGCCGGATTCATACCTTGCCTGTGATGGCGAGAACGTGTTAATCAAATTGCAGAATGAAGTGAAATTTCGCGTTCCGGTTCATAATTTGGAAGGGATCGTTTGTTTCGGGTTTTCCGGTGCGTCGCCAAAACTTATGAAACTTTGCTGTGACAGGGGTGTTGCGATTTCTTTTCTTACTGAGTTCGGCAAATTCATGGGACGTGTGACAGGAAAAGTATCCGGTAATGTGTTGCTGCGGCGTACCCAGTATCGTTGGGCTGATGATGTGGAAATCTCGACCCGACTGTCCCGCCGTTTTATCGCGGCAAAAATTCTTAATAGTCGGGCGCTGTTGCATCGCGCGTTGCGAGATCATGCTGACGTGGTGGATGCTGCGCCTCTGGAACGGACGATGGGATTGATGGCCGGAATGATACCTCGTTTAGAACAGGCCAACACTGGCGATGTGGTCAGGGGAATCGAAGGGGAAGCAGCCGGTTTGTATTTTGCCAATTTTAATCAAATGATCTTGGCGCAAAAAGAAACATTTTGTTTGAATGATCGTAATCGTAGGCCTCCGACTGATCCGGTGAATGCGTTGTTGTCGTTTTTATATACTTTATTGGCGCACGAAGTGACTGCGGCGCTGGAAAGTGTTGGGTTGGACCCGCAGGTAGGTTTTTTGCATCGTGATCGACCGGGACGTTCAAGTTTGGCGCTGGATCTCATGGAAGAATTACGACCGCATTTTGCCGACAGGTTGGCGTTGACACTGATCAATCGAAAGCAGATTACGGGGAAAGGCTTCGTCGTTAAAGAGAACGAGGCGGTGATTATGGAAGACGATACGCGCAAAGAGGTTTTAACGGCCTGGCAAAAGCGAAAGCAGGAAGAAATCACGCATCCGTATCTGGAAGAGAAGATTCCTTTGGGGTTGGTTCCATATGCTCAGGCATTGTTGCTGGCTCGACATATGCGTGGAGATCTGGAAGATTATCCGCCGTTTTTTTGGAAATGAGGTGATAAAATGATGGTGTTGATCACGTACGATGTGAGTGTGACGACGGATACCGGCAAGACGCGACTGCGAAAAGTCGCCAAACAATGTGTGAATTATGGGCAGCGGGTTCAAAATTCCGTGTTTGAATGTTTGGTAGACCCGACGCAGTTTGCGGAGTTAAAGCATCGTTTGGAGAATATCATCGATCCCGAGACGGATAGTCTGCGGTATTATTTCCTGGGGAATAATTGGAAGAATCGCGTGGAACATACTGGCGCCAAGAGCGGTTATGACCCGGAAGGCATGTTGATGATGTAGTGCGAACCACAAGCGAGCAAATTTTGCCGGGGAAAGTTCGCATGGTTGGAAAACAGTGGGTCTAGGGATAACCGACAATAAATTCGGTAGGTTTTTGAAGATTGGTTTTAGTGGGTTCGCAAAATCATGTGTGAGAATGCATGGTTTTTCTAAGGTTCTAAAATGACTGTCGCGCCCCATGCGGGCGCGTGGATTGAAACGATTTTTCCACCGTCGATTGCCTCGCTCAAGGTGTCGCGCCCCATGCGGGCGCGTGGATTGAAACCTGGACGAAAGACTGGCGGAACGGCCACAGATGGAGTCGCGCCCCATGCGGGCGCGTGGATTGAAACAGGGGTTATTACAACCGTAAGGTTTTGCATGACGTCGCGCCCCATGCGGGCGCGTGGATTGAAACATGCTTCGAAGTGCAAGCAACAGCGGCGAAGCATGTCGCGCCCCATGCGGGCGCGTGGATTGAAACAAAATCGAATATCACGAACATCTCACTCGTGCCGTCGCGCCCCATGCGGGCGCGTGGATTGAAACTTTGGCGGCCTGCAATTCAGTCAATAAATAATTGTCGCGCCCCATGCGGGCGCGTGGATTGAAACCGGAATAGAACACACTGCCATTTTGCTGAGGCCGGTCGCGCCCCATGCGGGCGCGTGGATTGAAACATAGATCCGTTCGCCCGCCCAGTCGCCGACAATGTCGCGCCCCATGCGGGCGCGTGGATTGAAACCTAAAAATCTTATCAACGTACCAATAGTCTGGTGTCGCGCCCCATGCGGGCGCGTGGATTGAAACAAGCGTGTGAATCCATTCCTTGCGCTCTTTGGCCGTCGCGCCCCATGCGGGCGCGTGGATTGAAACATTTTTATGCCACCTCCATCAGCTGCGCGGTCAGTCGCGCCCCATGCGGGCGCGTGGATTGAAACTTACGGATCATGCAGCCAGCCTCCTGTCGGTGGTCGCGCCCCATGCGGGCGCGTGGATTGAAACTTTTTTGTCAACATCGTGGCCACGCGCCGGATGTCGCGCCCCATGCGGGCGCGTGGATTGAAACTTGATGCACTTCACGCATTCCAGTGTGTCCGCGTCGCGCCCCATGCGGGCGCGTGGATTGAAACCTAAGTTTTCAGCGCGTGCCTGAACCAATGCTGGTCGCGCCCCATGCGGGCGCGTGGATTGAAACGCATATTCAAATGTCTTGATGTGTGGGAAAGAGTGTCGCGCCCCATGCGGGCGCGTGGATTGAAACTGTTATCATTACGTCCGGACCTGGAACGCGACGCGTCGCGCCCCATGCGGGCGCGTGGATTGAAACCTGCAGGATCCCTGCGTTGACCAGTCCGTCCATGTCGCGCCCCATGCGGGCGCGTGGATTGAAACATTATCGCTCTGGCCAGTGGCATTCATTCCGGCGTCGCGCCCCATGCGGGCGCGTGGATTGAAACCTGCCTCCGTGTTGGCGTCCAATATGTCCTTGGGTCGCGCCCCATGCGGGCGCGTGGATTGAAACGAAAATGGCCGTGGCCAGCAAATCAGATTCGTCCGTCGCGCCCCATGCGGGCGCGTGGATTGAAACTCAGTGACTGCACGCATGACCTTGCAGGGCAGGTCGCGCCCCATGCGGGCGCGTGGATTGAAACGTTCGAGGCGTTCCATGCCTTTTCGCTAACCAAGTCGCGCCCCATGCGGGCGCGTGGATTGAAACTCCGTTCGGTTCGAAGGCGAAAGACCGTATGCGTCGCGCCCCATGCGGGCGCGTGGATTGAAACCTGAACAGATAACTGTCGTTACTGGAATTGATGGGTCGCGCCCCATGCGGGCGCGTGGATTGAAACAGAAAGCATGGTGTTACATGGCTTAATCAGTCAGTCGCGCCCCATGCA
>Ga0316604_10003741_pt1 | contig 10510 bp, 6 predicted proteins | sample OWC_soil_day20_C_FD_207650 | JGI IMG/M metagenome (GOLD analysis project Ga0316604, IMG submission 207650) | Wetland soil microbial communities from Old Woman Creek delta, Ohio, United States - OWC_soil_day20_CT | ecosystem: Environmental > Terrestrial > Soil > Wetlands | place: USA: Ohio... | reverse complement strand
CACAGGCTTCGCCGACTTGCTGCAGGTTGGCGCCGACGGCAAACGGCGCTTCGTGCCAGATCACCACGCCATCGAGCATCGTTTCGGCCTGGCGCACGGCGGCGATGACGCCGTCGAGCACTTCGTCACCGATGGTATGCATCTTCGACTTGATGGAAATGATGCCAATTCCGGCGTCGACCGCCGGCATATTCCACAGGCGGACGCCATCGTTCTCGTACAGCGTTTCGCCGGACTTTTCCGGGGCCACGGCGGTTTCACCGAGTACGCGCTCCGGGAACAGCTGGCGCTGATAGACCGGCAGCGTCGAGCGGGCGACGTAGGCATTCTTGCTGGCCGAATAGGAACCTTCGGCGGCATGCACGCCGGTGCGGCCACTTTCCAGCGCCCAGGCCGGTAAGGCGACATTGCTCATGCTCTTGCCAGCGGCGATGTCAGCAGCGATGGCCTGGGCGATGTCGCCCCAGCCGGCGGCCTGCCAGGTTTCGAACGGGCCCTGCGCCCAGCCAAAGCCCCAGCGCATCGCGAAATCGAGATCGCGCGCATTGTCGGCGACGCTTTCCAGCTGCACGGCGGCGTAATGGAAGATGTCGCGGAAGATGGCCCACAGAAACTGGGCCTGCGGGTGGCTGGAAGCACGCAGCGCGGCGAATTTCTCGGCCGGGTTCTTGATTTTCAGGATGGCGGCGACGTCGTCGGCAATTTCACCAGCTGACTTGCGATAGACCTGGTTGGCCAGATCAAGCACCTGGATTTCCTTGCCCTGCTTGCGGAAGATGCCGCAGCGCGTCTTCTGGCCGAGGGCACCCTGGCCGATCAGCGCCTGCAGCCAGGCCGGGCTGGTGAAATACTGATGCCACGGATCGTTGGGCAGCGTGTCCTGCATGGTCTTGACGACGTGGGCCAGCGTATCGAGACCGACGACATCGGCCGTCCGGTAGGTGGCGCTCTTCGGGCGGCCGATCTTCGGACCGGTCAGCGCATCGACTTCGTCGAAACCAAGGCTGAAAGCCTGGGTGTGGTGCATGACGGCAAGGATCGAGAAGACGCCGATCCGGTTGGCGACGAAGTTCGGCGTATCCAGCGCGCGGATGACGCCTTTGCCGAGACGCGAGGTCAGCCAGGTTTCCAGCGCATCGAGCGTACCGCCGTCGGTGCTCTGGGTGCCGATGATCTCGACCAGGTGCATGTAGCGCGGCGGATTGAAGAAGTGGATGCCGCAGAAGCGCGGCCGGATGGTTTCCGGCAGGCCCTGGGCCAGCGCGTTCATCGACAGGCCGGAGGTGTTGGAGGCGACGATAGCGTTGGCGCCGATGTGCGGCGCGATCTTGGCGTAGAGGTCGTTTTTCCAGTCCATGCGTTCGGCGATGGCTTCGATGACCAGATCGCACTCGGCAAGCAGCGGCAGGTGTTCGTCGTAATTGGCGGCGTCGATGAACTTCAGCTTGCCCTTGCTGGCGAGCGGCGCCGGGTCCAGCTTCTTGAGGCCGTCGAGGGCCTTCTTGACGATCCCGTTCTTGTCTCCTTCTTTCGCCGGCAGGTCAAACAGCACGACCGGCACGTTGGCGTTGGCGAGGTGCGCCGCAATCTGCGCCCCCATCACGCCCGCGCCGAGCACGGCGGCTTTCTTCACGATCAGCTTGTTCAAGCGATTCTCCTTTAGGTCTCTTTTTGTGCTTCGTTAAATAAAACGAACGTTTGAATTATAGATAAGACACTCCGGCGGTCAACTGCTTTTTTGCATCGATTTTCAAAAGCGATGCACGAGGTGCCGGAAAGCGGCTGGCCAGCGGAAGGTGGAATTGCCCGGCAGCAAAGCCGGCAGCCCGATCAGCGCAGTGGCCGAATCAGGCGAAGACGAACAGCCCTATCTAGTCGCAGGCGATTCGGGGCGCGACTGTTCGCCCATTTCCTGCAGGAAGGCACGCAGGGTCGCGATACCCGGCCGTAGGTGGGCGGCGTTCAGGACTTCCGGCTGGGCCTCGATATCGAGCGCCCAAGCCCGGCGCAGCGCCCGGCAGCAGGCGGCCAGGCGGCCCGGCCGGCTGTCCAGGGCGCGCACGCAGGCGAGCAGCAGCGCCAGTTGCGGTGCCTCGGCGAGCAGGATGCGGCCCTCCCAGTCCATCGGCCGCGCCACACCGTAACAGGCGTACTTGAGCGCCGGATAGGCGATGTTGCGGCCGCTGATGCGAAAAGCCATGACGCCCTGCGCGATGCGGGCCTCGGCAAAGCGGCCGCGCGGCGGCGCCAGGGCCTGGCGCACCGCATTGAGCCGGGCGAGCAACGCCGGCTCGGTTTGCGCCAGCGTGGTCGATGAATTGGGGGCGACGAAACGCCGGCGCAACTGCAAACCGAGTTCGTCAAGCGCGCTCACGGCCGGTCCAGCGGACAGCGCAGGTCGGCCTCGATGCCGGTGTCGGCACGCAGGAGCGGCGCCTCGTCCGGCTCGCGGAACTCGAGGCGCAGCTCGATGCGCCGGCTCTCCTCCGCGCTGCTTTTCAGGGCATTGAAGGAAGCGCCGCTGACCAGGAAGAGTTCGCGCACCTGCCGGCGGTCGGCTTCGGCCAACGCCTCCGGGCCGCTGGCCGGGAGCAGCAGCGCGCACATGACGCGCTCGGAGCGGCGCAGGCTGAGATCGAGGTTGTGCAGATAACCGCCGCGCGCATCGGCAAAGCCTTCGACGACGATGCGCTTCAGCCATTTTTCGCCGAGCGGATCGCGCGCCAGTTCAAGAACGGCCGGCACGAAGCTGCGCAGCAGCGCGGCCTGGCTGTCGCTCAACTTGTGGCTGTTGGTGTCGAAACGGGCCCGGTCGCCAAAGTCGATGACGTTGCCGCGCAGCCTGACGCCGGGAAACTGCTCGACCTGGGCCTGCAGGCGGGCGAGAAAGGCCGAGATCTCCTGCGCCTGCTCCGCCTTCTGCCGCTCGGCCTCGGAAATATCATGGGTGATGGCGAGCAAGGCGACGGTCAGCGCCACCAGAAAGAGCACCATCAGCGCCGTCATCAGGTCGGAAAACGAGATCCAGAACGGCTTTTCGCCCTCCTCGCGGTTGCCGCGCCGGCTGGCAGCCCGGGGCCGGACCAGGCTCACCGGCGCACCGCTTCCTGGGCCAGCGCGTCGGACAGTTCCTCGATGGCGCCTTTCAGCGCCTCGACGGCGCCGGTCACATGCTGCTGGAACTGCCCATTGCCACGGGCCAGCGTGCGCTCGACATTCTCGGCAAAAGCGGCGTGGGCCAGGGCCAGCACCTCCGAAACGCCTTGCAGGTAGGCATCGGCCTCCTGCCCGGCGCGGCCGAGTGTCGCCGCGGCACCTTCCATGCGACCGACCAGTTCGCCGGTCAGCGCTGCTTCACGGCGGGCCTGTTCGACCGTGGCGCGCAGGTCGCTCACCATCTGGCCAATCGCCTGCGTCGCCTGCTGCTGCCCGGTCAGCGACTGGCCGACGCTTTTCGCCGCCTGCGCCATCGCGGCAGCCGAGGCTGCCATGTCGCCGCTACTCAGCGCAAAGAACTCGGCGGCCTCACCGACGCCGCGCCCGGCATTGTCCAGCCGCCCGGCCGCCGATTCGACGGCGCCGCGGCCGACCAGTTCGAGCCGGCCGGCCACCTTGCCGAGTTCGCCGACGGTGCTTTCCAGCGCGCTGGCGGTGCGTTGCAGCAGGCTTTCCAGCCCGTCCTGACGTTGCCCGAAGGTGTCGTCGAGGCGGCCGCTAAATTGCTGCAGCGCCTTTTCCAGCGCCCCGCCGACTGCGGCGCCCTGCCCGCTGCCCAGCCGCTCGACGGCCGTGGTCATCCGGCTCAGCGGCTCCTGCAAGGCGCCGGCCACGGTCTTCGCCACGGCATCGGCCACCCGGCTGGCCAGCGCTTCCTGATGCTGCAATGAAGCCTGCTGTTGCTGGGCGAGCATGGCCGCCATGCCTTGCCGCAATTCGCCGACGATGGCCTGTTGCAGCCGCGCCGCCTGCACCGCCGAGGCTTCCGAGGCGCGGACCAGGCGGGCCAGGTATTCCTCGCCGACGCCGGCATCGAACAGGCTGTCGATTCGCTGGACCAGTTGTTCCACCTGGCGGTAGCGCCGGGTGACGATGGATTTTTCGATCCAGGTGATCAGCATGGCCAGCGTGATCGCTGCCGCCGATACTTCGAAGGCTTGGCCGACGCCCTGGATCAGCGAGCGCAGGCTGCTGCGCACCAGTTCGGTATTGCTCGATACTTCGAAATGGTTGAGGCCGGCGATCAGCCCGGTAAAGGTGCCGATGATGCCGATGCCGGTCAGGATGCCCGGCAGGTGCTTGTAGAAATCGGTCTTCAGCGGCGTATCGACCAGCGCCCGCTCGGTCAGGAAGTCCTCGGCCATCGCCGTCGCCCGCCAAGCAGCAAAGGCTTTCGGGTTGGCCGGATCGGGGATGGCGTGCAGGGTCTGGGCATATTCCCGCCACAGGTGGCGCAGATGCGGCGAGTCCATCACCTCGCGGGCGATTTTTTCTGGATCGGCCGGCGTCGCTTGCGCGGCCAGACCCTTGATCGCCCGCCCCAGCTCGCGCCCGAGCAGCAGCGCCGGCACGACGAAACGCAGCAGGAAGCCGAGCGCGATGGCCAGCAGTACGGCGGTAACGATCCAGCCGCTCCAGACATGCCAGAACTGCAGCAAACTCTCCATTGACCAGCCTTGAATACGAATTTGGGCGGCGAATTGTAGCAGCCGGGCTGGGCTACGACGGCGCCCTCTTCCGGCAATTATTGCCCTGGCCGGCCGTCGACCGCAGGCATTGCCCGGGCGGTTTAAGGGAGGCTTAAGCTGACCTCGCTAACATCGGGCGTCACCATTGAAATCGGTCCCCCATGCCCCACCTCCTTCTTATCGTCGGCCTGCTGGCGGCCAGCCTGAGCGCCACCGCCGAGCCCCTGCTCTTACAAGCCGCCCAGATCAAGGCCCTGGGCATCGAAACGGCGGTGGCCGGCAGCGCTCAGAGCCGGCGGGCCGGCACGCTGCCTGGCCGGGTCGTGGTGCCGACCGAGCAGATGCGTATCGTCGCCGCCCCGGTCGGCGGCATGGTCGAGATGCTGGCGGTTGCACCGGGCGCTACGGTCAAGCGCGGCCAGGTGGTCGCCCAGCTGGCCAGCCCGCAGGCGCTGGAACTGCAACGCGATGCGCTGCAATCGAGCAGCCAGGCGGCACTACTGCAACAAAATCTGAAGCGCGACGAAACCCTGTTTGCCGAAGGCATCATTGCCGAAGCCCGCCTGCAGGCGACGCGCAGTGCGGCTGCCCAAGCTGCGGCACAGGCCAGCGAGCGCCGCCAGGGGCTGGCCATGGCCGGCGTCGCGCCGGGCAAATTGGGCGGTCCGCTGGCGTTGACCGCCGGCATCGACGGTGTCGTGCTCGAACAGCATGCCCAACTTGGTCAGCGCGTCGAGGCCTCCGCACCGATCTACCGGATCGCCAAACTGTCGCCGCTGTGGCTGGAGATCCAGGCGCCGCTGGCCACTGCTGGCGGCCTGAAGCCCGGAACCCCGGTCAAACTGGCCGGCAGCGAGATCGGCGGCAAGCTGATCGCCATCGGCCGCGCTGTCGATAGCGCCAGCCAGACGGTGCTGCTGCGCGCCGAAGTCAGCCTCGGCGCCGAGCAACTGACGCCGGGCCAGGTGATCGAAGTCGAGATTGTCGGCGCCGCCGGGCCGCAAATCAGCCTGCCGGCCGCGGCGCTGATCCGCGACCAGGGCAAGACGCTGGCCTTCATCCAGATTTCGGCCAGCGACAAGGGGCTCGCCTTCGCGGCGCGGCCGGTTCGCATTCTCAGCCAGGGCGGCGACAGCGTCATCGTCGATGGCATCAAGAATGGCGACAAGGTGGCCGTCAAGGGCGTTTCCGGCCTGAAGGCGATGTTGACCGGCGTCGGCAAAGAATAATGCTGACCGCCCTGATCCGTTTTTCGCTGACCCAGCGCCTGTTGCTGCTGGTGCTCACCGCCCTGCTGATCGGCGCCGGCGTGATGGCCTTCCTCGGCCTGCCGATCGACGCCTACCCGGACGTGTCGACGACCCAGGTCAAGATTATCCTGAAAGCCCCGGGGATGACGCCGGAAGAAGTCGAAACCCGGCTCGCCGTGCCGGTCGAGCAGGAAATGCTCGGCATTCCCCACCAACGCCTGCTGCGCTCGACCTCCAAGTATGCGCTGACCGATATCACCATCGATTTCGAGGACGGCACCGACATCTACTGGGCCCGCCAGCAGGTCGGCGAGCGCCTGAATTCGGCGATGGGCAACCTGCCGCCCGGCGTCAGCGGCGGCATGGCACCGATTACGACGCCGCTCGGCGAAATGTTCATGTTCACCATCGAAGGCGACTTGCCGCTGGCCGAGAAGCGCGCCCTGCTCGACTGGGTGATTCGCCCGCAACTGCGCACCATTCCCGGCGTCGCCGACGTCAACAGCCTGGGCGGCGAGGTCCGCACGTTCGAAGTGGTGCCGAATCCGCAAAGCCTGGCCGCCCGCGGCCTGGCGCTGAAGGATCTGCAGGCGGTACTGGAAGCCAACAACCGCAACGACGGCGCCGGTCGCCTGAACGATGGGGAGGAATCGCTGCTGGTCCGCGCCGAAGGGGCGATCCGTACGGTCGACGACCTGAAAGCGGTCGTTTTACAAACCCGGGACGGCACCGTGATCCGCGTCGCCGATGTCGCCGAAGTTCGCATCGGCGCCCTCACCCGCTACGGCGCAGTCACCAAGAACGGCCAGGGCGAGGCAGTGGAGGGCTTGGTCCTCGGCCTGCGCGGCGCCAATGCGCAGAGCGTGGTGGCCGGCGTCAAGGCGCGACTGGCCGAGATTGCGCCAGCGTTGCCGCCCGGCGTCACGCTCGAAGCCTTCTACGACCGCGGCAACCTGGTCGAGCGAGCCGTCGGCACGGTCGCCAAGGCGCTGCTCGAAGCCATCGTGCTGGTCGTCCTGCTGCTCCTCGCTTTCCTCGGCAACCTGCGCGCCGCCATCGTCGTCGCCCTGATGCTGCCGCTGTCGGCACTCGCCACCTTCATCCTGATGCGCCTGGCCGGTCTCTCGGCCAACCTGATGAGCCTCGGCGGCCTGGCCATCGCCATCGGCATGCTGGTCGATGCGGCGGTGGTCGTCGTCGAGAACGTCGAAAGCCAGTTGGCCGAGGCGCCGGACAACCTGCCGACGCTGCACCTGATCTTCCGCGCCGCCCGCGAAGTCGCCGCCCCGGTCACTTCGGGCATCGTCATCATCATCATCGTCTTCCTGCCGCTGCTGACGCTGCAGGGCCTGGAGGGCAAGATGTTCGGACCGGTCGCGCTGACCATCGTCTTCGCGCTGGCCGCCTCGCTGCTGCTGTCGCTGACCGTGGTGCCGGTGCTCGCCTCCTACCTGATCAAGCGCGGCGTGCACCACGAACCGTGGCTGGTCAAAAAGCTGGCCGCACTCTACGAGCGCATTCTCGCGGCCGCGCTCAGTCGCAGCCGACAGTTCATCATCGGCGCCCTGCTCGGGCTGCTCGCCGCGGCCGGCGCCTTCCTGCTGCTCGGCAAGAGCTTCATGCCGACGATGGACGAAGGCGACCTGATCATGCAACTGGAAAAATTGCCGTCAATCGGCATCGACCAGACCATCGCCCTCGACAGCCGCGTCCAGCAGGCCATCCTGGCGCAGGTGCCGGAGATCAAAGCCATCGTCGCCCGCGCCGGCTCGGACGAACTCGGCCTCGACCCGATGGGCCTCAACCAAACCGACACTTTCATGGTGCTGCAGCCACGCGCCAGCTGGCGCAACCCCGACCCGGCCTGGCTGGCCGACCAGTTGCGCGCCGTGATGGCCGACTTCCCCGGCATCGGCTTCTCCTTCACGCAACCGATCGACATGCGGGTTTCCGAAATGCTGACCGGCGTCCGCGGCGACCTGGCGATCAAGGTTTATGGCCCCGATCTGCCGACTTTGAACAGTCTTGCGGTCGACATCGAAAAAACAGTGAAAACCGTGCGCGGCGCCGAAGATACCTTCACGCTGAAGAACGACGGCGTGCAATACCTGAAGCTGGCGGTCGACCGGCTCGCCGCCGGCCGTTTCGGCCTCAACGTCGATGACATCCAGAACGACCTGAAAGCCCTGCTCGAAGGGCGCAATGTCGGCACCGTGATCGAACAGGGTCGCCGCACGCCGGTCGTCCTGCGCGGCCCGCAGACGCTGCGCGCCTCGCCGGCCGATTTCGCGGCGCTGCGCCTGAGCCTGCCGGGTGGCGGCAGCGTGCCGCTGGCCAGCGTCGCCAAGATCGAGCGCATCGACGGCCCGGTCAAGGTCGACCGCGAGAATGCCCAGCGTTATGTCGTCATCCAGTCCAATGTTCGCGACCGCGACCTGGTCGGTTTTGTCGAGGAAGCCAAGGCCACCGTCGCCAGCCAGGTCAAGCTGCCGCCCGGCTACCGGCTGGCCTGGGGCGGCCAGTTCGAGAACCAGCAACGAGCGGCTGCCCGGCTGGCCGTGGTGGTGCCGGTGGCGCTGCTGCTGATCTTCTTCCTGCTCTTCTCGACCTTCCGCTCGGTACGTCAGGCGCTGCTGGTCCTTTCCAACATTCCATTCGCGATGATCGGCGGCATCTTCGGCCTGCTGATTTCCGGCGAATACCTGTCGGTCCCCGCCTCGGTGGGCTTCATTGCCTTGCTCGGCATCGCCGTGCTGAACGGCGTCGTCATGGTCACCTACTTCAACCAGTTGCTGGCGCGCGGCATGAGCCTCGCCGAAGTCGTCGTCGAAGGCGCCCGCCGGCGGCTGCGGCCGGTGCTGATGACAGCCAGCATCGCCGCCTTCGGCCTGGTCCCGATGCTCTTCGCGACCGGCCCCGGCTCCGAAGTGCAGCGCCCGCTGGCCATCGTCGTCATCGGCGGCCTGCTCACCTCGACGGCACTGACCCTGGTGCTGCTGCCCATCCTGTTCCGCCGTTTCGGCGTCCACCGTACCGTTGCCCTCAGCGAGGAACGCCATGGCTGATGTCCTGCTCTCCCTGATCATGCCCGACGATGTCGCCCAGCACGTCGAAGACCTGCTGCTCTCCCGGCCCGATCTGGTACCCGGCTTCACGGTCAGTACCGCCGAAGGTCACGGCTCGGTGATCCCGCTCGTCGAGGATGCCGAACTGGTCGCCGGCCACGCGCCGCGTACCGTCATCCGCACGGTCGGTCCGGAAGCGGACAAGCGCCAGGTTCTGGCGCTGATCAAACAAAAGCTACCGAACGCCAACGTTTTCTACTGGCTGGTGCCGGTCATCGATCAGGGACGCCTGTGAAAAAACTGATTCCCCTGCTCCTCGCCGCACTCGGCCAGGTCGCCCTGGCCGCCGAACCGACGCCCAATCTGCCGCCGGCCGCCATCGTCGAAAAAGTGCTGCGCGCCAATCCGCAGGTCCAGGCCGCCAGCAGCCAGGTCCGGGCCGAGGAAGCCAACCGCAATCGGCTCGAAGCCGGCAATTACGAATGGAACGTCCGCCTCGGCGCCCAGCAGCGCCGGACCAGCCCGAATACCAGCCCCGACGAGCGTTTCAACGAATGGAATGCCGCCCTCGAACGCCCGCTGCGCCTGCCCGGCAAGGCCTCGATCGATGCCCAGCTCGGCGCGGCCGGCGTCGCGCTGGCCGAAACGGCGCTCGGCGACAGCCTGCACGAAAGCAGCCGCGCCCTGCTCAAGGCCTGGTTCGTCTGGCTGCGGGAAAATGCCTTGACCGGGCAGTGGACCGCCCAGGTCGCCCTGCTGGAAAAGCAGGCCCGTGCCATCCAGCGCCGCCAGCAATTGGGCGATGCAGCCAGGCTGGAAACAATCCAGAGCGAGGCCGCGCTCGCCCAGGCCACGGCCCAACTGGCCCAGGCCAGGGTCCGCCAGCAAACAGCGGCCGAAGATCTGCGTCGGCGCTACCCCGGCCTGCCGCTCAGCGAACCGGCGACGATTGCCGAACCGCCCCCGCTCAGTGGCAGCGCCAACGAATGGATCGACGCCATTCTCGAACACAGCCACGAACTCGGCCTGGCCCGCGGCGAAACGCAACGCGCCCAGTTTGCTGCCGGCCGCATTGGCAGCGACCGGCTGCCCGACCCGACCGTCGGTCTGCAGGTGTCGCGCGAACGGGCCGGTGAAGAGCAGATCGTCGGCGCCTACATCAGCATTCCGCTGCCCGGCGGCGGCCGCCGGGCCGCTGCCGATGCCGCGCTGGCCCAGGCCGATGCCGCCGGCAACCGCGAAGCTGCCGCACTCCGCAAGATCACCGCCGAGGCCGCGGCCACCTACTACCTGGCCAATGCCGCCCGCGCCACCTGGCAATCAGGCCGCCAGGCGGCCGACAGCCTGAACCACGCCGCCGAAATGACGGCCCACGCCTACCATCTCGGCGAAGGCAGCCTCAATGACCTGCTGACCGCCCGCCGGCTGGCCAACGAAGCCGAACTGGCGGCCCGGCTGATGCAGCTCGACGCCCTCGAATCGCGCTACCGCCTGCTGCTCGACGCCCACC
>Ga0316604_10003740_pt1 | contig 10510 bp, 1 predicted proteins | sample OWC_soil_day20_C_FD_207650 | JGI IMG/M metagenome (GOLD analysis project Ga0316604, IMG submission 207650) | Wetland soil microbial communities from Old Woman Creek delta, Ohio, United States - OWC_soil_day20_CT | ecosystem: Environmental > Terrestrial > Soil > Wetlands | place: USA: Ohio... | reverse complement strand
GAGAACCGGGTGGTCGGGTTGGCGATGGACAGCATACTGATCCGGCGCGACGGCATCGAATCCGACATCGAGGATTCCTCGGCGCCGATCCACAACCGGGATGGCCGGGTGGCCGGTGCCGTCATCGTCTTTCACGATGTCAGCGAATCGCGGGCCATGGCGCAGAAAATGTCCCATCTGGCCCAACATGATTTCCTGACCGGACTACCCAATCGCCTGCTGCTGACCGAGCGCTTTTCCCGGGCGATCGGCCAGGCCCAGCGGCACCACAAGCAGGTGGCGCTGCTCTTCCTTGATATGGATTTCTTCAAGAATATCAATGACTCGCTGGGCCATGTCATCGGCGATCAGTTGCTGCAGTCGGTCGCTAAGCGTCTGGGGGAGTGCATTCGGACGACGGACACGGTGTGCCGCCAGGGCGGCGACGAATTCGTGATCCTGCTGGCCGAGATCGAGCACCAGCAGGATGCGGCCCAGGTCGCCGAGAAACTGCTGGCAGCGCTGCTTGTGCCGCACCGCATTGCCGGCCATGAACTGCATATCACGCTGAGCATAGGGATCAGTATCTATCCGGACGATGGATCCACCGCCGATGCCGTGATGCAGAATGCCGATACGGCGATGTATTACGCCAAGGCCAAGGGGCGCAACAATTACCAGTTCTTCACGCCGGAGATGAATACCCGGGCCATTCAGCGCTTGTCGGTCGAAAACAATCTGCGCCGCGCCCTGAAGCACGGGGAGTTCGAGTTGTACTACCAGCCAAAAATCGATATTGCCTCGGGCATCATTACCGGGGCTGAAGCACTCATTCGCTGGCAGGATCCTGCTCTCGGTCTTGTCTGTCCCGAGCAGTTCGTCGCCATTGCCGAAGAGTGCGGCCTCATCGTGCCTATCGGGCGCTGGGTATTGCATGAAGCCTGTCGGCAGGTTCAGGCCTGGCTCGACTTAGGCCTGCAGGCCGTGCCTGTCTCGGTCAATATTTCGGCCCTTGAATTCAGGCACATCAATTTTCTTGCGGGGGTTGCCAGCATTCTTCAGGAGACCGGCCTGGCAGCGCGTTATCTCGAACTGGAACTGACCGAAAGCATCCTGATGCACGATGCCAAAGGCTCGACACAGGCGCTTGAAAAGCTCAAGGCGATGGGCCTGCAGCTAGCCATCGACGATTTTGGCACCGGTTATTCGAGCCTCAGCTATCTCAGCCGCTTCCCAATCGATACGCTGAAAATAGACCAGTCCTTCGTGCACGACATTACCAGCAATGCAGACGATGCAGCCATCGTCAGTGCCATCATCGGCATGGGGAAAAACCTTAAGCAGCGGGTCATTGCCGAGGGCGTTGAAACCCGCGAACAGCTAGCCTATCTGAAAGCCCTGCACTGCGATGAAGGTCAGGGCTTTCTGTTCAGCCATCCGCTGCCGGCCGAAGATTTTTCCCGCTTGCTCGGCACGCGCACGCTGGTCAGCAAGCCTCCTGCTTGAGTTCAAGCCGGGTTGGCCCTTATGTGCGCCAGCGTACCGAGCCGGCTGCCACTTCAACCTATGCTGTTTTTGAGGCGTCTCTGCGATTCAACAAGAAGACGTTGGAAACAGGATTTCCTGTTTTGCTCACTTTAGGAGTGTCAATCATGAATCCAAGCAAATATCTGTCTGCCGCAATTCTGGCTCTTACGCTGGTCACAGCCGTCGGCTGCAGTTCTAGCTCGAAACAGGAAAGTACCGGCGAGTATGTCGACGACAGCGTCATCACCTCCAAGGTCAAGTCGGCAATTCTCGGTGACCCGGCCACGAAAGTCGCCGAAATCAGCGTCGAAACCTACAAGGGTGTGGTTCAGTTGAGTGGCTTCGTCTCATCCCAGGCTGCCGCCAACCGTGCAGTCGAACTGGCCCGCGGCGTCAAGGGTGTGGTCTCCGTCAAGAACGACATGCGTATCAAGTAAGCGCTCGCGCAAGCGGTGCCGTCGCCGGAGTTTTGCATCCGGCGGCGGCCCGTGAGGAACGAGGATTCCTTTCTCGCAAGTGAAGCAGGTCGCTGAGGGATATTTTCGCGAAAGGGCACCTTGAATTGAGCGCAGTCAGCAAGCTCTCCGAGTATTTTCGGCAGTTGCCGGCGCGACTGCGCGGCAACGATGTGGCGCGCCGCTCGGTGAGTGAGGAAGCGCCCCTGCGCGCCGAGTTGTATAGCGCCGACCAGATGGCGCAACATGGCAAGTCGCTCGCTGCGTCGCACCGCCTGGCTGCAGGACGTGCTCCCGATTTATTGCTGGCCCGGCTGGCCGCCAACGAGAGCGTGCTGGTCGGGGTCTGCAAACTGTTGACCTCGGGCGTTGCCGATAACCGCCGGATCACGCCGGCTGGCGAGTGGTTGCTCGATAATTTCTATCTGATCGAAGAACAGATCAGGACGGCCAAGCGCCACTTGCCCAAGGGCTACAGTCTGGAACTGCCGCGCCTGGCCAGCGGCTTGTCGGCCGGTCGGCCGCGGGTCTACGACATCGCGCTGGAGACCGTCGCCCACGGCGATGGTCGGGTCGATACCGAAACGCTGATCCGCTTCGTGGCGGCCTACCAATCCGTCACCGACCTCAAGCTGGGGGAACTGTGGGCGATTCCGATCATGCTACGCCTGGCGGTGATCGAAAATCTCCGCCGCGTCGGGGCGCGGATTGCCCTTGGCTGGGAGGAGCGCAACCTGGCCAACTCCTGGGCCGACCAGATGGTCGAGACGGCTGATCAGGACCCGAAAAGCCTGATTCTCGTCATCGCCGACATGGCGCGCTCGAATCCGCCGATGAGCAGTGCTTTTGTCGCCGAATTGGCCCGCCGGCTGCAGGGCAGGGGGCCGGCGCTGGCATTGCCGCTGACCTGGGTCGAGCAACGACTGGCCGAGTCGGGCCTGAGCATCGCCCAGTTGGTTCAGTTGGAAAACCAGCTACAGGCGGCCGATCAGGTTTCGATCAGCAACAGCATCGGCAGCCTGCGGGTGCTCGGAGCGATGGATTGGCAGGAATTCGTCGAGACGCTCAGCGTCGTCGAGCAAAGTCTGCTGGCCGACCCGGCAGGCGTCTATGGCAGCATGGATTTCGCCAGCCGTGATCGCTATCGCCATGCAACCGAGGAAATTGCCCGGCATGGCCGCCTGAGCGAGGGCGAGGTTGCCCGCCTGGCCGTCGAACTGGCCCGGACCGCCGTTATGGCGGAGGACGGCAGCGGTGCCGGCGGGCGGGCCGGGCATGTCGGCTTTCATCTGATCGACAAGGGCTTGCCGAAACTCGAAGCGCTGGCCGAGGTCAAGCTCTCGGTCGGCCGGCGCCTGCGCCGGGTGGCGGCCCGCTGCCCCTTGCTCCTCTATCTCGGTGCCATTGCCTTGATCGCGCTGCTCATTACCGGCAGCCTGCTCGCACTCACCACGCCGAGCGGACTCTCGGGATGGCTGCTCGGGCTGCTCGGCCTGGGCTTGCTGCTGGCCGGTAGCCAGTTGGCCCTGGCGCTGGTGAACTGGCTCGCCACCTTGCTGGTAACGGCGCATCCGCTGCCGAGAATGGATTTTTCCCACGGTATTCCGCACGCCGCGCGAACCCTGGTCGTAGTGCCGACCATGCTGACCAGCGAGGGCGGGGTGGAGGATCTGGTCGAGGCGCTGGAAGTCAGGTTTCTGGCCAATCGGGATCAAAATCTGCTGTTCGGCCTGCTGACTGATTTTTGCGATGCCAAGCAGGAAACGCTGGCCGAGGATGCGGCGCTGGTCGGGCTGGCCCGGCTGCGGATCGAAGAACTGAATGCGAAGTACGACGGAGCAGGGGAGTCGCATCAGCCGGGGATTTTCTTCCTCTTTCATCGGCCGCGCCTGTGGAATCCGCAGGAAGGCGTCTGGATGGGCTACGAGCGCAAGCGCGGCAAGCTGGCCGACCTGAACGCGCTGTTGCGCGGCAATCCGGCCGGCTTTTCGGACATTGTCGGGGAGATGGCGGCCCTCGACGGCGTGCAATACGTCATCACGCTGGACACCGATACCCAATTGCCGCGTGATGCGGCCCGCCAACTGGTCGGCGCGATTGCCCATCCGTTGAATCGGCCGTACTACGATGCGGCCAGGCAGCGCGTCACCGAGGGCTACGGGATCCTGCAGCCGCGCGTCGCGGTCAGCCTGCCCGGCACCAACCGCTCGCTCTATGCCCGGCTCTATGGCGGCGAGCCGGGTATCGACCCCTATACCCGCGTCGTTTCCGATGTCTATCAGGATGTCTTCGGCGAAGGTTCCTTCATTGGCAAGGGCATCTACGATGTCGATGCCTTCGAGCTGGCGCTGGGCGGGCGCTTCCCCGAAAATCGCATCCTCAGCCACGACCTGCTCGAAGGCTGTTACGCCCGGGCCGGGTTGCTGAGCGATGTCCAGCTTTTCGAAGACTATCCGGCCCGTTACAGCGCGGATGTCAGCCGCCGCTACCGCTGGATTCGCGGCGACTGGCAACTGGCCGGCTGGCTGCGCCGGCGGGTGCCCTGCGCCTGTGCCGGCGAGCCGGTGCATCGGCAGCGCAACCCGCTGTCGGCCCTGTCGCAGTGGAAACTGGTCGATAACCTGCGGCGCAGCCTGGTCCCCGCCGCGTTGATGCTGGTCCTGGTGCTGGGCTGGCTGGTTTTGCCCTCTTTTGGCCTGTTGACCGCAGCAATCGTCGGCATGCTGCTGCTGCCTGCCCTTTGTTCCTGCGCCTTCGAACTGCTGCGCAAACCGGACGAAGTCCTGTTTCGGCAGCATCTGGCGGCGGTCGCCGGTTCTGTCTTCAGGCATTTCAAACAGCTGGCCTTTGACCTGGCTTGCCTGCCGTACACGGCGTATTTCAGTCTCGATGCGATCAGCCGCACCCTGTGGCGCGTACTGGTCAGCGGCAAGCCCATGCTGGAATGGAATCCGTCGAGCGAGGTCGATCGCGAACTGGCTAGACGCGACCGCAGCGGCCTCCCGGCGACCATACGAACAATGTGGGTTGGCCCATTCACCGCGACCGCGCTTGGCCTCAATCTCGCCTTGCTGGTGCCGCAAGCCTTGCCGGTTGCAGGTGCGCTGCTCGCGCTCTGGTTCATCTCGCCCGGCATCGCCTGGTGGCTCAGCCGGCCGCTCGTCCGTCCGCCGGCGATCCTCAGCCGCGAACAGCTTTTCTTCCTGCGCAAGCTGTCGCGCCGGACCTGGGCCTTCTTCGATAACTTTGTCGGCCCGGAAGACCATTGGCTGCCGCCGGACAATTTCCAGGAATATCGTATTGCCTCGGTCGCCCATCGCACCTCGCCGACCAACATGGGCATGGCGTTGCTGGCGAATCTCGCCGCTTACGACTTCGGTTACCTGACAGCCGCCCGGCTGCTCGAGCGAACGGCGCAAACCTTGAACAGCATGGCCGGCCTGGCCCAGCATCGCGGCCACTTTTACAACTGGTACGACACGCAGACCCTGCAGCCGCTGACGCCGCTCTATGTGTCGACGGTGGATAGCGGCAACCTGGCCGGCCATTTGCTGACCTTGCGGGCGGGCCTGCAGGCCCTGGTCGATGAGCGGATCTTCTTGCCCCGGCTGTACGAGGGCTTGCGCGACACGCTCGGTGTGCTGGCCGAAGCCGCCGAAGCAAGCACCCGGGGCAGCCTGGCGGCCTTCGGCAAACTGCTCGATGTGGCGACTGCGGCGCCGTCCGACAGCATTAGCGCGACCCGTTTGACGCTGCAGCATCTGGCGAGCGGCGCCGCCGATCTGATGGTGCAAGTCGCCAGCAGTCTCCATGCCCGGGAGCCGACCCTGCCGGCCAGCGAAGCGAACGACTGGGCGCAGGCGCTCGCCGCGCAGGTCGACGCGGCGCTGGCCGACCTCGACCTGCTGAGTACCGAAGTCGCTGGCGATGCCATGCCGACCCTGCGCCAGCGGGCTCGCGACGGCTGCCCGGCGGCGACCGCCCGGCTGGCGTTGATCGACGCCCAGGTCCGGCAAATCAGCCAACTGGCGGAGATGGAGTACGACTTTCTGTTCGACAAGTCGCGCCATCTGCTGACCATCGGTTACAACGTCGCCGAGCATCGCACCGACACCAGCTATTACGACCTGCTGGCCTCCGAGGCGCGCCTGTGCAGCTTCGTCGCCATTGCCCAGGGACAGTTGCCGCAGGAAAGCTGGTTCTCGCTCGGCCGTCTGCTGACCGGTACCGGCGGCGAGCCGGCCCTGCTGTCGTGGAGCGGCTCGATGTTCGAGTACCTGATGCCGCTGTTGATCATGCCGACCTACGACAACACCTTGCTCGACCAGACCTGCAAGGCAGCGGTCGCCCGGCAGATCGAGTACGGCGCCCAGTGCGGCGTGCCCTGGGGAATTTCGGAGTCGGGCTACAACACCGTCGATGGCCATCTCAACTACCAGTACCGCGCTTTCGGCGTGCCGGGCCTCGGCCTCAAGCGCGGCCTGGCCGACGATCTGGTGATCGCGCCCTATGCCTCGACGATGGCGCTGATGGTCGCCCCGGAGGCGGCCTGCCAGAACCTGCAACGCCTGGCCGAGGAGGGAGCGCTCGGCAAGTTCGGCTTTTTCGAGGCGATCGACTACACCCCGGCCCGCCAGCGCCGAGGTCAGGCCAAGGTCGTCGTGCGCTCCTTCATGGCCCACCATCAGGGCATGAGCCTGCTGGCGCTCGCCTACCTATTGCTCGACCGCCCGATGCAGCGCCGTTTCGAAGCGGAGCGCCTGTTCCAGGCGGTGATGCTGCTGCTCCAGGAGCGGATCCCCAAGGTGACTTCCTTGTTCGCCCATACCGCCCAGCTTTCCGAAGTGCGCTCGACCTCGCTCGCCGCCGAGATGCCGATCCGCGTGTTTACGACGCCCAATACGCCGATTCCCGAGGTGCAACTGCTGTCGAACGGGCGTTACCACGTGATGGTGACCAATGCGGGCGGCGGCTACAGTCGCTGGAACGATCTGGCCGTCACCCGCTGGCGCGAGGACGGGACCTGCGACAACCGCGGCAGCTTCTGCTATATCCGCGACCTGGCCAGCCAGAGCTTCTGGTCGAATGCCCACCAGCCGGCGCTGAAACGCGCGGCAAGCTATGAGGCGATATTCTCCGAAGGGCGGGCCGAGTTTCGCCGGCACGACACGCTGGGTAGCGCCGATGTTGCTTTCGAGACCTATACCGAAATCGTCGTTTCGCCGGAAGACGACATCGAACTGCGCCGCATCCGCATTACCAATCGCTCCCGCCAGCGCCGCGAAATCGACGTCACCAGTTACGCCGAGGTAGTGATTGCGCCGCCGGCTTCCGACGACCTGCATCCGGCCTTCAGCAACCTTTTTGTGCAGACCGAGATCCTTCGCGACCGGCACGCCATCCTTTGTTCGCGCCGACCGCGTTCGCCCGGTGAGCGCCAGCCGTGGATGCTGCACCTGATGGCGGTGCACGGCGCGGACATTGGCCAGGTTTCCTACGAAACCGATCGCCTGCATTTTGTCGGCCGCACCCGCAGCACGGCCGATCCGCTGGCCATGAGCGAGGCGGGCGGGCTGTCGGGGGCCGATGGCTCGGTGCTCGATCCGATCGTCGCCATCCGTTACGCACTGACCCTGGCACCGGAACAGTCGGTGACCGTCGACATGGTCTCGGGCATTGCCGAGAGCCGCGACCAGGCGCTGAGCCTGATTGAAAAATACCAGGACCGCCATCTCGCCGACCGTGTCTTCGACCTGACCTGGACACACAGTCAGGTGGTACTGCGCCAGCTCAATGCCAGCGAGGCGGATGCCCAGCTTTATGCCCGGCTGGCCAGTTCGGTCATTCATGCCAACGCCTCGTTGCGTGCCGAGGCGGGCGTGCTGCTCAGGAATCGCCGCGGCCAGTCCGGGCTGTGGGGCTATGCCATTTCCGGCGATCTGCCGATCGTGCTGCTGCAGATTGGCGACGCGGCCAATATCGACCTGGTGCGCCAGTTGGTGCAGGCGCATGCCTACTGGCGCCTGAAAGGGCTGGCCGTCGACCTGGTGATCTGGAATGAGGACCATGCTGGTTACCGGCAGCGCTTGCAGGAACAGATCATGGGGATGATCGCCTCGGGCATCGAGGCCAGCATCATCGACCGGCCGGGTGGCATCTTTGTTCGGCTGGCCGAACAGATTTCGAGCGAGGATCGCATTCTGCTGCAGTCGGTGGCGCGCATCGTCATCAACGACTGCCGGGGCCGGCTGGCCGAACAACTGGAGCAGCGCGGCCTGCCCGAAGCGCGCGTGCCGCTCCTCGAAGCCAGCCGCCGCTACCGTCCGGAAGTGCCGCCGGTCTCGACGCCGCCCCATCGCGACCTGCAATTCTTCAACGGGCTGGGCGGCTTTGCTCCGGATGGCCGAGAATACGTCATCGAACTCGCTCCCGGCCAGACGACCCCGGCCCCCTGGTGCAATGTGCTGGCCAATCCGCATTTCGGAACGGTTGTTTCGGAAAGCGGCGTCGCCTACACCTGGAGCGAAAACGCCCACGAGTTCCGGCTGACACCGTGGCATAACGACCCGGTCAGCGATCAGGGCGGCGAAGCGATCTACCTGCGCGACGAGGAATCGGGATACTTCTGGTCGCCAACCCCGTTGCCGGCCCGGGCCGGGGAGTCCTACCTGATCCGGCACGGCTTCGGCTACAGCGTCTTCGAAACCCGCGCCGCCGGCATCCGGACCGAGCTGTGGATTTACGTGGCGATCGATGCCGCCGTCAAGTTTTCGGTGCTGAAGGTATTCAATGAGTCGGGCCGCGCCAGATCGCTGACGGCTACCGCTTACGTCGAGTGGGTGCTGGGCGACCTGCCGGCCAAGTCGGCCATGCATATCGCCACCGAACAGATCTCAGGCACCGGCACGCTCTACGCTCGCAATCCCTACAGCACGGAATTCGCCGAGCGCGTTGCCTTTTTCGACGTCGACGACCCACGCCGCAGCGTGACCGGCGACCGCGTCGAGTTTATCGGGCGCAACGGCAGCTTGTTAAATCCGGCGGCAATGATGCGGGCCAAGCTTTCCGGACGAGTAGGCGTTGGGCTCGATCCCTGTGCGGCCATGCAGCTCAGTTTCGAACTGGCCGATGGCGAGGAGCGGGAAATGGTCTTTCGCCTCGGCGTCGGGCGCAACACCGACGACGCCAGCCAGCTCGTCCAGCGTTTCCGCGGCGTCATGGCTGCCCGCGGGGCTCTCGAATCGGTGCGCCAGCACTGGCAGCGCACGCTCGGCGCGGTGCAGGTCGAAACGCCCGATCCGGCCATCAACGTGATGGCCAATGGCTGGCTGCTCTATCAGACCCTGGCCTGCCGCATCTGGGCGCGCAGCGGTTATTACCAGTCGGGCGGCGCCTTCGGTTTTCGCGATCAGTTGCAGGACGGCATGGCCCTGATTCACGCCGAGCCCGGGCTGGTCCGCCAACATCTGCTGCTCTGTGCCAGCCGCCAGTTTCAGGAAGGCGATGTGCAGCACTGGTGGCACCCGCCATCCGGCCGGGGCGTGCGCACCCATTGTTCCGACGATTTCCTCTGGCTGCCGCTGGCGGTATGCCGCTACCTGACGATCAGCGGCGATCATGGCGTGCTCGAAGAAAGCCTGCCTTTCCTCGAAGGCCGCCCGGTTAACCCGGAGGACGACTCCTATTACGATCTGCCGATCCGTTCTCTCGAGGTCGCCAGCCTGTACGAGCATTGCGTCCGGGCCATCCGCCACGGTCTGCGATTTGGCGCGCACGGCTTGCCGCTGATCGGCTCCGGCGACTGGAACGACGGCATGAACCGGGTCGGCGTGCTGGGCAAGGGGGAGAGCATCTGGCTCGGCTTCTTCCTCTGCGAAGTGCTCCGGCGCTTCACCGAGGTGGCGGTGGCGCATGGCGACCCGGACTTTGCCGAACTGTGCCGGGGGGAAGGTGCCCGCCTGCGCCTGAGCATCGAGACCCATGGCTGGGATGGCGAATGGTACCGCCGGGCTTACTTCGACGATGGCACGCCGCTCGGTTCGCGGGCCAATGCCGAATGCCGGATCGATTCCATTTCGCAGAGCTGGTCCGTGCTCTCCGGTGCCGGCAATCCGGAACGCTCGCACCTGGCCATGCGGGCGCTCGACCAGCATCTGGTTCGCCGTCGGGATGGCCTGGTGCAACTGCTCGAGCCGCCGTTCAGCAAGTCGCAGCTGGATCCCGGCTATATCCGCGGCTATGTGCCCGGAGTCAGGGAAAACGGCGGGCAATACACGCATGGCGCGATCTGGGCAGCCATGGCCTTTGCCGAACTGGGCGACAGGGCGCGGACCTGGGAACTGCTGTCGATGATCAACCCGGTCAATCACGCGCTGACAGCGGCGGCGGTGGCGACCTACAAGGTCGAGCCCTATGTCGTCACGGCCGACGTCTATGCCGTCAATCCGCACATCGGCCGGGGCGGCTGGAGCTGGTATACCGGCTCGGCCGGCTGGCTGTATCGCCTGATCGTCGAATCGCTGCTCGGCCTGCAGCGCCAGGGCGATAGC
>Ga0316604_10003738_pt1 | contig 10513 bp, 9 predicted proteins | sample OWC_soil_day20_C_FD_207650 | JGI IMG/M metagenome (GOLD analysis project Ga0316604, IMG submission 207650) | Wetland soil microbial communities from Old Woman Creek delta, Ohio, United States - OWC_soil_day20_CT | ecosystem: Environmental > Terrestrial > Soil > Wetlands | place: USA: Ohio... | reverse complement strand
TTGTACAGTTTACCTAAAAATTCAGCAGTATCGTTTTGATAAAAATGTCAAATACTGTTTTGATATCCCTCAGTGGGCTTTGAATGCGACGATTGTTAAATTTTCCCTTCAACCGTTAGTGGAGAACTGTTTTGTTCATAGTGTAAGCGCTGGTCCTGAACCAACCCGTATTATGATAGCGGCTTATCAGGAGGAGGGTAACCTAATTATCAAGGTTGTCGATACTGGGGTAGGTATGGCAGAGTGTGTATTGGACCAGATTAAACAGAAACTTAGTAGTAAAGAAATCAATGATGGCGGGACTCATATCGGCATTGTTAATGTTCATCGCCGCATTATAAATCTTTTTGGTTCCAATTATGGGGTGACGGTGGACAGCATTCCCGGCCAAGGTACAACTGTGCTGGTTAAGCTGCCACTCATACACAAGGACGAGGGTGGTAACCAACATGAACAATATTCTTATTGTGGATGATGAAAAATGGGTGCGGTCGGCGCTTAAATGGACGGTGGAACAGACTGGCCTCCCTGTAAAAGTTGTTGGTGAATGCAGTAACGGGCTAGAAGCCCTTGACTGGCTAAACGAACAGCAAGCAGATTTGGTGCTTGTTGATATTACCATGCCGGTTATGACCGGTTTGATTTTTTTAGAGCAGCTCAGGCAGGCTGGGAATGAACAAGCTGTCATTTTTATCACCGTGAATGAGGATTTTTGCTACATTCAGCAGGCACTACGGGCAGGGGCCTTTGATTATCTTTTGAAACCAGTCGAGGTAGAGCAATTGACAGCTTGTCTCACAAAGTGGCTAAATCACCAGCAAAAGGCTCTTAACCCACCGAAAGCAAACGAGCCCATCATACCACTAGCACAGCTGTCGCCGGTAGAACAAGTACTAAAATATATTGAGTCACTGCCGCCGGGCCAGGTAACGCTTGCCGAAGCAGCCAAGCATGTGCATATGAATCCGAGTTACTTGAGCCAGTTATTTAAGCAGCAAAAAGGCACTAATTTCATCGACTATGTGACTAAGATTAGGCTTAAGGAGGCAAAACGCCTGCTGACAACTACAACACTGAGAATTTCGGAAATTGCTGAACGTCTGGGGTACGCCGACTTAGCTTATTTTACTAATATATTTAAAAAAACTTGTCAGGTAACACCGTCAGAGTACCGGAAAACGCACGCTCATCACTAGTTGGAAAATAGCGCTTGCATTTAGCGGCCTGGAGGTCTGAGGCACAGGCTGTACTGGTTCAAAAAGATATTTTATAACTGTGTGATGCATTGCCAGTGGGATACCGCCTTATGGGGCACAATTTCTTTAAGGCAAGGGGGTTGCGGTACTATCTTATAAGGCCTCCGCGACTCCCAAAACTTATAAATTCTACATTAAGAAAGACAGTAGATGGTGCAGTTCAGATTGATGCACATCCACTGTCTTTTTTATTTTAACAGGTAATTCTCAAAGCTTCTGCAGATTGCACCTACGCAGTTTTAATAATTTTTATAGATAGGATATTGACAGTTGAGAATAATCAGAATATAATCATATATAAGAATAAACAATCATAAATAAGCATAAAAGACCATCGGGGAAAAGTGGGGATTTAAAAATGTTATATGAGGAAGAACGCAAGTTGAAGATTGTTGAATATCTACAGGAGCATTCAAGGGCTTCTGTACAACAGCTTGGCAAAATATTCCAAGTATCAGAATCAACGGTTCGCAGGGACCTGCAGGAATTAGAGGATGCTAAACTCTTAAAAAGAACCCATGGTGGTGCTGTGTGTCTAGAGACTGTCAATTTTGAACCAACTTTTATCGAAAAAGAAGATCAGTTCCAAAAAGAAAAAGAGAGTATTGCCAGAAAGGCCGCAGAGTTTATACAGGATGGAGATACCTTAGTAATTGATTCAGGAACTACAACCGCATATTTAGCTAAAGAGCTGAAAAGGTTTGCTCACTTAAAGGTTGTAACTAACTCGATTATTTTAGTTCAGGAGTTACAGGGAGTGGAAGGGATAGAGGTTATTATTACTGGCGGAACGGTGCGGCAAAATACATTGGCGATGGTCGGCCCGATTACGGAGCATTCCCTTAGTATGCTGCGGGTGGATAAGGCGTTCATGGCAACAAATGGACTGGATCTGCATAAGGGGCTGACAACTCCGAATATTGTGGAAGCAGCTACAAAAACTAAGATGATTGATATTGCTAAACAAGTTATTTTATTAACAGATTATACAAAGATCGGGAAGGTAACCTTTGCTAAATTTGCGGAGGTATCAAGAATTGATACCTGTATAGTTGATGATAAAGTAACACAGGCTGTAGTTGATGGAATGGAAAAATTAGGAGTTTGGGTTTGCATAGTAACCCCATAGGAGGCGATTAGTTTGAAACCATATGTAGTTACGGTAACCTTAAATCCTGCAATTGATAAAACAGTAATTGTTGATAAGCTCCAGATTGGCGGATTGAATCGAGTACAAAGTGTACGAATGGATCCGGGGGGCAAGGGAATTAATGTCGCCAGAGTGTTACATCAATTTGGTATACCTGTTACTGCCGCAGGATTGATTGCTGGTGCTCAGGGGCAAACCCTGCTGCAATATCTGGCTTTAGAAAGAATTACTGCCAACTTTTTGACAATATCCGGTGAAACGCGAACAAATTTGAAAGTGGTTGATGCCAGTTCCAATATTACAACTGAAATCAATGAGGCTGGTTTTGCAGTAAGAGAAAAAGAAATAAATAATTTTAAGATTCAGCTTGCAAAACTTCTGGAGGATGCTTCTTTTCTAGTTTTGAGCGGGAGTTTGCCGCCTCAAGTCGAGTATGGTATTTATCGCGAATTGACGGCAATCGCTAAGAGCAAGAATGTGAAAACTATCCTGGATGCGGATGATGAGGCTCTTTGCGCAGGGATACAAGCAGCACCTTTTGCAATTAAGCCTAATATTCACGAGTTGGGAAAATTAGCAGGTCGAGAAATGGCAGATGATCAGGACATTATTCATGCGGCCCGGAAGATCATGGAAAGGGGTATTGAGCTTATCATTGTTTCCATGGGTGCGCAAGGCGCCATTATTATGAACAAGCAGGAAAACTATCGAGTAAGGACTGGCTCTATAGTACCCCAAAGTACAGTAGGGGCAGGGGATTCAATGGTTGCAGTGCTGGCCTATTCGCTGTTAAATCAGTATTCCCTGGCGGAAACAGCGCAGTGGGTTACGGCTGCAGGGTCGATAACGGCTTCCAAACCGGGCACACAGGTATGTTCACTGGTAGAAGTCCAACAATTTTTGCATAAAGTGCAAGTCGAAAGAATGTAACGTCAACAATTTCTAAAATGAAGGGGAGGGTTAGGTGTGAAGAAGATTCTAGCGGTTACAGCTTGTCCGACAGGTATAGCTCATACCTATATGGCTGCTGAGGCTCTGCTGCAGGCGGCCAAGGAAAAAGACGTTGAGATCAAGGTTGAAACCCGTGGTGCAGTGGGAATTGAAAATGAATTAACGGCAGAGGACATTGCCGCAGCTCATGCTATTATTATTGCCGCGGCTACAGATGTAGAAGAATTTCGCTTTGCCGGTAAGCCGGTTGTAAAAGTTGCCATTGGGGAAGCAATTAAAGATCCCAAAAGCGTGATTGACGAAGCGTTAGCCAGGAAGCCTTCTAACCCGAATTCTGTTGACCAGGAGGTCCAAAGCAAAGAAACAAAAAAATCGCAAATGACAGGACCGTACAAACATCTGATGACAGGTGTGTCGTATATGTTGCCGCTTGTTGTTGCCGGTGGTTTACTGATTGCGGTTTCGTTCATATTTGGCATTGAAGCTTTCAAACAACAAGGAACGTTGGCGGCGGCGCTAATGGATATCGGTGGCGGTGCAGCGTTTGCTCTGATGGTTCCGATACTTGCAGGTTTTATCGCATTTTCGATTGCGGAAAAGCCGGGTCTTGCTCCAGGACTTATTGGGGGGATGCTGGCAACTAAGGTTGGAGCAGGGTTTTTGGGAGGGATTATTGCCGGGTTTCTGGCAGGTTATGTTGCAAAATGGATGAAAGAAAACATAAATTTGCCAAAAAACTTTGCCGGCCTAGTACCAATATTGATTATTCCCTTCTTTGGTAGTGCGGTTGTTGGTTTGTTGATGATTTATGTGATTGGTAGTCCAATGAAAGCCGTTATGGACGGACTTAGCGGTTGGCTTACTAATCTTGGCACAGGGAATGCAAGTATGCTAGGCTTGCTTTTAGGGGCAATGATGGCCTTTGATATGGGTGGCCCAGTAAATAAAGCGGCGTACACATTTGCGGTCGGGCTGCTGGGTAGTGGTTTGTATGGACCTATTGCCGCTGTTATGGCTGCAGGGATGACTCCTCCCCTTGGTTTGTGGCTGGCTACGGTTCTTGCACCAAAGAAATTTTCCGTTGAAGAGAGAGAAGCTGGCAAGGCAGCGGGAGTGCTGGGTATTTCATTTATTACCGAAGGGGCTATTCCGTTTGCGGCGGCCGATCCTTTACGTATTATTCCTTCCATCATGGCTGGATCTGCAGTTGCCGGTGCATTGTCGATGGCATTGGGGGCGACTTTAAGAGCGCCGCACGGCGGAATTTTTGTACTCCTGATTCCCAATGCGGTGGGTAATTTGACCATGTATGTACTTTCTATTCTTGCTGGAACCGTAGTGACAGCAGTATTAATCAGTATAGTAAAGAAGAATAAAACGTCCGCATAAAGGTGAATAAATAGTACAACGCAAGCAGTGTTTTTAAAATAACAGGAGGTGCAATACTGTGGAAATATTAAATATTATTAAAGAAGAAACTGTTTTTCTGGAACTAGATGCGTCAAGCCGGGGCGAATGCTTACAGGTAATGATTAATGGCATGGAAAAGGCTGGATTCGTAAGCGATAAGGCGGTCTATTTGGCAGCGGTGAATGAGCGGGAACAAAAAGGGTCAACAGGTATCGGCTTTGGTGTGGCAATTCCTCACGGCAAATCCAGCGGTGTAGCTGCTACTGGTTTAGCATTCGCTAGACTGGCTAACCCGGTTGAGTGGAATTCTTTGGATGGTAAGCCGGTGCAAATTATATTTCTTATCGGTGTACCTGACAAAGATGCTGGGAACGAGCATATGAAAATTTTAATTGCTTTATCCAGAAAATTAATCCATGAGGATTTTCGGAAAAAGCTATTGGCGGTAAATTCATCGGCAGAACTTTATGCAGTTCTGCAATCTATTTAGGGGGTGCGGTATGATTATTGTGGAAGGTGTATTGCAAAATAAGACCGGTTTTCATATTCGCCCAGCACAGTTGTTTATGGAAAAGGCAAATGAATTTAAGGCCAATGTTACGGTTAAGAATGAAGAAGGAATGGAAGCTGACGGCAAAAGTATTTTAGGATTAATGACTATGGGATTTGAATATGGGTCTAAAATTGTAATTGAGACCAGCGGGGATGATGAGGAGATGGCAGCAAAAGCGCTCCTGGACTTGGTTAACAGTAAATTTGGTGAGGAATAACTTTTGAAAGGTGAAAAAGCCATGGCTGAAATCAAATTGTCTGGTATAGGGGTTTCGGAAGGAATTCGAATTGGGAAAGTTATTCGCTATGCTCATAGTGTTCATAATCAGCAATTTAATGATATATCAGAAGCTGACATTGCCCAAGAAATAGAACGGCTTGCAGCGGCAAAAGAAAAATGCATTCAAGAAATTGAACAACTTATTGAGCAAGCACAGCAGACCGTTGGTGCTGAAAAGGCAGGTGTTATTCAGGCGCAGAAAAGTTTTTTGCTAGATCCCACATTTTGCCCTGAAATGGAAAAGTTAATTAGTAAAAAACTATTTTCAGCCGAAAAAGCAGTTGATCAAGTTGTAAAAAAAGTAATGTCAATATTTGAAAAAATGCCGAATGAATATATGCGGGAACGGGCTGCTGATGTAAAAGATGTCGGTACCCGTTTGTTGGCAGCGTTGACAGGAGTAAAGGGTATAAATTTGGGAGAGATTCGTGAGGAAGTTATTCTGATTGCGGATGATCTAGCGCCTACCGATACCGTGCAGCTAAATAAAAAATATATCCAGGCTTTTGTTACGCAAAAGGGCGGAAAAACGTCACACACCGCCATCTTTTCCAAAACTTTGGGTATTCCTGCTGTTATTGGAATTAGCGCAGGGCTTGAGCAAATTCAAGCTGGTGAAACCGTTATCGTTGATGGCACGGATGGTATTTGTATTGTTAATCCTGAGGAAGAAACGATTCGTATCTATTTAGAGAGAATGGCTAAAGAAGCTAAAGACGAAAGTGCTTTAGAGGCTTATGCAGCCCAAAAGGCTATTACCAAGGACGGATATCAAGTTGAGGTTGGGGCGAATATTGGTACGGCAGCAGATGCTCTATATGCCGTGGAGCAAGGAGCCGAAGGCATAGGTTTGCTAAGAACTGAACTTGTATATATGTCAGAAGCCAGTTTGCCGGATGAAGAAAGGCAATTTACACTGTACCGGGATATTGTTCAGGTTATGGGGAATAAGCCGGTAATTATTCGCACATTAGACATTGGTGGTGACAAAGAACTTTCTTATCTGAAGATCCCTAAAGAAATGAATCCGTTTTTGGGGTATCGAGCTATACGACTTTGTCTTGATCAGAAGCCGCTGTTTGTAACGCAAATACGGGCGATTTTACGAGCTAGTGCCTTTGGAAAGGTAAAAATAATGTTTCCAATGATATCTTGTCTTGAGGAATGGAGAATTGCCAAAGGCATAGTGGAAGAAGTCAAAGAACAGCTTAGATCGGAAAGTAATTTTTTTGATGAGGAAGTCGAAGTGGGTATCATGGTGGAAGTTCCTTCGGTGGCTATCCTGGCAAAGCAATTTGCCAAAGAGGTTGATTTCTTTAGTATCGGTACGAATGACCTTGTTCAATATACGTTGGCGGTTGATCGAATGAATGAGAAAATTGACTACTTATACGACCATTTTAATCCAGCCATCATTAGTCTTCTCCAAAATGTTGTGAATGCTGCTCACGCTGAAGGGAAATTCGTCGGGATGTGCGGCGGTATGGCTGGAGATCCTAAGGCCGTTCCACTATTATTGGCATTGGGATTGGATGAATTTAGTATGTCGGCGACTGCGATTAGGAAAGTAAAACATACAATAAACCAGCTGGAATCGGAAAAATGCCGAAGCTTGCTGGATGATGTCTTGCAAATGAATACTGCCCAAGACATTCGGTTAAAGTTGGAATCTTTCTGCAGTGAAAACGGAATTTGATGCAATGATAATTGGCTATTACCGATAATGTAATCCTGCAATACCTTGCATAAGGTGTTGCAGGATTTTCTTTTGTAGCAGTGTGAAGAATGTTTGCATATTATGTAGCAAAGAAGGGTGAAAGGAGGGGCTTGCGTGGCGAATAAAAAACGCCCTTATTGGGAAGAACCTGAGATTGAAGATTGGGATGATGACGAAGAGGATTGGGAAGATGAAGATAATGCCAGAGGAAATAGACAACTGCTGCCGTTTGTTGTTGGTTTAGGGTTAGGAATAGGGTTTGGCTGCTATCCCCGGCGATATTGCCATCCTCGCCGGTACTGCTTTCCACGTGAGTACTGTTATCCGCGCGAATTTTGTTATCCTCGTCAGGGGTGTTATCCACGTCCGTGTTACCCGCTATATTAGCGATTTACGTGAAAGGGCTTTCTAACGTGGAAGCCCTTTTTATTTAATACACTTTTAGATTAGAGATTCCGGTTGTCACGTCTTCCAACAGCGGAAGTGCGACAGGCTCTTTTGTCTTGGCCTGCACCATCAAGTTACCTTATTTGTTATGGCGATGTAATCATTTTATTTTTGTAAACCGATCATTCCAGTGAGCATGTATACCTTTGAAAGTGTGAATGAAGGCTTCCAGGGGAGTCAGGTTATAGGTTGCTGTTGAAAACGTAGCGCTAGCGGCAATACTACCGGTCGTGACATCATAGACGGTTTGGGTTAATGTGATGTAATACGTATTCTTTTCTTGTTTTAATCGGGTGGCGCTAACATCGGCGACTATGGCCCACCGGCAGCCGGAGGCCATGGCTGGCTCCTGCCAGCCAGAATTTAATGGAGTTGTTCCTAGAATATAGTCCGGCAATGAGTGGTGGTATTCATCTTGTAATGCTTCCTGCATATACCAAAAGTCTGTCGTCAAGTCGGGGGGGAGGTTATTTTGCAGTGGGGTAATGTAGACGCGTTCTGGATTTGCCTGCTTGGCGGCAGGTGAGGAGGGTAGCGGCATTCCTGCTTCAGCAGCCTGCCGGCGCTTGTTATAATAATTTTTAATTGCGGAATCAATATAGTCGGTTAATTGATGAGTGTCGTGTACAGTATCAGGAGGATTCCAGTTAATTTCTCGGCCGAACTGCCGGTAGCCACCAACTAGAGTTTGCAGGACACCGGTTACCGGATCGCCGGAATTGACGAACCGCGTCAGTTGGAGGACTGGGCCGAATTTTGCGGCAAAAGCTTCATTGCCTACGGCGGGTGCGCCAAAGGTAATAACTTCTATCTGCTTAGGGCTGACGCCTGTGCTAAGTAGTCCTGCTCCGGCCAGGGTGGCGGCTGCACCGCCGAGACTATGGCCAGTCAGGCATAGCTTGCGCTGTTTATCAGTGCGGAGTAAGTCGGACAGAGAAAGGTTAATCTGCTGGGGATTACGTAAGACGGCCGACGGACCTGCTTGAACAAATTCATTAAACCCGCGGTGAACTTTGGGTTCACTATCGGGAATATTCTTTTTGGCGGCATTGGCGGCAATTTCTTCGGGAGTGCTGCCGGCAAAATAGACTTTGTCAACCTTGAGGTCGATTTTAATGTCTGCTTTATTTTCTGTGCCGACAATGGCTACAATGTAGTAGGGGGTGCCTTCTTTCCGGGCAATCAGGTAACGGGCGCCAGTGCGGCCCTGAGACTGAACATAGTGGTCGATTTGCCAGCCGTCCTGTTCCAGATAATGATTGGCCAGTTCACCAAGTCGGCCAGTGTAGGCAGCCGCGCTGGCCCCGGCTGCCAAATAGATTTTATATGCTTCCTCATAATCCTCTTTCGGACCGGCATAGCTCACAGGCGAAGTATATGCCAGCACGTAAGCGACAAAGAGTAGCAGTAAGACGCGCTTCAATCAACATCACCCTGCCCTATATTTATCTTTCTATTGGAGTACAACTGTGCATGCTTTTGGTTTGCCTTAAGGCAGCTAACTGTTTTAGGCTTTCCTCCAACTGATCGGTTACTATGGCAATTTCGTTTAGTTTAGAGTATGTTTTTAGGACGCTGCTGCTCTGGGTCGGCTTCATCAATCATTGGGGCGCGATAAAATTCAAAGGACAACCAGGTCATCGCCAATATAAAAGCTGCGGCGAAGCAACAATCTTATAGCAAGGAACTTTTAGCCGTTATTTTTAAATAGAAGTGACAGGCGGGTTAGGCGAAAGGAGTGCCGGGTTGTTCGCCAGCTGTCGCCGGAGTCTGCGGCGTATGGCTGGGCTGGGCTTTATACCAGGCGGCATACATAACCGGTAATACAATCAGCGTCAATATCGTAGCACCGAACAGGCCGCTGGCAATGGCTACGGCCATTGGTCCCCAGAAACCGCTGGACACAAGCGGAAGCATTCCTAAAATTGCTGCTGCTGCCGTCAGCATGATCGGGCGGAACCGGATAATGGCGGAGTCAATGATGGCATCCCATAAAGGCTTGCCGGCTACTTGATGCTGATCAATCTGGTCCATCAGGATAACCGAGTTACGCATAATGATGCCGGATAATGCCAGCACGCCTAACTGTGCAACAAAGCCCATCGGACTGCCGGTAAGAAAGAGCCCTAGTGATACACCAATAATGCCGAGTGGCGCGGTCAGCAAGGTCATGATCATTTTAACGATACTCTGCAACTGGATCATCAACAGAATCATAATGGCAATCACCATGGCCGGTACAGTTTGAATGATAAAGCCAGAACTTTCGATACTGCTTTCTTTCGGACCGTCGTATTCTATACTATAGCCAAACGGCAAACTGGCTTGCAGATCAGCAAGGTTGCTGTAAACTTGTTCGGCTACACTATCCCCCTTGAAGCCGGGCTTGGTTTCGGCCTGTACCAATATCATGGGTTTTAGGTCACGGCGGTAAATCAAGCCGTCTTCTGTTTCAAAACTGATATTGGCAATTTGGTCCAGCGGAACATATTTGCCGTTGCCGATATGAATATTGAGGTCTTTCATCCGGGAAGGGTCATTCCGGTCCTGGGCATCAAAGCGGAAGACCATGCTGACAGTCTTGTCGTTTTCCCGGAATTCGGCAATGTTGGAACCGGACAGCTGAGTCTGGAGCGAGGTTGCTAGGGCCTGGGAGGTAATGCCTAATTTGCGGGCTTTGTCCTGGTCAATTTCTAAATGCATGCTTTTACTTTTCTCCGACCAGTTTAGATTAACACCTTCCGTCCCGG
>Ga0316604_10003737_pt1 | contig 10515 bp, 9 predicted proteins | sample OWC_soil_day20_C_FD_207650 | JGI IMG/M metagenome (GOLD analysis project Ga0316604, IMG submission 207650) | Wetland soil microbial communities from Old Woman Creek delta, Ohio, United States - OWC_soil_day20_CT | ecosystem: Environmental > Terrestrial > Soil > Wetlands | place: USA: Ohio... | reverse complement strand
AGTTTCACTGAATCTACAGTTCCGTATTCTTCCATAACTTGTCTCAAATCTGATTCCCTAACGCGGTAGCTTAGGTTTCCAATGTAAATGTTCATAAAAAATAAAAATAAAAAATTGATAAATAAAATGAGAAACAACGGAAGTTTGAGATAGATCTGGATTCAACTGAGAAGAAGAAAAAAGAACGATACGAAACGATCTATTGTTTACGGTTACAAAGAAAAGCATTTTTTTCGAATTATGACCCATAAATATTACTTTTTAGATCACAATTGTCCCAAAATCAATATAAAAATGCTCCATTAGATGAAAATTGAAATAAAAACGCAAAGAATGCAGCATTTCTATCTATTAAGAATCGAAAAATGCATTCTTTGCGAATGATCAAACACTATATATATTTTCAGAATTCTTCTCCCAAAGGCAATCTATTAATCTATGGCTACAAATTTATAAAATAGAAGGAGAAGAAGCCCTAGCAGAATATTAGTGGTTGCTTAAATAATCGGCCACACCAGATTCTGTGGCTTTAAGCGCATCTTTACCTTTTGTCCAGTTTGCAGGACAAACTTCACCAAATTCTTCAAAATGTTGCAAGGCATCTACCATACGCAGAGCCTCATCAACGCTACGTCCCAACGGTAAGTCATTGATAACAGAATGACGTACCACTCCTTCTTTATCTATGAGGAACAAACCACGGTATGCTACCGGAGCACCTATACATACCCAATTTCCATTTTCATCGGGAGCATAACTACCGGCTAATACTCCAAAACTCTCTGAAATAGATTTAGAAAAGTCGGCTACCACAGGATAAGTTACCCCATGAATTCCTCCTTCGTTTTTGGGTGTCTGTAACCATGCCAAATGAGAATATTCAGAATCTACTGAGCAACCTACGACAGCTACATTTCTTTTTTCAAACTCAGCTAATTTTTCCTGAAAAGCATGCAGTTCTGTAGGACATACAAAAGTAAAATCCATCGGATAGAAGAAAAATACCACAGCTTTCTTTCCTTTATATTGTTCCAATGAAAAGTCTGCTACTATTTCATTACCTTTTACTACTGCAGCTGCACTGAACTTCGGTGCTTGTTTTCCAATTAATGATCTCATAATGTTTTTATTTAAAAAGTTATTAATTATTTTTCTGTTGGCAAAGCTATCTTAATACTTCCTTTTAGCCAAAAATAAACCATGCATAAAATCTATTGGCTCATAGGCTTCATCTATGAGGTGTGTTTTCTAAGCTAAGCATATCAGTTTATAATTATAAAAAGAATACTTTTGCAATAGGATTTATAACATAACACTATTTGAACATGAAAAGGCTAATTGCACTCTTATTTTTATTAAATATTATATTTTGTCTTCAAGCGAAACAGAAAGAACCGAACTATACTATTATCGTTTCTCTCGACGGCTTTCGCTGGGATTATCCTGAAATGTATCATACACCTAATTTAGACAAGATAGCTGCTCAGGGCGTAAAGGCAACTATGCTCCCCTCCTTTCCGGCATCAACGTTTCCCAACCATTATACATTGGCTACCGGATTGGTGCCCGACCATAATGGCATCATCAACAATACATTTTGGGATGTGAAAGCTAAACAGCGATATTCCATGGGAGACTCTGCAACAAGAAACAATCCGGACTACTATCTTGGCGAACCCATCTGGATTACCGCACAAAAACAGGGTGTAAAGACCGGCAACATATATTGGGTCGGATCGGATATAGCTATTAAGGGAACCTATCCTACTTATCATAAGCTTTTCTCACAGAAGCCATTGCTAAGCTTCGAACAACGCATTGACACCGTTATTTCATGGCTGCAAAAGCCTAAGGTAGAGCGCCCTCAACTGATTATGCTCTACTTTGAAGAACCCGATGGCGTTGGTCATCATTTCGGTCCGAAAAGCAGAGAAACAAAAAATGCAGTGCAACATTTAGACAGTTTGATGGGTGTACTGCTTACTAAGATTAAGTCGTTGCCCATTGCCTCAAAGGTGAACCTGATCATTACTTCCGATCATGGTATGACAGAAATCAGCCAAGAGCGTGTGGTTGATATGAACTTGTATCTAAAGCCTGAATGGTGTGAAATGATTGATGGCACCACTCCTACTTCGATATTTACGAAACCTGAATACCGAGACTCGGTATATAATGTACTTAAAAAAGTAGCGCACATCTTCGTCTGGAAAAAGGAAGAAATACCGGCGGAGTTAAATTATGGAAGTAGTGATCGCATAGGCGATATTGTTGTTGCACCGGAGTTGGGATGGCAATTCACTGATAAAGGGCGTGATTTAAAAGGTGCTCATGGATACTTTCCGCAAAGTAAAGACATGCAGGTCGTGTTTAGGGCTTGCGGACCTGACTTCAAGAAGGGTTATCAATCCAACGGTTTTATCAATGTAGATATTTACCCGCTTCTGGCATATCTGCTGAACATAGCACCCGAAAAGACTGATGGCCAGTTTCAACGAATAGAAGATATACTTGTACCCTAAGGTTTTTGTTTGCGTAAATCAATCAAAAAAGATAGAAGCTTAGGCTTTAGGCCCTTAATAAAGAATTCCCCTTGTTTAGGCGTATTCTCTTAGAGGATATTCTAAACAAGGGGAATTTCATACCAGTTATGATTGATTCAGAAAAAACAGAGAAACTATTTTTTCCAGAGTTTACTCATATCTTCGAGCGTTTTACCTTTTGTTTCGGGTACCCAACGCCATACAAAGATTGCCGCAAGGACGCAGATGGCACTGTAAAGGCCATAGGCAAACATAGGACTTAAATCGTAGAGAGCAGGGAAAGTTGATGATACAATGTAATTGAATATCCACTGGAAGGCAACAGCCAGAGCCACAGCCTTGCCGCGGATAGTATTCGGGAATATCTCTGCTATCAACACCCAACAGATTGGTCCCCATGACATCATAAAGAAGGCTGCATACACGATGACAGAGAACACAGGTAAAATACCTTTTACACCCATTCCATCGCACAAGGCAACCGCAAAGGCACCTGCTGCCATACCAATAGAGCCAATGATAAGCAAAGGCTTACGTCCAAACTTATCGACAGTAAAGATAGCCACTAAGGTAAATAAAATATTGACCACGCCCATAATTACTGTTTGCATCATTCCACCACCTTCAGCACCTGCACTTTCAAAGATACGGGGTGCATAGTACAACACTGCATTGATACCAATAGCTTGTTGAAAGACAGAGAGAAGAATACCTATCACGATAACCGTAAGACCGTAGCTAAGTAACTTTTCTGTTTTCTCGTGAGCTGTAGCTTTGATTTCTGATAAGATTTCTTTGGCCTTAATCGTTCCGTTTACTTTTTCCAGTATGGAGAAGGCTCTGCTTTCTTGCTGCATCATCACCAGATAGCGAGGACTTTTGGGTACAAAAAAGAGTAATACTCCAAACAAGGCAGCCGGGAATGCTTCGGAGCCAAACATATATCTCCAACCTTCTTTTACCGACCACATATCCGATTCGCTGCTAACGGTAAGTATACCTGTTGTACCATCCTTTATTAAAATGGGGTTTTCATGCCCACCTAATATTAGAAAATTGACAAAATAAACAACCAGCATACCAAAAATAATGGCAAATTGGTTGCATGACACTAAGGTACCGCGAATATTAGAAGGAGCAATCTCTGCAATATACATGGGGCATATAGCCGAAGCTAAACCGACGCCAAGACCTCCTAAAACACGATAAAGATTGAAGGCAATGAGCAATTCCATGTTGGGCTTACCATACTCAAAGAATAAAAATTCAGGGTAGTATGACCCCAGTGCAGAAAGAAAGAAAAAGACAGCTGCCAAACGGAGTGAATTGCGACGTCCTAAACGCGAAGCAAACACACCGGACATTGCTCCACCGATAACGCAGCCTATCAAGGCACTGGAGGAAGTAATGCCATGCATCAACTTATCATACTGAAAGTCGGTTGCCGTTAAGAAGAAAGCTTCAAGCCCTTTCTCGGCACCCGAGATCACTGCCGTGTCATAACCAAACAGTAGCCCTCCGAGGATGGCTACTGTTGTGATAGAGTAAAGGTAGAGTTTGCTACCGTTGTTTGTATAATTCATGGTATAGATTAGGTGTTAACAATACATGTTCAGAATTGCTTCATACAATTCTTGCTTGCCGCTGGTTTGTTTCGGTTCGCCGTTTGCTTTAGCATAAGCCACAACCTCTTCCAATGACATCTTACCTTCTTCAAATAACTTGCCTTTACCGCCATCAAACGAAGCATAACGATCTGCAAGCATTTTAGAATAAGGAGATTCGTTCAACAACGCAGCTGCATTTTCCAAAGCGCGCGCCATTACGTCCATACCGGCAATGTGTGCAATGAAGATATCTTCCAAATCGGTAGAGTTACGACGAGTCTTCGCATCAAAGTTTGTACCTCCGTTGCCCAGACCATCATTGCGGATAATCTGTACCATAGCCTGAATCAATTCGAACTGGTCGATAGGGAATTGGTCTGTATCCCATCCATTCTGGTAATCACCACGATTGGCATCAATGGAACCTAACATACCATTATCTACAGCTACAGCCAATTCATGTTCAAAGGTGTGTCCGGCCAATGTAGCATGGTTCACTTCAATGTTTACTTTGAAATCATTCTCCAAACCGTGTGCTTTCAAGAAACCGATAACTGTCTCTGTATCCACATCATATTGATGTTTCATCGGTTCCATTGGTTTAGGTTCGATAAGGAAAGTACCCTTGAAACCTTTAGCACGAGCATAGTCACGAGCAACAGTCAACATCTTGGCCAAGTGGTCCTTTTCGCGTTTCTGATCTGTGTTAAGTAATGACATGTAGCCTTCACGACCACCCCAGAACACATAGTTTGATCCACCCAGTTCAATAGTAGCATCAATAGCATTCTTTATTTGCACTGCAGCACGAGCCACAACATCAAAATCAGGATTGGTAGCAGCACCATTCATATAGCGAGCATGACCAAACACATTGGCAGTACCCCAAAGCAATTTGATTCCTGTTTCTGCTTGTTTCTGTTTTGCATACGCCACAATAGCCTTCAAGTTAGCTTCATATTCTTCAATTGTATCGGCTTCGCTGATCAAATCGATATCATGGAAACAATAGAATCCAATACCAATCTTCTGCATGAATTCAAATCCGGCATCCATTTTATTTTTAGCAGCTTGCAATTTGTCAGCATCACCATTCCATGGAAATTCTTTTGTTCCACCACCGAATGGATCACCACCTTCTGCGCAAAGTGTGTGCCACCAAGCCATAGAGAATCGTAACCAATCCTTCATTTTCTTACCATTGATAACCTTTTCAGCATCATAGTAACGGAACGCCATCGGGTTCTTACTTTCTTTACCTTCAAATTTAATTTTTCCTACTCCGGGAAAAAATTCTTTTGTTGCCATAATCATTTTTGTTTTGCGGCTTATTCATTTTACGTGTTTTAGTGATAAAAGAATAAAGCCTGATTTTTATTAATTGAAATTTTTATATTTTAGTTCTCTACTTGCTCATTGATTTTTCCAACCGATGCTTCCACCGTGCATAAGCATCGGCATATTCTTGCCGTTTGGCTATGTTAGGTTCTATCACATCCAGTTTCTCGAGTGTAGCAAAAGCCTCATTGTTATCTTTATAGATGCCTGCGCCAATGCCTGCACCCTTGGCAGCACCCACAGAACCATCCGTGTCATAAAGCTCTATAACGGCACCCGAGACTCCGGCTAGGGTATCACGGAAAATGGAGCTAAGGAACATATTAGCATGTCCGGCATGTATCTTTTTCACCGGAATGCCCATCTGTTCCATAATGTCTATACCATATTTGAAAGAGAAGACAATACCTTCTTGTGCAGCACGAATAATATGGTGTTTGCCATGCGTGTTAAAGTTTATTCCACGGATACTACAGCCTATCTCCTTATTGTTGAGCATGCGTTCGGCACCGTTACCAAAAGGTAGAATGCTAACACCTGCACTACCGATAGGCGCTTTAGAGGCAAGAACGTTCATTTCGTTGTATGACAAGCCTTCGGGGGCAATGTTTCGCTTCACCCAAGAGTTGAGAATACCTGTACCATTAATGCAAAGCAATACGCCTAAACGGGTTTGTTCCGCTGTATGGTTTACGTGCGCAAAAGTGTTGACACGAGATTGTGGATCGTAGTTCACCTCACCGTTCACACCATACACCACACCCGATGTTCCGGCAGTAGAAGCAATTTCTCCCGGATTGAATACATTCAATGAAAGAGCATTGTTTGGTTGGTCGCCCGCACGGTAGGTGATAGGCGTTCCTTCTCTCAAACCAAGTTCTTTGGCAGCTGCTGCATTTACGCGTCCTTGTTCAGAGAAGGTCGGTTTAATATCGGCTATCAAAGAAGTATCAAAACCATAGTAATCCATCAGGAATGTAGCTAGCGAATTATTCTTGAAATCCCAAAACATTCCTTCGGAGAGTCCGGAAACAGTGGTGCATATCTCTCCACTCAACTTCATGGCAATGTAATCACCAGGAAGCATGATTTTGTAAATACGTTCATAGATAGCAGGTTCGTTTTCTTTTATCCATGCCAGTTTAGAGGCAGTGAAGTTTCCCGGAGAGTTGAGCAAGTGCGACAAGCATTGTTGTTCACCCAGCGTTTCGAAAGCTTTATGACCATAAGGTACTGCGCGAGAATCGCACCAGATAATAGAAGGGCGCAATACCTGTTGATCTTTGTCCACGCATACCAATCCGTGCATCTGATAAGAAATGCCGATGGCTTTTATTTCGGGTGCACTCGCTCCTGATTCAGTCAAAATGGCTTGCGTAGCAAGTTTTAAGTTTTCCCACCAACTTTCAGGATCTTGTTCCGCCCATCCGGGGTTTACAGCAATGATGTTTGCCTCTGTTTTGGGAAAGAAGGCCGACGCTATGCATTTGCCTGTTTCTGCATTTACCAAGCTCGCCTTAACGGAAGAGCTACCAATGTCATATCCTAATAAAAACATAGATTTGATTTTTTGTGTTAGATTATTTTTTATGCAATTAATTTCTGTTTATCTCCTTATCTTATTATAGATTTTCTTATCAAACTTATAATAACGCGCTGCACGGTGAGGCACTCCCTTCTGTCGTTCTTCAAGGGGCACTACATATTCCATCATAGCTATTTTCTTGTGAAAGTTACGCACATCCAAGGGTTTGTCATAAACCAGTTCGAAGAGTATTCGCAACTGTGCGGCAGTAAATTTACGTGGAAGCAAATCGAATAAGATAGAAGGGTTAAATTCAACAAACTGACGAATATACACCAACGCTTCTTTAATAATAAGGTTATGATCGAATGCCAGTGTTTTCACATCATCTAAGGGAATCCAGCAAGCCTGATAAGCTTCAAGAGATTGGTTCTGTGCACGGTCTATCTTCACCATGGCCATATAAGCAACCGTAACGATACGCTCTACCTTTAGTTTTGTAGCGCGTTCCAACCAACGGACATCTTTCGGATTACTCGTTCTGTTTTTTGATCCAAAGGCTTTGAACTGTATGAGGTTAACGCTCTTCACACCGGTAAGTTCGGATAATACTCGTTGTGCAGCTTCATTCAGATCTTCATCTACATAGATCAAACTTCCCGGGAGCTTCATATCATTATAGATATCCCCCGCTTCTTCACCCATACGTTTCACCAGCAAGACTTTGAGCTGTTCGCCATCAAAACCAATTACTACGCAATCTACTGAGATGTGATTATTTGCTAATGGAGTTTCGTTCTGCATGTTTTGCATAATATGTATTTTAAGCGTTGCAAATATAGAGAGTATTTTCATTTAATCAAATATATAAAAGACTATTTTTATATGATATAAAACATTCTTTTTCAGATAGATACATATCATATATTATACAATATCAGTATTGATTGTTATCATCAATAATACAATATGTATTTTGAGAGATTTACAATCGGAGTAATTGTAAAGAGTACAAGAAGAACATAAGATCTGATTATCAAGTATTTTAGTCTGGTTATTATTCTTGTTTGTTGAGAGCACTTATTGTATTTAAGCATATTCTTTTCCTCAAGAGAACCGTCGTATTATTAAATTCCTTACCTTTGCGGCCGTATTTTATTTATAAAAACACTTTTAAAAATCAAGAAGATATGAAAGCATTTGTATTTCCCGGTCAAGGAGCTCAGTTTGTAGGAATGGGTAAGGACTTATATGAAAACTCGGCTTTAGCCAAAGAACTGTTTGAAAAAGCAAATGATATCCTGGGATATCGCATTACAGATATTATGTTCAGCGGTACTGACGAAGACCTACGCCAAACAAAGGTAACTCAACCGGCCGTATTCTTGCATTCCGTTATCTCTGCTCTCTGCATGGGCGATGACTTTAAACCGGAAATGACTGCAGGTCACTCTCTGGGTGAATTCTCTGCTTTGGTTACTGCCGGCGCACTGTCTTTTGAAGATGGGTTGAAACTGGTTTATGCACGTGCCATGGCTATGCAAAAAGCATGTGAAGCTACTCCATCTACGATGGCTGCAATCATTGCTTTGGCTGACGAAAAGGTAGAAGAGATCTGCGCATCTATTCAGGGCGAAGTTTGTGTACCTGCCAACTATAACTGTCCGGGACAAATTGTTATTTCAGGTTCTATGGCCGGCATTGAACAGGCTTGCGAACTGATGAAGGCTGCCGGAGCAAAACGTGCTCTTCCATTGAAGGTAGGTGGTGCATTCCATTCTCCATTGATGAACCCTGCAAAAGTAGAACTCGAAGCTGCGATCACTGCTACAGAAATCCATGCTCCTAAATGTCCCGTTTACCAGAACGTAGACGCTCTTCCTCACACTGACCCAACTGAGATAAAGAAAAACCTTGTGGCACAGCTTACTGCTTCTGTACGCTGGACTCAAACAGTGAAGAATATGGTTGCCGATGGCGCAACAGACTTCACCGAATGTGGACCCGGTGCAGTACTTCAAGGATTAATTAAGAAGATTGAACCGAGTGTAGAAGCACACGGAATAGCATAACGACTAACAGAAAGCTGCCATAATGCAGCGACTATAGATTCCCTTCCACTCTTTTCGTTAGATTAGCGTGGGAGGGATTCTCATTTATTTTTCAACTAAATATTGAGTAAAGCCTTTAGAATATTCAGTGCAGAATTTACCTTTCTTGTCAGCGTATATAATAAAATATTCTATACCCGGAGTTTTCTCTTTAAGCAATTTAGCCTTTTCTCTCCCCATAGCCATAAATGCGGTAGCGTAAGCATCAGCCGTCATGCAATTATCTGCAATAATGGTGGCACTCAATATGTCTTGCTGAGCAGGATAACCGGTTTTGGGATTAATGGTATGGCCATATTTCACCCCATTCTTTTCATGATAATTGCGATAGTTGCCGGAAGTGGCCAATCCTCTCTTTCCACACAAGCGCACCACTTGTTGCAGCTCCTGATGCACTCCAAGAGAATCATAAGTTGGCTTAACGATTCCCACATGCCAACAATCTCCTTTCGGATTTACCCCTTTCGCCATAATCTCCCCTCCTATCTCAATCATGTAGTTTTTAATGCCTTTCTTCTCAAATAAATTGGCCACCACATCGCACATCGTTCCATCTCCAAGAGCCGAAAAGTTGAGCAAAGTACGGGGATCTTCTTTTACCACCCTATCATTCTCAATTTTCACTTTATGAAAACCAACAAATGAACGGATACTATCAATCGCTTGTGGAGTAGGATCATTCATCTTTTTAAACCCAAATCCCCAAAGATTGATGAAGGGAGCACAAGTCACATCAAACATTCCATCCGTTTTGTTTCCTACCTCAACTGCCTTAGCAAACACTGCCCTGAACAAGCTGTCGGTATGCATGTCTTCATTGCGGTTAACCATAGAAATGACAGACAACGAATCGAATGGATTTATCGTGTGATAACAGCGATGAAGTTCCTCTTTAATAACGCTATCAAGAGGTTCGGTATATTCAAGTTTAATATGATAAGGAGTATGTAGATCAGTTCCTGTTACCTCGTAATATTGCATCCGGTCATGGCAACTGCATAAGATACACGATGCAAGCATCCAATAAATTATCTTTGTTTTCATCTTTTAATATCATTCTGTATTTAGAGCCTCAAAATTAAAGATATTCTTCTTTATTACTGCTTATTATTTCCTTTTATTTCCTCTTATCTCATCATAAAATAAAAGAAAAGTGGTTAAAGGCTGACACAATGTTAGCTCTTTAGCCACTTTTCTTTTTGCGCTTTCGGTACGTAATATTATTAAGAAGGCCTTCTTAATAATCGACAGCAAATTAGGCTACCACTATAGCGTTTTAAAATATTCTATTGTTTTCTTTAATCCTTCTTCGAGTTTTATAGTGGGCTCCCACCCACCCAATTTCTCTTTAGCCAAAGTAATATCCGGCTGCCGCTGCTTGGGATCGTCAC
>Ga0316604_10003736_pt1 | contig 10518 bp, 8 predicted proteins | sample OWC_soil_day20_C_FD_207650 | JGI IMG/M metagenome (GOLD analysis project Ga0316604, IMG submission 207650) | Wetland soil microbial communities from Old Woman Creek delta, Ohio, United States - OWC_soil_day20_CT | ecosystem: Environmental > Terrestrial > Soil > Wetlands | place: USA: Ohio... | reverse complement strand
AGATTACTGTGCCAGCGGAAAACCTGCCGGCTGATTATATCGCACCCGCCTTCGAAGTCGAGAACCGGGGACACGGACATAAGGATTGAAAGGAGACGTTCTTTTTGTATTGGATTTATGATCCTGCCATCGGTAAGATAATTGCAGCCGTCGTGGGCTACCTAGTAATCGGGGTAATTGTTTTTTTTGTAAAAACATCCGCCAATAATTATATTGCGGACACATACTCCCGGTACCGGGCCAAAAAAATCTTTGAGTATGCGGGATATTTCGTCGCCATAGTGTATAGTACGATTGTATTCAGCGAGCAATTGAGTGGATTGACTGTGGTTCTTGGCGTAGCCGGAGCAGGAGTCGCGTTTGCATTGCAGGAGGTCATCATAAGTATTGCCGGATGGGTTGCCATTTCAATCGGCAGCTTTTATGCGCCGGGTGACAGGGTCCAGTTGGGAGGAATCACCGGAGATGTCATTGATATCGGGATTCTGCGGACCACGCTAATGGAAACCGGCCAGTGGGTGGAAGCGGATCTTTATAACGGTCGCGTCGTGAGGATTGCCAACAGTTTTGTCTTTAAAGAACCGGTGTTTAATTATTCGGGTTCTTTTCCATTTTTGTGGGACGAAATCAAAGTGCCGGTAAAGTACGGAAGTAATCATAGATTGGCTCGCCAAATTTTTCAACAGGTTGCTGAGGAGAAGACCCTGGAATATGCTGAGGTTGCTCAAACAGCGTGGGATCATCTTGTCAAGCAGTATATCCTTAAAGAAAGCAAACTTGACCCGCAAGTGACACTTGCGGCGAATGACAACTGGATTGAATTCACCATTCGCTACATTGTCGACTATCGGATACGCCGAAAAATCAAAGATGAAATCTTCACTGCCATTCTCGACCAGCTGGAGCAAAGTGAGGGTCAGGTCGCTATTGCTTCAACAACCATCCATATTGTTGAAACGCCTGTGATCCAAGTGCATCAAACGTCAAACGTTAGCACCGTTAAACGTTAGCACTAGCAAAGCCGTGACAGGAAATCTATGTAATCATAGCCATCTCAAGTCTCACAGGGCTCCAGACAGTTTTGCGCTCGTCGGGTTCCTTAACGAAAGAAAATTACTGTGTTCAACAAAAACAGGGGAATCAGTACGGCGACCGACCAACCCATGTAACCAAAGAAACTCGGCATACGTATACCTGATTATTCCGCGATGGAGCGAACCATGAAATTAGGCGCATTTCCAATATAAGTATTGGAACCCATAAACACGGAACCGCAGGAAATGGCCATCAGCACATGTTTGTTTACCATACCCATGTCTGTTGCGATTCCGGTCGCTGCCTTCATCTGTCCTCCCAATGCTAGGAATGTCAGATAGGTAGGCGCGTTGTCCAGGAAGCTTGAAAGAGTGCCCGAAGCCCAGAAATACAGCCAAGGTTCGGTTACGCCAAGTTGAGCTCCTTTTTGCACTCAAAATAGCGAGGGCCGGTATAATCGTGATAAAGATCCCCGCGAACAGAACAGCCACTTCTTTGATGTGGCCCCAGGAGAACGAATTGTCGGTGTGCAGGATCTTCGAAGTCAGCTTGAACGAGAGCAACGTTATGATCAATATGAATGAATCTCTGAGGAGGTTCAAATATGGCAATATCAAAGTGTGCCCGTGCGCCGCAATGAGCAGAATGCCCCGAAATCTATGCTGCGCAGCATTATAAAAAACAGAAAGCTTTGCCAATGCGCCGCCGACAATCACTGCGGCAATGACTCCGCCAAGGAAAAGCAGGTTCGTTAGTCCATCGATCCGGATTGGATCGCTTGCACAAGACTGTGCGTTTTTTTTCGAACAAAACATCCCGCTGACGGGATCAGCCTTTTCTTTTTTATATTGGAACAAGTCAAGCCAATAGTATACTCCAAGCAGAATCGCGACATTCAGCAAGTAGGGGGGGCAAGAGTTTCAGCGTCCCCAAAAATGGCACGCCATGCAAATAACCCAAAAACAAAGGCGGGTCCCCGACCGGTGTCAAGGAGCCACCGATATTGCTCACGATGAAGATGAAAAAAATGATCGTATGAACCTTGCACGCCTAAATTCAATCGCCCGGATAAGCGGGCGAATTAAAATGATAGAAGCGCCGGTAGTCCCTACGATACTGGACAGAATCGCTCCAATCGCCAGAATCAGCATGTTGAAAAGCGGTGTGCCTCGTAAGGCCCCTTTGACCATGATCCCTCTAGTGATGACAAACAGTGCGAACAATAGGACGATGAACGGAATAAAATTACTCAAAATACATACCTCGCATATCAAAAAGAAGAAGCCTGTTTGACAGACTCCTCCAAAGCAACTGACCTTATTTATTTAAAATTTAATTCTACCAATCAGGCGACTATCTTGTCAAGAATAGTAGTTGCTTAAATCAAGGATTACTCTATTTTGGCTAGTTACGACTTGAAAACGGTCTAAACTTCGAATGGCACCGCAGGGGTGAGGTGTCAGCACCATGACCTTTTCCCCATTTATATCAAAATCCGGTCTCCGATGGGAAATTTCGCCAAACGGTGCGAAATCGTTTGCTGCTGATCATAAAACTCCCATGAGCCGAGTGAACCCGGCGCAGCAAATCGTTGACGGGAATGTCGGGGTTGTTTGCGAACATGCTGGCTAGGACCTGGATGATCTGAAAAGACATTTCACTAAGGCCGGCGACATCTTTGGACCGGTGCAAAACTTCGCCCAGGTTGACCTGACATGTGGCCCAAAGTCCGGCATCTCGAACCGCCTGCAGCAGCATGGCCGCTTCGACGCCATAATTGACAGGAATGCGCATTTTCACGAGTAAATCGCGGTGAATGGCAACTGTGCCGGCCAAAGGCTGAATATAGCCTGATAATTCCGGATTGAAGGCGTTTAGCCAAGGGCGGGCGAGAATTTCGGTCACGCGACCGCCGCCAAGCTCGATGCCGGAAGATTCGATCCTTATAGGACGGGAAAAATAGCCCTTTGAAAATTTCAAAGAGGAATCGGTCAGCAACGGACCCAACAAGCCATAGAAGAAGCGCGGGGCGATACTCTCGATATCCGTATCGACCCAGGCAATAATTTCCGCATCGGTGACGAAAAGGCTTTTAAACATAGCCTCTCCTTTGCCGCGGTAGGTGCCGAGATCAGGCCGGATTTCCGGATGTAGGTGGACCGGAATGCCGAAAGACTTTGCAATCGATACAGTGGTATCGGTCGAAGCGGAATCAATAAGGATGACTTCGTCAATCAAACCGGCTTTTTTGACCTCCAAGGCCGTCTTGATGACATTTCCAACAGTTTTTTCTTCGTTCAGGCTGGGAAGAAGGACTGCGATTTTTTTACCCAATTTCTGTTTATAGGTCCGCAGGATGGCGGGAAGCGAAAAGTCGGACGCATCGAAGGTGCGCTCCCGGACCCAGCTATTGATTTCATCACTGTCGTCCAAGGTCATTTCCGTTACTGGACCACGGACGATGGTGACGCTGCCCGAATAGACTTCTTTGATTTTGTGATATAGAGGCATGATTTCCGAGGCCGCAAGAGGAGCGCCCAAAAAAAGCATGGAATAATCCTTGCCGATGGTTTTGATCAGCTCAAACAACGAAGGATCTCCGCGCCAGGCAACATCGACACTGTCAAATAGCGACTGTGCCGGCATGACGACGGAGGAAAGAAACACTTCTTCCAGGGCGGTGATTTTTTCTTCCAGGTGATACATTTTTAAGGCGTTAACACCTGAGCGGCTCAAAATCTCCAGGGTGGCCTGCGCGTTGATGCCGCCGCGCAGTACGGAGGCAATCGAACCTTCTTGCCAACCATCGGTAATCACGACAATTCCATTATGTTGCATCGTGTTTTCAGCAAAGGAATCCGCCGCGACAAAGAGAATTTGGGATTGATCGGCACGCTGTTGCAAGGACCACGACGGCTGCGATGAGCTATGCAAAGACAAATATGACACCTCTTTCGGACAATAATGGTGATTTTTCGATTTGATTCGGAGTGGTGGAGATTTTGGAAACAAAGTGTAGATGAAACAAATTGAAACATGATTCTGAGACAGTATGAATGATAATTATCATATTTATTATAGAGGGAATCAGAAAGACACGCAAATTAAACAAGATATCTGGACATGTTGCTTAATTACACGCTTGCGGTCGTTCACTCAAAAAGGAGTTGGAGAGACTTCCGTCGAATGTAATATGTATTATAGAAAAGTAAATATAATATACAGAAAGAGGTGCATGACGATGAATAATTTCCCGAAATATCTTGTGGCTTACGACGGGTCGCCGCATAGCAAAACGGCACTGGACTGGGCAATTGCGCTCGGTTGCCAAACGGGCGCCGAAATTGAAGTAGTCAAAGTGTTTGAACCAATCATTCGTCATTACACCAGCAGCGATTATAATATTTCGGAGCAAATTGTCGAGCAGTTTGCTGAAATGGAAAAAGTAGACCACCAAATGATGGAGGACATCAAAACGTTCAAGGCGGATTCCTGCACTATTAAGATTCAGACTAAAATTCTCAAGGGGCCAGTGGCTGCTACGCTGCTGGACTATGCAAGTAAAAATGCTGTTTCTATGATTATCGCCGGCACTAAAGGGCATCATTTATTGGAAAAATTGATGGTGGGGAGCGTGACCAGCAGTTTGGTCGCCCTATCCAAGGTTCCAGTCATGATCGTGACCGATCAGAGGGAAACAGCTTGCCCGAAAAAACTTCTTGTTGCCTATGATGGATCGGAGCACGCCAAAAAGGCCCTAGCTTTGGCCGTCGGTCTTGGCAAGCGCATCGGGGCTGAAATATTGGCTGCCAAAGTGATCGATCCGGTAGACCTGGCGGTGATTTACAGTAATATTGAGCCTGGGGCCGAGGTGAAAATAGAATCCGGGTTGAGCGGGCTGGATGAAGCAGATAAGACAATGATGGAAGAAGCGAAATCCATCGGGGAAGCCAGCGGCGTGAAAATCATGACAACGATTTTGACTGGCGATAATATTGCAGATACAATCATTCGTTATGCAGAGGAGCAAGAAGTGGATATCATTGTCGCCGGCACCTTGGGAAAAGGACTTCTTAGCGAACTCATGGTGGGAAGCGTGGCTAAAAATCTGGTTACTTTAGCGCAAATGCCTGTTTTGGTGGCTAAGTAGTCAATGTGCAATGTCTGATGATACCTTTTTGCAATCAGAACGAACCGAAGCGTATTGCCTGACGCTAACGGAAAGTATTGCAGCAAGAAAATTTGAAAAATGGGAAAATAGCTGGAATGCAGAAGCTTCCAGCTATTTTTCACTCATTTGCCTGCTGGCGTGCAGGCGGGGTTTGAATTAAAGTGAAGGCGGTCAAAAGAATATTGGCTTATCATAATGAAATGACAAATAGGAAGCGACAGGGGGGCATGCAGGCATGAAAAATATTTCCGTAACCATTGTCAAACTTGATCTTTTCAGCGATCTGCTAGTTGCTATGCTGGTAAGAATGGGTTGTTCCCGAAAAAATATCATTTGCGTTGCTGATAATGAGAAGGCTGTCCAGCAGATTCAGCTTTCCCCCAAAGAAAAGATAGTTTTCTTGGATGACAACAGCACCGGGTTGCATAAAGCCGAACAGTGGATAAAAGATTTAGCACGGGATTGCCCCTGCCTGATCATCGCGCAGAGACAACAGAGCCATCTTTCCAAGCGATTCTTTGAAATCGGCATTCAGGAGGTACTGCATGTCGATGATATCTCCGTCAATCTGCTCAGAAAAATCATGTTTAACGCCATTGAACGGCATCGTTTGCGAAAACAACTGCGCGAGGCATCCATGGTTGATTTGCTCACAGGTATCTATAATCATCGTGGATTTTTCAGCTACGCCGAACAGCAAATTAATCTGGCAATACGCATGAATAGGCCAATTTTCCTGATATATCTCGATATCGATCATATGAAGTGGATTAACGATTCCTGGGGGCATGAGGAGGGCGACTACATTCTCAAGGAAGCGGCGGCGCTGTTGAACGCTTCATTTCGGGAGACTGATATTGTCGGTAGGTTGGGCGGGGATGAATTTGCGGTATTGAGTCTTCAAAGCGATGAAGACTGCGAAGGAGCAATGGTGGAACGATTGAATCAACATTTGGATGAAAGACAGAAAACCTGGGATAAGCCTTATCCGCTTTCATTCAGCATCGGTGTTGCGCATTGCAGCCAACCGGAAAAAGGGGTTCTATCCAATCTTCTTGCCGAAGCAGATAGTCAGATGTATAAAAACAAAAAAAGCCAGCGCGGTCAACCGCCTGCGGTGAAATAACGGCAAGGCCTTTTCGGGTGAACCGAAATCTGATTTCAGGGGGAGGAAGGCATGGGGCTTCACAATAAAGGTTCGTTGAAAGAATTCGCCGCCACGGCGATTTGCGGCAATGATATCACGTCTTCCTGCCTCTACGTATCTGCACTTTCTGTTATCTATGCTGGTAAATGGGCGTGGGTGTCACTTTTGATGGTATCTGTCGTTCTATATTTTTACCGAGGGATTTATTCTGAAGTTGTAGGCGCTTTGCCACTGAATGGCGGCGCGTATAACGCACTGCTGAATACAACAAGCAAATCGACCGCATCAATGGCAGCCTGTCTTACATTGCTATCTTATATGGCAACCGCCGTAATTTCCGCCAATGAGGCGATGCATTATCTGCATACATTATGGCAGGGATTACCGGTTATTCCGGCGACCATTGTCCTGTTGGCGGTGTTTATGCTGTTGACGATTTCCGGGCTGGGAGAGTCAGCCAAAGTTGCAATGGGAATTTTCAGTCTGCATATCACGATGCTTGTGTTGCTTATTGTTTTCGGAATCATCCACCTGCTGCAAAATGGTCCCCAAATTTTATTGAACAATTGGCATACTCCACAGGAAGGCTCAATCATGATAGCATTGTTTTTTGGTTTTTCAACCGCTATGCTTGGAATTTCCGGATTCGAAAGCTCGGCCAACTTCGTCGAAGAGCAGGCAGACGGAGTTTTTCCAAAAACTTTGCGTAATATGTGGCTAGCTGTTACTGCATTTAACCCGATAATCGCATTTTTGGCACTCGGACTTTTACCAATAACACAAATCCGTGCCGAAAAAGAGGCGCTTTTGTCTTACATGGGGCATATCGCCGGAGGAGACTGGCTGGGAGTAGCCATCGCCATTGATGCAACGTTGGTTTTGAGCGGAGCCGTGCTCACCGCGTTTGTCGGAGTCACGGGGCTAATCAATCGAATGGTCCTGGATAGATGTTTGCCGCAATTTTTATTGAAAGTCAATTCTAGCGGAGCCCATTACCGAATTATCATATGCTTTTTCATACTTAACATCTCTGTATTATTAGTCACACAGGGACGGCTCACGGAACTGGCAGGGGTATATACATTGTCTTTTTTGTCAGTGATGATCCTCTTTGGCATGGGGAACCTGTTGCTGAAAGTTAAGAGAAGCGGCATAAGGCGTACTGTAACGGCTCCATGGCTGAGTGTCATTTTGGGAATTGTGGCAGTTGGCATTGCTTTGCTTGGCAATATAGTCATGAATCCCGTTTATGTGGGACTGTTTATGGAATATTTTATTCCCACAGTGATTGTCGTCTTGATGATGTTGCACAGAATTGCGATTTTGACGGCTTGCCTGTATATTCTTCGGGCGATAAGCCTAAAATTGACGATCATGACTGAGGGTATTACGCAATACATTCAGAACCAAATCACGATGATCAATTCCCAGGAAATTGTATTCTTCACCCGCGGAGCAGATTTGTCCAACCTTAATCTAGCCATGATTTACGTAAGGCAGAATGAACACACCAACCGTGTGAAAATTGTTACTGTTGTCCGTGATCCTTCAGAAGTTGCGTCAAGCGTGGCGACCGATGTAGAATTCTTAGATCGTGCTTATCCCGAAATTCATATTGAATTCGTCATTCATCAAGGAACTTTTGGACCGGATGTGGTTAAAGAGTTGTCGAAAAAATGGTCAATTCCGCCGAATTTTATGTTTATCGGCTCGCCGCAAAGTGATTTTGCTTTTAGTCTTGCCGAATTGGGCGGTGTGAGACTGATCGTCTAGAGTGCTTGGTTTCCGAATTGACAAAGCGAGGTATCAAACCATAATGACCGAATACTCCTTTTTCTGGCTGATGCTTTTTGCATCGATCGTGGCTATGCTGGGGAGATTTATCAAGATCCCTTATACCATTGCGCTGGTTTTAGCGGGGTTGGTCGTTGGACATCTGCGATTGCTGCCAGACGTGCACCTGGAGCCGCATCTTTTGTTTGTGGTTTTTTTGCTGCCGGTTTTATTTGAAGCGGGCATCAACATCCGCTTCCGGCCGCTAAGGCAGTACTGGATTGTCATCGGCGCTCTGGCCGTTTTGGGAACGGTTATGTCTATGCTATTGATCGGATACGCGACGCACTATTTGATCGGCTTACCGCTGATCACTGCACTCTTGTTTGGAGCCATCATTTCTTCTACCGATCCTATTTCTGTTATGTCGCTCTTTAAAAAAACAGGTGTATCCGAGAAGTTATCCCTGATTGTTTAGGCAGAAAGTTTATTTAACGATGGCGTGGCCATGGTTTTATTTCTCTTGTTGCAAAAAGTTGCAGAAACCGGTAATGCGTCTGTGACACAAGGGAGTGCCGATTTCTGTTTCAGTGTTTTAGGCAGGGCTGGCGTCGGAATCATACTGGGTAGCTTTGCTTCCTGTATAACCTGCGAATATGACGATCATCTCATAGAAATTACCTTGACGACGATCGTTGCTTATGGGGGTTACTTGGCAGCGGAACATTACCACGTGTCCGGCGTTATCGCAGTTGTGGCCGCCATTGTAGTGGTAAGGAATTATGGGATGACGCGGGGCATGTCGCCTGCTTCGCGCCAATCAGTCATGGATTTTTGGGAATATGCGGCTTTCACGGCAAATTCCATCGTTTTTCTGCTTGTAGGTATTGAAATCGCCAATGTATTCATCTTCTGTTTTGCCATGGACATTTTTGTCGCTATCATTGTCGTTTTGGCAGCGCGGGCATTGTGTGTGTATAATCTTTCTGGGCTGCTGCACTATGCCGGCTTCAATATTCCGCGCAGTTGGCAGCACGTAATGGTTTGGAGTGGCCTTCGCGGCGCATTGTCGATGGCTATGGTCCTTGGGTTGGGAAAAAGCCTGGCCGAATACAACCAACTTGTAGCCATGACATTTGGCGTGGTGCTGTTTTCCATAGTGGTTCAGGGTTTGAGCCTTGTGCCGCTGGTGAAGCGATTGGGACTTCGCAGCGAGAAATAAAGCTGCAGGAACACAATATATTGCTCGAGGAAACTATAGCCGTGAATGTAGCCTTGACCGAAAATGAGAGCTGCGTATCTCAAGGAATAGACAGGAGGGAATGGAACTTGGTTTGGTGGACAGATAGAAAGGAACAAAAACGAACATTTGCCAGTGTAATTGCGGATGCACAGCCGGACCAATATTTTTTCATTATGGTCATATTATCTTGCACCGTGGCGACTTACGGGCTGCTTTCCAACAGTACCGCAGTTGTCATTGGGGCGATGCTCATTGCACCGCTGATGGGGCCGATCTTGGGCGGAGCTTTAGGCATTGCCACACACAGCAATGATGTGCTCAAACTATCAGCAAAAGCGGAGGCATTGGGTGGGGTCACGTCGATTGTACTGGCGGCGGTTTTGACGCTCATCTTGCCCCAGACCGATTTGACACCGGAAATAATGGCAAGAACGACGCCTACGATTCTGGATCTTGTGATTGCTTTGGCATCGGGAGCAGCGGGCACCTATGCCATTTGCATGAAGCCGCAAGCTGCAACACTGCCTGGAGTCGCCATTGCCACGGCCCTGATGCCGCCCCTCTGCGTTGTCGGCATTGGTCTGGCCAAGCAGGACTTTAGCGTAATTAGTGGAGCCTTGTTGCTCTTTTTGGCAAATATGATCGCCATCAATGTAGTCGCTATTGCATTATTCACACTGGCTGGCTTTTCCAGCACTACATCCGAAATCGAAGAGGTTCCCGCGGGAAAGAAACGCCGATTGTTCTATCCGGTGTTGCTGCTTGCGCTCATCTCGATCCCGCTGGCTCTCATCATGTTTCAAACATATACTAAGGCCAATATGGAGAAAATAGTAAAAAGCTCGCTCGTGGAATCATTGGAGGTGATAGCGCCACATTCTACGTTGATTTCTGCCGACTATAAAGATTTGGACAAACAAATTTTAGTCAATGCGGCTTTTCGCACTACGACTATAATGACTCCAGAAAATATCCGTCATATGGAAAACTTGCTGGAATTGCGACTGGGCCGTCCTATTGCATTAAAGGCCGATGTGGTGCTGGTTCAAAAAGTGAATAACAAGGAAAGCGTGGATTCGTTCCGTCAATTGTTACCTAAGATCAAAGAAAAAGAGATTGTTGAAGTAGTGAAGACTTCAACTCCTGAGA
>Ga0316604_10003734_pt1 | contig 10520 bp, 10 predicted proteins | sample OWC_soil_day20_C_FD_207650 | JGI IMG/M metagenome (GOLD analysis project Ga0316604, IMG submission 207650) | Wetland soil microbial communities from Old Woman Creek delta, Ohio, United States - OWC_soil_day20_CT | ecosystem: Environmental > Terrestrial > Soil > Wetlands | place: USA: Ohio... | reverse complement strand
CAATTTTTCGAATGCTGTCATCTTGGCCGATAAAGATTCCAGTTACTGATTTGACCGCATCGTAACGCACAAAAAGAAAAAGCCCCTGATCAACAGGGGCTTTTTCAATGAAACCTGGCGGAGAGGGTGACCGCCATCATACTCGTTCGCCGAATTTCGAGAAAGCCCTAAATCGTTCCGTAACACGCGGATTTCATAGTGTTAGCCAAGACATGCCAGACCTAGTTCGTTCGATAAATTTTGCTTTCGACCGGATACGAGCGATAATTAAAAAGGGTCTAATAAAGGGTCGGACTGTGGGCAAGCTGAATGACAAGAAGGTAAGGACGGCACAGCCGGGGCGCTACTACGACGGCGGGGGCTTGGTGCTGCGGGTGCGTGAGTCCGGTTCGCGTGACTGGGCGTTGCGGATTACCAAGGACGGCAAGACAACCGACTACGGGCTAGGCGGCTTCCCGCTGGTCTCGCTGGCCGAGGCGCGAGAGGCAGCATTCGACATGCGCCGCGCAATCAAGCGAGGCGACATTCCACAACGGAAGCTCAAGACCGGGGGCGACCTGTTCGAGACGCTTGCCGAGGACTTCATCACCGCGCACGCCTCCGGCTGGAAGAATCCCAAGTCTGCCGATCAGTGGCGCTCGTCGCTCAAGACCTACGCCTACCAGACCATCGGCAAGAAGGCGGCGCAAAACATCACGACAACGGACGTGCTCGACATCCTCCGCCCTATCTGGCACGAGAAGACCGAGACGGCCAGCCGGGTGCGCGGTCGCATCGAGAAGATTCTGGACTACGCAACAGCCCACGGCCTGCGGTCAGGGGACAATCCGGCGCGATGGGCTGGGCATCTCTCTACCCTCCTGCCGAAGCGCACAGCGGTTGCCAAGGTCGAGCACCACGCAGCGATGGATTACCGCGACCTGCCGGAATTCTGGAAGAAGCTGGCATTGATGGACGGCAGCAGTGCAGCCGCCTTGCGCTGGACGATCCTCACCGCTGCCCGTTCCGGCGAGACACGCGGGGCGACCTATGACGAACTGGACAAGGACGGCCTGTGGATCGTTCCGGCTGAACGAATGAAGGCCGGCAAGGAACATCGGGTGCCGCTGACCAAGGAGGCGCTGGCCGCAATCCCGCCACGCAAGGGCGACAAGAACAAGCTGCTGTTTCCGGCTCCCCGTTCAGACAAGCCAATGTCGGACATGAGCATTGCCGCCGTGCTCAAGCGCATGGAGTTGGGCCAATTCACCGTTCATGGCTTCCGTTCCACCTTCCGGGATTGGGCAGGCGAATCGACGGCGCACCCCCGCGAAGTGATCGAGCACGCCCTAGCCCACCAGTTGAAAGACAAGGCAGAGGCGGCATACGCCCGAAGTGACTTGCTGGAGAAGCGGCGCAAGCTGATGGAGGATTGGACGGCGTATGTCACCAGCGCAATGAACGAAAAGACCAAGGGAGGCGACAACAATGAGTGACCAACAGACATTCACGGTCAGCTATGGCCGCGACCCCTCGATGGACTTGCCAGTGGCAGACGCTGCCGCCGAGTTCGCCCAATACCTTGAGGACTTGCGGAAGGTCGATCCGAACATCCCGCCGATGCCTGAGACGGTCAATTTCCTCCCTGTTCCCGGCAGCGACTGGCAACTGATGGTTGATCCACTTTGCCCACAAGCCCGGTGGTGGCGCGAACATTTCCGCTTGCCTTTGTTGGCCGAAGACTTCAACGGCGGTGACAAGCACGCCTTCTGGAAAGCACTCACGCTGATTGCCGAACACCAAATCCCACCCCCGGCATGGCTGGCCGCTGCGATGCTCAAGGAGTTCAGCGAGCAGGCCATGGCCAACATCAACGACAAGGACGGGCGACGCAAGGAAGGATGCCCCAAAACGCCTGAACAAGCACAGCAGGAGTTCGAGGCAATCAAGGCCGAGAGACTGCAAGGGCTGGCCGATGGCATGGCAGAGGTGCAACGCCTCCAAGAGAAAGGGCTTCACCGGAAGGCCGAAACCTTGAAGCAGCAGACCCAAGACAGATTCAGACCGACGGTGGAGGAAATTGCCCTAGACATGGGCATCAGCCGCGCCCATCTAAATCGACTCCGGGAGATTGCGGCTCGTCGAGCGTCGCAACGCGAAGCCCTCAGGGATCGCCTGCCGTGAAAACCAGGCAGGGCAGTACCGACCATATGTAGGCATGCCAAGTCATGTCTCAAATGCGGAAAACCACACTTGGATATTTCCTGTGCGTTCTATTGCTGCCTCCTTCGAGGTCACTTGCCCCCCGAGCCTGATGCCGAGGGACCTATCTCTGATAAAATGGAGTTGGTGCAATGAGATCTGTTCCATCAAGTGTCTGGGCGAGTCAGCCACTTGCTCAGATTGCCTACATGACAATCGCCGATTGATATCTTGGCGACTTAATATCAATAGCCATTGCTGCCAACAATCTTGAAACGTCGGCTTCCCCAAATGATCGCGCGGATGCAGCAAACCGGGCTACAGCTTCACTTTGTCGGCTCGGCTTTCTCTGGCATTAGTCGGTTAATTAGAACTCATATCTACGAGAAACGCTCTGAATGACTTGGCCCAGGATTAATACAGGAAATTGGTTCGTAAGCTTGCCAGTGTTGGCTTGGGTCATATTCGCCATTGTCATTTGGCAGCCGTTGCTTTGGCCTACCTTCAGCGCGACCATTATGAATGATGGTGACACTCCGCTGTACACCTCCTATGCTCTAAATCTCGCCCAGTGCCCGCTGGCTGTTAGTCGGGGCCTGATGATGAACGCCATTGGGCCGGACTGCCAAAGCGCCTTCGCGGGCAATCCGATCAATTATTACCTCGACCATCCGCCGGGAATGGCTTGGTTGCTGTCACCGTTTGTCTCTCGTAGTGAAGAACCGATTTTGGCTGCGCGCTGGTTTACCATTATGGCCAGCTTAGCCATGGTGCTGCTATGTGCGGCTATCGCTGCGCGCGCTCGTAGCCCAAAATGCGCCATCGGGGTATTGCTGTCAAGCCTGCTCGTGCCCGTGTTCTGGTGGCATGCCGTAAGCATTAATCTTAATCACACCGCACTACTATTCTCGGTGGCGACGGTGGGAGCCTTCCTAGAACAGCAGCGCTCGGGTTCGCGCGCTTGGCTCGTAGTTTCGCTTTTGGCGTTCGCAGCCGGTTGCTTCGTTGACTGGCCCGCCTTTTTCATCGCTGCACCCATCGGTCTGCGGTTGATGATTCAGAAGCAATGGAAGGTGTTCGCAGCTTATCTGACAACCGGCGTTGCCATGCTGGCACTTATTCTTGCCATGCTCAGTGGGAATCTGCACTCGGCCAATCAGCCTTTCATAATACAAAATTTCCTAATAGGCTCTTTTACTGGTCAATTCCAGAAAGCTGCTCACATCCTGCCCCTTGACCAAGCCTTGGTCATGAGCCTTCGCAACACCTGGAGAAGCCTTTCTATAGCGGCGCTCTTTTTGTTGGTGGCTCTAGCGCCACTTTTTAGCGGCGTGGCGCGGCGCTGGTTCTCCGGCCTTTATTTCTTGGTGTTGTGTTTCCTAGTTCAGGGTTTGTTGAACCAACTATTGTTTATCCAATGGTCGGCTACGCACAACTACTGGAACTATTATTACCTGCCAGCCGCGCTGATTACTGGGGGGATTTTGTTTGAGAACCTAGTGCAGCGTCTCGATAAGCTGATGTGGCCAGTCACGCTGGTACTGGCGGTATTGGCAGTCGGACTGTTCGAGCGTCAGAACCTTTACTGGCGCAACGATTATGCGCAGCCCCCCCAGACAACACGTGAATATCTCAAGGCGCATGGACTTGAGAACATTCTTGCGAGCCAGGCAATATTATTCTCGAATGATCAGGAATTGTTCTACGGGCAAGGATTTAAAACTCGTTTGGATTTTGCTTCGAGCGCGCGGCCACTGGAGCAGGCGAGCGATGCACAATGCGACAACGTCTATTTGGTTTTCAAGAATTCCACTATTGATGCAGCAGCCAAGGTTCGTTATTCCGGCGGCATTGTGTTGGATTGGTACGATTGGTATGTTGTTCCCCGTAATGTTTTGCGCACCGACTGCTTATCCGGCAAATAGGTCATAGTGCTAATGCAAGCTATGAATATAGATTAATAGATAAACCCGAATAATTTCGAACAAAATGACCAAAAACATTGTCGTGATTTTACCAGCTTTTAATGAGCAACAAACCATCGCGGATACGATGGAGGATTTTCATCGAGCGTTGCCAAATGCCCAGATATGGGTGATTAACAATCGTTCCACCGACGACACGGAGAAGTGTGCCCGTGACGCAATTACGCGACTGGGATGCGCTGGCGGGGTGATCAATGAAACCCGCCCAGGAAAGGGCAGTGCGGTTCGTCGTGCATTCCTCGAACTGGATGCGGATTATTATGTGTTGGCTGATGCTGACATGACATATCCGGCTAATGAGGTCCACCTATTATTGAGACCCGTTATGGAGGGGCTGGCCGATATGGCTGTGGGTGACCGCCACAGTGGAGGATTTTACGCTTCCGAGAACAAGCGGCCCATGCATGGCTTCGGTAACCAATTGGTGCGTGCGCTGGTCAACCGCCTTTTCGGCGCTGCGCTAGCGGACATCATGAGTGGGTACCGTGTCTTTAACCGGCGTTTCGTCAAAAGCTATCCTATTCTTGTCGATGGTTTCGAGATCGAAACCGACATGACTTTGCATGCGCTGGACAAGAAATTCCGCATCGTCGAGGTTTCGACGACGTATCGTGACCGCCCTGAAGGTAGCTTTTCCAAGCTGCGGACATTCAGTGACGGTATTCGGGTGGTGAACACCATTGGCAACATTCTGCGGCACTACCGTCCCTTTTTATTCTTCGGTGCGATTGGTGCTCTGTTCGCGCTGGTGGGCATTCTGGCTGGCATTCCGGTCTTTGATGACTGGACGCGTTTCCGCTTCATTTACCATCTGCCACTCGCGATTCTGGCTACTGGCCTGGAAATCATTGCCGTTGTGCTGATCGCGATTGGTCTTATTCTCGATTCTATTGTCCGCCAAGATCGGGCCAGCTTCCTGCGTGAATTGCTGGCGCGTAGTAGTGCTCATGGCAATTAGTTCGGATGGGGGCGCAACGCCCCTTGAGAAAGAGGCACAGTATCTTTACCAGCAACTATTCGCTAGCTTGCCTTCGGAAATGGTAGTTCAGGATTACGTACGTGCGCATAGCGAGATCGCTGCGCTAGCCAATCCTCCGGTGACTCAGATGCGTACGCTCGATGTGATTGTCGAGCGTGGTTTGGATGCGAATGGTATTGAGCCTTTTCTGCGTTCCGGTCAGTCACGCCATTTGTTGGGAAAAAAAATGCTCTTGCTGGCGTATCTGGCGCAGTGCAGTGCTGCGCGTGAAACACAGGCGCCTGCACGCAATCCTTGGTGGGTGTTGCTGGAGATGTCTGCTTGCGTGACGGCGGGGGCGTATTCACTCGCACGCGGTTACTATCAAAAATGGCGCTATGGCCTACTTTGACTATGTGATCGTTGGCAGTGGGCCTGCGGGGGTGGCTGCCGCGCGTCGTCTTGCTGCTCACAATTTATGTATTGTGGATGTCGGCCAGACCGCCGAGACACAGTTTCCGTATCAGACCATGGGGGATGCGCTGGCGGCTGCCGATACGCGTGCCTTGCTCGGCAACCACTGGGAAATGCTTGGCAATCTGATGGGCGAGACAATGGCGCATTCCAAATTACGCGCACCATGTATCGCGTATGTGGCCAAGGGCGAGCCTGCGTTTATCAGTGGGGGGCAGGGGACTTCTCCGATCTCGGTGGCGGGAAGCTATGCCGCCGGCGGATTATCCAATGCCTGGGGGGGGCAGCTGGTGCGTTATCGGCCCGCCGACCTGGCCTTGGCGGGCGATTGGCCCATCGAGGTGGGGGCGCTGGATCCGCACTATGTCGATCTGGAGGCGCATATCGGCATCTCGGGGGAGAATGACGACATGTCTGAATTCTTCGGGCACGTAAATGCCTTGCAGCCCCCCGCGCCATTGGTGCCCGCCGCACAACGGCTGCTTGCCAATTACCGCCGACGGCAGTCGCGCAGCAGTATGGATTTGCGTTTGGGATACTCACGCTTGGGTCTGCTGACCCAAGCCCATCGCGGCCATGAGCCGCATCGGCTGGGGCAGACCGAGTTCTTTACGACGGAGCAGGAAGGTTTCTACACTGCGCGCAGAACCTTGCGTGAGCTGCGTTCCCAGTCTGGCGTGACTTATCTTGGTGGCTGTCGGCTGCTGGCCTACCAAGAATCAGACGAGCATGTCGAACTGGTGATGCAGGAATCATCGGGGGTGCTACAGCGCATCACGGCACGTCATCTGTTGTTGGCCTGTGGCACCCTCCACACGGCGAGATTGGTGCTCCTGAACCGCAATGAGCAAGGACGTCAGCTTCCCTTTATTGAGCATCCGCCCACGCTCTTCCCGCTGTTCATGCCGTCGATGTTCGGCACTCCGTTGCCGCAGAAAAGTTTTCCGGTACAACTGGCCGCAACCTTGGCGGCTTCCGACAGCCGCGAGATGATCAGCATCTACTACCCAGGGGCGATGCTGCGCGCTGATCTGGCTGCGGACATGCCTTTGTCTTACAAGGCATCGTTGCGACTACTCCCCAAGATGCTGGGAGGGCTACTGGTCGGGCAGGTGTGGCAGACGGCACGGGCCCACGCTGGCAATACCCTGACGCTGGTCGATGATGGTTCGATCCGTATCAACTTCTGCCATCGCGAACATTTCAACAAATTGCCTCACCTGCTCAGCGAATTCCGGCGCATCGGAGCGTTTTCGCTGTCGCGTCTGGCGACTACGTCGCCGCCCGGATGGGGATTCCACTATGCCGGGTGCCTACCGATGCGAGCCTCTCCGCAGGCCTATGAGACGCATGTGGATGGTCGTCTGTGGGATAGTCGGCGGGTTCGGGTGGTCGACGCCAGCGTACTGCCAAGCCTGCCCGCGAAGAACCTGTCACTGACCATGATGGCCAATGCCGCACGTATTGCCGAGGAGACGCTGCGTTGCGGATACTGATTTTTGGAGCCAGCGGCTTTATCGGTACTCACTTGGTGCGACACGCCCTGGAGAGTGATGTGGAGGTAGTGGCCTTCTCGCGTTCTGGCGGTTCGCATGGCGAGGGGGTGAAGTGGTCGCTGGGAGATCCTGTGTCCGAGGCGCTGTGCCGCGACGCGGACTGTGCGTTGCACCTGGCACACGATTTTAATGGCGAGGCTGGGGCTTCACTGACAATTGAGGCAACCCTTTCCACGATTGCAGCGCTGCGCGCGCTTGGCGTAAAACGTCAGCTGTATTTCTCGTCCTATTCTGCGGGGCCTCACGCCACGTCGGTCTATGGGCGGACAAAGCTGGCCATTGAACAAGCCCTGGCGAGTGCCCCTGATGTGGTGATTGTTCGGCCCGGACTGGTGCTGGGCGAGGGGGGCATTTATGGTCGCATCAACGGCTGGGTGCGCAAAAACTGGATAGTTCCCTTGCCTGACAATGGCGTCGGCATGGTGCCGGTCATTGAAATTTCGCGTTTGTGCCGGGAATCCTTGAACTTGGCCTCCGTAGCGCATGTCTCGCGTCAGGCCAATCTGTTTGAGCGGGCGCCCGTGAGTCTTCGGCAGTTGGTACTCTCTGCAGCTGCCAAAGCCGGCAAGCGGCCACTGATTGTGCCCGTGCCATCCCGACTCGTATTGTGGGGCCTGCGCCTTGCCGCAAGATTGCCTATTCGCTTGCCGGTAAATGAAGACAACCTTGCTGGTTTTCTCGCCAACCAGACGGCACAGCACATATCGACTTTGGATAACGAGCGATGATGGACAAGTTTCGTAAATTGTTAACTGAACCCAAGGTGGCAGGCATCGATGTCGACAGCAACCTTCTACTTGAGCGGCACATGGCCGTGCTGCGCGACAAGGTGCTTCTCCGATCGGCCTTCGAGACCTTCTATGAAGACATGGCGGGCTGCTGTAATCGCTATTTTCAAGTGGATGGTCTGGAAGTAGAGCTGGGAACCGGGTCCGGGTTTTTTAAAAAGCTGCGTCCTGCGCTAATCACCAGTGATGTGCGCAAGGCAGAACACATCGACATGGAGGTGGATGCTCAACAGATGCCGTTTGATGACGCCTCGGTGCGCTGCATCTACGCTATAAATGTGTTCCATCACCTGCCCAATCCGGAACGCTTCCTGTCCGAATTGACGCGCGTCTTGAAACCCGGTGGTGGCTGCATCCTGATTGAGCCACACAACGGTTTCATGTCGGCACTGGTGCATCGTAACCTGCATGTCAATGAGCATTTCGATGCTGCCGCGTCAGACTGGACCAATGGCGCTATCGGTGGCCCCCTGTCAGGCGCTAACCAGGCTCTGGCCCACATCGTTTTCTGCCGCGACCGCCAGCGTTTCGAACAGCAATTTGGTGATCGCCTTGAAGTGGTGCACCAAGGGTATGTGCTCAATGCATGGCGCTACCTGTTTTCAGGTGGAGTCAATTTTCGCCAACTGCTGCCGTCCTTCATGAACAAGCTGCTGAAATTCATCGAACGTGCCGGGCAGTGTGCCGCGCCGCACTGGAGCCTGCACCAGATCATCGTGATAAGAAAGCGCTAAGTGATTCAATACATGCGTTTTTTAATTAACGGTGGCATTCTTGGCGTGCTGGCCGTGCTGCTGCAAAAACTACTATTCATGGCCGTTGGCGGGCAGTCGTCACAAGCATACTTCTTGGCGTCCGCACTGACTTATGTGCCACTGCTGTTGCTGAACTTCCGCGTCCAGCGGAGCTGGATCTTCGCGCGAAACGGTATTTTCTGGCGCTTCACGGTCGTGAACCTCAGCATCATGCTCCTGGTGTCATTGCTTTCCCCGGTGTGTCGCTACCTGATCGACAATCTGGTACATCATGGCTGGGGCGATAATGGAGGTTTTCTAGTGGCAGCCTTGCTAGGGTCGGCGCCTTCCTACCTGTTAACGAAACGGTTCGTTTTCGACCACGGTAGCAGTCGAATCACCAGTGGATAGATTTATGCTAAGGGGTTTTTCTCTTGAGCCATCCGAGCAAAAATCCAACGCAATTCCGAAGGTATCGTGTCAAGCAATCTGTAGCCCAACCTAACTTAGCACGGCGGTTTTCGTCACCGCCATACATTCCACGGAAAGCCCTGCGGTTGATGTCTTTCGCCAGATCGGCTTATGTTAAGACCCTCGATCCGGCCCTCTTATGATGCAAATGGCATACGTCGCACGACGAGTTGCCCCGCACTGCCCCGTAAGCACTACTCGCTCCCACGGCTTCTGGACGCGGTGTGCCATGTAGTCCAGAAACTGGTCGGCATCGCCTTCACGCGGGAAGACCTTCCGCACATGCCGCACGAAGGGTTCCGCCAGTCGAGCATCGCCCAACTCAATGACCGGGCTGCGGTACAAGTTGAAAACGGCGGCGCTTGGGTCTTCTGCGATTTCACCATTCCGGCATTCCTTGCCTTTGATGTAGCCGTCAGGGATTGACGGGTCGCAGGCCAATGAGGTCACATGGATGTGCTCTTTGATCCAGTCGCCAGCCTTGATGATCTTGCCTTCGACATTGACCGGGGAGCACACCACATCGACGGCGTTAGCTGTCCAGTAACGCAGGGTCGGCTTGTAGAGGTAATTGTTGCTTTCGCCGACATAAACGAACTGCTCGGGGCTGACTTCGCCCTTCTTCGGCACCCAGCCGTGCTTTGTCGCCGCATGGACGATAGTGCCGATGCTCAATTCCTTCTCTGCGCCTTGCTGGCTCAGTTCATAGAAGGCTTCACGCTGGATGGCGTCATGGTTCCTACCTTTCTTGCCGCCCCATTTATTGGCCCACTCGACATAGACCTGAAATGCGCCGTCTGCCCGGTTGAACTCACGGCCAAGGACAATCCCCACGGCACGCCAGAAGTCGCGGTCATCGGCGGGAATCACGGCCAGCATCCCGCGCACCTGTTCCAGCGTGTATCAATGGGCGATTCTGACTTCCTTCATTCCAGTCGTCGTGAGAACCTGATCGAACATCGGTTCATCGGTGAGGTATTGAAACACCTATGGCTTGGAAGTACATACGAGGTCGATGTTCTTCGTGCGGAAACAGATGCTTCGGGTTTGATTTGCCTTCTTCTGGATGATGATGCTAATCCAAACCGTATAGTCTTGGACCTTGCTTGACCACAGCCCAAACGTAATCCAGTCCCTTGTCCTCGATCATGCGACGATGCAGTGGATAAATGAGGATGCTGCCACAGGAACTGACATAGTGGTGGGCTATACGGTGGGCCAGCAAGTCGAATAAAACAAAAAAGCCCCTGAAATCAGGGGCTTTTTCATCAAACCTGGCGGAGAGGGCGGGATTCGAACCCGCGGTAGGGGATTACCCTACACACGCTTTCCAGGCGTGCGACTTAAACCGCTCATCCACCTCTCCGGAAGGC
>Ga0316604_10003733_pt1 | contig 10522 bp, 5 predicted proteins | sample OWC_soil_day20_C_FD_207650 | JGI IMG/M metagenome (GOLD analysis project Ga0316604, IMG submission 207650) | Wetland soil microbial communities from Old Woman Creek delta, Ohio, United States - OWC_soil_day20_CT | ecosystem: Environmental > Terrestrial > Soil > Wetlands | place: USA: Ohio... | reverse complement strand
GCACCAGCAGCATCAAGGCGCTCAGTTCAGCGCAGATTGGCGCATTGAGTACGACGAACGTATCCAGCCTATCCGACGAACAATTGAACGCATTTTTGCCCAATCAGGTCGGCGCCCTCAAAACCAACCAGATTGCGGCGTTGAGCTCCAACCAGATCGGATCACTGACCAGCAACGCAATCAAAGCGCTGAGTACGGCACAGGTCAAGGCGCTCAGCTCGAATCAGCTGACAGCCCTGAACGCAAGCCAGCTGGGAGCCATGACAACAAGCCAGATCCAGAGTCTGACCACGGCCAGTATCCAGGCACTGTCGTCCGATCAGATCAGCGCACTGTCCACTTCTGCGATCAGTGTGCTGAGCACCGCGCAGATCGCCGCGCTCTCTTCCAGCCAGTTGCAAAGCCTTTCTACCGATCAGGTGAAGGCGCTGACCTCCACACAGGCTCGTGCACTGACCGTAGCAAACGTGGCCAACACAAAAGGCATCAGTGCGCTGACCAACGAACAGATTGCCTCACTTTCGACGAGTGCCATCGCGGGGCTCACCACTGCTCAGATCCAGTCCCTGAGCACAGATCAGGTTCAGAGCCTGACGGTTGGGCAAGTTGGAAAACTGAATTCGACTGTCATCCGCAATCTTTCGGCCAGCCAGTTGAAGGCCATGTCTTATGAAGTGGTCCAGAATCTGGCGGCGACCCTGACGGCCAGCCAGATCGGCGCACTGACGACGGATCAGATCCAGTCCTTCACCACGACGCAGTTCAAAGCCCTCACGACAGCCCAGATTGCAGCACTTTCTTCGGATCAGGTCGGCGCACTGACGACGGATCAACTGAAGGAAATGACGACTGCCCAGGTCAGGGCGCTGACATTCGATGCGACGACCGGGCAAATCAAGGCCTTGAGTAACGAGCAGATCTCTGCCTTGTCGACGGCGGCCATTGCTGCACTGCGCACGGAGCAAATCAGCGGCCTGAGCGCAGATCAGATCACCAGCCTGACTGACAGTCAGGTCGCCGGACTAACCTCAACAGCAGTCAAATCACTTAGCGCAAATCAGCTCAAAGCCCTGGAAGACCAGGACGTTCAAGCCTTGGCCAGCAAGATACAAGCAAGTCAGATTGGTTCATTGACCACCGACCAGATTCAGTCATTGGGAACGGATCAGGTCAAGGCGCTGACGACAGCACAGGTAAAATCACTGAGCTCGGATCAACTGGGGGCACTCACCAGCACCCAGACTGCGGTATTGACCAGCACCCAGTTGAATGCCTTGAGTGGTGCCCAGATCAGTAATCTTTCCGACGGCGCGCTGCAAAAATTAAGTACGACAGCACTACAGGGCTTGGGTACCGCACAGATTTCCACCCTGGGGGATGCGCAACTGGCCGTATTGACCAGCGACCAGACCGCTGCGCTATCCAGCACCCAGTTGGGGGCACTGAGCAGTGTGCAGATCAACAAGCTCTCCGCTGAAGCCTTGCAAAACCTGAGCGCGACCGCACTGAAGGGTCTGAGCGCCACCCAGGTTTCCGCCTTGGGCACTGAACAGATCCGGAACCTCACCAATACCCAGGCTGCAAGCCTTTCGAGTACCCAGGTAGGGGCCCTGACCGACGATCAGCTGAAGGCACTCGAAACACAAGACGTCAACGCCTTGATCAGCAAGATCCAGTCCAGTCAGATTGACGCATTGACCACCGACCAGATCCAGTCCTTGGGAACGGATCAGGTGGGCGCGCTGACAACAGGACAACTCTCCAAGCTTACCGACGCGCAACTGGGCGCTCTGAGCAGCACCCAGACAGCTGAATTGACCAGTACCCAGTTGAAAGCGCTGAGTGGTGCCCAGATCAGCAAACTCTCCGTCGATGCGCTGCAAAACATCTCCACTACAGCGCTGCAGGGTTTGAGTACCACCCAGATCATCGCACTGGAGACCAGCCAGGTTCAGAACCTTTCTGACGCTCAGGTCGCAAGCCTTTCGAGCACCCAGGTGGGCGCGCTGACATCTGGCCAGCTGAAAGCCCTGGAAATTCAGGACGTCAGTGCGCTGGCAAGCAAGATCAAATCCAGCCAGATCAGCCTATTGACGACCGATCAGATCCAGTCTCTGGGGACGGATCAGGTCAAAGCGCTGACCTCCGGGCAACTGTCCTCACTGAGTTCAGATCAACTGGGCGCACTCACCAGTACCCAGACAGCGGTATTGACCAGTGCCCAGCTGAATGCACTGACTGGCGCCCAGATCAACAATCTGTCTGAAGACGCACTGCAAAAATTGAGTGCTACGGCACTACAGGGTTTGGGCACCGCACAGATCTCCACACTGGGAGATACCCAGCTGGCAGCTTTGACAAGCGATCAGACGGCAGCCTTGTCCAGTACTCAACTGGCATCTCTGAGCGGCACACAGATCAACAAACTGTCCTCTGAAGCCTTGCAGAATCTGAGCACAACCGCGCTGAAAGGCTTGGGCACCACCCAGGTGATTGCGCTGGGAACCGAGCAGATCCAGAACCTCACTGACGCCCAGACGGCCAGTCTTTCGAGCACCCAGGTCGGGGCGCTGACTGATGATCAGTTGAAAGCGCTTGAGACGCAGGATGTCAACGCCTTGGTCAGCAAGATTCAGTCCAGCCAGATCGACGCATTGACTACTGACCAGATCCAGTCTTTGGGCACAGACCAGGTCAAAGCGCTGACCTCTGCGCAACTGTCTTCTCTTAGCGCAGGACAATTGGGCGCGCTCACCAGCACCCAGACAGCCGTATTGACCAGCGCCCAGCTGAAGTCGCTGACGGGGGCACAGATCAGCAGCTTCTCCTTGGATGCATTGCAAAAGCTGAGCACGACAGCACTCCAGGGACTGAGCACCACCCAGGTCTCGACCTTGGGAACCGAGCAGATCCGGAACCTGAGCGACACGCAGGTGGCCAGCCTTTCAAGCACCCAGATCCGTGCGCTGACCGCCAGCCAAGTCAAGGCATTGGAGTCTGCAGACATCAAGGCAACCATCGCTCAATTCCAGAGCCAGCAAATCCAGGGGCTGAGCGATACCCAGATTACGGGTCTGACGACCGACAGCACGAGTGTCCTCAGCACCCAGCAGATCCGTGCCTTCACGACGGCCCAGATGGCGCTGTTCTCCTACACCCAGATCCAGGACCTTTCCGCAACGCAGGTCCAGGCGATGACGACCAGCCAGCTGGAAAAACTCTCCGGCTCGCAAGTCCACGCAATTGAAAGTGCCGATCTGAAGACGCTTTCCACCGCCCAGCTTGCCGCTTTCTCTTCTGCGCAACTGCAATTCCTGGATGCTACTCAGGTAGGTGCTCTAACCGACACCCAACTGCATTCCTTGAACAGCACACAGTTGAGTGGCGTCGTAGCCAATCTGTCAACGGCACAGATTGGGAAGCTGACGACGAGCCAGGTCAGCACCTTGACCACCAACCAGCTTGGTGGCATGACGACAGGACAACTGGCGGCCTTCAGCTCTACCCAGCTGCGTGCGATGGATGCAACCCAGCTTGGCATCATCCGCGATATCGCAGCGGCAACCAGCATTTCCAATTTCAGTGCTGACCAGATCAAGGGCCTTTCGACAACAGCCTTGTCTGCCTTGAGCAGTCGCCAGATCGACGCACTGTCTTCCGATCAGATCCAGGCGCTTGACACGGCACAGGTCGGTGCGATCCTGTCCAAGCTCAGCCAGTTGCAAGATTTGTCGCTCAGCCAGGTCGCCGCGCTGGACGTGACGAAACTTACCGCAGCCAAGGTGACCGATGCGACCAATGGTTTCTCGGCAACCCAGGTCCAGGCGCTGACAGCTGCACAACTGGGAGCCACGGCTTCTGGCAGCTCGAACAAACTGCTCACGGATCTTGGCACGCTGGCCAGCAACCTTTCGGATACTCAGATCACAGACTTGGGTGCCGGCATCACCGACCTGTCGACGACGCAGATCGCAGCACTGACCGCCTCTCAAGTCACGGTCCTGAGCTCAACGCAGCTGAACGCGTTCAGCACGGCCCAGTTTGCAAAACTCGACGCCACCAGTCTGCAAAATACCCAGATCGCGGCACTGAATGTCACCCAACTGGATACCGCTCAAGTCACGGCCTTGTCGGCTTCGCAGATCCGTTCGCTGACCACCGACCAGATCACAGCGTTGAGCGATGCACAACTCGGGGCCATCTCGGCAGCAAATGTCAAAGAACTGACACTGAGTCAGGTTGCCGAGCTGAGCAGTAGCCAAATCGGTCAACTGGACAACTACAAGACCAACCTGACCGCAGATCAGAAAGATGTGATCTACGATAGTCTGGGTAAAACAGCATATGACGCTCTGTTCGCGTGATTCAGAACTGAATGCTGTGTTTTAATCACAGACCGGTTGGCAAGAGTGCCAACCGGTTTTTTTAACTGCAGAGGTTGATCACGTGCGATGAAGAAAACGACGCCTTCCGTTGAGTTTTCCCTGGCCATTGAACAAGCTTGGCAGCAGCAGTTGCCACTGCTGAAACTGTTCGAGATCGCCAATCAGCTTTCCCAGAACGGCCATGACCCGCTGGCCGCCGTGCTTTATCAGACCTGGCTCAAGCGCAACAGAACAACCCACGACCATCTGGTTCTCTTTAATCTGGGTGTCATGCTGTTCAGCCAGAACGACATGGACGGTGCCCTCGAAGCCTATTGCCGGGCATTGCAGCTTGCGCCCGGTTTCCTTCAGCCCCGCTTCAATCTCGGACTGGTCTATGAGCGCCTCGGACACAGTGACTCGGCGGTTGCGCAGTGGCTGAGAATCGAATCAATGGCCAATGCCGATGAGCCGGAGCAGCGCTCCATGCTGATTCTGGCTTTGAACAATCTGGGGCGACATTACGAAGATATCGGCCGCTATGGTGAAGCGCTGGCCGCCCTGACCAAGAGCCTCCGCCTTCAACCCCAGCAACCGGATGCCATTCACCATTGGGTTTTCTTGCGGGCCAAGCAATGCCTCTGGCCTGTCTACGAGCCTCTCGGCCTGCTCGATGAAGCGACAGAACGTGCGCATACCTCCGCGCTCGCCATGATCAGTCTCTCGGAAGATCCCGAAGCACAGCTGGCTGCCGCACAGCATTACGTGAAGAGCAAGGTGAATACCCAGGTAAAACGCCTGGCACCGGCTCGCGGCTACAATCACCCGAAGTTGCGCATTGCTTACTGTTCATCAGATTTTTGCGCACACCCGGTCGCCATGCTGACCGTTGAATTGCTTGAACTCCATGACCGCGAGCATTTCGAAATCTATGCCTTTGACTGGAGCCGCGAAGACGGATCGCAGTTGCGTCAGCGCGTCATTGAAGGCGTCGACCATTTCGAGCGGATTCACTCGCTGAGCGATGAAGCAGCCGCCAGACTGATCCGGGAGCGGGAGATCGACATTCTGATCGATCTGCAAGGACAGACACTGGGCGCAAGAGCCAACATGCTCGCCTATCGGCCCGCCCCCATCCAGATCACCTATCTTGGCTTGCCCGCAACAACCGGACTGCCTTTTATTGACTATGTCATTGCAGATCGTTTTCTGATTCCAGAAGACGCCAAGGGCTATTACACCGAAAAGCCACTTTATCTACCCGACATCTATCAATCCAGTGATCGGCAGCGTCTGGTAGGCCGGATTCCTTCTCGCGAAGAATGCGGTCTGCCGCAGGATGCCTTCGTTTTTTGCGCTTTCAACAACAACTACAAGTTCACGCCGGCTGTATTCGGGGCCTGGATGCGCATCCTGAAACAGGTTGAAGGCAGTGTGCTCTGGCTGCTTGAAGATAATCTCTGGGCAAAGGAAAACCTCCGACGCGAAGCGCTGGCGCAGGGAATTTCCCGGGATCGCTTGATCTTCGCTTCACGTGTGGTCCCTGCGGATTACCTCGCGCGCTTTGCCGTGGCAGATCTTTTCCTGGACACATTTCCTTTCAATGCTGGTACGACCGCCAACGATGCACTGTGGATGGGGCTGCCACTTTTGACGATGAGCGGAAAAACCTTCGCTTCTCGAATGGCCGGTGCCTTGTTGACCGCTGCGGGCCTGGATGAACTGGTGACTTATGACCTGCCGGCATATGAGGCCAAAGCCATCCACACGGCAGTAGTACAGGGAGAAATCGAGCGTTTGAAGGCAAAACTGGCGCATGAAAAAGAGCATGGCGTGGTTTTTGACATGCCTCGCTTCGTCCGCAATCTGGAAGCCGAATACCGTCGGCTGGCCAGCGTGTAGACACGCTCCCAGTCTTCTTCACGACTTTCCCCGGATAGTGGGTTGGCAATCTCTCAGGTCTGCGATCCCGGCTGTTATCCGGGCAATCCTTTTTCCGTGCAAAACAAGCGCACGATTTGGATCTTGAGTCCGGCCAGGTAAGCCCGTTTCGAGCAGTCTCTGCCCGCCTCCCATTTGCGGCGCGTTTCCATCGCCAAATCCCGAATTTCCAAGGCAAAACGCGGCAAGGAGCTTGGCTGCGAACCCCCGATCACGGCACGGGAATGCTGCCTGTGGAGCTATCAGGGGAATACACCCTCTCCATTTCTGAATATCCTGCCCTAGAAGCTCAAGTAACCCTGCAGAAGCTGTTCTGGCGTCCGTTAACCCCCACAGAAGGGTTGGAATCCATAGAGCACGAAGTCAATAAAACCAATCTTTCCCCCAGAGAAAAGAATTCTTCATTGAAAGCGGCCCTCATGTTGAAGTATGCACACCACGCCAGAACAAACCTCAAGCCCGGCTTGTTCAGCACCATGGGGGATGCAGACGAAAGCTCCGCTCTGTTGAAGAGTCCTGCGCAAACAGGAGGTTAGCATCATGGCAATTAATTCCATCTCCGCATCACTCCCTGCCGCCATACCGGCAAAGCCTGCCGCCCCCTCCTATTCGCCCCAAAGCAGCGAAACGGTTTCCGAAACAAACGAGACGACGTCTGAAGCTTCAACGCCCAGCCGGCAACAGGTCAACCAGGCCATGGAAAAAATGCAGGAATCGCTCCCCTTTGTGGCACGAAACCTGCAGTTCTCTGTCGACGAAGAGACAGGGCGAAGCGTCGTAAAGATAGTGGACTCTGTCACCCATGAGGTGGTTCGGCAAATGCCCAGTGAGGAATTGCTGAACATCGCCAAGGCACTGGACAAAATGACTGGCTTGCTGCTCAAACAGAAAGCCTGAGAAGGCCCTCTGTTAGCAGGCGGAAAGCGAGGAACACATGGCAAGCATTACTTCTACCGGACTGGGTTCCGGGCTCGACATCGAAAGTCTGATCACCAAGCTGATGGCGGTGGAGCAGACACCGATCACGGATCTGCAGACGAAGGAAACCAAGCAAAATACCAAGCTCTCGTCCTGGGGACAGATCAAGAGCGCATTATCCACTTTGCAGACGGCCGCAGAGGCGCTGGATACCCGCAAGGAATTCCAGACTTACAAGACCAGCATTGCCGACAGTACCGTCGCCAGTGTCAGTGTCACCAGTGGCAGCTCGGCTGTCGCCGGCAGCTATTCGCTGGAAGTCTCGCAGCTGGCCGAAGTCCAGAAAGTGAAATCTTCCAGCAGCTACGCCACCACCGCCACCACCGTGGTGGATGTCAGCGCCGGCAACAAGACGCTAGCGCTGAAGGTAGGTAGCACCACCACGAACATCACCATCAGCTCCACCAACAATACCCTTGGCGGCATCCGTGATGCCATCAATGCAGCCAAGACCGGAGTCACTGCAACCATCGTCAACACAGGCGATTCGACAGCGCCCTATAGCCTGATACTGACATCGGACAACACAGGCACCGCCAACGCCTTCTCCTTGTCCGGTCTCAGCGAACTCAGTTATGACTCCAGTACAGGCACTGGAACCGGCCTCACCAAAGTTCAGGCCGCTGCTGATGCCAAATTTACGCTGGATGGCGTCTCGATCACTAAGAGCAGCAATACGGTCACCGATGCCATCGACGGACTGACCCTCTCACTGAGCAAGACCAACGTCGGCAGCGCAACCAAGATAACAGTCAGTACCGATACGTCTGCCATTCAGACCAAGGTATCGGCCCTGGTGACCGCCTACAACAACCTGAATTCCGTCATCAAGGTCCAGACCGCTTACGACGCCACCACGAAAACGGCAGGCACACTCAATGGCGACTCCACAATACGATCCATCCAGAGTCAGATGCGGTCGATATTGACCAGCGTCGTTGGCAGCGGCAGTGCATCAACCTTGTCCAGCATCGGAGTCAGCTTCCAGAAGGATGGCTCTCTGGCACTGGATTCGACAAAACTTTCTGCCGCACTGGCCGATAGCACAAAGGATGTCGGTGCAATATTCGTCAAAGACAGCAGCTCGACCGGGATTGCCAGCAAGCTTGCCACCAGCATCTCGGCCATGCTCGGCACGGGAGGTCTCGTTACCGCGCGCACGGATGGCATCAACTCAACCATCAAGTCCATCGACAAGCGCATCGACACGCTCACGGACCGGCTGGAATCCATCGAAAAGCGCTACCGCGCCCAATTCACAGCGCTGGACACCACCATTTCCAACCTGAACAGTACGAGCTCCTATCTAACCCAGCAACTCAAAGCCTTGTCGTCTTCGAGCAGCAGCAGCTAGTCGCCATCCCCTGGGAACCACTTCAAGGAACACCGAACCATGTTTGCACGCCAATCCGCAGCCGCTTATGCACGAGTTGGGATCGAAACCAATATCGCGAGCGCCAATCCACACCAGCTCATCCTGATGCTGTTCGACGGAGCCTTGCTGGCCGTGAATTCTGCTGCATCGGCAATTGACGCCAAAGACACGCCCACGAAGATCCGCAACATATCGCAGGCCATCGAGATCATTTCTGCCGGACTGAAAGCCAGCCTGGACCCCAATGCTGGCGGTGAACTCGCGGAACGTCTGGGCGCGCTGTATGACTACATGTGCGTACGTCTGACCCTGGCCAATGCCCAGAGCAATGTCGCACCACTGGTGGAAGTCTCGGGTCTGTTGCAAGACCTGCGTGAAGCCTGGTCACAAATTGCAGAAACCGTGCACAACGACGCCAATACGCAGGAGGCATAATGGACGCCACTCTCTCCCTCTATGAATCGATGAGCCAGATTTCGGAAGCCATGTGCCAGGCTGCGCAATCCAATGACTGGGATCATCTGTGCGAGCTGGAGCGTGAAGTCTCCAAACTGCGCGAACGTCTGCAGCAGACCTCTGCCGCACTGTCTCAGGACGAAGACAGCCGTCAACAGAAAATCCGTCTGATCCGCAAGATCCTGGCCGATGATCGTGAAATCCGTAGCCACGCGGAACCCTGGATGGACGAAGTGCGAACCTTGTTGGCTGGTGGCGCCCGCCAACGAGCCCTCAACAATGCCTATGGCGTAAGCAGAAGCTGATCCGGGCGTACTGGATACGCGCCGGAAAGCCTGTTAGCGCGGAGCCCTGGCCATGATTACCGGAGACCTCGCCGCCCGTCTGCGCGTACTGATCGAGTCCGCTGTACCTCCGCTTTCGGTGGTACACGAGATTCCTTCGGATCTTCCTCGTTTTGAGGCCGGGCAGCGATTCACTGCGCTGATCCAGAACCCGTTGCCGGATGGCAGTTTCCGGGCCTTGGTTGCGGGCAAGACCATGACGCTTGCCTTGCCTGAATCAGCCAAGAACGGCGACGTGATGGAACTGGTGGTCACCGGTCAGAAAGACGCCATCGTCTATGCGCGTCAGGCCAACAGCTCTGCACAGCCAACGCTCAATGCGGGAGATCTCCCCAAACCCGTTCTCAGTCAGACCGGACAACTCATCAGTCAGCTACTTACCGGTCGTTTCGGCGAGCCGGAACCCATGCGGCTGGCTCAAGGCGTAAGCCTGCTTCCGAAAGCCCCCGCCAAGGCTTCCGAGCTCGTTTCTGCGCTCAAACAAGCAGTAGCAAATAGCGGCCTGTTCTATGAATCTCACCTGCGCCAGTGGGTTGAAGGAAAAATGCCTTTGGCAACACTTCAGCAAGAACCCCAGGCACAACAACCGCCCTTGTCACCCGAATCAGCAGTCCCGGCATCCACGCATGATGTCTCCGAAGAGCACAACAAGGTGCCTATCGGAACAGACAACAAAACCCCTGTCCAAACCCAGTCCCATGCAGCCACGGCAAATGCCGCCGGAACCGGCAAGGACACCGAGATTTCCCAGGCCCGTGCATCGCAGCTGGAAGCCTTTGCCGAGCAGGCCGGCAAACCCGCCAACGGGAAAAATGTAGCCGAACCGTTGATGCCTGTTGTCCAGCAGCAACTGGAAACCTTGGCAACCCATCAGATGAGTTGGCAGGGTCAGGTCTGGCCAGGGATGCAGATGCAATGGGATATCGTTGATCCGGAACAGCAACAGAACCATGGCAGTGATGAGGAGGTGCCCCGGTTCTGGCGCAGTATCCTGCGTCTGAATCTGCCAAAACTGGGAGATGTCCAGGCCCAGCTGGTCCTCGGTCCGCAAGGCGTGAGTGTCG
>Ga0316604_10003727_pt1 | contig 10538 bp, 9 predicted proteins | sample OWC_soil_day20_C_FD_207650 | JGI IMG/M metagenome (GOLD analysis project Ga0316604, IMG submission 207650) | Wetland soil microbial communities from Old Woman Creek delta, Ohio, United States - OWC_soil_day20_CT | ecosystem: Environmental > Terrestrial > Soil > Wetlands | place: USA: Ohio... | reverse complement strand
CACCAGCGAGATCACCAAAACCTTCGAGATCAGTTGCGACAAGTTGGCGGCCGCGCGCTGAGTCGGTCCCTTTCCCCCGCGGGCCCGGCTGGGCCCGCCAAACATCGAACCAGGAGTCACGTATGTACAAGCGAAAGACAATGTTGTGGGTATCGGCCCTGATCATGAGTATCGGGCTAGCGGCCTGCGGTGGTAGCGGAAATGACGATGAAGCGCCGTCCGTGCCGACATCGAGTTCCAGCAGCTCATCTTCCGGAGGCCAGGCTTCCAGCAGTAGTTCCTCCTCCAGTGGAGGCGCTGCATCGAGCAGCAGTTCATCGTCAGGCGGCGCGTCGTCCAGCAGCTCGTCGTCCAGCAGCTCGTCGTCGAGCAGTAGCTCATCATCCAGTAGTTCCTCGGGTGGTCTGACAGAGACCTTCTCGGTGACCACGCTGCCCGCATGGAAGCAAGATGTCGATGCCGCAGGCTTGGCCCTGGATGCCAGCGGAAACCTCTACGTTGCGGACTACGGAGGGAACACCATTCGGAAGATCGCGACCGATGGCACGGTGAGTGCCGTGGCCGGAGGGAACCCAACCAACGGTTTGGCGGATGGGACTGGTAGCGCTGCGTTGTTCGACATGCCCTGGGGTATCGCGCTGAATCCGCTGACTGGAAATTTCGCTGTGGGCGACTTCGGCAACAAGCGCTTGCGTATCGTGACACCTGCAGGCGTGGTCACCACGCTGCCGGGGGCTAACTCCCAGCCGAGAGCTGTGGCTTACGATGCCTCGGGCAACCTTTTCTATTACAACTTCAGCACGACGGCCATCGATAAGGTGACGCCATCTGGCGTGGTCTCCCAGTTCGTTACAACGTCATTCGAAGCTTTTGGGATTGCAATCGACCCGGCGGGCAACCTCTATCTGGCCGATAACATATCCAGAATCCTGAAAGTGACCCCTGCGGGTGTGGTGACGACGCTGGCTGGCTCGGCGACGAGTGGATCGGCGGATGGCAAGGGCACAGCGGCCTCTTTCAAGGAGCCTGAGGCCATTACCTACGGGGCGAACGGATTCCTGTATGTCTATGACAAGGGCAACAAGCGTATCCGCGAAGTAGCGCTGGACGGAACGGTGAAGACGCTGGCCATGACGACGAACCCGATATCCACCATTCAATTCAGCGTCAGCCTGGCGTTCGATGCCAGCCGGAAGACGTTCTATCTGTCTGTGCCCGGTGATCACACGATCTACAAGATTGCACCCGTCACTCCGTGATGCTGGTGGCGTGGCGCCTCTACGTGGGCGCCACGCCAGGTTTCCAGCAAGTGATTGAGTACGTGGTCGATGAACACAGCGCAGTAAAACGCACCGGCCCAGTAATACCATCGCGCTGGATCAGATCATCCCCTTTACCCCAGGAGAAATGACATGAACACCCTCATGACCGGCTCTTGTCTATGTGGCGCGGTGAAATACCACGCCGCCGCCGAACCGGTGATCACCGGCAATTGCCACTGCCGGGATTGCCAGCGCAGCTCGGGGAGTGCTTACGCCCCGGTCTTCTTTGTCCCAGCTGCTGCGCTCTCCATTGAGGGGAGCGTCCACTACTACGAGAGCATCGGTGGCAGCGGGGCCAAGGTGCGGAGAGGTTTCTGCCCCACCTGCGGGTCGCAGCTTTTCGCCGTTGCCGAATCCATGCCGGGGCTGATCTCGGTGCGGGCAGGCACCCTGGATGACACGAGCCACTATGTGCCCAGCGCTGACATCTTCGTCAGTCAGGCTGCTGTGTGGGACCACATCCCAGACACTGCCCTGAAATTCGCGACCCTGCCGCCAGCGCCGCCAACAAGATAGGAATGACGAAGTCATCTACCCCGTGTCGGAGCTATTACATGACGCCAGAGAGAGTAAGTTTTTTAAGTGGCAGCAATCTGCTGCAGGGATTGTTCTTTCGCCCTGCCCGGCAGGCGCCGAGCCCAGGGGTCGTGGTCACCGGGTCGTGGACCAGCGTGAAGGAACAGATGTCTGCCACCTACGCCCAAGCCCTTGCGCACAAAGGATATGCGGCCCTGTGCTTTGATTTCCGAGGTTGGGGCGAATCCACTGGAACGCCGCGCTACCTCGAAGATCCGATACGCAAGGCGGCGGACATCGTTGCGGCCTTCGATTTCATGGCGGGTCATGAGGTGGTCGATGCCAAGCGCATCGCCGGCCTGGGCATCTGCGCTTCGGCGGGGTACATGAGTCAAGCGGCGGCCATCTCGCCGGTGCCGCGCGCTGTGTGCCTGGTGGCACCGTGGCTGCATGACGAACAGATCGTGCAGGAGGTCTACGGTGGGGAGGAAGGCGTGGCTGCACTGATCGCAAAATCGCGCGCTGTGGAGCACGGCGGCGAGACGGTGATCGAGGCCGCGAGCGTCACCAATCCTGCATCGCTGATGTACCAGGCACCGTATTACACGGAGCCTGCGCGTGGCCTAATCCCGCAGTATGACAATCGTTTCGATCTGCGCTCATGGGAACCATGGCTGCGATTCGACGGCGTTGGCTCGGCGGAGCGTTTGTCTCTGCCGACCTGCATCGTGCACTCGCGGGCTGCCGCCATTCCCCACGGCACGGAGCGTTTCGCGGCACGGCTCGGGATGCAGGCCAGCCTGTTCTGGCTGGAAGGCATCAGCCAATTCGATTTCTATGACCGTCCCGACGCGGTCGAAGCCGCGATGCGCCATGTCGAGGCACATCTGGCGACACATTGTCGATGACCCAGCGGGAGATGACATTGAGCCCTGTGACCGATCTGCAAATCCGGCAAGACCTGGCTGCCTTGCACGCCGCCGTGCGCAACTTCGGCGCTTTCGCTGATGCCGGCCTGTTCGCCCAATTGGAGGCCTTGTTCGCACCGCGTGTGCATGTGGACTACCAATCGCTCACCGGACAGGCGCCGGCCCGCGTGGAAGCCGCCACGCTGATGCGCGAGTGGGCCGGCGTGCTACCCGGCTTTGACCTGACCTTCCACCATATCGACGGCATCAATATCGACCTGCACGGGGACTCGGCCAGCGTGGCGGCGAATGTGTGTGCCGACCACTTCGTGGCTGGTTTGTTCTGGCGCGTTAGGGGGTGCTACGAATTCACTTTCCAACATGGCGAGAGGCGCTGGAAGATCGACAGCCTGCGTTTCCTGCTGCGCGAGGAAGAGGGAACGCGCGATGTGTTTGGGCTTGCGATCAGCGCTGTGCAAGACCGTGCTGCGTAATCCAGTGATTTTGATCGCCCTCACTGGCTGGTTTTGATCACTAGGATGATGGACTTGAGCACTGCGCTGGTCGCAATCAACGGCTAAAGGCGTTTCGCCGAGTGTCCACCTTTTTACCCATCGTCTTTTAATGGACGTTTTGGTATCAAGGTGGATTTTTTTGGATTGGAATATTTCCTAATATTTGTTTTTATACAAAATTTTGGACTTCATAGGATCGCTTGGTTCGTCTGTGGATCTACTTTAGGCGGACGTCTCTTCGCCACGAAGACCCATGAAACCCGCACAGCTGATGGCTTTGCGGGTTTTTTGTTGTTGGTCTTTCCCGTTTGCGCTGTGAGCAAAGTGTTCCGCAAGTTTCTGGACGGGTTTCTGGAAATGCAACAGAGTTGCATTAAAGGGGCGTTCGGATAGAATGCGAGAGCTGCCTTCTCTCCAATATCCATGACGCTTGGTCGGTTTTTGCCTCTTTTGCTGATCGTTTGCCTGCTTGCTACGCAACAAGGCAGCTATCTTCATGCGCTGAGCCACTGGCACGCTAAAGAGCAGATTGAAATCCTGGGGTCGTCAGCACACAAGAGCGATCCGCATTCTGGTCAAGACCATTCCTGCAAGATCTGTGCGGCTTTTGCTGTGGTGGCAGCCGGCATGGCTGTGGCAGGTTTCACCTTGGCGGCATGGCAGACATTCATCGTCCAGCCCGTTCTCTCCTTGTCTGGGTGGGAACCATCCCTTCTCTTCGTCTACGGTTCGCGGGCACCACCGACCTGTTCTGTTTGAAAACGGCTTCCGTTTTTCGGCAGGGCGATACTGAGAATCTATACGTCATTTTGTTTTGTGGTGTTGGCCACGAAGCATCGGATACTGTGTCCCGCTCCTGTCTGAAGTGATCTCTGCTCAAAGGCTCTGCGCAGGGGCTTGATCCAAATCCTTGTCCCAAAACCTTCGCGGGCGAGGCCTCTGTACAGGCTTCATGAAGCGAAAGTATGGAGACGGTGTGGATTAGCGGAATGATGAAGAACGCTACCGTTGATTGCCTTCTTGGCTTTTAGCCAACCGGCTGGAGGCCTTGCGCACGCGATTGTATGTATTTCCGAAGCGCCCATCTTGAGTGCGCTTGCCCAAACCATCACCAAAGAATTCTTTTTCCCATGTTCAAAAACCAGACGTTTTTCACCTTGCCGAGCTGGGTGCGTGTGCTTGTGGTTGCCCCCGTGTGCGTATTGCTCTGGCTTGCTGTGGCGTGGGCATTGGGAGGGGCAGGATGAGCGCCATGATTACCTTGAAGGACCTGACGGTCAGTTATCGCCGCCATCCAGCCGTGCACCACCTCAGCGGGATCTTCGAGCGGGGTTCGCTGACAGCGCTTACCGGCCCCAACGGCGCAGGCAAAAGTACGCTACTCAAGAGCATCCTGAATCTGGTTCCCATCGAGCATGGCGTCGTCACGCTCGCGGTGCCGCGCAGCCGCATTGCCTATCTGCCACAGCAATCCGAAATTGATCGAAGTTTTCCGATCTCGGTGCTTGATTGCGTATTGCTTGGGCACTGGCAACGTATCGGACTCCACTCCGGCGTGCCAACCGCGTCGAAACAGCAAGCATTGGCTGCGCTGCAGGCTGTCGGTCTGGATGGTTTTGCGCCGCGCCCGCTGGGGTCCTTGTCGGTAGGACAGTTCCAGCGCGTCCTGTTTGCCCGCATTCTGCTGCAAGACGCCGAACTCATTCTGCTTGACGAACCGTTCAACGCGATTGATTCGCACACCACCGAAGCGCTGGTGAAAATAATCCAGGGTTGGCATGCCGAAGGGCGCACCACGATTGCCGTTCTGCATGATTTTGAGCAGGTCCGTGAATATTTTCCCCATACGCTGCTGCTGGCCCGCCGGCTGATTGCCTGGGGCAGTACCGAAGAAACCCTGAGCCCGGAAAACCTGCGTCTGGCGCGCGAAGTCACCGCTGCCTGGGATGAACATGCCCCTGTCTGTATCACCGCAGCAGATCAATAGAAAACCCATTATGTACTCTTTGTATGACGTCTTGATCAGTCCTTTCGTGGACAACCCATTCATGCGCCGGGCCCTGGTTGGCACTCTGGTGCTGGCCTTGAGTAGTCCACCGCTGGGCGTACTGCTGACGCTGCGGCGGATGAGCCTGCTGGGCGATGCGCTCAGCCATGCAGTGCTGCCCGGGGTGGCTATTGGCTATCTGCTCTTTGGTTTGTCCTTACCTGCGATGAGTGTGGGAGGTCTGTGCGCAGGGCTTGCAGTGGTTGCTGTGGCCGGGTGGGTCAGTCGCCACACCACGCTGCGGGAAGATGCGAGCCTGGCGGCCACCTATCTGGTCGCGCTTGCGCTTGGGGTGATGCTCATCTCAAGTCAGGGTACCCAACTGGATCTGCTGCACATCCTGTTCGGTAGCGTACTCGCCGTTGATCATGACGGGTTGATACTGATCGCTGCCGTGGCGACCTTGACCTTGCTGCTGTTGGCGGGGTTCTACCGGGGTTTGCTGCTGGAATCCTTTGATCCGGTTTTTCTGGCTGCCAGCGGCAGGCGTGGTGGTTTCTGCCAGCAACTGTTTCTGCTCATGATCGTGCTGAATCTCGTGGCCGCCTTCCAGACGCTTGGCACCTTGATGGCGGTGGGGCTCATGATGCTGCCCGCCGTCTGCGCGCGGCTGTGGTGTGACAGCCTGGTCGCCCAATTCTGTGCGAGCGTGGCGATAGCCATGCTTGCGAGCCTGTCAGGGTTGCTTTTGTCATATAACTTCGACTTGTCTTCGGGGCCGGCCATCATTGTGGTGCTCGGCCTGCTGTACTTTTTCTCATTGCTGATGGCACCGCGTGGCTGGCTGAGACCGTTGCTGAAACGTCCGCATTTGCGGGCTTGAGATGCCAAGCCATTTTCTTTTTTCCAGAATCTTATCCTGACAGGAGAATCCTCATGAATAGATGCTTTCGTACTCTGCTTGCCCTCGGTCTGATGGCGTTTGCCCCCTTGGCCTGGTGCGCCGACAAGATTCCTGTCGTTGCCAGTTTCAGCATTCTCGGCGATATCGTATCCGTCGTTGGGGGAGACCGTGTCGTCGTTACCAGCCTGGTTGGTCCGGACCAGGATGCCCATGTTTTCGAACCGACGCCCGTGGACGTCAAGAAAGTGGCACAGGCACACATGGTTGTCATCAACGGCCTGGGCTTCGAAGGCTGGATTGCACGCCTTGCCAAATCGGCCGGCTACCGCAAGGAAATCGTTGTGGCCAGTGCCGGGGTTCGTGCCCGCACGATGTCAGCGGAGGAGGGCCATGGTCGTCAAACCGATCCGCATGCCTGGCAGGATCCGAACAATGTCATCGTCTATGTCCGCAACATTGCCGAGAAACTTGCTGCGCTGGATCCTGCCGGTGCGGCTGAATACCGCGCGAACAGCCAGCGGTATATTGCCGAACTGACCAAGCTCGATGAGTGGATCGTTGCGCAATATGCGCAGACCCCGGCGACACGGCGCAGGATCATTACCTCGCATGATGCGTTTGGTTATCACGGCGCCCGCTACGGTATCGAATTGCTGGCTCCGCAAGGGATGTCGACTGAAAGCGAAGCGAGTGCCAAGGATGTTGCCAATCTGATTCGCCAGATTCGCCGCGAACACATCAAAGCCGTGTTCATGGAAAACATGAGCAACGCCAAACTCATCTCGCAGCTTGCGCGCGATGCGGGCGTCACGCTTGCGGGCGAACTCTATCCGGATGCGCTTTCCAAAGCGGATGGGCCAGCGCCCACCTATCTGAATCTGATGCGATACAACGTCAATCAGATTGCTGAAGCCATGAAGAAGAATTGATCGTGGAGCAAGGCACTTAACAATATAAGAAGCCCTGTCCGGCGTAGCTGGGCTCCGGCATCGTGGTGCCCAGGATCACGTGTTCAAAGCTCTGCAGTTTGAGCGTCTCGGCCAGCTGCCACTCACAGCTGGCTTTACCGACTCGTTTGCGTCAGTGCGTCAGGCTCATCGGATGACACGGCAACTCGTGACGAAAGAACACTTCGCCGCAGAAGTGTTGGCTGTACGGGCTCTCGCACCAGCGTTGGACGATCTTCTCGTCTGACAGGGCAAAGCAGTGCTTGCGGTAGGTAAGCCCCGCCATGAGCCGCGTCGGCAGTGGCAGCTGTTCGGGCCCTTCGGCGTGAATCGCGCCAAATTCACGCTCGAAAACCGGTCAGTCAATCAACGCTGCCAGTCGAACCCGCTCGCGGCGCCGATCAATCAGGTTCCCCAGACGCATCCGGAACAGATCTTCCTGCGGGACGGATTCCTGACCTTTGGGCTTCATCGCGGCTCGCTCAATTTGCAAGAAAACGCCGGGCCAGATTCGAAAATATGGCAAACCGATGAGTGCACTTATTCCACTCCAGGCTCGCTACTGCGCGGTGTACGGAGATATTTCAAGGATGACTGTTCATAAGCACATATATCTTTATGTCATTAGACGTCGTCTATTGAAAGAGTGGTCGGTTTTGTTTTTGTTTGTGGTCTGAAAAGTCAATCAAATTGAAGTTTTTTTAAGTTTTTGTTGTGCAGCAAAAAACTGAAGCGCCCAAAAGGGCAAGTTGGTGGAAGTGTCTAAAGCTCAAGAGCACCAGGCCGTATCAATGAAGGTACATAGCGTTTGCGTGCGCCTGTGTAAGCGGCTTATGGGTTAATTCCAACGGTATTTTTTGGCGCAGCCGATTGCGCAGAAAGGATGGTTCTCCGTCAAGCAGACTAAACGCTGGAAAAGCTTGTTGAACACAAATGACCCCGATCATTCCTGACGTAAACATCTTCAGTTCGATACCGTCACGAATGGGGCGCATCGTCAAGTACGACTACCGTGTAAAACACCTCTAGCAGCATGGCTTCATCTTCCGCTTTTTGTTGTCAATTTCCCTGTTTGTTGTCCTGGAAATAAAAGCGCAAATGCATAAATTATTTGTCTTGAAAGATCTGGTAGATGGCGGCAGGTATCTGATCCGTATCGTTTTGTTCAATACAGCGTTTATTCAATTGGTATGTACGTGTTTTGATGAGGTCCGGAGCTTTTTGGGCCGGACATCATGTGTCTTCTCGTGTGGGGAAAGGGGCCGTGGAGTACGTGCCGGAAGGACAGGGTTTTCCGACGTGTTACCCATTGTGGGCTCCGAGTCTATACATCGCTTCAACCTTAGCCTTGGCTGAATAAGAATTCATTTTTCAAGGAGTGTACATGTTCAAGAATATGAAACTCGGTACCCGGCTTGGTCTTGGTTTCGCGGCAGTGTTACTGCTGCTAGCCATCGTATCGGCCGTCTCATTGGTACGTTTGAGTGACGTCACTGCGGAGACGGCAGAGATCGTTGACGACCTGATGCCCAAGGTCGTGATGTCTGACGAGATTGTCGAGAACATTCTGATCCAGGCCCGTGCTCTGCGTAATCTCTTGCTCTCGAATGACAAAAGAGTGGAGCGGACGCAGCTTGAAATCGATGCCAGTGTCAGAAAGCGTAACGATGAACTGATCGACAAGATCAAGCCCATGATCAATTCACCCAAAGGCAAGGAATTGTTTGAGGCTATGGTTGATGCCCGGGCGAAATTTGGCGTTACCATCGATATCCTGATCTCGCTGGCAGACAGTTCGTCACCGAAACACGATCCCGCCAAGGCCACCGAGTACCTGTTCGGTGACTACACGTCCACTGCGACCGCTTTTGTCAGTGCGACCAAGAAATTAGCCGACTACCAGAAAGAACTGGCCGACGAGTCAGGCAAAGATGCAGCGGAAATCGCAGGTACGGCGAAAACCATCGTACTGGTCTTGGCCATTACGGCCATCCTGCTCGGAATCGGCATTGCCTTGCTCATCACGCGTGGTTTGCTGCGGCAGATGGGGGGAGAGCCCGACTTCGCGGCGCTGGTCGCGAACAAGATTGCGCGTGGTGATCTTTCAAGCGTGATTGAACTCCGGGCGGGCGATACCACCAGCCTTTTGTACGCTATGAAGATCATGCAGGAATCGCTGATCGGGATCGTTGGCGAAATCAAGGAGATTGTTGGTGCTGCCAACAAGGGAGATTTCAACGCCAAGATGACCATGAACGGCAAGGCTGGCTACACCAAGGAGCTTTCCGAACTTCTGAACCAGCTCTCCGAGACGGTGGATATGGTTTTCAAGGACACCATTCGTGTGGCCTCGGCGCTTGCCAAGGGCGATCTCTCACAGAAGGTCACGCGTGATTACGAAGGCGCTTTCAATCAAGTGAAGATGGCTGTTAACACCACGGCGGAATCACTGACCAAGATCGTCGGTGAGATTCGTGAAGTTGTTGCCGCAGCCAACAAGGGCGACTTCAGCATCAAGATGAATCTTGCTGACAAAGCCGGGTATACCAAGGATCTGTCCGATCTGCTCAACCAGCTCTCGAATACCGTCGATGGCGCCATTAAGGATATCGGCAGCATTGCCCAGTCGCTGGAAGGTGGTGACCTGACCAAGCAGATCGCCCGCGAGTATCAGGGAGATTTCGACCGGCTCAAGCAAGCACTCAACAACACCGTCACCAAGCTTGCCCAGACCATCTCCGAGGTCAACAACACTACCGAGACGCTAGCTTCCGCCACCGTCCAGGTTTCCTCGACAGCGCAGTCGCTGTCGCAGGCTTCTTCCGAACAGGCCGCATCGGTTGAGGAAACTTCTGCTTCCATCGAGCAGATGACTGCGTCCATCCAGCAGAACACCGAGAACGCCAAAGTTGCTGATGGCATGTCTGCCGAGGGCAGCAACAAGGCCGCTGAAGGGGGTGAGGCTGTCAATGAAACGGTCGGTGCGATGAAGGAGATCGCCAAGAAGATCGGCATCATCGATGACATTGCCTACCAGACCAATCTGCTGGCCCTCAATGCTGCAATCGAGGCCGCCCGCGCTGGCGAGCATGGCAAAGGCTTTGCTGTGGTCGCTGCGGAGGTGCGCAAACTGGCCGAGCGTTCTCAGGTCGCAGCCCAGGAAATCGGCCAGCTCGCGGTCAACTCGGTCAGCATGGCCGAGAAGGCAGGCAAACTCCTCGACGAGATCGTTCCGGCCACCAAGAAGACCGCAGATCTTGTTCAGGAAATCACCGCGGCCTCCGAGGAACAGACTGCTGGCGTGAATCAGGTCAATACCGCGATGAGCCAACTCTCCCAGATTACCCAGCAGAATGCTTCTGCTTCCGAGGAGCTTGCTGCGACGGCTGAGGAGATGTCTTCGCAGGCAGGCAATCTGCAAGAGTTGATGGCTTTCTTC
>Ga0316604_10003726_pt1 | contig 10539 bp, 9 predicted proteins | sample OWC_soil_day20_C_FD_207650 | JGI IMG/M metagenome (GOLD analysis project Ga0316604, IMG submission 207650) | Wetland soil microbial communities from Old Woman Creek delta, Ohio, United States - OWC_soil_day20_CT | ecosystem: Environmental > Terrestrial > Soil > Wetlands | place: USA: Ohio... | reverse complement strand
AATCGTCCGGGTGATCGAGCTCGCGATCGCCGGGCTGCTGCTCGCTGCCGGTCTCGGCGCGACGATCGTGCTGGCGCTCAATGCCCGGGTCGGCCTGATGTTGCTGCCGGCCTGGGTCGACCTGCATCTGTCATGGGCGCTGCTGGGTTGGGCCGGTCTGCTGCTGGTCGGCATCGGCACCCAGCTGGTGCCGCTGTTCCACGTCACGCCGCCTTACCCCGCCTGGTTCCGCGGTGCGGCACCGACGGTGCTCTTCGTGGCGCTCCTCGGCGCGACCGCGGGGCACATCGGCGACGACGCGCGGCTGCGCGTGCTCGGCGTGGCCGCCGCCCTGGCGGTGCTCGCTACCTTCGCCGTGCTGACGCTGCAGCTGCAGGCGGCGCGGCGGCGGCCGGTCTGGGACCCGACCCTGTCGTTCTGGTGGCTGGGGATGGCCTGCCTGCTCGGCGCGGTAGCTGCCTGGCTGGCCGACGCGCCGGGCACCACGCTGGGGGTGCTCGTGCTCGCCGGCGTCGCGGTCGCCGTGCCGTCGGGCGTGCTCTACAAGGTGGCTCCCTTCCTCGCCTGGTTCCACCTGCAGGCCGAGCAGATGGCGCAGGGGCGCTGGGACGTGGCGGTGCCTCACATGAAGTCCTTCGTCGGCGATCGCGCGGCGCACGCGCACTTCGCGCTGCATGCGGCGGCGCTGCTCCTGCTGCTCGCCGCGCTGGCGGGCTGGGACGCCGTGGCGCGGCCGGCCGGCGTGCTTTTCACCGCCGCGTCGGTGGTTCAGGGCGTCAACCTGCTGCGCGTCTACCTGCGGTTCCGCGCGGTTCGGAGATTGCTGGCGCGTCCCGTCTAGAGCCGATCGGGCAGCGGGATGTTGCGCGGACCGTATGCGGCATGGATGCCGCATCCGAGCCTGCAGGGACGTATTCACGGCGTGTCCGCGCGGCATCCGGTTGCCCGAGGGCTCCATGCGTCTACACGAGCCACATTGCAACGCGATAGAAGACGAAGCTCACCAGCCAGGCGAGCACCAGCGGCCAGGCGATGGCGAGGGCGGTGAACGACCAGCTCCGCGACTCCTGGCGCAGCACCGCGACGGTGGACAGGCAGGGTGTGTAGATCAGCACGAACAGCATGAAGCTGTAGGCCTGGATGCCGTCGATCCGGGTGGCCATCACGCTCGCGAGGTTCTCCTGGCCGACGCCGTAGATCACCGCGAGCGCGCCGAGCACGACCTCCTTCGCGATGAAGCCGAACAGCAGCGCGACGGTCAGCAGGCTGTCGATCCCGATCGGCTGGAAGATGGGCGCGAAGACGGCCGCGATCCGCCCCGCCAGGGTCTCGGCGCTCGCCGGCGCGGCGTCGAATGGGTAGTGGGTGAGGAACCACACCAGGATGACGCCGAGCATGATCAGCGGCCCGGCCTCGCGCAGGAAGTGGCTGGTCTCCTGCCAGCCGCGCAGCAGCATCTGCCTGGCGGTCGGGAAGCGGTACGGTGGCAGCTCGAGCAGCAGGGGCTCGGTGTTGCGCAGCCCGCGCCGGTACAGCAGCGCGGTCAGGAAGCCCGCGCCAAAGCTCGCCACGTACAGGCTGAACAGCACCAGCGGCGCGATGGTGGGACTGAAGATCGCCGTCGTCAGGAAGACGAAGACCTGCAGCCGCGCCGAGCAGAGCGAGAACGGGATCATCAGCATGGTGAGCAGCCGCAGCCCGCGCGAGCGCATCACCCGCGTGCCCATCAGCGCCGGCACGTTGCAGCCGAAGCCCATCAGCTGCATGACGAAGGCGCGGCCGTCGAGTCCCAGCCGCGACATGAAGGCGTCCATCAGGAAGGCGGCCCGGGACAGGTAGCCCGAGTCCTCCAGGATGCCCATGAAGACGAAGAACAGCACGATGATGGGGACGAAGGACAGCACCGTGCCGGCGCCGTCGAACACCCCGTCGAGGGCGAAGCTGCGCCAGGCGGCACCCCAGCGTTCGGTCGCGCCGTCGAGATACATCTCGCGGGCATGATCGAGCACCCAGGCCATGCCATCCTGCAGCGGCGCGCCGAGCGTGTAGACCGCCTCGAACACGAGCAGCATGGCGAGGAAGAACAGCGGCAGGCCGAGCTGCGGGTGGAGAAGGACGCGGTCCAGGCGATCGGTGAGGGCGTCACTCACATTCCGCGGCTGGCTGACCGTGCGGCTGTAGAGCTCGTCGAGGCGCGCGGCGATGGCGTCGTCGCGGGCGAACACCTGCGGGTTGGCGCGGGTCTCGCGTGCCGCGTGCAGCCGCTCCGTCAGGACGCGCCGTGCCTCGTCGAGACCGGGGCCGTGCTTCGCGCTCATCATCACCACCGGCGTGTCGAGCTCGGCCTCGAGCCGTTCGCGGTCGATCTCGATGCCGAGGCGCCGGGCCTCGTCCTGCATGTTGACGAGGAGCACCATCGGGATGCCGAGCTCCTTGGCCTGCAGGGCGAGCCCGAGCTGCCGGTCCAGCTGCGTCGCGTTGACGATGACCGCGAGCAGGTTGAGCGGCGTCTGCTCGAGGAAACGGCGAGCGACCTTCTCGTCCTCGCTGAAGCCGTGCAGGTTGTAGATCCCCGGCAGGTCGACGACCTCGACCGCCTGGGCACCGAGAATTATGCGGGCCGAGTAGAGCTCGACCGTGATGCCGGGCCAGTTGCCGACCTTCGCCGAGGCGCCGGTGAGGCGGTTGAAGAAGGTCGACTTGCCGGTGTTCGGCAGACCGACGATGGCGAGGCGCGTCATGGCGGCGGTTCGGGAGGTGCCGGTCCGATGCGGATCAGCCGTGCCTGCATGGGGCGGATGATGAGGTCGGTCATGCCCACGCGCACCTGCAGCGGCCCGCCACCGCGCGCGCGTCGCACCACCTGGATCCGGCGGCCGACCCGCAGGCCCATGGCCTCGATGCGCGTGCGCAGCGCGGGCTCGGCGTCCACGTCGAGGATGAGGCCGGAATCGCCAGGGCTGAGCTGGTCCAGGGTCATGGTGCAGGAGTGGCACGGTGCATCGTCGCATCGTACTGCAGGCGAGGCGCGCCGGTGTCGGGCCGAGGGAGATTTGGCGCCTCGCCTTGAATACACTGGCACCGTCGCGCCGTCCCGCAACATCGGCAACGAACCGGACCTGCGGGGCTTTTTCCGCGGAGCGTACCCGTGAAGCATCCATCCCGGCTCGTGTCCTGGCTCGCTGCGTCGGTGCTCTTCCTCGGCGCGTCGTCCTGCATCGCCGGTGCGGCCCCGCCGGCGGTCGCGGCGGCGGCCGACCTGCGCTTTGCGCTGAGCGAGCTCGCGCAGCGTTTCCGGCAGGACACCGGGCAGGCGCTGAGCCTGTCCTTCGGCTCTTCCGGGACCTTCACGCACCAGATCGAGCAGGGGGCGCCGTTCGAGCTGTTCCTGTCGGCGGACGAGGCCTTCGTGTTCCGGCTCGCCGACGCCGGGCTGACCGTCGATCGGGGCGTGCTCTACGGCATCGGGCGGTTGGTGGTGTTCGCGCCCCACGGCTCGCCGCTTGAGGTCGACGGCGAGCTGCAGGGGCTCCGTGCCGCCCTCGCCGACGGTCGCGTCAGGCGCTTCGCCATCGCCAATCCCGAGCACGCCCCGTACGGGCGTGCTGCCCGCGCCGCGCTCGAGCAGGCCGGGCTGTGGCAGGCCGTCGAGGGGCGCCTCGCGCTGGGTGAGAACGCCTCGCAGGCGATGCAGTTCGCCACCTCCGGGTCGAGCCAGGGGGGCATCGTGCCGTTGTCGCTGTCGAAGGCGGGCGAGGTCGCCGCGCTCGGTCGCTTCGCGCTCATTCCGGCCGAGTGGCACGGCACCGAGCCGCTGCGTCAGCGGATGGTTCTCCTGAAGCACGCAGGCGACACGGCCCGTGCCTTCTACGGCTACCTGCAGACCCCGGCGGCCCGCGACGTCCTCGTCCGCTTTGGTTTCCTGCTGCCGGACCACGCGCCGCAGTGATGGACTGGCCCGCCATCGTACTCTCCGCCCAGCTCGCGCTCGCGACGCTGCTGGTGCTGCTGCCGCTCGCGATCGGCGTGGCGCGCTGGCTGGCCGTCACGTCCATCCGTGGCAAGGCGTGGGTGGAGGGGCTGCTCGCGCTCCCGCTCGTGCTGCCGCCCACGGTGCTCGGCTACTACATGCTCGTGGCCATGGGCGGCCAGTCGACGCTGGGCCGCTGGTTCGAGGCCCTGGCCGGAGAGACGCTCGCGTTCAGCTTCACCGGCCTCGTGGCCGCGTCGGTGATCTTCAACATCCCGTTCGCCGTGCAGCCGATCCAGCGTGCGTTCGAGGGGATCGCGTCGGACATCCGCGAGGCCGCGCAATGCTGCGGTCTCACCTTCTGGCAGGCCTTCCGCAAGGTCGAGCTGCCGCTGGCCTGGCCCGGCATCCTCTCCGCCACGGTGATGACCTTCGCGCACACGCTCGGCGAGTTCGGCGTGGTGCTGATGGTCGGCGGCAACATCCCGGGCGAGACCAGGACCGTCGCCATCGCGATCTACGACCGGACCCAGGCCTTCGACCACGCCTCCGCCGGGGCCATGTCCCTGCTGCTCCTCGTGATCTCGCTGGTCACCATTGCTGTCAGCTATGGTCTCGCCGACCGCCTCCTGAGGCGCCGCCGCCTGCCATGAGCCTGACGCTGGATCTCGTCCACGACGGTCCGCCGCTCGGGTTCCGGGCCGAGATTCCGGAGGGCGGGATCACGGCGCTGGTCGGGCCGTCCGGCAGCGGCAAGACCTCGATCCTGCGCGCCATCGCCGGCCTGCTGCGCACGCGGCACGCCCGCGTCGTCCTCGGTGGCGAGGTCTGGGACGATGCCGGAACGCACCGGCGCACCCGCGAGCGGTCCATCGGCTTCGTGCCGCAGCATTACGGCCTGTTCCCGCACATGACGGCGCTGCGCAACGTCGAGGCGGCCCTGACGCATCTCGCCGCGGCGCAGCGGCAGGACCGGGCGCGGCATTGCCTCGCCCTGGCCCATGTCGACGGCCTCGAGGCGCGCTATCCGCACGAGCTGTCCGGCGGCCAGCGGCAGCGCGTGGCGCTCGCGCGGGCGATCGCGCGAGCACCGCGCCTGCTGCTGCTGGACGAGCCCTTCTCGGCGGTCGACCGCAGCACGCGCAAGCGCCTCTACCTGGAGCTGCGCCGCCTGCACGCGCAGCTTCGGACCACCATGCTGCTGGTCACCCACGACCTGGACGAGGCCGCGCAGCTCGCCTCCCACCTCTGCCTGGTCCGGCAGGGCCGCCTGCTGCAGTCGGGCCCGGCGGGCGAGGTGCTGACCCGGCCGAGCTGCGAGCAGGCGGCGCGCCTGCTCGACATCCCGAACGTTTTCGAGGGGCGGGTCGAGCCTGCCGTGGACGTGCAGGACCTCCTGCTGCGCTGGGGGCCGCACGGCCTGCGCGTCGAGGGATCGCTCCCCGTCGGCGCCACACCCGCCCGGCGCTGGGTCGTCCTGCCGCAGAACGTGCTGCTGGTCCGTCCGGATCGACTCGAGGCGCGCCGCCCGGAAAACACCTTTCCCGCCCACGTCGGCGAGGTCATGGAACTCGGCGCCGAGGCGGTCGTCTGGCTGCAGCCGCAGGGACTCGCCGGGATCCGGCTGCAGATGCGCCTGCCGACGCGGGTGCTGAAGCGCCACGAGGTCGTCGCCGGTGCGACGCTGTCCGTGTGCCTGCGGCCGGTCGACATCGTCCTGCTCGGCGATGACCCGCTTCAGCCCGCCGGCCACAGATAGGCGACGCCCAGCCCGGCGAGCAGCATCGCGAGCCCCGCCTGCAGCGCGCGCTGCGGGACGTGCTTCTGCATCGCCGCGCCGAGGTACATCCCGGCCAGCCCGCCCAGCCCGAACAGGCTGCCCAACGCCCAGTCCGGTGCAGCGTGACCGCCGCCGGGCAGCGGCAGGAGGCTGTACACGGCCACGCCGATCAGCGAGGTGGCAAAGGTGGCGGCGAGGGCCGCGCCCGCGACCATCACCACGGGCAGCCGGAAGACGGCGATGCACAGCGGCGCGATGAAGGCGCCGCCGCCCACGCCATAGGCGCCGCCGACGATGCCGACGCCGAAGGCCAGGACCAGCATCGCGGGCACCGAAAACCCGTGGACCACGTTGCCGTGGTCGAACTCCATGCGCCGCCAATCCGCGCGCGCGAGGCGGATCGGCAGGCCGCGGAACGGCTGGCGCTTGGCCGGCCGCGCGGGGGCGGGCGCGAGCGCCAGGAGGAGGCGCCAGGCGAGGAGCACCAGGACGGCGCCCGCGAACAGCCGGAAACGCGCCGCGTCCGGCAGATACAGGGTCCGGACGTAGAAGCCCGCCACCACGCCGGGCAGGGTCCCCAGGACGATCAGCCCGGCGAGCGGCCAGGCCATGCGCTGGTCGCGGGCATAGCGCCAGACGCCGCCGGGCGTGGCATACAGGTTGTAGACGAGGTTGGTGGCCGAGGCCGACGGACCGGCGTAGCCCAGCACGCTGAGCTGGAAGGGCATGAGCAGGAATGCCCCCGAGATGCCGACCATCGACGTGAAGAACGAGATCGCGAAGGCCACCAGCGGCGGCAGCCAGAGCGGCACCTCGACACCGGACACGGGGAACAGCATCGCGTCGCAGTCTACGGGCTCCGTCCGATCCCGTCATTCGGCGGCGCACGGCGAAAAAAGCCCGGCGCGAGGCCGGGCAGTGGGGGTGGATCGGTGCCGAGCGGGGTGGCTGGCGCCGGCAGCGCGCCGGCCGCTCGGTCGGATCAGGCGAACGAATCCGTGAACAGGTTGCTCGCCCACTCGAACATGTCTTCGTAGTTCTCGCTGTTCCATTGATCCGCCTCGCCGAGCTGCACCAGCTTCATGTTCCTGCTGGTCGCGTCGTAGCGGAAGTTGGCCGTGAGCCACGAGGCCGCGTTGTAGGTGATCGGGCTGTAGCAGGCCGAGTTGGTGGTGACGTTCGCCGTGCGGTCGGCGTCCGCCAGCGGATCGAAGCCCTGCGAATAGCGGACGATGGCATCGGCGCAGACCTTCGCCTGGGAGTTCGCCATGTGGGCCGACTTGGGCTGGCCGGTGGCCTGCGAGTCGCCGATCACGTGCACGCCCGGGAACAGGGTGGACTCGTAGGTGAGCGGATCGACGGGTGCCCACGACTGTCCCGCCGGAACGAGCCCCGCATTCAGGATCACGCCCGGCGCCCGGTGCGGCGGAAGCAGGTTGACGACGCCGCCCTTGAAGGTGCCGGCGGAGGTGTTCACCGCGCGATTCGCGTTGTCGACCGACAGCAGCGTCGCATTCGGGACGTACTTCACGATGCCCCCGTAGATGCCCGAGAAGGCGCGCTCGAACGTCTCCTTCTCGGCCTGGATGACGGGATTCCCGTCGAGCACGACGACCTTGCCGCCGCCCCTGCGCTTGAGGATGTCGGCCACCAGGCAGGCGCGCTCGTAGGGTCCCGGCGGGCAGCGGTAGGGGGCCTTCGGCACGGTCATGACGAAGGTTCCGCCCACCGCCAGGCCGCGCACCTGGTCGCGCAGGATCGCGGTCTGCTGCCCGGCAATCCAGGCGTGCGGGATCCGGGTCCGATCGGTCCAGCCCGGGACACTGCCGAAGCCGATGCCCATCGCCAGGATCAGGCGGTCGCCGGTCAGGGTGGTGCCACCGCTGAGGGTCACGGACCGGGACGCGGGATTGATGGCCGTCACCTGGCCCCTGACGATCTTCACGCCGTAGGGGCCGAGCTTGCTGTGGGCGATGGTGAGCTCGCCAAGCGTCATGCGCCCGTTGAGCACGAGATTGCTCAGCACGCACGAGACGTGACTGGCGCTGGGATCGACGAGGGTGACCGCAACCTTCCCGCCGCTCCAGAGGCGGATGTACTTGGCCACCGTCGAGCCGGCGAAGCCGCCGCCGACGACGATGACCTTCCGGGGGGCCGGCAGCGAGGCGCCGCGGACGAGCCCCGGCAGCGCCGCCAGGGCGGCAGCCGCGCCGGCGGCCTTGATGAGATTTCGGCGAGTGATGGGCATGGGATGTCTCTCCGGGCAAAGGGCTCTTGGTCGGCGGTCGCTGGCGCGAGGTCGCTGCCGGCGGTTCCGGCGACCGGTCTGAAGGGTCAGCGGCCGGGGTCAGTCGTCGCCGCCACTGCTGCTGCCGCGCGACAGGGTGCTGTAGTAGGCGGCGATGCGCTGGATCTGCGCCGGCGTGTACCCGAGCGCCTGGTGCTCCATGATGTCCGTCGGCCGGCCTTCGGAGCGCATCTCCATCAACTCGTTGGTGATCTCGCCGGCGCTCTCTCCGGCCAGGCTGTCCATGCCGGCGACGGCGCGGCCGTAGGTGCCGTGGCACTGCGCGCACTGCGAGGCGAGCAGCTGGTCGGTCATGTTCGCGGCGCCCGCGGCGCTGCTGCCGGCGAGGGCCGCGACGGCGAGAGCGGGAAACACGATGGCCTTGCGTGTGGGGTCGAGCATCGAAGCATCTCCTCGTTGTCTCATGGGTACTGGGCAGGGCTCAGCAGAGCGGCCGCGAACGGCGGTCCACCGTCACGTCCGGCAGGGTCGGTGACGCGCTGCCAACGGGGCGCCGTGCTGATCCTCCAGTCAGGGCACCGGGGCAGGGTGGCAGACTCTCCTGAAACGAAGCTGAACGGGTCGGGGACGGCATCGGGCGACGGGTTCTCCGTAGGGCAGGGCTAAGGAATCGCATTCGCGCCGAGCCCGTGCTTCTCCATGCGGTAGCGCAGCGTGTCCCGGGTGATGCCGAGCAGCCTGGCCGCCTGGGTGACGTTGTAGCCAGTCTTCTGCAGCGCGTTCACCAGCAGACTGCGCTCGACATCCTCGAGGCGCATGCCGGCTTCGGGCGGCGCGACCTCGGCAGGCGCGTCCTCGACGAGCGGCACCGGGCTCAGGTGCAGGTCCTCGGCGGCCAGCACGTTGCCCGCGCCCAGCAGGACGGCCTGCTCCATGAGGTTGCGCAGCTCACGCACGTTGCCCGGCCAGCGATGCCGGCGCAGCAGGTCCTCGGCCTCGCCGCTGAGGGTCATCGTGCCGCGGCCGTAGCGGGCGGCATGCGTATCGAGGAAACGGCGGGCGAGCACGAGCACGTCGTCGCCCCGGGCGCGCAGGGGCGGCACCTTCAGCTCGACGATGCGCAGCCGGAAGTAGAGGTCGGCGCGGAAGCGCTCGGCGCGGACCTGCTCTTCGAGCGAACGGTGAGTGGCCGCCACGATCCGCACGTCCACCTTCTGGTCGCGCAGCCCGCCGAGGCGCCGTACGGTCTTCTCCTCGAGGAGCTTCAGCAGCTTCGCCTGAAGGCCGAGATCGAGGTCGCCGATCTCGTCCAGGAACAGCGTGCCGCCCGCGGCGGTCTCGACGAGGCCCATCTTGCGCTCGCGGGCATCGGTGAAGGCCCCGCGCTCGTGGCCGAAGAGCTCGGACTCGAGCAGCTGTGCGGGGATCGCCGCGCAGTTGATCTCGACGAAGGGCTTGTCGCGGCGCGGGCCGGCGTAGTGGAGGGCACGGGCAACGAGCTCCTTGCCGGTCCCGGTCTCGCCGGTGATCAGGACGGCGGGGGCGTCGGCGTCCCGCAGGTTCTGCTCCGCCTGCAGCAGCTGGGCGAGCCGGGACTTCAGCAGCTGCATCGGCGGCGATTCGCCGACCAGCGCCTCGAGCCCGCCCTGCGCCGCGTCCTTGCGCCGGTAATAGGACAGCGCCTGGGCCTGTCGCTCTTCGCCGAGGGCGCGCTCGACGAGGATCCGCAGCTTGGCCAGCGGCACGGGCTTGGTGAGGAAGTCGTAGGCCCCGGCCTTCATGGCCTCGACGGCCAGCTCGACCGTGCCGTGCCCCGTCACGATGATCACGGGTATCCCGGGCGCGATCGCCTGGAGGCGGGCGAGGGCCTCGACCCCGTTCATGCCCGGCAGGTGGAAGTCCATGAGCACGACGTCGGGCTTGAACTGCTCCAGCTCGGCCAGGCCCGATTCGGCGGTTTCCGCCACGACCGCGTCGAAGCCCGCCCGCGCCAGGTAGGTGCGCAGGTTCTTCGCCAGCGTGGCCTCGTCCTCGATGATCAGCACGGCTCCCGACATGGCGTTCAAGCCCCGCTGGCGGCCGGCAGCCGCACTTCCACGGTGGTGCCGCGGCCCGGGGCGCTGCTGACCGAGATCGCGCCGCCGAAGCGCTCGATGATCCGCCGCGCCAGCGGCAGGCCCGCTCCCAGGCCCTTCGGCTTGGTGGTGTAGAAGGGCCGGAAGATCCGCGCGAGCTGCTGCTCCGACATGCCGGGGCCGTCGTCGCTCACCTGCACGAGCACGTTCGGGCTCGCCTGGCGGACCCGGACGCTGACCCGCCCGCCCTGGCCCACGGCTTCGTAGGCATTGGCCAGCAGGCTGCCCAGGACCTGGCCGAGCAGTAGCGGATCGCCGCGCACCACGGGCAGCCCCGGCTGCAGCTCGGCGACCGTCGTGACGCCGCGTGCCGCCTCCCGGTCGAAGTTGCCGAGGCTCTCGCGGATGATCGCGGCGAGGTCGACGTTGGTCGCCATGCCCGCTATCGGTCGCGAGTAGCTCAGCA
>Ga0316604_10003724_pt1 | contig 10539 bp, 8 predicted proteins | sample OWC_soil_day20_C_FD_207650 | JGI IMG/M metagenome (GOLD analysis project Ga0316604, IMG submission 207650) | Wetland soil microbial communities from Old Woman Creek delta, Ohio, United States - OWC_soil_day20_CT | ecosystem: Environmental > Terrestrial > Soil > Wetlands | place: USA: Ohio... | reverse complement strand
AGAAGAAAGGGGCCATACCCGTGGCTTATTTGAAAAAATGGGTAATCTGGTAAAAAACAGGCATGCCATCCTTCGGCCACCCATTACAGCAAGACAGAACAGATAGCAATGCCTGGCACAAGTATTTTTTAGAACTTATTGGCTTTAATTAGAACTTACCTGCCTTGATTCCAAAATGGAAAGAAGCCATGCTCAGATCTCCGTTAGAAATATTAGGGGTATTAGACCCCTGTACAAAGCGGTAAGTTGCACCCAGGTCTAACCTCAGATAGCTGGTTACATTCAGCTCTATATTGGCAAATGGTTCTGCCACAAACAATCCGCTCCTGTCGTAAGAATGATAATGTGTATCGTCGTCGTTCAGGTCAAAAGTGGCTTTGTTTCTTCTTGATACGGCTCCGCCGCCTACGAGTGCACCTGCTGTCCAATGGATTAACTTATCAGTGTTGTGTGTATATTCTACAGCAAGTCCGGTATACCAGAAATTCAGGTATTGTTTATATCCCGTGGTGGCACTTGGTGCATAGGTAGAAGTGATATTGTTCGCCAGCGAATAGGCACCCGCACCCAACATCCATTTCTTATTGATCAGCACTCCGCCATAGCCACCGGTCATTACAGCGAAATTACCACCGATCGATGTTAAATTGGCCGCAGGCACTCCATATGCACCAATTTTTGTGTTAGTAGACTTTTTAGAGAATAACGTTTCCGTCTGGGCAGTCTGAGCCCAGGCCTGCTGTACTGATAACAGTACGAGCAGCGCCAACAGCGCTTTTTTCATAAAATGTAGTTTAAAGAAAAGTGAGAGAGAAGAGGGGAGTGGGCGGTCAGTTGTGTTGAAAACCGCCCCACTCCCTTATAAAGAAGAAAATCAATTCGTGGTAATGGAAGAATCACTTACTGCGGAGGTGCCAAACCATCCCAGTATCTTCCCTTTTCCGCCACCATCTGTGACGTTCTTATAGTTCGTGCCTACATTGGCCAGTACAGTAGCAAATAATCCACCAGACTCCATCTGGGTCTGAACAGAGGTTACCCAGAAATAGCTTGGATAACTCAGTGAGCGGAGTTTTACGATAGCGAGATCTCCCTGCAGATAAGGATGATCACGATCATTTACACTTTCACCTACGAACTGTGGGAACTCCTGTCCGTCAGACAAACCTTCGGAGAAGCCACCATCGATCACGTAGTTATCTTCCAGGATATTGTCATCATTTAAATTATTTCTGTAGGACCTGATCCAGGTGTAATCTGTCTGCCCTGCCATATCAGTCGCATAGAATCGTACATAGTAACCATCCTTGGTTGCACCGTCATCACCTTTTTTCTTGTACTTGTAGTCAATGTTTGTGATAGCAGCCACGGGCTTAATGGTATCAGTCGCTTCGTATACATTAGAATCGTATTCCACACGGAGGCGGTAAGTATGGTTCACCTGACCAATCTGACCGTTAGCCGGATCACATTTGTACAATGAATCTGCAAACACGAAAGGATAAGTATCGCCTGTTGTTTCGTCATACAGTGTGATGGTTGCATCGCTGATAATAGGAGCATCACCTGACTCTGTATAAGATACTGATTTTGTAAATCTGATATATTGTGTACCTGGTTCGTTGGTAATCCATGCATCCAGTACAGGATAAGAAGTACCAGCTGGAACATCCAGGTCTATCACATCCGTACAGGCGCTAAATCCTGTTACGAAAGCGGCTAATATGCTGAGTCGGAAAAATTTCTTCTTCATGACGGTTAAAATTTAAAGTTGTAAGTAATACCTGGGATGACAGAACCGATGATAGACAGGCGTACTGCTTCTCTTTTGTTCTTGTCGTCTTCATTCTGCTGGAAGTAGATGGAATAAGCATTGCGGCGTGAATACACATTGTACAGCGAGAACACCCATTCGCCTTTCCAGCGTTTCAGCTGTTTGCCTTTCAGTGTGAGGGATACATCCAGGCGATGGTAGTCTGGCAGGCGGTAAGTGTTACGTTTGTCAGTGCTGTTGTATGGAATATCCCAACCCTGGTATTCCAGGCGGCTGTCTGCATACGTAGTAGGTGTACCTGTTGCATACGTCCAGTTAGCAGAGAAAGAAGTACGTTTTGAGAATTCATGCGTTGCTACGATGGTAATGTTGTGTGTGCGATCATAGCGGTTCAGGAACCATTCATTCTGGTTGATGCCCTCAGTTTTACGTTCAGATTTTGACAGTGTATAGCTGATCCAACCTGTGGTGGTACCGATTTCTTTCTTTGCCATCAGTTCCAGGCCATAAGAGCGGCTCTTGCTTGGCAGCAGGTCTGCTTCAATGTACTGGTTCAGCTGCAGGTTTGCATTATCAATGTAATCCAGCTGGTGGTTCATGTTTTTATAAAACACTTCAGCAGAAATTTCATATTTGCCATTAGTCGCATCGTATGCATAACCTACGGTGTACTGATCAGCCACCTGTGGTTGTACATTGTTGGTACTTGGTGTCCAGATATCGAGTGGTGTAGGAGAGGCGGTGTTGGACAACTGGTGCATGTACTGTGTAGTACGGGCATAAGATGCTTTCACGGCATTGTTGTCGTTGATACCATAGCGAACGTTGATTCTTGGCTCCAGGTAGTGATAAGCTTTAATCAGCTCATTGGTACCATAAGTTTTGCTGCCTATGAGTGTTTTACGTACGCCGGGTGTGGTGTCATTGTAGTAATAAGCAGTACTGTTACCGAGGTATTGGTATTCAGAGAAACGAAGACCATATTGCACACCAAATTTCTTGCTAGGTTTCCATTCATGATCGATGTAAGCAGCTGCTTCGAGACCATGTTGGAGAGTCAGGTTTTTCACGGTTGTATTCTCGCCGTCCTGGCTCACGCCTTTACCCGGTTTGAAAATGTAATAGAGGCCCTGTACCCCGAAGTGTACGCTGTTTTTTGCATTCACATAGTAAGTAAAGCCAGGTTTCACACCGTAGTTGATGATGTTGGAAGTCCAGTCATAAGCCTGGTAATTATCACCGGCATTTTTGGTACTACCGTTGCTGAATTCAAGGCTGTAGTCATAGTTACTATAAAAAGTAGTCAGGTTCATGAACAGTTTACTGTTGAACACATGGTTCCATCTTACGGTAGCGGTTTTATTGCCCCAGTTCATATTCACATCTGATCCGAAACCGAATACGTCTCTTCCCAGGTAACCGCTTACAAAGAGGGTATTGGTCTTGTTCAGTTTGAAGTTCGCCTTGGCGGTGATATCGTAGAAATTCAGTTTGGTGTCTTTCATATCTCCGCTCAGGAAAGGCTTCATGAGGATGTCGATATAGGAACGCCGGGCAGCGATGATAAAGGAGGATTCGTCCTTCACGATCGGCGCCTCGATGGAAAGACGGCTGAATACATTGCTGATACCGCCATTTACAGCCAGATTCTGGTTGTTTCCATCCTTCATGCGTATATCAAGCACAGAGGATGTACGGCCGCCGTATTCAGCTGGAAAACCACCTTTAATGAGATTCACGCTTTTAACTGCATCCGGGTTGAATACAGAGAAAAATCCGAGCATGTGTGTAGAGTTGTAAACAGGTGCTTCATCCAGCAGGATCAGGTTTTCATCTGCGGCACCGCCACGTACGTTGAAGCCGCTGGCGCCTTCGCCCACGGTTTGTACGCCGGGCAGGGTCTGGATAGAACGCAGCACGTCTACTTCACCCATGAAGGTGGGCATCTTTTTCATCTGGGCAATATCCAGACGGTTGATGCTGGAATTCAGCGTATTAACTGCTTTCTCTGTTTTATCACCGATTACGGTGACTGTGTTCAGTGTACTGCTGGATTTATCTAATTTGATATCCAGTGTTTGGTTTCCTTTCAGGGAAATATGTGTCTTAATAGGTGTGTACCCTACATAAGAAAACTGAATGTCATGGTCGCCGGCAGGCAGTGTGAGAGAATAAAAACCATATTCATTGGTTACAGTACCGATGCCTGTTCCTGCTTTGGAAACGGAAATGCCGATCAGGCTTTCCCCGTTTTGCTGGTCTTTTACGTATCCACTTAATGTAAACCGTTGCTGCGCATTTGTCTGTAGCGCCCAAAGCAAAAGGATGCCAATGGACAGGAGCTTTAGTAGCCTTGTCTTCATAAAAGGATTTGATAGTTATAAATTTACAATATGTTGTAAGGTGCGCTAGTGTGATCTAAACACGCATATATGACGTGGGATAATGGGGTTACCCCTATAGGTTACCGTAGAAATTTTTAAAATTAATCTTTATTCCAGTATATCGCATTGATAACCCATGCGTTGTAAAAGAAAAATAACTTCCCCTTCATTCACTGGGCAACCCTGGCCTACAACTCTTAATACTTTATCGCAATCTTCAATATCTACAGTGCAGGCCTGGATTGGGAATTCTTTATGGATAGCGGTAATTACTTTTAACTTATCCAGGTCTGTATTGATATTTGTTTTGAATATCCCGATCATTTAATTATAATATTTAGCTTTGTGCAAAGGTGAAGCACATCGTCTGGTTAACTGTTACACGAAAAGGATTAAATTTTATATTTAACGGATTATTATGGCTGTCCAGATCAGGAATGATATAAATGAGTTATTGCTCGAAGAAGAGATCGGGGATGACCTGCAGGAAAAGCTGGTGTCTACCCAGTTGGTAGAAGAGCAGCAGGAAATCAAGTACCATTTCGGGGAAGCGGTATTACGGGAAACCTTTTTTGACGGGTATCATATTTTCACCGGCGATGCCTCTGTATATGAGAACCTGCATGTGAATGCGACAGAAGCCATACCGGCAGTATCCCTGTTGTTTATGGTACGCGGACATTTTAATACTAATGTAGGGCATGAGCGGCAGCGCCTGTTTGGTTCGCTTGAGCACAACCTATATTATAATCCCGGGGGTGTGGAAAATGCCCATATCCTCAAACAGGAGAACCTGGCTGCAGTTGGGATGAATTTCAGCAAAGAACGGTTCCTGCAGCTGGCGGAAAATAATGGCCGGATACTGGATATGCTGGGGAACAATGTGGCTGGCAACAGGCCTATCATACTAAATAAAAAGAGTAATCACCCTATTACGGCCCGCATGCTGATGATCCTGGACGAGATCAGGAACTGCCAGTTTCTGGGAGGGCATAAAAAATTATACCTGCAATCTAAGGTGATAGAGTTGCTGGCCCTGCAATGTGAGCAGCAGGAGCAGGCAGAATCCTTACAGAAAGAGCGGTTTGCATTATCTGCATCGGATAAGGAGAAGATCTTCTTTGCCAGAGATTATTTATTGAACCAAATGCAGTCTCCCCCTTCGCTGACGGAGTTATCAAGAGCAGCGGGGTTAAATGAGTTTAAACTGAAGAATGGGTTCAAACAGGTATTTGATAATACAGTGTTTGGCTACCTGAATGATCATAAAATGGAATATGCGCGGCAGTTATTACAATCGGCTGTGCAGTCAGTGACCCAGATAGCAGAGCAGCTGGGTTTTTCATCAGTACAGCATTTCAGTACTGCTTTCAGGAAGAAATTCGGGGTGAGCCCGGTAAAACTGCGGAATGCCTAAATGCATTTCAAAAGAGGGAGTATCGAAATCATGTTTTCTTTTTCAAAGAAAAGAACTCAAAGCATGATACCCCCTCCTTTTATTAATTAGCTTAGTAAGCAGCGGTGAACCTTGCTTTTACATGCTGGTTTTTCTCCACTTCGTCGATCAGTGCTACTGCATAATCCTTATTTGAAATCTTGCTGTTACCTTCTGCATCAGTTACCAGGGTATCCTTGCCCAGGCGGAATTTACCTGTACGCTCACCTGGGAAGATGTTAGCCGCAGGGCTCATCACGGTCCAATCCAGGTCGTTCTGTTCTCTCAGCCAGTAGAAGCCTTCGCGGGTAGCAGTGGCACCACCTTTCCACTCAGCGGGGAATTCAGGGGTATCCAGCAGTTGCTTACCAGGAGCAATTTCCAGGCTACCTGCACCACTTACCACCAGTACACGTTTGATACCAGCTTTTCTTACGCCATTTGCCAGACCCTGAATCAGTTTCAGGTAAGTGGGGGTATCATGTGCATTGAAAGAGCTGATGACGGCTTCGGAACCTTTGATCAATTCAGCGAGTTGGTCTGCATCTGCCACGTCACCCTGCTTTACGGTCAGCTTAGGATTGGAAATGGTGATCTTTTCAGGATTACGTACGATAGCGGTTACTTCATGTCCTCTTTCCAGTGCTTCGGCCAATAATGCGCTGCCAATGAAGCCAGATGCGCCTACGATAGATAATTTCATGTATTAAGTTTTATTGTTATTAAAATTGTTACAGTTTGATGTAAAAAAAATCAAGACACGAACTGAGCGCTGAACTGCGCCAGTGTGGTATGCTTCAGTTTCTCGTATACTGCCTGGTCGATGGTATCGAAAAGGGTTTCCAGCGCGCCATTGATATCCCTGCCTACCGGGCATTCAGGATTGGGGAGGTTGGGAGAGAAGCCGAAGATGTGGTTTTCCTTTACAATCTGGAAAACATCGGATAAATAGATATTGTTTGGTGATTTGGTCAACCTGCTTCCCCCGTTTTTGCCTTCCTTGCCTTCTACAAGACCGGCTTCTTTTAGTGCTGCGAGTTCCTTGCGCACCAGGGCGGGGTTGGTATTGAGTGAGCCTGCAATGAGATCGCTGGACATCCATTCTGTCTCAGAAAGGCTGAGCAGACTGAGGATGTGAACTGATATTGCAAACTTACTTTTGACCATACTGTAATTAAAATGATTACAGTACAAAGGTAAAGAGTTTTTCCATTCTACCAAATAAATTGATAATTGGGAGGGTATGAGGGTCAATTTTGTTAAAAAGTCACCCGAATCTACCGTGCAGTTGCCTACGGCAACTGCACGGTAGATTCGGCAGGGGCCTGCGGCCGGCTTGACTAAATTCAGAATATACACTACCTGATAATTAAAACAGTTAGGTAGTGTTTCTATAAGCTTTCTTCGATGCTTCTTCGACGCTTCTTCGATTACTGTATAATTAAAAAGCCCCGGCCATTCAGCCGGGGCTTTCCAAAATAAGCTTCAGATAATTATTTTTTAACAACGATCTGTTCCGTTTTCACTGGTTGCTTTTTCGCAGTTTCAGGTTGTCCTGTATGGTGTAAATCTGCCAAAGTCGGCGCTATCACCAGACTTACGATAGACATCAGTTTAATCAGGATGTTCATGGAAGGACCTGAAGTATCTTTGAATGGATCACCTACGGTATCACCGGTTACAGATGCTTTGTGTGGTTCTGACTTTTTGTAAAAAGTCTCGCCATTGATCACGACTCCTTTTTCAAAGGATTTTTTCGCATTGTCCCATGCACCGCCGGCATTGTTCTGGAAGATCCCCATCAGTACACCACTTACAGTAGCACCTGCCAGGAAACCACCCAATACTTCCGGGCCAAACACAAAGCCTACCAGGATTGGGGAGATGAGGGCAATGGCTCCAGGCACCATCATCTTTTTAATAGAAGCCTGTGTTGAAATTGCCACGCACTTATCGTACTCAGGTTTGCCGGTACCTTCCATAATACCTGGGATGGTTCTGAATTGTCTTCTTACTTCTTCCACCATGCTCATAGCCGCTTCGCCTACAGCCCTGATAGCCAGGGAAGAGAAAATAAACGGAATCATGGCGCCGACGAACAGACCGGACAATACATTTGCTTTATAGATATCAATACCATTAATTTTAGCTACGCCTACGAATGCTGCAAACAGCGCCAGTGCAGTCAGTGCTGCGGAAGCAATGGCGAAACCCTTACCTGTAGCCGCAGTGGTGTTACCAACGGCATCCAGGATATCAGTTTTCTCTCTTACTTCTTTGGGCAGTTCACTCATTTCAGCGATACCGCCTGCATTATCTGCAATCGGGCCAAAGGCATCGATCGCCAGCTGCATGGCAGTTGTGGCCATCATACCGGCAGCAGCAATTGCTACGCCATAGAGACCTGCGCAGGCAAAAGATCCGTAGATCCCTGCAGCCAGCACAAGGATTGGCAGCATGGTAGATTCCATACCTACAGCCAGACCACCAATCACGTTTGTGGCATGACCAGTTGAAGACTGACGGATAATGGATAATACCGGACGCTTGCCCATTGCGGTATAATATTCAGTGATGATACTCATGAGCGTACCCACAGCCAATCCTACGAAGATGGCTCCTACTACACCACTCTGTGTGATCGCTTTGGTACCTTCACGTAAATCAGATGTTCCTGGTAAATAATCACGTTTCAGGTAAATTGATCCTTCAGGCAGGATCCAGTAAACTAATGCTGCACTGGCGATAGCGGAGAGTACGATTGAGCCCCAGTTACCCATATTCAGTGCTCTTTGTACCGTGCTGGTGTTCAGACCCGCGGTATCAGAGATCTTTACAAAAACGGTTGCTATCATGGAGAACACGATACCAAAACCTGCGATCATCATAGGCAGGAGGATCGGTGCAAGGCCACCAAACTTGTCGTTAGAGATGATTTCACTGCCCAATACCATTGTTGCCAGTACAGTGGCTACATAAGAGCCAAAGAGGTCAGCACCCATACCGGCTACGTCACCTACATTGTCGCCTACGTTGTCTGCAATGGTAGCGGGGTTACGCGGATCATCTTCCGGGATGCCGGCTTCCACTTTACCTACCAGGTCAGCGCCTACATCCGCAGCTTTTGTATAGATACCACCACCCACACGGGCAAACAGTGCGATACTTTCTGCACCCAGTGAGAAGCCTGTCAATACTTCGATGGTTTTGATCATCTGATCGGTGTTGGGTATTGCACCAAAGTAAGCTTTCAAAATAATGAAGAGTGAACCCAGACCTAATACAGCGAGTCCGGCTACACCCATACCCATTACAGATCCGCCGGTAAAGGAAACTTTGAGGGCTTGTGACAGGCTGGTACGTGCCGCCTGGGCAGTACGTACATTTGCTTTCGTTGCGATTCTCATTCCAATGAAACCGGCTGTAGCAGAGAATACAGCGCCAATGATAAATGCAAGGGCAATAGTCCAGTCAGAGTTTTCATGAGAAGCACCCATAATCCCCAAAAGGATAGCGGCGATAATTACAAAATAGGTTAGGATCTTGTATTCAGCCTTTAGGAAAGCCATTGCCCCTTCTGCTATGTAGCGGGCTATTTCTGTCATCCTTTCATTACCGGCATCCTGACGGGATACCCATGCACTGCGGACGGCAGTAAATAGCAGGGCAAGCAAGCCAAAACATGGAACGAGGTAAACGATATTCATATACGTGATTTTTTACAATTCTATAAATATAAACTTTATTCCATTACGAATTGTCTGATGGGAAATAGATAAATAACTGATAGAAAAAAGCCGTTATTCCGAGGTTTTTTGGGGTGTATGTTGATGTAGTATCTCATTTACGCAGGCCCAGAAAGGTTTTGCCGAGATTGTCAATGATGTCTTCCGGCGTCATTGCTTCCTGGGAGAGGGTTTCAGCGGCATAGTCACCTGCCAGACCATGGATATAAACGCCCATCAGCATCGCATCTTTGGAGGCGTATCCCTGTGACACTAATGATGTCAAAATACCTGTTAATACGTCTCCACTGCCACCTGTTGCCATACCGGGATTGCCGGTTGTGTTAAAATAAATATTGCCATCCGGAAATGCCATGGCTGTATACCGGCCTTTTAAAAGTATACAGAGGCGTTTTTCAATGGCGTTATGAGATAAGACCTGTAGTTGTTCCCTGTTGTTGGCAGTCTTTCCAAATAAGCGCTCAAACTCTTTGGGGTGTGGGGTTAGCAGACTTCCTTCAGGTACTTTGTCAATCAAACCAGGTGTAGTTGCGATGATGTTGAGTGCATCTGCATCGATTACCATGGGCTGGCGATATTGTTCAAAAAGTCTTTCGATTGCCCAGGCTGTACCTGCGGCGGTGCCGATACCGGGGCCGATTCCGATCACTTTATATTTTGAAGTGTCTGTCTGAAAGCCGGAACTGTGGTCATATTGGTCATCTATGATGCACATAGCAGGGGGCACTGCCAGTTGAATAATAGTATATCCACACTTGGGTACATGACAGGATAATAAACCGACACCTGCTCTCAGACAGGCGCTGGCACTCAGTATTGCTGCGCCCATTTTGCCTTCACTGCCTGCAATGAGCAGGGAATGGCCATAGGTACCTTTGTGAGCAAAAGGGGAGCGGGGTTTGTAAATGCTTTTGATAAATGCGGACTCACTAATATGAAATGGGGTAGGGGTTTGCTTAATATAATCCGGATGGAGGCCTATAGGCAAAATATGTACTTCGCCGGTGAGGCCAGCATTTTCAGGAAATAAAAAAGCAAGTTTATAAAATTCAAAGCTCAGTGTATGGTGTGCTTTTACCACAGGTGTATTCAGGGAAGAGTTATCTGCCTGCATGCCTGAAGGCAGGTCGATGGCGATGATGGTGTGGGTGGTATACAATGCCTGTAGTTGTTGGATAATGCCCGCTATCCAGCCACTTG
>Ga0316604_10003723_pt1 | contig 10539 bp, 7 predicted proteins | sample OWC_soil_day20_C_FD_207650 | JGI IMG/M metagenome (GOLD analysis project Ga0316604, IMG submission 207650) | Wetland soil microbial communities from Old Woman Creek delta, Ohio, United States - OWC_soil_day20_CT | ecosystem: Environmental > Terrestrial > Soil > Wetlands | place: USA: Ohio... | reverse complement strand
GCAGCTGTCTTGCAGAATCCTCACAGTGTTCGCCTGTCGCTGCCGGATCTTCTCCGGGCCGATAAAAATTCGAAAGTATACCTTGTTGGCCATAGTTTGGGTGGTGCGGCGGCAATTTTGACCGGAGCTAGACTTATCAGTATGGGGATTGATCCGGCCCAGATTGAAGTGATCACTTTTGGCGCACCTGCTGTTGGCAATGCTGCATTCACTGATAGATTCCAAGCAGTTCTTCGTGTGACGCGAATTGTCAATTCCGGTGATCCGATACCTGGTATTTTACAAAACCGCGGTTACCGGCAATTTGGCAAAGAAATCGAATGGGCTTGGCAAGATGATATCAATGGTCCTCATAAATTGATTGGTTATGTCGATTCTGCGATCAAAAACTATTATGACAAACGCCGCCAGGCTGTGGAGGACGGAACTCTTGTATTCGCTGATGAAAAATCAATAAATTTGCCGCGCGTTTATATTGCTCCGCTTCAAAATAACCTTCCTGTTGATATAGAAGCAGATTTTTGGTATATGAATGAAGCGCTAGCAGATGAATATCGCCTGACATTGGCAGGCCGGGCTACAATCGATACGTCGACGGTTCCTGGCTGGCAGGAGGCAGCTGTTGCCGCTGGGTGTCAGAGAGCTGTTGTTTCTGAAGTAAGCGCATTTAAGATGAAACAAGAAAAAGATATTTATTATATAACCGTAACACAGACTATCTATGACGTTGTTACGGGCGATGTTATTGATACTGCTATTTTTTCAACTGGAACGTACAATCTGACTCCATTGGAAGCATTCATTCACATTTTCAAAGGAATAAATGAAAGGCAAAATAGCAAATTAGCATCATAATTCATTCCGTCTTTGTCGTTAAGGATAAAACATGATAAGTCAATAATTATCATAATAGATTGCATAAAAGCAGAAAGTTATATTATAATTTCTACATCAAGTATTTTGCGGAATGGAAGGAGGGTCTTCATCGTGCTTACGATTGATCCTAACGCTTTACTGTTTATTGAAGGGAAGCAGCAATCCATTTATTTGGATATGCCTCCTATTATTTCAAACTGCTGTATGACTTTCCGTGAAAAGCCCTCGGTTCGCTTTGGACAGCCTCATAACATGGAATCTTATATCGAAAAATCGATCCAGGGTGTCACGATATTTTTGCCGCATGATTTACCGGAAATTCCTTTGACCATTACAGTGAGCCGTTTTTTGTGGCATACCCGTTTGGCGATCGAAGGTTGGTTTTTGGCTTAAAAAAGTTTTTTAATAGCATTGACAGAGTAATGAATAGCGGCTATAATGTACAAGTGCAGTAAATACTGCTAATGACTCCGTAGCTCAGCTGGATAGAGCGCTTGACTACGAATCAAGAGGTCGGGAGTTCGAATCTCTCCGGGGTCGCCATTAAAACACCGATAACTCAAGGCTGTGTAGCTTTGGGTTATTTTTTTATTATGTTAACTGTGGATAGTATTGGGGATGGTGTTTTACAATGGGGATAGTTTTTTACCAAGTGCCACAAAACAAAATAGCTATAAAGCTAGTAAATAAAAAGGTTTTTTGTTTGCATAAACATTTGCAAATAGACTTTTTCAGACTACGAATCAAGAGGTCGGGAGTTCGAATCTCTCCGGGGTCGCCATATGGATGCGGATAGCCCAGGGCTATGTGTTGTGTTATTTGATGAAAAAAGCTATGGTAGTGTTGAAATAATACATAGAGGCAATTTTACAAGGAATATTTATAGGAGTTATAGAATATTAGATAAATGTTACAGACATAATTTACACAAATTGCTTACGAATGCGCAGGTCTTGTTTGAAAAGGGGGTAGAAATGGTTCAATGGATATTTTAAAAAATACTGACTGGAGCAAAATTAGCGAAGCGTATCAGATCTTTATTAACACAGGAAAAATTATATCCGGAGTACTTCGTCCTGAGATTGAAAGTTCATGGCAGCGCTGTAAAAATATTGACCCTTGGACGCCAAGACCAAAGCCAATTTCTGATTTGGAATATAATAAATTAGTAGAAGAAAATGCTGATCTACTAGAATTTTCCAGACCAATCATGGAGTATATGTATGCAACAAATGGTCATGAATATGAAGATAATTTAGTGCAAATAGCGGAAAAAAACGGAGTTGTATTGGATTTTTTTACTCGCTTATGCGCCCTGCCTAACCCCCAAAAAAAGAGGTTGTCTGAAACTGAAATCGGAACCGGGCTAACGGGAGTAGTGATGTTTGAAAAGAAACCCATGGAATTGGGAGGGCCGGAATATTTAAAAGCTTGCTATCAGACTTGTTTTGGCGGAGCTGCGCCTATAAAGGATCGTGAAGGGGCTTTACTGGGTATCATTGCTTTATTTAATAATTATGGAAAGATACCGGAGCAACCGTTGGAATTTATAGAAACGGCGGCGTGTTTGATTGAAGATTTGCTTAATGATAAATCAACTGCACGAAAAAATCCTATTGAAAAGAATCAATTTTTTACTCAGATGATAAACTATATCAACTATTATATATTGATTGTGGATGAGGCAGGACAAATCATTAATTTTAATGACCGGTGTGCAGATCTGTTCGGAATAAGCAGAAATAATCTTATTGGTCGATCATGCAATGAATTCGGTATTATTCTTGAACAACTTATTTCCGATTCTTTTTTTGCGAACAGAGACTATTTCCAAATTAATGTAAATAAACAATCATATTCTTGTTTATTGCAGAACAATAAGACGATAAAATGGGGAGAACATCCTGAAAACACTTTGCTTTTATTTAGTGTGAATGATATGGTGAAACCGCATCCCTCTAGTGCCGGATTTAAAGAGAAAACGCAAACCGTGGATACTATTATTGGGAAAAGTGCGGCTGCTGCGGATTTGATTAAGACAGCTCTACGGGTAGCCAAAGTACCTACCAATGTATTGATAGAGGGAGAAAGCGGCACTGGTAAAGAAGTGCTTGCAAGGGCTATTCACAATGCTAGCGCTAGAGTATCCAAGCCGTTTATTGCTATAAACTGCGGTGCTATTCCGAAAGAAATTATTCAAAGCGAGTTTTTTGGGTATGAAGAGGGCACGTTTACCGGCGGTATAAAAGGCGGTAAAATAGGCAAATTTGAATTGGCTGATGGCGGTACGATTTTATTGGATGAGATTGGTGAAATGCCGTTGGAAATGCAAGTGAGTCTCTTGCGTTTTCTTCAAGATAAAACGGTTGTTCGTGTTGGCGGAAAAATAGCAAAGAAGATTGATGTGCGTATCATAGCTGCTACAAATCGAGATTTAAATAAACGTGTAGCGGATGGCTTTTTTCGAGAAGATTTATTTTATCGTTTAAAGGTTATCCATGTTACGATACCTCCGTTAAGAGAACGAAAAGAGGATATTTTACCGATAGCCGAGTATTATTTGCAATATTATTCGGGCCTTTATGGCCTAAAAAATAAGACACTTCGGCAAGAGACGAAAAATATACTGTTTCAATATAATTGGCCTGGGAATATTCGTGAGTTAGCCAATGCAATTGAAAATGCCCTTGTATTTTGCGATAGTGACGAAATTACTCCCGATTTATTGCCTGCTGAAATCTTGCAATACAAACCAGGTTTGTTGAAAGCAAGTCCGGAAAAAACGGAAACGCAAGAGAAAGAAATCGTTATGCGTGCATTGAACCAAACCAGGGGAAACGTTTCACAGGCGGCCAAAATAATTGGTATATCACGAAATACCTTGTATCGTAAAATCGATAAATATGGGTTGCAATGTTTGAAATAGAATACGATACACTTATTCATATAAAAAATTAGTTCTGAGGAACGCAAATTTCTAAAAATATATTATGCCAATATGGCTAGATCGGCCCAGTGAGTGGAAATTTGTTGTTAATTGTCTTGACATATTGTATCGCATGGAACAATCATTTCAAAATTATCTCTACTATAAAAACAAGGTGGTTATTTTTATTTTTAAATTATGATGACGGAAGATGACAAACTAATCAAAAACAATTATTATTTTTTTAATTCCAGTAGTATTCCGTTGTTCGAAGTATGGTGCGAACGGCTGCAATCCAAGGTTGATTAAGGAGGGGCGTAGTTCCGATAAAGTTTAAACTTTATAGGAACTACGCCCCTCCTTATATTGGTACAATACTTGCATTTGAATTTTTATAATGGTGTATTTATCAAATAGCGCAGGAGATGAATGTTATTCTATTAAGCGCAATGATGATTTTTCATAATGCAAGTTAATTTAATTCCTAAAAACGAGGAGAGATATTTGTGGGATTTGAAAAAATTATTTTTGAAAAACAAGATGGAATTGGCATTATTACACTGAATGACCCAGCCAACAGGAACACCATTTCAGGAAGTATTGTCGGAGAATTGGGGTGCTGTCTTGATGATTGCAGCGACGATCCGGAAGTCAGAACGATTGTATTGCGTGGTGAAGGTAAAGTTTTTAGTGCCGGCGGCAATATCAATGTGATGAAAAGAAGGATTGAGGAAGGCAAATATCATGAATTCGGGCCAGCAATGAAGAAGTTGGCGATCGTAATTGAAAAATTGCGTAACATACGCAAACCCATCATCGCATCGGTTCAGGGAGCAGCAGCCGGTGGTGGACTTGGTATGATTATGTTTTGCGATTTTCGGATTGTTGCAGAAGATGCCAAGTTGGTTTTTCCGTTTACAAATTTAGGACTAATTCCAGATTGCGGCGCAACACTTGCTTTGCTTAGGATGATTGGCGTTGCTAAAACCACGGAACTTCTGATGACTTCTAAATTATTATCGGGCAAAGAAGCTTATGAATGGGGAATTGTCAATCAGTCGGTACCTGCAGAAAAATTAAACGAGACGACTCAAAACTTTGCTAAAACATTGGCAAAAGGTCCGACTATTGCTTATGGAAGGTTGAAGACAATGATAAATCGGTTGGCTTTTGAAGGTTTGGATTTTCAACTGGAAAATGAAGCAGAATATCAGGAGCTATGCGCAAGGTCAGAAGACCATAAACAAGGTGTTTATGCATTTATTGAAAAAAGAAAACCTGTTTTTAAAGGAATTTAAATTTTCAAGGATGCGTTGATATATTTATTAATACACTAGGGAGGATGCCAATGTTAAAAACCAGAATAACAGAACTTTTGAACATCAAATATCCGATTATGCAAGGAGGAATGCAACATCTGGGAACTCCGGAGTTGGCTTCAGCTGTATCGAATGCCGGTGGATTGGGCACGATCAATGCAACTGTTTATCCTACAATTCAGGAATTCAGAGATGCAATCAAGAAAGTTAAATCTTTGACCAACAACCCTTTTTGTGTCAATGTGTCCATGTTGCCAACCCTTTCTCCCGGGGAGTTGACCACAGAATATTTTAAGATAATTGTGGAAGAAGGGGTGCCGGTAGTGGAGACGGCGGGGCGCAGTCCTCAAGAATATGTCCCAATGTTAAAAGCGGCGGGAACCAAACTTATTCACAAGGTGCCGGGTGTCAAGTATGCCAGGAAGGCGGAAGAAGTCGGAGCCGATATTGTTACCATCGTGGGCCTTGAATGTGCGGGTCATCCAGGAATGGACGAAGTTACTACAATGATCTTGGGTAATAAGACTGCTAAATCCGTTAAGATACCGGTATTTATCGGTGGTGGAATTACTGATGGCGCCGGATTGGTTGCTGCGTTGGCATTAGGCGCAGAAGGCGTTGTTATGGGGACAAGATTTGTTGCTACGGAGGAATGTGTTATACATTCCAATTTTAAAGAGTGGATTGTTAAACACAACGAAAATGATACTCTTCTTATTCAAAAATCCATCAAAAACATGGTGCGCTCAAGCAAAAACCAGGCAGCCATCAAATGTTTAGAGATGGAAAAACAGGGGGCCGGTCTAAAAGAGCTACTGGCGATCATTTCCGGTACCATAGGTAAAAAGTGTTACATGGAGGGTGACACTGAGGGAGGGATTTTTGCTATAGGACAGGCTATTGGACTGATAAATGAAATCAACTCTGTTGAAAAAGTGATTGAAAACATAATGGAAGAAGCGAAAAGTGTTATATTGCGGTTAAACAAAATGGAAAAATCGTAAATTTTTGAAGGGATCATGTCTCAATATCTTATGTATAAAGAGACATGATCTTTTTTGTTTGTTGTTGTTAACTGTGTTGACATTTTGTGTCGTTTGGAGCAATCGTGTGGTCAAAAATATTCTGGGAAATAACAGGATTATTTGCGTACGCCTTGCAATGACAGCATTCTCCTTAAAATAAAAATGAATGTTATTTCTGGCACATTATTTGCATTTAAGTAGAAATAGTTTGTCTCAGAAATCAACGGTGAGGTGGTTATTGGTTAAATGATTTAATTTAAATTAAAGATAAAAAAAGGAGATGCAGATTATGGAAAATATTTTTGAAGGTTTGCGAGTTGTTGATTTTACGATGAATACTGCTGGTCCAAACGCGACAGTAATGCTGGCGGATTTTGGCGCAGAAGTCATTAAGGTTGAAAAACCCAAGTTAGGTGATGACCAAAGGAATTATTCCCCGCAAATTGATGGTACAGCAGTAGGGTTCTTTTGGGGAAACAGAGGGAAAAAATCTATCGTTCTTGATATGGGAGATCCCGAGGGAGTGGAGATTGCCAAAAAACTTATCGAAACTGCTGACATTGTAGCAGAAAGTTTTAAACCGGGAACTATGGCCAAATTCGGACTGGGGTATGAGGACGTAAAAAAAATAAATCCCCAAATTATCTACTGCTCGGTTTCGGCATATGGGCAAACTGGTCCCATGAGCAAAAAGCCGGGATATGACATGATTGCGCAAGCACTGAGTGGAGCAATGGATTTAACAGGCGAAATAGATGGGCCGCCCACTCGGATCGGACTTGTACTTGCAGATTGTGCAGCCGGAACCCATGCTTTTGCCGCTATTGCCAGTGCATTATATTATCGAGAACGCACAGGCAAGGGGCAACATATTGATGTTGCTTTATTGGATAGTATTGTTGCTTACAATGCCTATGTCGAGCATTGGGCAGCCGGAAACAAAGTAAGAAGAAGCGGAAACAATCCTAAAACATTAGCTCCGTTTGGTGTGTTTAAAGGAAAGAACGACTTTGCAATCATTTGTGCGCCTAATGTTCGTTTATGGGAAAAATTATGTAAAGTGATGGGAAGAGAGGATTTGGTTACAGATCCCAAATTTAACACCGTTCCCGCCAGGATCAAGAATTTGTCTGAGATGGTCGAATTGATTGAAACTTGGCTGCAAACATTTGATGATATTAATATTCCTGTGAACATGATGGACAAAGAGGGAATTCCCACCTGCAAAATTAATACAACCGGCGACTTATTTACAAATGAACAATTGTTGGCGCGTGAGATGATTGTCGAAAACACGACACCGAAAGGAACTACTTTAAAAATGAAAGGGAATCCATTAAAGTTTTCCGAGGCAAAGGCTAAATTTCATCGTCCTCCGGCTCTTGGAGAGCACCAGGACGAAATACTGAAGAGCATGGGATACAATGATGAAGCAATTGCCCAAATAAAAACAAAATGGAGTATATCTTTATAACGACTATAAATTTTTGAAAAGGAGAAAATGAAAATTATGGATTTTAAAATGACAGAGGAACAGGAATTGTTGTTAGAGGGATTAAGAGAAGTTATTGCGCGATATGGTTCGGAAGAATATTTCAGAGAATGTGACGAAAATCATCGGTATCCAACCGAATGGATGAAGGCTATGACCGACAATGGCTTCGGATTACTTGGAGTTCCAGAAGAGTATGGCGGCACTTCGGTAGATACGCTTACCCTTATGCTCGTTACGGAAGAAGCAACCCGGCTGGGCTGTCCATCGTATTTTTTGGGGCGGGCTCTTTATATCGACGATATGATGAGGTTTGGCAGTGAAGAACAAAAGAAAGTCACGATGGAGTATGCACTGAAAGGGGAATATTCCTTTTGTCTGGGCTTTACTGAACCGCAGTCCGGATCGGACAGCACGGCGATTACTGCTACAGCAACCCGTAAAAATGGGAAAGTATACATCAATGGGAATAAAACTTTCATAACAGGCGCCGATAAAGTTCCTTACATGTTATGCATGACACGAGATCTGGAAAGCACAAAAACACCCTATGAGTCTTGTACTTTATGGTGGGTTCCGATGAACGCGCAAGGCATAAAAGTAGTTCCGCTCAACAAAGTGGGTTGGCATATGAAGAATACTTGTGAAGTATTCCTGGATAATGTTGAGATCGAGGAAAAGGATATTGTTGGGAAAGAAGGCGAAGGATTTAAAAACCTGATGCATAACTTCGAGATCGAACGTCTGCAAATGGCTGCCGGTGCCCTTGGCCAGGCGCAATGTGCGTTTGAGGATGCTATCCGCTATGCCAATCAACGGGTTCAATTTGGTAAAACAATTGGCAGCTTCCAATTAATTCAAGAAAAATTGTGTGATATGGCAATAAAAATCAAAAATATGAAGAACTTTGTGTATCAAACCGCATGGGAAAAGGATAATGGAATACCCATAAATGTTTCCGCCGCGCTTTGCAAATTGTATTGTGCTCAGGCAGGATTTGAGGTTATTGATGATGCTATGCAAATATTGGGCGGAATCGGATATACGGATGTCCGGGTTTCCCGAATGTGGAGAGACAGCCGTGTAAACCGGATCGGCGGCGGTACGGATCAAATCATGATTCATGTAGCAGGCAGGGCTCTTTTGAAACAATATAAGTAAAGATTTGAACCGGAATGTCTCAAGTAACTGGTTGAGCTCAGTTCAACAGAAAAAATTATGTTTTTTGACGAACTGAGCTGTAGTTGCTTGTTTTAAGTCCATTATCATGAGTTTTGCAAAATTATTCACAGGTAAGCAATAGATGAAACGGAGGAATATTATGCTAAATAAAAAAATCATTGGCGGATTGGTCGGTATAATCATCGGGTATGTTTTTGCCAATCTTCCAGTATTCCCAGGGTTAACAGAAAAAGCAATGTGGGCAATTGGAATTTTTTTGTGTACTGTTTCATTTTGGGTGGCGGATACTCTTCCCGACTATGTGACTTCAATCTTAATGTGTTTAGCTTTCGCTGCTTTTAAAGTAGTACCGTTTGGTACAGCACTTTCTTCTTTTTCTGGTACTACTTTTTGGCTGTTGGTGGGTGCGTTGGGATTATCTGCGGGAGTCAGCAAGAGCGGACTTTTAAACAGGCTGGCTTTGATGGTAATGAGTAAATTCCCGCTTACCTTTAAAGGACAGACATTGGCCCTGATGGTAACCGGCACAATTATGTCTCCGCTTATTCCTAGTGCAAACGGTAAAATTGCAGTTGTTGCTCCATTCGCAACACAAATCAGCGATAATATGGGCTACGAAAGAAAAAGCGCAGGTGCTGGAGGAATTTTTAGCGCAATGTTTTGGTCGCTTGGGTGCGTTCACCCCTTGTTTATTAGTGCATCCTTCATGGGATATGCAGTTCTCGGACTTATTCCAAAAGAGTTTCAAGGCGGATTTAGCTGGATGGGTTGGTTTATCAGCGCTCTTCCATGGGGCATTACATTATTGGTATTGGGTTATCTCGCAATACAGGTTCTTTACAAACCTGAATCCAATCAAAAACTAGCGCCTGAAATGATCAACGATCAATTATCAAAACTTGGCCCGATGACAAAGAACGAAAAGATAGTTGCTGTTATTCTTGTACTGACACTTGCTTTCTGGATGACAGAAAAAATGCATGGAATTAGTTCAGGGATCGTTGCAATGGTATCTACAGGTCTCTTGCTCGGATTCAACATATTTGACCGACAAAGTTTCAGGTCGGCAATCCCTTGGGATGCAGCAATATTCATGGGAGGAATTCTAAATCTCTCCGTTGTCTTTCCGGCATTGAAAATTGACAAGTGGATCGGAGCTACAATGGGGCCGTATGTATTGCCGCTGTTAAATTACAACATCTTTGTTTTCTTCGCTGCGGTATGCGTCATTATTGCTGTATTGCGGTTTGTGTTGGCGTCTCAACTCGCTACGATTACGATATTTGTTCTTTTGCTGACGCCTTTTGCCTTGGAAGCGGGCATTAATCCTTGGATAATGGCTTTTATGAGCTATGTTGCAATTAATATTTTCTTCGTGATGTATCAAAACATTCAATACGCGACAGCCTTCTATCTCGCGGGGAATGGGACATTGGTAACGCATGGCCAAATGGTCAAGTTGTCGGCGGCTTTTATGATCTTCTCCATTATTGGGTTATGGGTCAGTGTTCCGTTTTGGAAAATGATGGGCCTCATGCCGTAACAGTTACTCTGTATATAAAGTTATTTATTATTTAAATGAAAAAAAAGTAAAGCTTGATTGTAAAATGAAATTGAACTAATGAAAAAATCCATAGTGGACCTAAACTGTAATATAATTAATTCACCACAAACAATTAATTACAGGAAGGTGCTCACACTATGGATTACTTAGATGAT
>Ga0316604_10003719_pt1 | contig 10550 bp, 8 predicted proteins | sample OWC_soil_day20_C_FD_207650 | JGI IMG/M metagenome (GOLD analysis project Ga0316604, IMG submission 207650) | Wetland soil microbial communities from Old Woman Creek delta, Ohio, United States - OWC_soil_day20_CT | ecosystem: Environmental > Terrestrial > Soil > Wetlands | place: USA: Ohio... | reverse complement strand
TATCCTGCTTACTAACTATATTCTCTCTATATACTTTTTAGAAATTAGAAAAACGCTGCTCGTCCTTTAAAAATAAGACCTTTTGAACCGCGAAGACGCGAAGAATAGGAAGAACACGAAGTTAGCGTATGCTAAAATAAAGAGCAGACAGGTATACCTGTCTGCTCTAAACATCATTCTTTATTTTTTAGTTGCCGCAGCCAAATTCATTTCACATTTTTCAAAATCCAAAGTCGTAAAGTAATCTTCAATTGTTTCTGCACGACGAATCATCTTAACTGCTCCATCAGCTGTTAACAGCAATTCAGCAGAACGTAATTTACCATTATAATTAAAACCCATTGCATGTCCATGAGCACCTGCATCATGCATCACAATAATGTCACCAATGTCAATACGCGGCAAGTTGCGGTCAATGGCAAATTTATCGTTATTCTCACATAAAGAACCAGTCACATCATACACATGATCAAGGGGCAGAGCTTCTTTTCCTGCAACCGTAATATGATGATAGGAACCATACAAACCAGGACGCATCAAGTTTGCCATACATGCATCAAGTCCTACATAATTTTTATAAATCTCTTTTTTATGAAGCACAGTAGAAACCAGATATCCATAAGGGCCTGTAATCATTCTGCCACATTCCATGGTGATTTTTAAAGGATGCAGTCCATTAGCAACAATCTTTTCTTCATAAACTTTACGTACACCTTGACTGACAGCATCCAGATCTACAGCCTGCTGTTCAGGACGATAAGGAATGCCAATCCCACCACCCAAATCAATCATCTCAATGCGAATCCCTAGTTTTTGATACACTTCAACAACCAAATCAAACATCATTGCTGCCGTAGCCACAAAACTGTCAGGATTTAACTCGTTGGAAATTACCATGGTATGCAAAGCAAAGCGTTTTACCCCTTTACTTTGGATGATTTTATATGCCTCAAAAATTTGTTTTCTGGTTAAGCCATATTTGGCTTCTTCCGGATAACCGATAATATCGTTGCCGCCTTCCAGCAAAGGACCTGGATTATAGCGAAAAGAAATTAATTCAGGTAAGCCTACATGTTTTTCTAAATATTCAATATGGCTAATATCATCAAGATTAATAATAGCTCCTAAGTCTTTGGCTGCCTGATACTCTTCGGCAGGAGTATCATTGGACGAAAAAATAATGTCTTCTCCCACAATTTTAGATTGCTTGGATAAAATGAGTTCGGGTAAAGAACTGCAATCAGCACCAACGCCTTCTTCCTGCAGTATTTTTAAGATATGTGGATTAGGAGTAGCCTTTACAGCAAAATACTCTTTAAATCCTGGTGCCCAGGAAAAAGCCGCTAGTAATTTGCGGACATTATTCCGAATCGCCTGTTCATCATAAATATGAAAAGGAGTCGGATAATGCGCAATAATTTCCTCAAGCTCAAGCTTAGTAAATGGTAATGTTTTTTCTGCCATAGTAATATTTTACCTCCTGAATTGTTATTATAGATTCTAAAACTTCTCCTCATCGTTATGAAGCAAGCCTCTATTAAAAAGTAAAAGCGGCCTGCGGAAAACTATTCCGCAAACCGCCATAAGAATTCAAATGATCTCACAACCAGCAATGCAGATAGCACTCCATCCAAACTTGGATGACAGTCTTGCACTTATTCAATACAAAACCAATAAACGGGTCTTGCCAAACCCTTCTACTTCGGCGGATATTCCTTTTTGCATCTTTCATCGCTGGCAACTCTAGATACATATTCTTAATATACCGCGCCTCTATCTTATCTCTATTTATCTTGTTATTTTTATAAGTATAGACTAATCTAGTTTGTCATGTCAACTCTTATTCTATTCTTTTATTCATTTTCTATCTTGGTTTGACTAAAATAGCTGGATTCATATATAAGTCATATTGTTCTGCACTGACTTCTCCAGTAGCCAAAGCAGATTCTTTTAATGTAATACCTTCTTTTGCAGCTCTTTTTGCAATCTGTGCTGCTTTATCATAGCCAATAAGGGGTACTAAACCAGTAATGAGAATTAATGATTGGTGTAAATAAAAATCAATAACATCCTCCTTCGGCTGTATGCCAATGGCACAATTTTCGTTAAAGGAATGTATCCCATCAGCTAATAAGTTAATCGATTGCAGTAAATTATACACAAGTACAGGCATAAATACATTCAATTGAAAATTCCCCTGACTAGCAGCAAAAGAAATCGTTGTATCATTGCCAAACACTTGCGCCACAACCATGGTCAAAGCCTCTGATTGGGTAGGGTTTACTTTCGCTGGCATGATAGAGCTGCCCGGTTCATTCTCAGGTATTTTAATCTCGCCTATACCGCAGCGTGGACCACTTGCTAGCCAGCGAACATCATTGGCAATTTTCATTAAGTCTGCAGCTAAGGCTTTGATGATGCCATGAACTGCCACGACTTCATCCTTACTCGTCAAAGCATGAAATTTATTTGGTGCAGTATGAAACTGCTTTTCTGTTAGCTTAGTAATTTCTGCAGCAATTAGTTCACCAAATCCGGCTGGAGAATTAATGCCTGTACCAACAGCAGTCCCTCCCATAGCCAAATCGCGCATGAAATTAATACCGATAGTCAGCATTTCTTCATTTCTTTCCAGCATCCGTACCCAGCCGCTTATCTCTTGCCCAAAAGTAAGGGGAGTCGCATCCATCAGATGGGTTCGACCAATTTTAATGATATGATTAAACTCCTCTGACTTTTGCTGTAAAGTTTGTTTCAACGCTGCAATTGCCGGCAGCAATTTATCAATGACCAAACTAACACCAGCAACATGTATGGCAGTAGGAAAAATATCGTTAGAACTTTGTGATTTATTTACGTGATCATTGGGATGAACAACTACTGTTTTCCCATTTTCCGTTAATAATTGATTTGCCCGATGAGCAATTACTTCATTCACATTCATATTAAATTGTGTACCACTGCCTGTCTGCCATACAGACAAAGGGAAATTTCCATCCAATTTTCCTGCAAGCACTTCATCGCAAGCCGCCACAATAGCGTGAGTTCGCTCTTCATCCAATATATTCAGCCTATGATTTACTATAGCAGCGGCTTTCTTCAAAGTAGCAAATACACCAACTAATTCATAAGGAATCTTTTCTATGCCGATACGAAAATTTTCAAAACTGCGTTGGGTTTGTGCTCCCCACAACTTATCCTTTGGTACACGTATTTCCCCCATTGAATCCTTCTCAATACGATATTCCATACAAAAACCCTCCTCATTATCGATTGAATCTGCTTTTGCTGTAGTCCAGACTAATACGTAAGAGATAATAAACCATTACTCTTTCTCTTCCCCATTAGCAGCAACAATCCTGCTGCTATACTAACTTTTAAAAAGAAAACATTTTGAACCGCGAAGATGCGAAGACTATGAAGAACACGAAGAAATTGATTTTCTCAGCCACAGAGAACACAGAGAACACAGAGAAATAAAAATTTTCTCCGTGTTCTCTGTGCCTCTGTGGCTAAATTTTTTTTGTATCAAACACTTTCGATTGGTACTGTGTTGGCTCCATGAGCCATGACGGTGATCGTGTATTCTTTCTTGTCTATTATTTTTTCAGCCATGATGATTGCCTCATCCAAGCTGGTCGCAGTCAGCATGCCTGCTTTTTCAAAAAAGCCCTTATTCTGGGGCAATGAAACAACAATATGAGGAACTTCTTTTGCCATATATCCCAGTTTTAATGCAATGAAGCCTGGAACGGTAAAACCTTTTCGTAAAGCCAATTCTCGCTCATACAGAGAATCATAGTTAAACCAACCGCTAAAATCAGGCGGCTCCATGATATCACGGCATTCCAGCAGTAAAATCACTACACCTGTAGATTTCACAGCCATGAAAGAGTTACCAATAGTTTTCGATCCCTGATACAAATTGATATCTTTTGGGAATCCTCCAGCAGAAGCAATGACCAAATCAGTTTTTCCACTTATCGGAACGCCAAATATCTCATTAGCCGTTTTGCAGCCTTGAAGCCAAGCTTCATGCCAATGACCGGCAACAAAAGAGGCAAACTGGCCTTCTGGTGTAAACACTGCATTTAATAAAAAGGCTGGTTTCAGTAATTCTGCCATTTCCAGCATATCTGCATGCATAGGGTTATTTTCCAATTTGCCAACAGTACATTCTGGACTTAGCCCCTGTCCAACTACTGCGTGAAGACATAAACTATGATTTTCCTGAATCGTGTTATAAGAGGAAATTCCCGGCATGATGGCTTTACGTCCACCACCAAAGCCAGCCATTAGATGATGAACAATGCCACCCGTTAAAATGACTTTATCGGCGTTTACTACGTGCTTATTCAAGTGGACATCTTTTCCCCGTGAAGTTTGACCCACATAAACAAATTCATCGGTTTCTGGCGCATGACTTTGTAGGATCGCTATACGTTTCACAATTTCCTGACCAAAGGTCAGTATATTTTCCTCATGAGTATGATGGCGATGGGCGCCAAGTGCAACAATAAGGGAAATATCTTCATCGGGTATACCAGCTTTATTCAGTTCATTCAGCAAAGTAGGTAAAAACAAGTCATGACGCACCCATTGACGAGTTATATCACTAGCAATGATGACCACTTTATCACCGTGCTGTATTACATTCTTTAGAGGCGGTGTACCAATTGGATTGTTCAGTACCTCACGAACAGCAGCTTCTACATCTAAAACTGCTTTCGCTGGTCTACCTTCCACAACATTTACCACGCGTTCTTCCGGCAAAGCTACTTTAATTTCACTATCACCAAAACCAAATGAAAATTCTTTTAACATCCAGCATCTCTCCTATGCAATCTTTTCAAGATTATTATTTTCCTTTAGTACTAAAGGCGTGTCAGGCTTAACAGCTAACCATGCAACAATACCAATCACGGCTGAAGCTGCCGTTGTGAGAATGGCTGCCTGCCAGCCATAATTCGTTGCAACCCATGCTGTAGCAACTGGAGCAGCGATGCCGCCCATATTCCCCCAGAAATTCATCCAGCCAGTTATCGATCCAGCAAATTTACCTCCAATATCAAGGCAAGCTGCCCATGAAGCATTAAAAGTAAATCCTAGAGATCCTAAAGATATCGTTAACCATAATACATTCAGCCAAGGCACAGTTGCCACTGCCCCCAGGTAAAGAGTTATACAACAGATAATTAATCCTAGAATACCAAATAAAGTTCGGGCTTTATGCCTTGATACACCGGAAGCGACTAATTTATCACTGATATAGCCGCATGTAGCCGTTACTATACATAATGCCGCCCAAGGAAAAGAAGCAGCAATCCCCATTTTCTGCAAAGAAAAATTTTGAGCCTCTATTAAGTATAATGGCAACCAAGCTAAAAATACATACATAATATAATCGGTTATAAAATATTGAATCCCAATGGCCCAAAACTGGGAAGATCCCAAAAAAGCACGCCAAGGTGCCAGTTCTTTTTTATCACTATCTACCATTAGACCTTCTTCTATGTAATCTGCCTCTGCCGCATTGGTGAATTTACTATCCTGGGGAGTATCCTTGGCTAAATAATACCAAAGTCCTGCCAATACTAAACCTACTCCACCAAAAATAATAAATACAGAGCGCCAGCCAAAATTCATCATTAAAACGATCGTAAGCGTTGGACCAATAACCGGACCAAAAAATACACCGCTTAACATGAACGAAGAAGCACGTCCCTTTTCATTATTATTAAACCAACGGTAAATAAATCTTCCAAAGGCAGGTGCCATAGGACCTTCGCCTATGCCAAACAGACTTCTCGCCAGAACAAATGAGGTAAAGTTACTACATGCCCCTGTTAATACTGTAAAGGCTGACCACCAAGTAGCTGCTATCGCCAGCACCCTGCGATGTCCCCAAAATTCAGACATGATTCCACCTGGTATTTGCATAAAAGCATAACCAACAAAAAAAGCCGTCTGTATAAATCCCATATCCATTTTGTTAAAGCCTAATTCTTGCATAATAGTGGGAGTGGCTACTGATAAATTGACTCGATCCATGTAAGAAATAAAACTAATAAAAAACATAAGTCCTGCTAATTTCCATCGAAAACTTGTTTTTGTCTGCCCCATACGATAATCCTCCTCAATTATGAATATAAGTATTTTTACAATGGACTTCTATTCACATTAACACATTATACTTTTGTTAAGTTTACATGTCAATTGACGAGAGACGATTTTCTCAATTCTCCTTGACACCAGCTAGAAACTCATGCTACTATTACTTTCATCAACTACATACATTCATCAAGAGTTAGCCGAGGGTATTGGCCCGATGAAGCTACGGCAACCACCGCGTAATGCGAACGGTGCCAATTCCAACAGGAATTTCCTGGGAGATGAGGATCATTTTTGAAAATAGAATCTTCTTCATCTTATGAAGAAGATTTTTTTATTATAAATGCAAAGGAGTCAATATTATGAATCAAAATTCACAACAAGCTCAAACTCTGCGTAATTATGCCTCGGAAAAAGCTGGTCGTTTTACAGAATCAGTTATTAGAGAAATGTCTCGTATTGCTGCCGCTCATAAAGCCATTAATCTTGCACAAGGCTTTCCTGATTTTCCGGCATCGGATGAAATAAAAGAGGCTGCTGTTAGAGCAATTTTAGAAGATCACAATCAATATGCAATTACCTGGGGGACTAAGTCACTTAGAGATGCTATTACTTTGAAAAACAAAAGAGACTATAACATTGATATTGACCCGGAAACGCAAATCACCGTATGCTGCGGTTCAACAGAAGGCATGGTAGCAACCCTCTTGGCCACTATTAATCCTGGGGATGAAGTCATTATATTTCAGCCTTTTTACGAAAACTATGGTCCTGATGCCGTATTATGTGGCGCTACCCCCAAATACGTCCAACTGCATCCACCAGAATTTAGCTTTAATAAGGAAGAATTAACAGCGGCATTTTCAGACCGTACCAGAGCCATTATTATTAATACTCCAAATAACCCTACTGGTAAAGTCTTTAACCGTGAAGAGCTGGATCTCATTGCCAAACTATGTATTCAATATGATGTCTTGGCAATTACAGACGAAATTTATGAACACATCATCTATGATGAAATAAAACACATTCCTCTGGCTACCTTGCCCGGCATGGCAGAGCGAACCATAACCATCAATAGCATTTCAAAAACCTATAGCGTAACAGGCTGGCGCATTGGTTATGTGATTGCTTCCGGCGAAATCAGCCGTTCCATACGTAAAATGCATGACTTCTTGACGGTAGGAGCCGCCGCTCCCCTGCAAGTAGCCGCCGCTCAGGCCCTAAATTTTCCTACCACTTATTATGAAAAGTTAGGGGATTTTTACAGTAAGCGTCGCGACTTTATGTTAAAGGAATTGACTGCCATCGGCTTTAATTGCATTCGCCCGGCCGGAGCCTATTATATTATGGCAGACATTGCGCCTTTTGGCTGGAAGAATGATGTAGACTTTGCCCGTCACTTAGCTGAAAAAGTAGGGGTTGCAGTCGTACCGGGATCTAGTTTTTATCAGGACGATGCCAATGACAAACATCGTTTTATCCGTTTTTGTTTCTGCAAACAATTTGCAACATTAGAAGCAGCAATCGAAAGACTGCAAAAATTGAAATAAAACATTATATTTTAGGAGGCATATTTAAATGAAAAAATCAATAAAATTCATTTCCCTTTTCCTATCCCTTGTCTTTATTCTAGGTTTAGCAACTGGCTGCGGTCAACAAAGCACTGCAAAAGTAGAACAGAAAACACTAAAAGTTGGTGTTACAGCCGGCCCTCATGCTGAAGTAATGGACGTAGTAAAGAAAATTGCCGAAAAGGATGGCTTAAAAATCGAAGTCGTTGAATTTAATGACTATATTCAACCGAATGTAGCATTAAACCAAGGTGATATTGATGTAAATAGTTTTCAACATAAACCTTACCTTGACAATATTATTAAAGACCGCAATTATGATATCGTCTCAGTGGGCAACACAGTCATTTTTCCAATGGGTATTTATTCAAGCAAGCTGAAAAATATAGCAGATTTACAAGCAGGAGCCATCGTTGCCATTCCTAACGATCCAACCAATGGAGGACGAGCTTTATTATTGCTAGAGAAAATTGGCCTTATTAAATTAAAACCAGGAATCGGACTAAAAGCCGCTGTTACCGATATTATTGAGAATCCTAAAAAAATTGTAATCAAAGAATTAGACGCAGCGCAAATCCCCCGTTCCCTAGCTGATATGGATATTGCCGCCATTAACACCAATTACGCAATTACCGCTGGATTAGTACCGACTAAAGATGCAATTGCCATTGAAGATATCAACTCCCCTTATGCTAATATTATTGCTGTCCGTTCTAAAGATAAAGAAAATCCAGCTGTACAAAAATTCATCAAAGCCTATCACTCTGATGAAGTAAAATCCTTCATTAATGAACACTTTAAAGGTTCTGTAGCAGCAGCCTGGTAAAACCGGCAAAACATTTTGAAACGCGAAGACGCGAAGGCTATGAAGCACACGAAGAGACCTGAAATCTCCTTCGTGTGCTTCGTATTTCTTCGCATCTTCGCGTTTCGATTCATTTTTTACAGAAACAGAATACTATACATTTTGTATATCCCCATATTTACGCTGCACTCTCATGAGTCTTGCCGATAGACAAGTTGCACCAAAGGCTAGACCTACAATCAAACCGATCCAATAACCAAAGGCTCCCAACCCGGAATGATGAGATAACACATACCCTAGGGGCAATCCAAGAACCCAGTAGGAAATCATCGCCATAATGAATGTAACCCGTACATCTTTATAGCCCCGCAAGCAGCCTTGAACCGGTGTCGCGATTGCATCTGATAATTGGAAGAAGATCGCATATAATAAGAATTGCTCTGCAAGGTGCCTAATATCCATATCCGGTGTATATAAACTGGATATCTGCTCGTTACCAAAATATAATACGATGGCAGCCATGACAGCCATAAGCAATGCAATTCCAATACCCAGATAGCCATATTGTTTAGCATCTTGATACCGCTTAGCCCCTGCTTCAAAGCCTACCACAATTGTTAAAGCCATAGAAATACTCAGTGGCATCATATAAATTAGGGCCGCCACATTAATGGCTACTTGATAGGCTGCAATTGTGACTTCACTAAATTCACTCATTAGCAAAGTAATCACTGCAAATATACTCGTTTCACAAAAAATCGCTATACCAATTGGTATACCAATCTTTAACTGCTCTTTCCAAGCCGCTAAAGAAAAGCGATACCAAGAGCTAAATATCTGATGGGATTTAAAAGGTTCTCTGCTTTGAATAACACATACACTAATAATGGCAATGCACCAATAGGTAATCGCAGAGGCCCATCCTGCTCCCACACCACCTAACTGGGGAAAACCGAAATTACCAAAAACCAATACATAATTAAGCAGTACATTGATCGGTAATGCTACCATAGAAATTAGCATCGTTACCCGTGTATAACCTAAGGTATCAATAAAACAGCGAAGAACTGTGGAAATAAACAATGGAATAATCCCAAAAGAAATTGCTGCTAGAAAATCATGAGCAATTTGATAGGATAATGCATTGAGTTCCATTTTACCCAATATCGGATGTATCACATAAAAACCGCAAATCATAACTACAATGGATATTGCTATGGCTAAATATACGGCTTGAATGACCGCAAAGGGCACCTTTTCTTTTTTTTGCGCTCCCAAAAAGTGGGCAACAATAGGAACTATAGCAAAAAGAATCCCATTTAGCCCTGTAAAAACAGGCATCCATATACTAGATCCAATGGCAACACCAACTAGGTCATTGGGACTGACACGTCCCGACATCATCGTATCAAAAAACGTCATAGCGCACATACATACTTGTGTTACTAAAATCGGTAATAAAATAATTAAGAATTGATTTACTTTTTCCCGTAAGGAATATGTTTGTTCCATCTCTCACACCTATTTATTCTAGAATCTTATAACTTAAGATTCTGACTCTACTATATTTTTCCCGTAATCAAAAATACACCACATCATTGAGCTACTAAAAGATAATAAGTGAGGCAGGAGTTTCTTTTATTTCTCCTGCCTCACTTATTTTTGTAATCTTACAAATAAACTACTTTGTACAGGGCGGGATAAACGCCAATGATTCCATTCTGACCAGGAGAGCATTGCGAAAAGGGTAACCATACCAAAGCATACGATATATTCCATTACAGTAAAAATTGCATTAATTACAGATAAAGACAAGGCATTCTCCATCATCATTTGATGCCCCTTCCACCATGCTGCCGCCGTAACAAAAGGCTGCAATACATATAATAAGAAGGCCCAGGCCGCAATATATAATATCGATTTCACGCCACCAAATAATGCTCTCCTACCAATTGCCAATTCCTTATTTTTACGACTTCTTCTTGACTGGGTAACAGCTATATCCCTCATGTTTTCCCTCTTCCTTGGCATTTAGTACAAACTATTGAATCACTTCTTGA
>Ga0316604_10003718_pt1 | contig 10552 bp, 6 predicted proteins | sample OWC_soil_day20_C_FD_207650 | JGI IMG/M metagenome (GOLD analysis project Ga0316604, IMG submission 207650) | Wetland soil microbial communities from Old Woman Creek delta, Ohio, United States - OWC_soil_day20_CT | ecosystem: Environmental > Terrestrial > Soil > Wetlands | place: USA: Ohio... | reverse complement strand
TCATGCTAAGTAGGATTGCGGATTCACTATTCTGGCTGGCCCGTTATATGGAAAGGGCCGAAGGTTTACTAAGAGTTACCTCTACACATTATCTCCTTTCTCTCGACAAAGATGTGAATGGTGCGCTCACCTGGCAATCGGTACTTGAGACCTTTACCACCGCTTCACCAGCGGAGATTGAAGCGACCAAAGATCAAACTGCGGATGCGTTGAAACTGTTGCTCACCAGCAACAGCAACTCCAATTCTTTGAAAGTAATCATCAGCAAGGCAAGGGAGAATGCGAGAGGTATACAGGATTATATTACCAAAGAGGTATGGGAGGAAGTGAATTCCTTTTATCACCTCATCAATCAGCCTTCACTGGATAAACGGCTATCCAGCTATGAAGCGGCAGATATGCTGGACATGTTCACAAGACATAGTGTTTTGTATACAGGCATTACAGATATCACCATGGCCCGTGGCACGGGCTGGGCTTTTATGAATCTTGGGAAATACATTGAACGGTGTTTTGAGACCATCGTGCTGACGAATAAACACTACCAGATCAATCATTACAAGATCCATGAAAGCAAGGACATCATGCAATGGCGACAATTACTCCTGTCACTTTCCGGATATGAACTACATTTGAAGACTTACCGGTCTTCTGCGGATAATCACGATGTATTGCACCAGGTATTGTTCAATGAAGACTTCCCGCATTCGGTGGTGTATTCCTTAGGACGCATTGACCGGCATTTGCAGGATGTAACAAAGCGCAACTTCTCGGAAGAAAACGCTGCATTGATGCGTTGTTTCGGACGATTGTACAGTAAGGTAAAACATACTGACCTCGAAACACTGAATAATCATACCTTACATCCTTATCTGGAAGACCTGCGGGGTGAAGTACAGTACTTTACCAGAATGCTGGGTCAACAATTTTTTTCTTACGCATAAGTGTTTGCTATATGCCTATTTTCAGAATTCATCATATTACAAGGTACGAATACGACAGACCGGTCAAAGAAAGTGTGAACGAGATCAAGATCTTCCCTTCCCAATGCCCGGGACAGGAAGTCTTGCAGCATGACCTGTCTATTACCGGGCATCCGGATGTACAGACATTTACCGATTACTTTGGGAATAAAACGGGTGGGTTTAACATACTGGCCGCACACAAGTTGCTCAAGATAGAAAGCAAATTACTGGTAAGGACTACTGCCACTTCGCAGTTACAGTTGAATTTTCATTCAGGGTTTGAGCAATTGAAAGATGAGGTGCTGGGTGATCTGCAATTGTTAGAAATGGCAAGGACCGCGTCTATCAATGCACAGGATGTGATCAACGATATTCAGCAATCGATCTTTGCCCAGGGGAAAAGCGTGGCGGCTGTAACGGAACATTGTAGTGAATATATCTTCAGGCATTTCAAATACATCAAGGGGATTACAAATATTGAAACCACGGTAGATGAAATTCTGCACCACAAAGCAGGTGTGTGCCAGGATTTTGCGCACCTGATGTTGCAGATATTGAGAAGTTGCCAGATCCCATGCAGGTATGTGAGCGGGTATATTTGTCCGAATAAGGATGGGTTAAGAGGTGAAGGCGCTACGCATGCGTGGGTAGAGGTATATATACCCGGAACAGGATGGGCGGGGATTGATCCGACCAATAATGTATGGGTGACGAACAAGCATGTAAAACTGGCTGTGGGCCGGGATTTCAGAGACTGCACACCTGTAAAGGGAACTTTTAAAGGACCTGCTAAACAGCAGCTATCTGTATTTGTAGCTGTGGGGTATGAGGATGGATATGTATTTGAAGAGTTGAACAATGTACATCTACAGGGGCAACAGGAGCATACACAGAAGGAAGAAAGCGAAGGCGCCGGCCAGCAATAAGGTCATTACATTCGCCGGCCGCCTGCCAGCTATAAAAAAAATGGCGCTTGCTAAGCAAGCGCCATTTTTTTAGTTCCAAAAAGATAATACGCAGGAATCCCCAATAACACTATCAACAATCCCGGCCAGGTATTCTCCCACTTATACACCAGCAATGACAAACAAATAATCGTCGCTGCTATAATATATAGCATTGGAATAAACGGATACCCAAATGCCTTATATGGCCTTTCAATTTCCGGCCTTGTACGCCTCAGCCTGAATATCCCCGCTATCGTAAGAATATAAAAGATCAACACCACGAAGATCACATAATCCAGCAGCTGCCCATACCGCCCACTCAAACACAATAAGGAAGCCCATATACACTGACTCCACAACGCCTTCCCCGGCACCGCATTCTTATTCAACAACCCCATTTGCTTAAAAAACAACCCATCCTTCGCCATGGTAAAACACACCCTGGCTCCTGACAATATCAACCCATTCACACACCCAAACGTAGACACCATCAGCAACACAGCAATGATCACTGTACCATTATTTCCAAAGATGCGTACGGCTGCCGCCACCCCTACCCGATCATTCTCTGCAAATGCAATTTCGCGCAAAGGCAGCACTGCTAAGTAAACCAGGTTAGTGGCAATGTAAATCATCGTGACCAGCAATGTACCAAAGAACAAACTGCGCCCGATATTCTTCTCAGGGTTTTTAATCTCCCCCGCTATAAAGGTCACATTATTCCAGCTGTCGCTACTAAACAACCCGCCGACCATACTCGCCGCGATGGCTCCCAACACTGCAAATCCGGAATAAGATACCAGCTGCGCAGGCTCCAGTTTATTAAACCCAAAACCACTCTGCCAGTTCGCATCCCACACCTGCTTATTCGCCGCAAAACAGCCAAATACGATCAGTGCCAGCAAGGCAACGATCTTTGTCAATGTAAAGATCGTTTGAATTAACTTCCCCTCTCTTACCCCCCGCGTATTCACAAAGGTGAGAAAGATGATCAGCAAAATAGACGTGACCTGAGCAGCGGATATTTTTACAAACCCCAGATCTGCCAGTATATGCGTTTCACTCAATACAGGAAACCGAAAGGCCGTGAACCTGGCAAATGCTACACCTACTGCTGCAATCGTACCCGCCTGTATGACCGTAAAAAAACTCCACCCGAACAGGAACCCTGTCAGGTCATTAAACGCTTCTTTCAGGTATACATACTGTCCGCCAGCATGAGGAAACATTGCACTGAGCTCACCATAACTCACGGCCGCCGTAATGGTGAGTACTGCTGTAATAACCCATATCAGTATCAGCCAGCCGGCCGAGCCTACATTGCGGGTGATATCGGCACTCACGAGAAAGATCCCGGAGCCGATCATGGATCCTGCTACGATCATTGTAGCATCGAGCAGGCCAAATGAACGTTTAAATGATTTTGGTTGATCTGACATAGGTGTTTTTTATCTGGTAAATTCGTTATCGACCAGTCTCCATATTCCTAACGGGTTTGATTTTTTTAATGCATCGGGCAACATGCTATCTGAAAAGTTCTGAAAGCATACAGGTCTTACCCAGCGGCGGATAGCACTGGTACCCACACTGGTAAAACGACTATCTGTCGTAGCCGGATAAGGGCCACCATGCACCATAGCAGCGCATACTTCCACGCCCGTAGGGGCATTGTTCAATATTATCCTGCCTGCTAAAGTGGCCTGCAATGCGATCTGTGATTTGTAAATAGTCGTATCCTTATCTGTACCGACCACTGTAGTGGTGAGTTGGCCTTTCAGGCTTCTCAGTACTTTTCCCAGTTCTTCTTCATCGGTACAGGATACCAGCAATGAATACGGGCCAAAGAGTTCTTCTGCCAGGTGAGGGTTTTGTAAAAACTCAGCCCCCGTGGTGCGCGCTACGGCAGGCCAGGCTTCTGTATCAGTTGGTTCGGCTGTTTGTCCCACCAGCGTAACAGCTTCCAGTGAGAGTACGCTGGCACGTCCTTTTACATAGGCCGCATGGATACCTGCGTGCAACATCTTTGCGGGTGCACTGGCAGCTATTGCACCGCCTAACATATGTGCGAAGTTGTCCAATGCATCGCTTTGTATACCGAGTAACAAACCGGGGTTGGTACAAAACTGTCCCATGCCGAGGGTAATGCTTGCAGCAAAAGTTTGTGCCAGTTGTGGTCCCTGTGTGAGCAATGCATCCGGGTAGAATACAACGGGGTTCACACTGCCCATTTCTGCGAAGACAGGGATGGGTGTTTCTCTTTGTGCAGCGTATTGTAACAATGCTTTACCACCATTGAAAGAACCGGTGAATGCCACCCCTGTAGTAGCAGGATCCATGACCAATGCCTTGCCTGTTTCATAGCCTTCGTCGGCTACATGCTGCACGGTATGCGCAGGGAGCCCTGTTTTTTCAATGGCACTGGCGATGGCCTGGTAGGCCAGTAAGGAGGTGCGTGGATGTGCGGGATGACCTTTCACCACCACGGTTGCACCGGCGGCGAGGGCACTGGCAGTATCACCACCGGCAGTAGAAAATGCAAAAGGGAAATTGCTGGCGCCGAATACGACCACTGGGCCTACAGGCAATAACATCCTGCGCAGATCGGGCCTGGCGGGGGTATTTTCTGGTCTGGCAGAATCGATGACAGCTTCTACCCAGCTACCCTCTTTGATCAGGTCAGCAAATAATTTTAACTGGTTGGTGGTGCGGGTCAGTTCTCCATTGAGGCGGGCAGCAGGCAGATTGGTTTCTTCGCCGGCTGTCTCAACCATGATTGTTCTTTGCGCTTCCAGCTCTGTAGCGATGGTTTCCAGTAATGCAGCACGTACAGCAGGGGTTACCTGTCTGTACGTTTCAAAGGCCTGTGCGGACTGCTGCATAATCTTTTGTATCTGCATGCGATGTGATTATATTGAAATGTTAATATACGGGCAACTTCGGTTTATTGGCCAGTGCGGTATTGATCACAGCGAGAATTTTTTCTCTTTCCGCTCCTTCCAATGGCAGGCGGGGTGCTCTGACAGTTTCAGAACCGAGACCTACCAGTTGCTCAGCCAGTTTAATATACTGTACTAATTTAGGGTGCAGATCTAATTCAAGCAAGGGCAGGAACCAGCGATAAATAGCGAGGGCCTCCTGGATCCTGCCAGCTTTGGTGAGGCGGTATATTGCCACCGTTTCTTCAGGGAAGGCACATACCAGTCCTCCTACCCAACCATCGGCACCCAGCATGATCTCTTCCATAGCTAACGTATCTACCCCACAAAGTATTTTGAAGCGATCGCCAAACCGATTGATCATACGGGTCACATTAGAGACGTCTCTGGTAGATTCTTTAACAGCCTGTACGTTTGGAAATGCGCTTAATTGTTCAAAGATATCCAGGGTTACTTCGATCTTATAATCAACAGGATTGTTATAGATCATGATTGGCAGGTCAGTGGATGCAGCTATGGTTTTGAAGAAAGTAGCGGTTTCTTTTTCATCGCTTTTATAGCGCATGGGTGGCAGCAGCATCAGACCTTTTGCCCCCCATTTAGCAGCAGCTTCCGCCTGTTTTACGGCATCGGCGGTAGCGCCTTCTGCAATGTTGAGAACCACTGGGATCTTTCCCTGCACCTTTTCAACTGCATATTTTGTAAGGGTTTCTTTTTCAGCGATGCTGATGGTACTGGCTTCTCCCAGTGAGCCACCGAGGATCACGCCGTCGATACCGGCTGCTAACTGTGCATCCAGATTTTTGCCAAACAGAGATAGGTCGAGTTCATCTGATGGTGTAAACTTGGTGGTAAATGCAGGAAATATTCCTTTCCATTCAATAGCCATAGACTGTTTATTTTTTTTCCAAAAATATCTACTACGATGTAAGGGGGCCGCTCTGATAGTAATCAATTATTATTAAATTTTAACCTCTTTGACTGTGGGGTAGTTGCAATGCCTGTTGTACGCACATCTCCGAATATTGCGCGGGCGGCCGCCGGGCCGTCGGGGACGGAAACACAGTACTTTTAACGGGTGTAATTTAAGTTAATCCGGATTTTATCCATCATTGCCCGGATATTAACCTGTATGGGTTTAATATTATGAAATTTGGGTTAAAATCCGTAATATTGAGTGGACGAAATTTTAATTGTGTAATTAACACTCATTTCTACCTGATAGAAGGGATCAACCAAAATATTTAGATTTTTGCTACTGAAGAAGGGCCTTTTTACTTTTTACCTGTAAAACAATTTTTGCAAGTACCAGCTTGCGGTGACTTAAAATTTCTTTACGATGAAAGTGTTACAGTTTACTATACCTGTTCCGCTGGACAAATCGATCATTGTTCAAAAAGACGTTCTGCCTTTTTTCTATCCACACTTACACAGACATCATGAGATCCAGATGAGCTGGATTCAACAGGGAGAAGGCACCCTGGTAGCGGATAATAATATGCATGCGTTCAGGCCAAATGATATATTCTGGCTGGGGGCAAATCAACCGCATATCTTTAAGAGTGAGGCGTCGTATTTTCAGCCGAAAAGCAGGAAGAAGATCGTGGCGCTGGCAATATTTTTTAATCCGAATGGAGAGCTGTCTTCGTTGTTTAACTTGCCGGAGACGAAGTTACTGAAGAACTTTATTACGCAGAGCCAGTCAGGGTTTAAGGTGCCAGATGCACATAAGGCGGAAGTGAGTAGTAAGATGATGCAGATTACGAATAGTAGTGGTACAGATCAGTTGTTGCAGTTTGTAGACCTGTTAAAGCAATTATCCGGGTATGCGGATATGACGCCGCTGGCTACGGCGCAGAAGACGCAGCTGGTGAGTGAACATGAGGGGATCAGGATAGGGAATATCTATAATTATATTATGCAGAATTATGATAAACCGATCACGCTGGAAGATGCGGCGAAGCAGGCGCATATGACACCTCAGGCTTTTTGCAGGTTCTTCAAGAAGCATACGCTGCATACGTTTGTTTCATTTTTGAATGAGGTGAGGATTAATGAGGCGTGTAAGAAGCTGACGGATGGGGCGTTTGATAATATTGCGACGGTGGCTTATACGTGTGGGTTTAATAGTATTACGAATTTCAACAGGGTGTTTAAGACGGTGACGACACAGTCGCCGAGTGATTATATGACGAGTTATTTTCAGAGTGTATGATAATGATAAACCCGCCTAAGACGGCGGGTTTGTCTTTTTGTTTTTCTATTCTTTCTGCTTCCAGCCTTAAAGGAGTCATATTCCTCGTACCTACATTTTAATATCCGGATTCGCCCCCTGCTTCCTATGCGCCGCCCATTGCTCCAATGCCTTGTCAAAAAAAGATTGTACCGTCTCTCTATTCCCATCCACATACACCTTAATCAATTTATGATCATACGTCGTCACCAGCAAGTGCGGCGTTCCCACATGTACCGAACGGTACAAAGTATCCATTGTCCGGATATTCTCATAGTATGCAAAAGCAATCTCATCTTTCGACTTGCTTCTATCATCAATATAGTAAGTAGCTACCCGCTTGCTGGAAACAAAATTGCCGGCTATTCGCTTTCTGTAGTTGGAGTAAAATTGGTAAATGGTCTCGTCCTCATCCAGTAAATGCAGATCCCTGAGGCGCTGTATCAACCGCTCGCTGATCATCTTGTCCCTTTTGCTGGGCTGACAGGCAAACAAACAACATAAAAAAATGCCCCAAACATAATATTTCATGGTAAAGGAAATTTATAGAAAAGCATGGAGGCCTGAACCGACCTCCATGCTTTTGCGCTACAATTTAATAAATTTCCTGTTTATCTTCTTTTCACCGTCTTTAAACTGTATGATATAAGTACCCGGCGTCAATCCGCTCACATCAATCTTTCCACCTTCGGAGCGCAGGGAACTGGTTTGTCCGCTGGCTACGTTCACGATGATAAAGAGACCATCGCTGGTTATTCCACTGATATTAAGGTAATTATATGCAGGGTTTGGATAGATCTTAACCACCTTCGGAGGAGCAGCGTTGTAATTGGCTACCCTGGCAGCACCGTTACCGTACACTTCCAGTTCGAAAATTGAGTAACCATAGCCCGTAGTTCTGGCGGTGCCGTAAATCTGTACGTAACGACCTGCAGCTGTTAAACCGGTGTGGTCGTTTATGAGATCATTATTGCCTGTAATGTTTTTTACGGTATGCCAGTTGCCAATGGTGTCCGCCACCTGTACGAGGTAGTCTTTGCCTTTGGCATTTTCCCAGGTGATTTTCACTTCGCTGATATTATACCTTGCTCCCAGGTCTACATAGATCGAGGAAGGATCTTCGAAGGCGCTGGACCAGCGCGTATTCAGGTCGCCATCCACTGCTGCGGAACCAGGCATGGTCACGGCGTTTTCATTGCCGGATACCACTACGTTTTTATTCAGTGCCAGGTTAGCACTGCCACCATTGCTGACGGTGATACTCACCGGAATGGAAGTAGCCGTAAGCCCCGCATTGTCAGTCGCTTTGGCGGTGATAGAGTATGTACCGGCAGGCACATTGGTCCAGGTAAAGGTATAAGGCGCATCTGCATCCTCTCCTATTTTAGTACTACCCTGGTAGAATTCTACATTCATAACTGTGCCGGTAGAATCTGTGACTGCTGCGGCTATTTCAATGTTATCACCTGCGGAGTAAGTGGCATTGTTTGCAGGTGCACTCAGGCTCACCACAGGACCTTCTACGCTACCTGCCAGTGCAAAGGTGAGATAGTTCACATTGAAGTCTGTCGCATCCAGCGATACGCGCAGTACCTTCACACCTTTGGTCAGTAAAGGTGTGGTGATGGATACTGTTTGCCATGCCTGAAAACCACCAGTGGCGGGTACAGTGATATTGCCTGAGATGTTCTGGCCATCCAGTTCTACGTGCATCGTCTTGGCAGCGCCGGGATTGGCTACGCGAACAGACAATGTGTATTGGGCAGCAGTAGTTACATCTATGGTGTATTCCAACCACTCTCCTGCTGCTACATAGCCAATGTTATAACCACCTTCGGAGCAGTTTTCAAGATCTACATCTTCGGTAGTGCGGTATTGATTACCTGCATTGCCGGTAGAGTTGTCATGGTAAGCAATGCCTTCGCCACCGAGGTCGAAGTTTTCAATTTCGATCTTGCCAGGAATAGGCGTAGGAGTAGCGAAATAAGGATTTTGCAGATTTGCACCCAGGGCATAGTTTGCTGTAAAGGTGCTATCCTTTGCAGGAACACGGATTGTCTGAGCCGCAGCACCACCATTACTCCAGGATGCGAATTCGTAGTACTTGCCGTTCAATACCTGTGGCGTAACCGCTTCCAGGGAGATCGGTGTATTGACTACGAGTGTTTTTGTAAATGGCGCAGTGTTCTGTGCACCGAGAATGAGTTGTAATCCTGCGATGTTGGAAGCCGCGGTGATGTTTACTTTATTTGGAATGATATCTATTGAATCTACACCGGTACGACCTTGTGAATCGCTCACGGTGAGCATGATGCGTAACCATACATTCGGAGAAGTTTCCCCACCATTGTCGGCCACAAAAGTACCGGCAGTCACACCATTTGGTACAGCGGGACCGGGGTGATAGTGCTGATTGTTCGCACCATCCTGGTGATAGAAACGTACTTCCCACTGATATTTACCGGCAGGTATAGTGCCGTCTTCTGCATCGGTAGCAGTAGCTGCAAAGTGAACGGTATCGCCTACATTCCAGGTGAGTGTAGAGAGTGGTGCAGTAATGTGTGGCACCGGGCGGGCATTGAATGGCAATACAGTGAGTTTTGCATTATTACTGGTATCCCTGCCTGCACTGTTGCTTACAATACAACGATAATTAGCTGAATCGGAAGCGGCTACTGCTGCGATCACAAAAGTATCTGCCGTAGCACCGGAAATGTTCACTCCATTCTTTTGCCATTGATAAGTTAATGGCAATGCACCGGAAGAGGTAACGGAGAATTCAACAGGATCGCCGGTTACAATAGCCTGGCTTTGCGGCTGGTTCACGATCACAGGTAATTGTGTCGTATCATATTCCAACCGGTACAATGATCCGTTCGTGCCGTAGTATACAAAATAAATATTACCGTCCAGCCCTACGCTGGTGCCCAGTACACTTCTGAAATTGGTAGTAGAAAAGGTCGTAGCGCCGGCCCCGGGATTGGTGGCATCTACACTTTTGAACCAGTCAGCACACCAGTCGGAGAAGTAAAAACGATTCTTGTATTCGGCAGGATACTTTGTATTCGTAGGATTGAAGAATACACCAGAGGTGATGGCACAACCCCATCCATCATGCGGATAAGCGAATACAGGTGCAATGGTTGAATCAGGTTGTTCAGGTCCTGACTGGCCCTTTCCATCCCAGCCATAGTTATAATGTTTGGTAGAATCCGGGGCAGTGACGTCGTCAATTTCTTCATAGTTACCACCTACATTGACAACGAATATTTTCCCTGATACCGGGTCCAGTGCCATTTTCCATGGGTTGCGCATACCGATGGCCCAGATGCTTCTTTGCTGGCGGGAAGCATTGGGTGTGTTGTAATAAGGATTGCCGGGAGCAGGCTGACCATCGGCTGTGAGACGCAGGATCTTTCCGCGATAGGTATCCAGTTTGGTTGCTTCGGCTGGAGAGTTACTTTCACCGAT
>Ga0316604_10003715_pt1 | contig 10562 bp, 10 predicted proteins | sample OWC_soil_day20_C_FD_207650 | JGI IMG/M metagenome (GOLD analysis project Ga0316604, IMG submission 207650) | Wetland soil microbial communities from Old Woman Creek delta, Ohio, United States - OWC_soil_day20_CT | ecosystem: Environmental > Terrestrial > Soil > Wetlands | place: USA: Ohio... | reverse complement strand
AACGGCGCCATGGGCCAGTTGAACCAGGCTACCCAGCAGAATGCCTCGGCTTCCGAGGAACTGGCGGCGACCGCCGAGGAACTCGGCTCGCAGGCCGAGCAGTTGCAGCAGACAATGACCTTCTTCCAGCTCAGCCGCGACGAAGCCACCCGCCTGCGCACCGCCTAGCCCTTCGCCATCGACGCACCCATGGACTACAGCCAGCTCCCCACCCAGGAAATCGAGCGCCTTGCCCGGACCATCCACCCTGGCGCCTGGGCGATCGAGCCGGAACGGCCGCTGGCGACCCTGCTCGGCTCCTGCGTCGCGGTCTGCCTGTTCGACCCGCAAGCGAGGATCGGCGGGCTGAATCATTTCATGCTGCCGAATATCCGCCGGGGCAGCAACGACGATGTCGATTCCCTGCTCTCCGGCGCCTACGCCATGGAAGCGCTTCTCAACGCCCTGCTCCAGCGCGGCGCAAAAAAGGCCCGGCTGCAGGCCAAGGCCTTTGGCGGCGGCACCATCATCAACGTCGCCGGGCCGTCGATGAGCATTGGCCTGCGCAATGCCGAATTCACCAAGGAATGGCTGGCGCGCGAGGAGATTCCGCTGCTCGCAGCCGACTTTCTCGGCCCCTGGTCGCGCAAGGTGCTGTTCCTGCCGGCCAGCGGCGACGCCTTCTGCCGGCGCATGGTGACCAACATGGCCACCGCCGAAACGATCGCCCGCGAGGAACAGGGCTACGCCGCGACGCTGGTACAGAAACCGAAAACCACCGACAAGAAAATTGAGTTGTTCTGATGGCCGAACCCAGCCCCATCACCGATCAGGAATTCGCGCTCTTCCAGCGCCTGATCTACAAGATCGCCGGCATCAGCCTGAGCGACGCCAAGAAGGTGCTGCTGGTCGGGCGCCTGACGCGCCGGCTCAAGGTGTACGAACTGAGCAGCTTCAGCCAGTACTACCGGATGCTGGCCAGTGGCGAGCATGCCGACGAACTGCAGACCATGGTCGACCTGCTGACCACCAACGAAACCTATTTCTTCCGCGAAGCCAAACACTTCGATTTCCTGCGCGACGAGATCATCCGCAAGCGCCGGAACCCGGGCAGCTTCCGCGTCTGGAGCGCGGCCTGCTCGAGCGGCGAAGAGGTGTACACGCTGGCCATGGTACTGGCCGAGAATCTGCCGAACACCCCGTGGGAAATCGTCGGCTCGGACATCAGCACCCAAGTCCTGGCCAAGGCGGCCACCGGCCATTACTCGCTGGCCCGCACCGAGGGCATTCCGCCCGGTTACATGAGCAAGTACTGCCTGAAAGGCGTCCGCTCGCATGCCGGCACTTTCCTGATCGCACCGGAACTGCGCAAGAAAACCCAGTTCTACCAGATCAACCTGATGAATCCGGTCGATGCCGAAATCGGCGAGTTCGAGGTAATTTTCCTGCGCAACGTGATGATCTATTTCGACCCGCCGACGAAAGCGAAAGTGGTGCACAATCTGCTCCCCCGCCTGAAGTCGGGAGGTCATTTGATCATCGGACATTCAGAAACGCTCAATGGCATCACCGACCGGGTAAGTGCGGTTCTTCCGACTATTTATCGCAAACCATGAAGGCCGCAGCCCAGGATATCGACGAGATCTTTCTCAACCCCGGCGAGTTTCACTTTGGCCATGGCAATACGCGCATCTCGACCCTGCTCGGCTCCTGCGTATCGATTACCCTGTGGCACCCGCGCCGACGCATCGGCGGCATGTGCCACTACATGCTGACCGAACGGAAGCGACCGGCAAACGCACCACTGGACGGTCGGTTCGGCAGTGAGGCTTTCGAGCTGTTCTTGCAGCACGTCGAAGCGGCCGGCACCCGTCCCGGCGAATATCAGGCCAAGCTGTTCGGCGGCGGCAACATGCTGAGCGGCCCCGCCGGCGGTCGACTGGAGATTGGCCCACGAAATGTCGCGCACGGGCGGCAACTGCTGGCTTCGCGCCATATCGCGCTGCTCGCCGAACATGTCGGCGGCAGCGGCCGGCGAAAACTGCATTTCGATGTCTGGAGCGGCGATGTCTGGCTGGCCTTTCCCGATGGTTCGGATGCTCAGATAAAGACTGCCCATGGCTGACAACATCAAGGTAATGATCGTCGACGACTCGGCTCTGGTGCGCCAGGTCGTCTCGCAGGCGCTAACCAGTGCGCCGGGCATCGAAGTGATCGGCACCGCCTCGGACCCGCTCTTTGCCTTGCAGAAGATGAAGGCGCAGTGGCCCGACGTGCTGGTCATCGATATCGAGATGCCGCGCATGGACGGCATCTCCTTCCTGAAGAAGATCATGGCGGAACGGCCGACGCCGGTCGTCATCTGCTCCTCGCTCGCCGAAAAGGGGGCCCAGGCGACATTCGAGGCTCTCGGGGCCGGGGCCGTCTCGATCATCACCAAGCCCAAGCTCGGTCTGAAGAGTTTTCTCGAAGACGCCTCGAACGACATCGTGCAAGCCGTGCGCAGTGCGGCGCGGGCCAACATGCAGGCCTTGCGCAGCACCAGCAGCAGCCCGGGTCTGAATCGCCCCAAGCTGTCGGCCGACGTCATGCTCAGCGCTGGCAGCAACCGGGCGCTGGAGCGGACCACCGATCAGGTGGTGGCGATCGGCACCTCGACCGGCGGCACGCAGGCCCTCGAAGCGGTGCTGACCAAGCTGCCGGCCACCGCACTGGGCATCGTCATCGTCCAGCACATGCCGGAAAAATTCACCGCGATGTTTGCCGAACGTTTGCACAACCTCTGCCAGATCGAGGTTCGCGAAGCGAAACATGGCGATCGCGTCATCCCGGGCCGGGCCCTGATCGCCCCCGGCGGACGCCACATGATGCTCAAGCGCAACGGCGCCCAGTACGTGGTCGACGTCACCGACGGACCGCTGGTCAATCGCCACAAGCCCTCGGTGGATGTCCTTTTCCGCTCGGTCGCCAAGTTTGCCGGAGCCAACGCACTCGGCATCATCATGACCGGCATGGGTGACGATGGCGCGCGCGGCCTGAAGGAAATGCGCGATGCCGGGGCGAAAACCATCGCCCAGGACGAGGCAAGTTGCGTCGTCTTCGGCATGCCGAAGGAAGCGATCAAGCTCGGGGCGGCGGAGCAAATCCTGCCGCTCGAGCAAATCCCGGCAGCGATTGTCAGCTACGGCAGAGGACTCTGAGAAAGGAAAGCCCATGGATGTTCAGACGGTGCTGGAGACGATAGCGGCCGATGCCGCCCGTGGCGAGATGGTCTTTCCGACCCATGCCCGGATTGCGCTGCGCGTTCAGCGTGCGCTGGACGATCCCGACTGCTCGCTCGAGCAACTGAGCACGCTGATTGCGGCCGAACCGATACTGTCGGCCAAGGTGGTCGGCATCGCCAACTCGGTGGCCTACAACCCTTCCGGCCGGGCGATGAGCGATGTGCGCAGTGCCGTTTCGCGTCTCGGCTTCAACACCCTGCGTTCGCTGGTGACGGCAGTCATCATCCGTCAGATGCAGGAAATGTCCCCCTCCCCGGAACACCGGGCGCTGGCCGGACGCCTCTGGGAACACACCGCTCATGTCGCCGCGCTGGCCCGGGTGATTGCCCGACGCGTTACCAAGCAGGACCCGGAAGCCGCCTTTTTCGCCGGCATCGTCCATGAAGTCGGCGCTTTCTATCTGATTGCCCGGGCGGCAGATTTTCCGGGCTTGCTCGCCAGCAATCTTGAACAATGGTGCGGCACCGGCGAAGCCCAGGTCGGGCGTAGCGTATTGCAGGCGCTAGGCGTTCCGGCCAACATTCTGACAGCGATCGAAAAGCTGTGGGATGGCTATCTGGCGATGCCAGCCACCTCACTCGGCGATACGCTGCTGCTTGCCGACCAACTCGCTCCCTGCGAAAGCCCACTGGCCGAACTGGATGGCATGAGCCGGCGGGGCATGTCGGCCGATATCGATCTGCTGGTTGGCCAGGAAATGCTGAGTGCCATCCTGGCTGACTCGGCCGAAGAAGTCGATTCCCTGACGGCTGCCCTGAAGAACTGAGGCTGACCACGCGGCGCCCCGTGCAACCGGTGCTCACGGCCGGTTTTTATTCCGGGGCGACCGAAAGCGATTGGCCGATCCGCGCTATGATTTCCCGAGTTGGCATGGCGGCGGCAACGCTGGCATCTCGCTTTCCTGTCGTGGCATGCGGCCATAAAGGCTCAAACCAATCGCCGGAAGAGGAAACATGAGGCTGAAACTCCCCCTTTGGCTGCTCGTAGCATCCCTTTTTCTGCCGGCAGCAACGCTGGCCGCCGATTTCGGCAGCAAAGACGGGCCTGAGCCGGCCAATATCGACCAAATCAGCGAATTCCTGCGCAAGGATCCTTACGACCTGGAATTACTGATCAGCTTTGGCACATCCAAAGGCGGTTCGGCAGGCCACCTTGCCCTGGCCATCCGGGATGGCGTGCCGGGCGACGACTTGGTCTATTCAGCCAACTTCTATGCCGATCGCACCGACAAACATGCGACTGGCTTCTACACCAAAGACCTGATGGTCGGCATTCCGAAAAAGGAATACCTGTTCAAGACAACCTCCTCGCTCGATGACACGGCATCGTTCGGACTCGATTTTGGCGAAATCTACAAACGTTCGGTGATCGGCGTTCGCGTCTACGGCGTACCGGCCAACGAGAAGGAAGCCTTGGTCGCCTACTTCAATCGCATCAACGACGACTATCACCAACAGTCCAGCAACACTGAGTATCACGACCGCGAAATCAAGTACGACTACATGCACCTCAACTGTGCCAAGACCATCGGCGTTGCCTTCAAGTTCGGCGCCGGTTACCAGGATCTGGAAATCAGCGGCGTAAGACTCTTCTCCCGAGTCCGGGTCGTCGCGGCAGCCAATGCCAATATCCCCACCGAAATGGCGATGAAGCTGATTGAAGAATGGAACAAACGCGGCTATGGCATGGACGTGGTGCTTTACAAGAAATATGGCGCCTCGACCTACATCGACCCGCACGAGGAGGAACAGGTGATGTTCAAGGACTTGCCCAACCGCTTTCCCTCGGTGCTGTCCCGCGATTTCCGCCGGGAACAGGGCGCTTACGAGGATTTCGACAATCTCTACGCGATGTACCTGCTCTATAACATGGGCAAATACAGCGTGCTCCTGAACGAGCGGACCAAGCTGCTGGCGACCGAGAAAAGCAAGAACCCGATGCCCTATCCGGGCGCCGCCGAACTGGCCAAACGCAGCGCCAAGTCGGACAGCGCCAAGTATCGCCGGCACCTGCTGTTCAAGCCCAAGGGCACAAGAATCGGCGAGACTGCGGACAACACGCACCTCTACAACTTCAGCGAAAGCGACAAGCGCGCCCCCTGAAAATCACGTCAACCCTGCCGCCGTGAAACCCGCTTTTGCCTTCCTGCCAGCCCTCGTCACCCTCCTCAGCCTGGGCGCCCTGATTGTTCACGGCCCAATCGCGCAACCGGCGAACTATCACGCCTTTGCCGACCCCGACCATCTGCTGGGCATACCCAACGCCAGCGACGTGCTTTCCAACCTTGGGTTTGCCATCGTTGGCCTGTGGGGAATAGTCAAACTCTGGCCGCAGCGTCATCACCCCCGCCTCCAGCCGGCAAGACCGGGCTATGCCCTGTTCCTGGTCGGCCTGACGCTGACGGCACTCGGTTCGGGCTACTACCACCTCGCGCCCGACAATGCGCGGCTGATCTGGGATCGCCTGCCGATTGCGCTGGCCTGCGCCGGCCTGCTGGCCGGGGTGTGGAGCGAAACCGCGCTGCCCAGGAAGCATGTTCCCGCGGCAACCGCGCTGCTTGCCTTGTACTCATTGGCCAGCGTGTTCTGGTGGTCTTTCACCGAGCAGCAAGGACATGGCGACCTGCGCCCCTACCTCCTGCTGCAAATTCTGCCGATCATGCTGATCCCGCTGTGGCAGACGATCTACCGCTCGGCGACCGCCGATCGCCTGGCCTTTGCCGCGGCCCTGCTGCTCTATGTCTTCGCCAAGCTGGCCGAAATCTATGATCTAGCGCTCTACAACACGACAGACATGCTGATCAGCGGCCATACGCTGAAGCATCTGCTCGCCACCGCCGCTGCGGCCGTACTGGTCGGCCGGCTTATCAAAAGAACCCGGGCCTAAGCCCGCCGCAGGCCAAGACACAACGCGGGTGTGATGGCTAGCCTAGAAAAATGTCACCCCCTGGGCGAGCGGCAATTCCCGGGAATAGTTGATGGTATTGGTCGCCCGCCGCATATAGGATTTCCAGGCATCGGAGCCTGCCTCACGGCCGCCGCCGCTCGCCTTTTCGCCCCCGAAGGCACCACCGATCTCTGCCCCCGAGGTGCCGATATTGACGTTGGCGATACCGCAGTCACTACCGCAGGCCGACAGAAACAGCTCCATTTCCTGCAGGTCGCTGGTGAAAATCGCCGAGGCAAGGCCTTGCGGAACGGCGTTGTGCAGTTCGATGGCGGCGGCAAGCTCGCGATAGGTCATGACATACAGAATCGGGGCGAAGGTTTCCTGACTGACGAGCGATGTTTGGCGCGGCATTTCGACCAAGGCCGGGCGAACGTAGAAGCCGCCGACGGCCCCCTGCACCGAAACGCTTTCGCCGCCATGGATCCTGCCACCGTCGGCACTGGCTGCCAGGAGCGCCGATTGGTGGGCGGCGAAGGCGGCGGCGTCGATCAGCGGGCCGACCAGCACCCCATCGCGGCGCGGATCGCCAACCACCAGGCTGGCATAGGCCTGGACCAGGCGGGGCAACAGGACAGGCGCGACCGACTCATGGACGAAGAGCCGGCGCAACGAGGTGCAGCGCTGCCCGGCGGTGCCGGCGGCGGCGAACACGATGGCGCGCAGGGCGAGATCGAGATCGGCAGTGGGCGTCACGATCATGCCGTTATTGCCGCCCAGTTCAAGCAGGCAACGCCCGAAGCGAGCCGCCACCCTGGGGGCGACGGCGCGCCCCATGGCGCTGGAGCCGGTGGCGGAGAGCAGCGCCACCTCGGGATTGTCGGTCAGGGCGGTGCCGACGGCGCTGCCACCAAGCAGCACGGAAGATAATCCGGCCGGCGCTTCCGGCAGCTCGTCGGCGACGGTGGCCAGCAGCGCCTGGCAGGCGAGCGCCGTCAGCGGCGTTTTTTCCGATGGCTTCCAGATCACCGCATCGCCGCAGACCAGGGCCAGCGCCGTGTTCCAGGCCCAGACCGCGACCGGAAAATTGAAGGCGGTGATCACCCCGCAAACACCCAGGGGATGCCAGGTTTCCATCAGCCGGTGGCGCGGGCGTTCGGAGGCAATCGTCAGGCCGTACAACTGGCGCGACAGGCCGACGGCGAAGTCGCAAATATCGATCATTTCCTGGACTTCGCCCAAGGCCTCGGTGCGAATTTTCCCGCTTTCGATGGTCACCAGTTCGGCCAATTCGACCTTGTGCCGGCGCAGGGCCTCGCCAAAGCGGCGCACCAGTTCGCCGCGCCGGGGGGCCGGCACCATGCGCCAGGCGAGAAAGGCGGCCTGCGCGGCAGCGACCGTCGCCTCGACTTCGGTCGGCGTTGAACTGCGCAAGATGGCGAGACGGGCGCCATCGATCGGCGAATGGACGGCGAGATCGCCGGCCTCCAGCGGAACGGTGTTCCCGAAATCGGCCAGCAGCTTGCGGGCTTGAGCAGCGGTGTTTCCCATGGCAGCCTCCTGATTCAGGCGAATGCAGTGCCTCAATGGCTTGTTTCATTATAGGAAACGCTACGTGGAAGCTTGCCCGACTGGATGCGCAGTGCAGCGCACATGATAAAATTGGCCGCTTTTTTTCCGGAAACGGCGGAGAGCAGCATGAGCAATCTAACCCAAGGCGATCGCGTATTTCACCCCAACCAGAAGGGCTGGGGGCTCGGGAAAGTGCTCAACGTAACGCCCGACAGCATTGACGTTTTCTTTGTCGGCACAGGCGCCAAGCGCCTTTCGCAATCATTTGTCCAGCTTGAAATCGCCGAAGGAACGGCGGCGAAACACCGCCTGCTGGACAACCTGATCGAAACATCGCAAATCGGCAGCGTGGACTTCGTGACACCCGCCATGGCCATCGAACGCTTCCTGGCGATCCACCCGGATGGCTTTTCAGCGCCCAGCTTTGTCAAGGAAGAGCGCGAAGCCAGCGTCCGCGCCCACCAGTTCGCCGTCCAGTTGCTCGGTGAAAGCGAGATTTCGGAATTGATCGCCGAAGGCCGCTATCAGGACGTCTGCGATCGGGCGCGGCACATCGAATCGGTGACCAATCTACTGACCAAGGGTGAAAAGACGGCTTTCTACAGCGCGCTGGAAACGCCGATGAACCAAAAGACATTCTCGATCGGTTTGGCCGCCTACCTTTACGGGACGGATTCGGAAGAAGATCGCTTCAAGGCCTTCACGCGCGTCCTCGACCTGCTCGGCATCAACCGCTGGCCGTATGCGACCCTTTTCGGCTTCATCCGCTTCCCGCAGGAAAAGGCCTTCATCAAGCCGACCGTGATCCAGAATGTGGCCAAGGCATTTTGCTGGCGCATCATCTACAAAGCCGAACCGAACTGGCGCACCTATGCCGCTGTACTGCGGCTTTACAATCACCTGCGCACCAGCCTGGTCGAAGAAGGCCTGATGCCCAGGGACATGATCGACATGCAGTCCTTCATCTGGTCAATCGGCCAAAAATAAATCCGGAACCCGCTCGCCGCTGCCGGTCAGCGGCGGGCCGCCCCATTATTCGCAAAGGAAAAACATGAACTCGCAAGCATTGGCAGAAAAGCTCAACAAACTCGGTTTCACCCCGGTCGCCCTCAGCGAACCGTCGAAAAAAGAGGACGGGATGATCGTCATCACCAAGGGCGTCCACGTCCAGGTCCCGCTGCACGGCGACGAACCCAACGTGGTTCGCGAGATCAGCAAGGGCGAGTACGAGTTCTACGATGCGCACAAATCGATCAATCGCCTGATCGAGGATCTGCAGGCCGCGCTGCAGGACGAAAAGGCGATGGGCTCGCGCTAATCCCGGAGTCCCGGCTCCTCGGCTCGGCGAGCGGTCAACAGCCCGTATTCAGCGGGATGTTGACCTGATCCGATCAAAGCACGGTCTTGATCAGGAGCCCCAATACCGCGCAGGCGGCAATGACATGGATGACATTCCGCTGGAAGCGGAACAGCGCGATGGCGGCCGCCAGTGCGATGAGTGCTGAAATCCAGTCGAAACTGCCGCCGAAGCCCTTCGGCCACAGCACGTGGTAGCCGAAGAAGATGGCCAGGTTCAGGATGACGCCGACCACGGCGGCGGTGATCGCGGTCAGCGGTGCCGTGAATTTCAGGTCGTTGTGGGTCGTTTCAATGAGCGGCCCGCCGGTCAGGATGAAGATGAACGACGGCAGGAAGGTGAACCACGTGACCAGGCTGGCCGCCACGGCGCCGGCCAGGAACAGGCTATCGGGGCCGAAGACGGCCTTGAGGTAAGCGCCGACGAAACCGACAAACGCCACGACCATGATCAGTGGCCCCGGGGTGGTTTCGCCCAGGGCCAGCCCGTCGATCATCTGCAGTGGCGACAACCAGCCGTAGCCCTCGACGGCGCCTTGATAGACATAGGGCAATACGGCATAAGCCCCGCCAAAGGTCAGCAAGGCTGCCTTGGTGAAAAACCAACTCATCTGGGTCAGGGTGTGCTCCCAGCCGTAGGCCGCCGTCAGGCAACTGATCGGAATCAGCCAAAGCAGTACGCCGACAACCAGCACCTTGAGCAGATGCGGCCAGCTAAAGATGGCATGGGCCGGGGTCGGCGTGTCGTCATCGATCAGCGCCCGGCCGAACGACTTGTCACTCTTGCCGTGGCCGCCGCCCGCCTTGAACAGCGCCGGCGCGACCCGGCCACCAAAATAGCCGATCAGCGCCGCGGCCGCGACGATGGCCGGGAACGGCACGTCAAGCGCAAAGATGGCGACGAACGAGGCAGCGGCGATGGCCCACAGCGCATTGTTTTTCAGGGCGCGCGAGCCGATGCGATGGGCCGCCTGAACGACGATGGCGGTCACCGCCGGCTTGATGCCGTAGAACAGACCGGCGACCAGCGGCATCTCGCCGAAGGCGATATAGACCCAGGACAGGGCAATCAGGATGCACAGCGAGGGCAGCACAAACAGCCCCCCGGCGACGATGCCGCCCCAGCTGCGGTGCATCAGCCAGCCGATATAGGTCGCCAGTTGCTGGGCTTCCGGGCCGGGCAGCACCATGCAGTAGTTCAGCGCATGCAGGAAACGGCGTTCGGAAATCCAGCGCCGGTTCTCGACCAGCTCCTGATGCATGATCGAAATCTGGCCGGCCGGCCCACCGAAACTGATGAAGCCGAGCTTCAGCCAAAAAAGGAAGGCCTGCCAGAAGCTGACCTCGGGCGGCGGAAAATCCGGATTTTCGCTTCGCTCGGCGGAGACTGCCTTGTTCATGATCGGGTTGTTTCTCGCAGGGAACCAGAAGTCCGGCAAAGATACAGGCTCCGGCCAAAAAAAGTCAGCGGCGCCCCCTCCCCCA